>Ga0335085_10015219_pt1 | contig 11169 bp, 7 predicted proteins | sample Lox_Sample_45_FD_206712 | JGI IMG/M metagenome (GOLD analysis project Ga0335085, IMG submission 206712) | Soil microbial communities from Loxahatchee National Wildlife Refuge, Florida, United States - Lox_Sample_4.5 | ecosystem: Environmental > Terrestrial > Soil > Wetlands | place: USA: Florida... | reverse complement strand
CCGCCGCGGGTGAGAAGCGCGGCCAAAGCGTCGGCCTCGGCGGCGCCGGGCGCACCATCTTTTTTCGGCGAGAATCCGTAGCGCACGACTCTCCACAAGGTTCGGCGCGCGTGCGGGCCAAAGGGCGCGTTGATCAGCGCCACCAGCAGCCCGCAGGTCTCGAAGACGCTGGTCACACGGAAGGCAATTCGCAGATCACCGTTGCCGATCGACGCGACCAGGTGAGCGAGCACACCCTCCAGTTCATCGCGGCTGAGTTGCTCGATCAGCCCACGCGACACCACGATGCGGGCATCGTCCGGTGATGTGCCGATGGCCGCTGCATTGGCTGCGGGCGAGTCGATGAGCATGATGCGAGGCGCCGGCAGACCCGCGGCAATCGCCATCTCTTGAACGACGTCGGCCAATCGCAATTCGCTCAGGTCCGATGGGTTGGGCTCCCGCGCTTTCAGTGCCAGCAGCGCTCCGCCGACGCCAGAGTGCCGGAACAACGCGTTCACGCCCCGCCAAAGCACCAGCGACAACAGCGCTCCGGGCAGCAGCAACACCGCGCCGCCAACCACGAGCGTCTCTGGATCGGCCGCCTTCCCCTGCAGCAACCACACCAGCGCCGCCGTTCCGTATTGCCCGATTGCGTTGGCGAACTGCCAAAAGCCAGCGGGCAACGGCATGAACAAACTCACGATGTCGGCCGCCATCAGTCCCAGCGCATAGAGCAGCGGGGTGATGGTGAGGGCCAGCGGAATGCCCATGATCACGGCAGCGGCTGCCGAGACGGCAGAGAGGCGCCACGTCGCATGGCGATTGCGCCGCTGCGCGTCAAGGAAGCTCTCGCGGTCGCGTGGACCGGCAATCGTGGGCCTGGAACTCTCCGGCTGCGTGGCTGAATCGGCCTGGCTCATCGCGTGGTTCGGAACAGGCGGCCGCCCGCCCCGAGTAGGCTACAAGTTTAGCGAGAGACAAGGCCAAGTCAATCCAGAGAATGCCCGCATTTTCTCTTCCTATGCATTCAACCCTTGAGGGAGACGACGGCATTCACCTCGTCACGACCTGAATCGAACGCGATTATTCTGAATCAGCCTCGAAGGCCGGAACTCTAAACACGGGTATGGCTGGCCGTAACCAAAATTCTTCCACGGAGAAATTTACTTATGCCGCTCAGTACCGATGAAAAGATGCTGGAACTCAGCCGCCGCGCGCTTGAGGCGTTTGACAAGGTCGATCACGGTCCTCACCCCGGATTTCGGGCCGCACACGCCAAAGGCATTCTTCTGACCGGTACATTCGCTCCCGCGCCTGAGGCGAAGGAGTTGTCCCGTGCACCGCACCTTCAGCGGTCCGTGCCCGTGACCGTGCGCTTCTCCGACTTCGCCGGAGTTCCGATGGTGGCCGACAATGATCCGCAGAACGCGAGCCCTCGCGGCTGCGCGGTTCGCTTTCATCTGGACGAGCACAAGCACACCGACATCGTTTCTCATTCGGTCGACAGCTTTCCCACCAGAACAACGGAAGAATTTGTGGATTTCCTGAATGCGGTGATTGCCACCGATCCCGCTGGTCCGCATCCCAACGCGATCGAGCAGTTTCTGGGCACTCATCCTGCGGCGCTGGCCTTTGTACAAGCGCCCAAGCCGATACCGGCCAGTTTCGCGCACGAGTCATTCTTCTCGGTGTCGGCATTCAAGTTCACGAATGCTCAGGGTGCGAGCGCATTCGGTCGCTATCGGATTCTTCCAGCCGCGGGGAATCGTTATCTTGACGACGCTGCTGCCGCCGCGAAATCAGCGGACTTTCTGATGGCGGAGATTCAAGAGCGGCTTGCCAAAGAGCCTGTGAAGTCTCTCATTCGCGTACAAGTGGCGGAACAAGGCGATGTGACTGACGATGCCACGGTGCGCTGGCCGGAGAGTCGCAGGCAGGTCAACTTCGGCGAAATCACGTTAACGGGCGTTGCCCCGAACAACGGCGCCGAGCAGCAGCAGATCATCTTCGATCCCATTCCTCGCGTGGATGGAATCGAAGCCTCGGCCGATCCGTTGTTCGAGCCGCGGGCGAACGTCTACCTGATGTCGGGACGCCGGCGCAGGGAAGCGGGGAAGTCCGCGAGTGCTGCGGACTAGTCACCTCGGCGAATCAAGTAGTCCGGCCTAGGGCTGGGCGGCTTGGCGCACGCGCCGCAAGTCGATTCCGAGCTGCTGGCACTTTTTGTACAGGTGGCTGCGCTCCAGTCCGAGCGCCTTGGCCGTGTTGGTGATGTGATGGTGCTGGCGCTGTAACTCCGCCAGAATCGTGGCGCGCTCAAAGCCTGCGGTCCGCTGGGAGAGAGGTCCGCGTTGGTTTTCGGACGGTGAAGGTGCTGCCGACATCTCCGCTTTCGGTAGCGCCAACTCCACTGTTGCCGCGTCTACTGACGCATCGCTGGCGAGTAGCAGCAGGCGCTCCACGATGTTGCGCAGCTCGCGAATGTTTCCCGGCCAACTGTAGCTCTGCAAGGCTTCGATGGCGTCGGCCGCGAACGCCACCGGCCTCCAGCCATTCTGCCTGCACACTTGGGCGGTAAAGTGTTCGACCAACTTCGGTATGTCATCGGTGCGCTCGCGCAAGGGCGGCAGGGTGATGGGGAAGACCACAACCCGGTGATAAAGGTCGGAACGAAACCTGCCCTCGGCGACGAGCTGCTGGAGATCGCGATGCGTGGCGACCAGCACGCGAACGTCAACCGCGACCGGCTTGCCGCCGCCAATTCGCTCCACCTCGCCTTCTTCAAGCACGCGAAGCAGCTTGGCCTGCATGTTCAGCGGCATGTCGCCAATTTCGTCGAGCAACAGCGTCCCGCGATGTGCCTGCTCGAACTTGCCGATGTGCCGCTGCGTGGCGCCGGTGAATGAGCCTTTTTCGTGGCCGAACAGCTCCGACTCGATCAGCTCCTGCGGTACCGCGGCGCAGTTCAGAGTGACAAATGGCCCCTGGGCGCGCGGACTTTTCTCGTGCAGCGTGCGCGCCGCCAGTTCCTTGCCTGTGCCGGTCTCGCCGTAGATGCAGACGCGCGCTTCGCTCGCGGCCACGCGCTCCAGCTGCGCCATCACGCGGCGCATGGTCTCGCCGCTCCAGACCATCTGGTGCTTGCCGACGCGCTGGCGCAGCTCCTGGTTTTCCGTTTCCAGCCGCTTCAGCTTGAGCGCGTTTTCTACAGTCAGCAGAAGCTTGTCGGTGGATATCGGCTTCTCCAGGAAATCCAGCGCGCCCAGCCGGGTGGCGCGAACCGCCATCTCGATGTGTGCCTGACCCGACATCATGACGACGGGCGTAGTGATGCCGTTGCCGCGAAGATCTTCGAGCAGGGCGAGGCCGTCCCGCCGGGGCATGACGACGTCGGAGAGAATCAGGTCGAAGGAACGGCTTTTCGCGAGCTCCAGGGCTTGTGCCGCGTTGTCGCAGACCGTCGCTTCGTGTCCCGCCAGTCGAAATGCGCGCGACAGCGACGCCAGCGTGTTAGCTTCGTCGTCGACAATCAGGATGTCCGCTTTGAGGTTCACGCTGTTGCCGCCTTCGTTGAGTTGCACGGCAGATCAACGATGAAGGTCGATCCCGTGCCGGGTGCGCTTTCCACCCGGATGGCGCCGTGATGATCGCTGATGACCGACTGCACGATCGCCAGTCCCAGACCGGTGCCGTGTTGCTTGGTCGTATAGTACGGCGTGAACAGCCGCTCGCACTCTTCCGCCGTCATTCCGGTTCCGGTATCGGAGATTCGGACTTCGACGACGCCGTCCTTTTGTTCCGCCGCGATCGCTAGCGTGCCTCCGTCAGGCATTGCGTCCATGGCATTGAGCACGAGATTCGACAGCGCGCGATGTAGCAGGTCGGGATCGGCAGAGATCGGCAAGTGCTCTTCCTCGATTTCGCAGCGCAATGCAATCGGCGGTTGATGCTGCTCCAGCGCAGGCGCATAAAGCGCGGCGATTGTTCGCAGCATGTCGGCCAAATCGATCTCCTGTGATTGCGGCTTCGGCATTTTGGAGAAGTCGCTGAAGCGCGCAATCACGTTCTTCAGGTTGGCTATTTCGGCGGTCAACGTGTCCGTACTTTCGCGGAAGAGTTCGTCGAACTCGTCCGGCGGCAAGCTGCGTGCCTTGGTGAGATTTTCTACCGTCAGCTGCAGCGGGAACAGAGGATTCTTCAACTCATGCGCCAGCCGGCGCGCCAGTTCTCTCCAGGCGGCGACGCGCTCGCTTTGCACCAGCCGCTCACGTTGTTGCGCGAGTTGTTGTGTCATGTGATTGAAACTGGCGGCCAGTTCGCCTACCTCATCGTGGGAGGCGATTTCCACCTGAGTGTCCCAGTCGCCGACAGCGACCTTCGATGCGGCCGTGGCCAGGTGCTCGATGGGGCGCGAGATACGGGATGCGATCCACAGGCTGGCAGCGATTGCCAGCAGAATGCCTGCGCCTGCGACGCCGTAGGCGATCGCGCGGATATGCTGTTGCAGCTCGACGAAAGCTCGCCGCGACTCCGCCACCACGACGACCGCCAACACCGAACCGTCGGGAGCCGCGAGCGGGATGGCGGTCGCGTCCATGCTGTCTTCGCGGCGCTCGGTCACGTAGATCACCGAACGGGCTTCTTTGCCGGACGAGCGGGCCTGCTCGATTAGAAACTGAAATGGCAGAGTGTGGGCATCACCGCTCGCTGTGGTGACGAGTTGATGGGGGTCGAAGGCCGGCGTCAACACAGGGTAGAGAAGGACCAGCGTGTCGTCTGGTACGGCGAGATTAGCAAGGAAACCGCGATCCAGCCGTTTGCCGCCAAGCAGCAGGAGAGGAGGTGAACTGTCGCGTACCGTGCGCAGCGCGAAGAGCCCGATCTCGCTGCTGCCGTCGGCCAGTTCTTCGCGCTTCAGGAATGTGGACTGGCGTCCTGCGGCCTGCACGTCTTCTTTGTAGCCGAAGCGCGCCGGCCACTGCGCGGAGGAAACGATGCTGCCATCGGCGGCGATGATTTCAAGGAAGTCGAGTTGATAGTCACGCGCCAGCGCCGACGCCTCGTTCAAATAGGGCGAAGGATCCTCCGTGCGCGCGAGATCGAAGGCGATGCCCGCCATGCGGTCGCTCGCTGCCAGGCGGTCAACCCGCGCAGCGACGTCTTCAGCGCGCCCATCAAACTCGCGCCGGAACTGATCGACGAGCGCCGCCGTGTGTTTCCGGTCTGCCTCGGCAAAGGCTTCCCGCGTGCGCAAGGACACGGCCCAAGCCACGACCGCAACCGCGCATACCACAGTGAGGGACAAGACCAGCAGCAATTTCTGGCGGAGGCTCATTTCGCGTCCTCCAGGGAGACGTTTGCCAGAATCGGCGTGCCGTCGGGAGCCAAGCTGAGGTTGTGGACGCGAGTGCTCACGCCGTAAGCGCGTGGCAGATACAGCAGTGGTACCACAGTGTGGGATTGCAGGAAGCTGCGCTCGATATGGTACAGGGCCGCCGGATCGGAGGCGTCGTCGTGGGGTGTGCCGCCGAAGTCCTCGATGCTCTCGTGCAGCGCCGAGGGGGCATCGGCGGCCTCGATATGAATCAGGCGCAACGCCATCGCGGCATCGGGAGCGGCCGCTTGCGAGACCACCTGCACGTTCCAGCCGGCGTCGCGTAGGTTCAGTGCGAGGCGCTCGGCTACCAGCTGCAACACTGCATTCGAGCTATCGGTAGCGAGCCGAAGCGGGATAGACTGAGCGCCGCGCAACTCGCGCGAGCGCTGGGGATTCGCCGCCGTGGGGAAGAGAAAAGCATAGCCGCTCAGCGCGTTGGGCAGCAGACTCGCGGTCACTTCGCCCTGTTTCTGGAAAATCACGTTGAACAGCGCCATGCGGTCGAGTGCTAGCGCGATGGACTCGCGCAGATGCTCATCAGGGATTTTCTGGTCTGACATTGTCAGAGCGAGCAAATCCGGGGGCCGCGTCGACTGGACAAGTGGCATACGCTCTTGCTGCGCCGCTCGAATTAGTTCGGGCGGGACCTCTACTATGTCGGCTTTACCGATGGTAAAGTCCAGCCACTGCGCGCGTACGGGCCGGTTCCCGTAGATCTCGATCGCATCCACGAACGGCCGGCCCTGCCAGGAATCGTCGTTGGCTGCTAGAAACAGAATGCCATTCGCGTCGGCGACAAAGCGGAAGGGGCCGGTGCCATCCGGGTTGCCGTTATCATCCCGGCGCGTGATGGCATACTTCCGGCGGGCCAGTTCCGCAGGCATTCCCGGCACGGGCGATTCGCTGGTGATAATGACCGAGTCCGGCATCGCACGCACATGCCACGCGCAACGGCCGCAGGCTTGAGCCAGCGACTCGACCACGGCTTCAGCGGTGAGGGGCGAGCCATCATGAAAATGCACGCCGCTGCGCAGAAAGAATTGCCAGCGATGATTGGCGCTCTGCGACTGCCAGCTGACCGCCAGTCCCGGCAGCACCTGGCCGTCATCGCCGATCTGGGTCAAGGTGTCGAATAGCAGGGTGCGCCCGATGCCGTCGGGCGCCTTCAGCGGATCGGAGCGCGTCTCGATGTGCAGGGTTCCGCCGTAGCGCGGACGCGTGCGCGCCGCCGCCGGCATTAGCCACGCCAGCAACAGACTAGCGGTTACAAACCACCGACACACTGTAGGCTTCATAAGCCGTCTCCTGCGGCTTCTGGACAACTACGATTGCGGATGTCTTGTCGGCGGCGGGCCACAGCGCGGTGATGATGCCGTCGAAGTTCAACGGCGCGCTGACCGCCGTCGCCTCGCGGCCCGAAACTTCATAGGCGCGCACAGAGTCAGCCACAGGCCAACCTGCTGCGGAAGCGATCACCTGAGTGCCCGAGCCGCATTCCGAGCGCACGCCGGCGATGTCGCTGCCCCAGTCGCGCGCGCCGATCAGCAGCTTGTGCGAGCCGCCCTCCAGAAGGTGCACCGCGCCGTTCACGTCGGCAACCAGGAATGCCGTTCCGCCGGAGCGCGCAATCTCCGCGGCAGAATAGAAAGGAGGAAGCTTCGGGCCGAAACCGGGCACCAGCACCCCGGTGAAGAAATTCCGCGCTGGATTGTAGAACGCCTTCTGCGACAGCAGTTGCCACGGGTCGTCGCTGTCACTGCACGACATTGTTATTGTCCAACTGTCGGCGGCTTTGGTAGCTGTGCAGACTATGCCCGGCAGATAGGCGTCGAAAAGATGATCCTGCGCCGGCGAGATGCGTCCCCGCAGGTCGCGCGGAAAAGGCTGTGCATGGGTGATGTCGAAGCTCTGCGCGAGCTGCCAGGTTCCGGCTGTTTGCGCGTATATTCGGATGTGCTCCGGCTCGAGGATCACCATGCGCTGGTCAGTGGGCGCGCCAAGTACCGCGACGTCGAGGATCGGAGCAGTCTGAGCGTACAGCAGGTTCGCCCGCAAGGTGATCTGCGGTGCAGAACTGGCTGCGGTGATGGCGGCTGCTCCGGAAACGGGCAGCATCGCAACCTTTGTCTCGGAGCCTTCCCGCACCTCCGCGACCCAGAGCCAGCCTTGCAGGTTCTGGGACAACGTCACGCGCACATCGGTGTCTGCGCCCTTTTCGCGGACCATAACTCCGGCGGAGCGCAGTTCATGCTCCAGAGCATGCCGGATGACGAGGACGTCGTCGTTCGCGATGGACGAGCGATTGACGATCGCAAGGGTGACGGTGCCCGGACCGGTGAGCGCGGCGATTTGTTTGGCGAGGTCCGCCGAGGGCGACTGCCACGTATCCGCCGCATGAGCTGAAGGGAAGAGCGTCAGCGCGAGCACCGCGACCAGGAGCCGATGGTTGGAGGTCATCCGATGTGGCGAATTATATCCCGGTGCTCGCATTGTGGCCTGTGACCTCGTTTGGGCCCACCCTCTCTGAACCCAGGTCTGGAAAACCGCCAGACTTGGGGCACCCATGGTTCGACGGAGGTTCCTAACCCCAGGTCTGGAAAGCGCCAGACCTGGGGCACCCATCGGTTTACCGCGACTGAGGCGCGGGATCCGGATCGTCGGTGTACGGCGTCATGCCGGGCTTCGCTCCCAGGCCGCGGAAGACATCGCTGGTGAAGAAGTACTTGCCGTCGGCGGGAACCAGCATTACCTGGATCTTGTCCGACAGCTTTTCGGCGACGATCTTGTTGATCAGCAACGGCGTCTCGCGCAGCACCGCGGCCTCGCTGCGCATGCGCTCGGCGTCGGCAGCGGCGGTCACGCGAATGCGCTTGGCTTCGGCGTCGGCCAGCATGTCGCGGCGCTCCACCTCGGCCTTGCTGTCGATCACCTTGGCCTGCGCCGCGGCTTCGGCGTTCTGGATGGTCGCCTCCTTACGCGCCTCGGCTTCGAGTTTCGATTGCTGAATCTGCTTCTCCTTCAGCGGCAGGGTGTATTGCATGGCATCGGATTCGCCCTTTGCCTCCACCACCCTGGACTGCGCCTCGCCTTCCGCCGCCTTCACCTTCTGCACCTTCTCGGCTTCGGCCTCCAGCTCGGCAATACGCACCTGTTTCTGCTGAATGTCGGTCTGGATGTTCAGCTGATCGTCCTGCTGCTCCTTCAGCAGAAGCTCCTGAAGGCCCTTGGCATACTCTTCGGGCAACTGGATGTCGCGCAGCATGACTTCCTTCACGATGAGCCCGTCGGCGCCCAGCTTGCGGGTGATGACAGCTGCGGCGCGCTGCCGCACTTCTTCGCGCCGCGAACTGAAGATCTCCCGGACCGTGTAATTCGGCGCCAGCTCGCGCCAGGCGCTGGCCACTACCGGAGGCACAATCTCAGTTTCGACCGGCTGCGGCAGATGCGACTGCACGTAGTCCAGCCGACGCGGGTCGAGTTGGTAGCGCACCGTGATCGCCAGCCCGATGCTGAGTCCTTCCTTCGACTGCACATCCAGGACGCCCGCTTTGGAGCCGGGCGCGGGCTTCCGGGTGCCGTCCTCGACGACTCCGGTGGTGAACAACTTGTCCCGCAGATCGAACAACTGCACCTGCTCGATCAGCGGCGTGATGAAGTGCACGCCGGGATAGAGTGTTCCTGCTTCGGTGCCGCGCGTCTCACTGATGCGCACACCCGCGGTGCCGCTGGGCACCACGACGATGCTCAAGGCGAGCAGCATGGGCGCCCATCCCAGAGCGAGCAGAGCCAATGTCATGCGCCAGCGGACCGGCTCCGGCGCCACTGCGCCTTCGACGCCGCGCTGGAGCGACCGTTTGTACTGCAACCTGAGCCACAGGTCGTACCCGACGACCGCGGCTCCTGCGATGAACAACCCAATGCCCACCGCCATCAGCAAATACTTGAACGCGAGCATATCCTCCTCCTTTACCGCACTTGCCCTGAACTGCGTTTCTGCCTCGCTCTTCCACCCCACCAGCCGATTGGCCGATCGCTGGGGTTCCCCTGGCCCGGCCGCGGAGCGAAGAACAGCCGGAACAATCCGCCGACAAGCAGCTCCTCCAGAAGCACCGCGCAGGCGAGCGAGAGGAGCAGCCCGCCCAAGGTCACCAGCGCTGTTGCCGTCGTTTGCACAACTCACCTCCGATTGCCGAACTACTGCCCCGCCGAGTCGTTGTCGGCGGTGCGAGTGTTCTGCGCCATCACTACGCCTTGCGCAGTTGGCATATCCGAACTCGTGCCGAAGATCGCGGCGGTCTGCGCGTCGCGCTCGCCGCGAATTTCCACCGCATCGCCTACCCGCACCATCGTGAAGAGCTGCTCCAGATCGCGCTTCGACATGCGAATGCAGCCATGTGAGGCCGACTTGCCGATGGACTGCGGCGCGTTGGTCCCGTGAATTCCATATCCTTTGCGGTCGAGGCCCATCCAGCGATCGCCGAGCGGATTGCCCGGTCCGGGCGCGATGACCTTGCCTCGGTGGTAGTAGGTGGGATCGACAACGCGGGCGACAATGCGGAAGCTGCCGGTGGGGCTGGGCGTAGCCTCTTTGCCCACGGCAACGACGTACACTTTTTTCACCTGACCGTCCTGGATAAGCGCCAGCCGATGATCGGGAAGGCTGATCAGCAGAAGCCGCTTGTCGGCGACTTGCGCATAAGCCGGAAAGCTGAGCAGGAAGAAGACTACGAACAGCAGAGTGGCTTGCTCTGAGTGGTGCCGCGTGGTGTCTGGATTCCGCATCTCGCTCCCTCGACAACCGCTTGCGCTTTACGAAGGTGCACGAGAGTAGCCACGGGTGATGCTCAAGAAAACACGCCACTTAGGACGGTTGAGCCAGGGAATATTCGCGGGCGCGGAGACACAGTGTGTCAGGCCGAACACAGTGTGCGGAGCGCAGACAAGAAGTGGAAGCGATCTTATGAATGCTTTGTATCAGGGCACGTCTTTAGACGTGCCGTCAATCTGGCGGACTTCAGTCGGCGACGGGTTTTCGCCCCTGCCCGGGGCGCAGCGGCTAAAGCCGAACTGCGCCCTCGCGATCTCGGCACGACTGAAGTCGTGCCCTGATACAAAGCAAAACCGATTTACGAGGTAGCTTTCAGCAGTTGGCGGGGCAAGGCGGGTCCACCGCAGATGCCAGGCGTCAGGCGAGACGGCGGCGTCTCTGGTAGGCGGCGACCTTTAGTTTATTTCCGCATATGTTCATACTGCACCAGCGGCGCGATCCTTTCCGGCTGATGTCATAGAAGTGGACGACGCACGATTTCGATTCGCATTTGCGGATGCGGGAGGGTTCAATCTCAGAGAGCAGTTCCGTCGTGGCAGCAACGATTGGCGCCCAAACGTCCTCGGGCGTGCGCGGCTCGAAGAGGCGATTGAGCAGCACTTTCAATCCCTGCTTGCGGAGGGTCGGGGTTTGAGGATGCTCTCTCAGGAGCGCGTTTATCTCCGCCAGAAATGCGTCGCGCGGTGGCGAGCCAGCTTCCATCCGGAGAACGGCGGCACGCAGGCGTTCCCGGAATGCGAGCAGCTTTTGCAGGAAAGCCGCTGCCTGGCGGGAGTCACGCCAGCTCTGCATCAGTGCCCGGTCTTTCCGCGATGTGACGATTCCGGATGCGATCAGCCATTGTTCCAGAGCTGCGGCATTGGGCAGAAGTTCCCGGGGCGCGCCATCCAAAATCGGCTTGGTGTTTAAGAAATCGAGCGCCAAGTGATTGCCGACGAATAGAAAGCCACGCACCCATTCTTTGCGCCCTGGAGTTGGATCC
>Ga0335085_10015218_pt1 | contig 11169 bp, 8 predicted proteins | sample Lox_Sample_45_FD_206712 | JGI IMG/M metagenome (GOLD analysis project Ga0335085, IMG submission 206712) | Soil microbial communities from Loxahatchee National Wildlife Refuge, Florida, United States - Lox_Sample_4.5 | ecosystem: Environmental > Terrestrial > Soil > Wetlands | place: USA: Florida... | reverse complement strand
GGAGCCCCGGTCACGGCTGATCGCATCGCGGTGGGGACCGCTCACCGGGACCAGGCCCAGGCCATCCGCGCGCGGCTGCGGGCGGGCGGCCTTGCCGGGGTCACCGTCGATACCGCCAACAGCCTGCAGGGCCGGGAGTTCGACGTGGTGATCGTGCTGCACCCGCTGTCCGGGCGCCGCGACGCGACCGCATTCCACCTGGAGGCGGGCCGCCTGTGCGTGCTCACCAGCAGGCACCGGCACGCCTGCATCGTAGTGGCCCGGGCCGGCATCCCCGAGCTGCTCGACGCCCACCCCTCCGCCGAGCCGGTCCACCTGAACGTCCCGGTCAAGTTCCCGGACGGCTGGGAGGCCAACCAGTCCGTCATGGCCCGCCTCCAGCCCTGGAAGGTAAGAGCCCCGTGACTCGGGCAGACGGCAGAGCCGGGGCCAACCCATGGCTAGGGCTGGCCCCGGAACGTGCGGAGCCGCAGCCGGAACCGCGGAAGCAAGTCGCGATGTCACGGGAGTGCTCGCTACTGCTCATACCGCAATGGAGCCCGCTAGTGAAGAAGCAGGAAGCAAGAGCAGGCGCTCCCGACAACTGTGTTCACCTCTGCTCGAGACACGATAACAGAGGAGAGACTTTATGAGAAGTAAATGCCTGCCCCTTAGATCTGCTTGTTTCATGAGCAGTAACACCCGTATGGTCGTCTCATGCCCAGGAGCAAGCGGATCGCGCCCAAGGGATCTCGCAACGTTGCCGGGCGATCGGAGGTCTTGCCGCGTAGTCGGTGGGAGTTCCTTGGGTGGATGTTCGCCAAGTGGGACAGGTGGTTCCGTGTGGTGTTGTTCATCATCATCGTCTGCTTGGTCCTCCGATGGGCTGGCGAAGACGTTGCCGCTGCTGTCATCGGCCATATTCCCTAGCGGGACTCCATCCCGACCATCTCTACAGCGGTAGACGAGTAGGTGTGATGCAGACTTTTGAAGAGTTTTTTCGACAAGCTACAATGACTGAGCAAAGAGCGACTGGACATATGCCATACGGGTACCAGCGGCGACTGGCCTGGGACGGGCTCCCTGCGGTGGTCCGGGTCCCGACTGGTACGGGCAAGACCGGGGTGATCCTTGCCTGGCTCTGGCGGCGGCTGCACGGGCCGGACCCCTCGACTACCACGCGGCGGCTGGTGTACGCGCTGCCGCAGCGGAGCCTGGTCGAGCAGGTGGCGGGCGAAGTAGAGCGGTGGCTCGCCAACCTGGGGCTGGCCGATACGGTGGCGCGGCACGTGGTGATGGGCGGGGCGGGGCAGACCCAGCGGCGGTGGCGGCTGGACATGCACCAGCCGGCCATCGTGGTTGGCACGGTCGACTCGCTGGTCAGCAAGGCGCTGAACCGCGGGTACGGGATAGCGCGGGCCACCTACCCGATCGACTTCGCGCTGGTCACCAACGGCGCGCACTGGGTCATCGATGAGATCCAGCTCTGCCGGGAGTCGACCGCGACGTTGCGCCAGCTCGCGGCGTTCGCGCGGGACCTCGGCACGGCCGAGCCGTTCGGCCTGACCTGCATGTCGGCTACGGTCCCGGAGAAGCTGCTGTGCACGGTGGACAACCCGGCGCTGGCACCCGAAGACGTGATCGAGATCGACCCGGCGGAGCGCACCGGGGAACTTGCGGTGCGGCTGGACGCACGCCGGACCATCCGAGAGCTGCCGGTCGCGCCGGGCGACTACTCGGCCATCGCGGCCGAGGCCAGGGCGAGGCACCGGGCCGGGACCCTCACCATCGTGGTCCTGAACACAGTGAACGCTGCTCGGGACGTTTACAAGGCGCTGGGCGGCCAGCCGGTCCCGCGAGTACTGCTGCACTCCCGGTTCCGTGGTGTGGAGCGGACCCGGCTCGCGCGTGAGCTCACCGCCGGCCTCGGTAACGCGGGCCGCATCGTGGTGGCCACCCAGGTGGTGGAGGCGGGCCTCGATCTCAATGCTTCGGTCCTGATCACCGAGGTTGCCCCGTGGCCGTCGCTTGTCCAGCGCGCTGGCCGGTGCAACCGTACGGGCCTGGTCTCGCACGCCGAGCTGTGCTGGGTCCCGCCGGTCAAGCCGCCACCCTACGAACCTGACGACATCGACGCCGCTCGTGCCGAGCTGCGTCGGCTCGAAGGCCTGGCCCTCACCGGCGAGGACCTGCTGGCCCGCGAGGTGCGAGACACCGAGGCCCCGGTCGCCGTGCTGCGCCGTGGTGACTTCACCGCGCTGTTCGACACCGCGCCGGACCTGAGCGGCTCCGACCTCGACATCGCGCCCTACGTCCGGGACGCCGACGACCTGGACGCCCAGCTCATCTGGGCCGTCTGGGAGCCGGAAACTTCCGATGGACGGCCGCCGGACGACGTCAAGGCACCGGACATGGAATGGCGCTGCCGGGTGCCGCTCGGCGAGGTGGCCGCCATGGTCAAGCGGGACATGCCGGTCTGGCGCCTGGACCAAGTGCTGGGCCGCTGGACCAGGGTCACACTCCAGGCCCGGGCCCGGCCTGGCGAGGTGCTGCTGGTCGCCGCCTCGAGCGGCGGGTACGATCCCGAGCTTGGCCTCGACCCGGCCGCACGTGGGCCGGTGCCAGGCTGCCCGGAACTATTCAGGCTCACGGACCTAGCCTCGGGCACCGAAGACAGCTACCGGGCGGACACTGCCAGTCTGGGCCAGGGCACCTGGCTGTCGCTGGACCGGCACAGCGAGGACGTCCGGGACCAGGGCCGGGCGCTGCTGGCAGTTTTGGGCCCGGACCTGCCGGACAGGGTCGGCTCCTGCGTCGTAACCGCCGCCTACCTGCACGACGTGGGCAAGGCGCACGATACGTGGCAGGACGCCCTGTGTCGGCTGGCCCTGGACGATCAGAAGGACGAGATCGAGGCGGGCCGCCCGTGGGCCAAATCAGGTGTCGACGGGGCCTTGCGTTTCGACGGTGGGGTGTCGTTCCGGCACGAGCTGGCCTCGCTGTTGCTGCTCGACGGGCCGCTGCGGCAGCTCCTGGTCGGCTCTCCAGATCCCGACCTGGTGCGCTACCTGGTGCTCGCTCATCACGGCAAGCTCCGCGTGCAGGTCCGCGACCCGGGCGACCTCGCGGTGCTGGCTCCGGGGGAGGCATCCGAGCGCACCCTGCTCGGGCTGACGCACGGAGCCGTGGCCAGCGTCCCGGGGCTGCTCGGCCAGCCGGCGTCGGAGCTGACCGTCGATCTTGAGCAATTTGCCCTGGGGGGCGACAGGTCGTGGACTCGGACTGCCCTGCGCCTGCGCGATCGCTACGGCCCGTTCGTCCTGGCCTACCTGGAGACGGTGGTGCGGATCGCCGACTGGCGCGCCAGCGCCGGACTGGAGGAGGCACGATGAGCACGCCTACGACCGCAGCCACGCGTCGGCACGTCCTGGCCGGGCTGCGTCCCGAGCCGCTGGCGAGCTACCTGGCCGGACTGGGCCTCATCAAGGTGCTTGCCCAGCAGGCCGATCCCGAGGCGACAGCCGCATGGACCCCAGACGGGTTGTCGGTCACCACTGTAGTAAACGACATCTCCGGCTGGCTCGCCGAGGACTACGTGCCGACGCCCGTGCTGAGTCCGTGGAATAACGGCAGCGGGTTCGGCCCGAAGGACAAGGAGCCGCTGCGGGCGCTGGAGGAACTGCTGGCCCACCCGTCGCCCCGGCTCGCGCCGCTACAGGAGGCGATCCCGCTGGCCCGGGAGATCGCGCAGGTCGGCCGGGCCGAAGGATGGATCACCGATGGGACTGGCGGTGCCAAGAGCCGGGTGGTACTGGAGTTCCGCAACCGCTGCCCGGAGGCCCTGGTCCCGTGGATCGACGCCGCCGTCGTGCTAGCCGGGGACGACACGTTCTTCCCGCCGCTGCTCGGCACTGGCGGAAACGACGGACGGCTCGACTTCTCCACTAATTTTCACCAGCGCCTGCTTGAGGTCATCGGCGTCTCCGGCAGGTCCCTGGCACGGTCGGCCGCCCGCGCCAGGGACCTGCTCGACGGCACCGAGGCGGAGCCGCGCACACCGGCCGCCATAGGGCAGTTCGATCCTGGTGGCGCCGGCGGTCCGGGATCGTCGCGGTTCGGCGCGGCAGGGTCGCTGGTCAACCCGTGGAGTTACATCCTGTTGGTGGAGGGCACCCTGCTGTTCGCCGCCAGCGCCGTGCGCAGGAACCAGCATTACCGTCTAGGCGACCAGCGAGCGGCAGTGCCGTTCACCGTCGATCCGTCCCCCGGCGCCTCGGACAGCGGCGCGGTCGGCGAGGAATCCCGCGGGGAGGTCTGGGCGCCGGTGTGGACCCGCGAGTTCACGCTGGCCGAGATCCAGCAACTGTTCACCGAGGCGAGGGCGTCATGGCGGGGGCGGCCGGCCCGGCGGGCGGCCGACTTCTACGCGGCCACCCGGGCGCTCGGTGTGGCCAGGGGAATCGGCGAGTTCGCCAGGTACGGCCTGCAGCGCCGCAACGGCCTCGCGTTCGCCGCCGTGCCGCTGGACCGTGTCGTGGTCCGCGAGAAACCCGAGGTCAGGCTGGCGGCCGAGGTGGAGACCTGGGTGTCACGGATCCGGGTCGGCGACGCGTCGTCCGCGGTCGGCGGAGCCGTGCGCAGGTTCGACGCCGCGCATCTGGACTTCGTGCGGCGTGGGGGAGCGGTCGCCCTGACCGGGATGCTGGCCGCCCTCACCGGGCTCGAGCAGGCGGTCGGCCGCAGCGGCCGGGCCCGGGACACCATCCCCGTCCGCCGCCCGCCCCGGGCGCAGGAATACCTGGACTTCCTGGCCGCCGAGGCTCCCTCCCGTGAGCTGCGCATCGCGGTCGGCCTGGCCTCGTGCGCCACCCGGCCGGGGCCCGGCCCGGCCCGCACCATGCGACAGATCCTGCTGCCGGTCGACCCCCCGGGCCCGGCGGACCGGGCCGGGGGCCGCTGGCGCGACGCACCCGTGGTCCCGGGGTTCGGGACACGGTTGCTGCCAGACCTGCTGGCCGAGGTGCTGATCTGGCGCTCCCGCACGGCGCCCGCCGAGCATGACGAGACGGCGTTCCGTGGCGTTCCCACGTTCCGTTCGGGCATCCGGGTGCCGGCCGGGGACCTGCACGCGCTCGCGGCCGGGCAGGTCGACGAGAGGGAACTCGACCTGCTGCTGCGCGCCTGCCTGGCGCTGGACTGGCGGGATGCACACTGCGCCTGGCCCTTCGGGACGCCGACGGTCCCGGTGACCACGCTGGCGCTGCTGCACCCGTTCGGCGAGGGCCTCGTATCTGGGCCGGGAGGCGCCCGGCTGGTACCGCCCGCCCTTGACCGCCCCCGGCCGACGCAGGACGAGCCGGTACGTGCCCTGAGCCCGGACTGGGGGCGGCGGCTCGTCGCCGGGCAGGTCAGTGCCGTGCACGACGAGGCCGCGGCCTGGCTGCGGCAGGCGGGGCTGGCCGCGGCTCCGGCCCTGCCATGCATAGCCGCAGGCGCCGGGATACTGATCGCGGCTGCCCTGGTGCCGCGCTGCCGGGGCTCCCTGGCAGCGCTGAAGCAAGTCTCCACCCCGATTCCATCCCCGAGCTCGAAGGAGCCGTCATGACCGCATACCGCACCGTCTTGCACGCCGACCTCGCGCCGCTGGCCGGGTCGCTTTTCCAGCCCACCGGCTTCCCCGACCTGGGCGCCGCGGAATTCGAGCAGCCCGTGCAGGACGGTTCGGGGGATCAGGGCAACGCCAGCGCGCTGCTGGTCGAGTCCGCCCAGTCGATGGCCAACTGGCTGGAGGGGGCCACCTGGGACGACGCCAAGGCCGACCAGGTCGCCGAGCTCAGCCCGCTGCCATACGTCCGGATCGTCAGCCCCGACGGCGCCTTCCTGTCCTCTAGCCGGCTGGAGGCGCACCGGCTGGCCTCCGCGTACATCATGCTCGGCACCGTCGGCGGCGTGAGCGGGGAGAAGTGGATGGAGGAACGGCTGGGGCTGGTCAAGGGGCGGCCGCTCGACTACCGGGCGGTGGCCAGGGCCTGCTTCCGGCTCGACCCCGTCTCCCTGGTGCACGGCGTGTTCTTCGCCCGCAAGGCCTGGCCGTGGCAGCCGAAGATCGCCCGCGCTGTGACCAGCTTCATCGAGGCGTCCGGAGTACGGCCCGTCGTCAGCGGCGGCGTCAAGCGCGATGTCGTCAACAACGAGGGCAAGGAGGGCGCGACCGCCGAGGGCTACGGGACTGTCCCGCATCACCGGGTGGAGTACACCGCCAGGCAGATCACCGCGTACTTCACCGTCGACCACGCGCAGTTCCGCTCCTACGGGCTGTCGGAGCCGGCAACCGCGGTCCTGGAGGCGCTAGCCGACTTCGAGATCGCGACACTCCTGGACCGGGGACTGCGCCTGCGTACCCGCTGCGACCTGGCGGTCCGAGCGGTCCACGGCGAGCGGCCCGACGCGGCCGAAGCCGCCGCACGGGTCGCGAAGTTCGCCGCCGACTGCGCCGACGGGCTCGGCCCGGTGACTGAGGTCGTGTGGTCGGGCCGGGGCAAGTGAGATGCCGACGACGCTAGCGATCCGCTTCCCGCTCGGGCGGTACCACGCGAACCCGTGGGACCGCGCCGTCAACGAGGGGGCCTCGGAGTGGCCGCCGTCCCCCTGGCGGCTGCTGCGCGCCCTGGTGGCGACCAGGCACACGCGCTGGCCGGACCTGTCGGCCGAGGTGCTGGATGGCCTGCTCGACGTGCTGGCCGACCCGCCGTCCTACCGCGCCCCTCAGGCAAGGCGCGGGCACACCCGTCACTACCTGCCCGACCTCGAGCACAGGAAAGGGGAGACCGGCAGCACCGACCTGACCCTGGACCCGTTCCTCTCGCTGCCGCGAGACGACGACCTGCTCGTCAGGTGGGACGCCGACATGCCGGGTGAGCAGCGGCAGGTCCTAGCCAAGCTGGCCGAGCTGATACCGTACCTGGGCCGGTCCGAATCGGTATGCCAGGCCCGCCTGCTGGACGCCGGCCCGGAGCCCGACGAGAGCTGGTGGCGGGTCGGCGCGGACGGCCCGGACAGGACCAGGCTGCTGGCGGTCCGGCGGCCGCTGGACCGGGCGGCACTGGAGGCCAGTACGGCAGAGGTCAGGCGACAGCGCCGGACCTTGCCACCAGGCACCCGCTGGGTAACCTACGCGGCCGGGCGGCCCGCCGCGGAGCCAGATCCCGGCAGGCCCGCGGAACCGGCGCAGCCGGTAACCGCGGTCCGGTTCGCGGTCACCGGCCGCGTGCCGATGAAGGCCACACACGGCGTGCTCCTCGCCGACGAGGCGCATCACCGGGCCGGACGGGCGCTCACGAGGGAAGGCGTCCCCGATGAGCGCCGCAAGCAGATCCTTGGCAGCCGCGGCGCTCCCACCGATCACCTGCACGCCCACTGGATACCCCTGCCAGCCGGCTGGGAGCGAGGGCAGCCGGTCAGGTCGCTGGTGGTCTGGGTGCCGCAGGGGCTGCTCACTGAGGACGTCCGCGCCCTGCTCGGCCTGCGCGGTCTCTCGGGCCAGCGGGGCGATGCGGGCGATGGGTACGAGGTCAGCGGGTTCCCCGAGGTCGACCTGCTGTTCCAGGCGGCCGGGCAGATCGGGCAGGTCGCCCCCGAGCTGTGCGGCCCGGCCCGGCGGTGGCGCAGCCTGACCCCGTACCTGCCGGTCCGGCACCGCAAGCGGGAATCGCCCGAGGAATACGTCACCGCCGACATCGCCGCCGAACTGCGGTACCGGAACCTTCCCGCCGCGGCGGTCACCCGCGTGGAGAACGGCTCCGGGATGACCGACCGCTGGACCGCAGAGTTCCGCAGGCACCGGGTGAACGAGCACCTGCGCCAGTCCAGGCCCGGCCTGGGCCTGGAGCTGGCGTTCCCCGAGCCGGTACCAGGACCATTGCCGCTCGGCCAGCTCAGCCACTTCGGCTTCGGCATCTTCGTCCCTGACTGAACCGTCAGCCCGGGTCGTGGAGGGGTGCCTTTACCGAGAGCTCCCTATCGATCGCTAGGCGGCCGGTGTCAGGAACAGCCTGGCCTGGAGCCCGACGTGGTCCGAGACGTATCCCGGGCTGCCGCGCAGTAGCTCCTTGCCGGCGAACACAATCGTGGCTGTCTCTGCCTTCACCCCGCCCCCCGTCAGGATGAAGTCGATGCAATGCGGCGTCTTTCCCGCCGGGAGATATTCGGCGCGGAACGTGGCCGGGCAGTGACCCCGGAACGCGTCGGCCAGCCCGCTGTCCGCTACGAACTCGCCGAACAAGGAACTCTCCCGGTCGACGTTGAAGTCCCCGCAGACCACGGCGGTGCCCGCGATATCGTTCACGAGCCGCGCGGGACGGCGAGCTGCGCGCGGTGCAGGGGATAGAACCGGTTCGCCTCGGACCAGTCACCGTCCCTGTTGGCTGCCGGATGCGTGTTGATCACGCATAGTTCTGTGCTCGCCAGCCGGGTCACCAGGGCACCTTTCAGCGCCGCCAGGAAACGAGTCGGCCAGGACGTGCCGCGAACCCGCGGCGGCATGCCGAAACGCTGATACGTCGCGGCGGACACCGGCAGCCGGGAGAACGTGACCAGGCCGCCGACCGGGCCAGCTGGCGTCGGTTGGTAGCTCACATGCCGGAACGAGCGCATCCGCCGGGCGAGCAGCCGCAGGTGCCAGTAGGTCAGCACTTCCTGGAAACAGGCCACATCAGCGTCACAGGCATCAAACCCTGCGCCTATCACCGCGCGCCTGGCCAGCCGTGAGCCGGTCAACGGGACGCCCAGCGTGTTGAGCGAGGCGATGGTCAGCTGCTCACCGGGCACATCTCACACATTAGCGACCCTCCAGCTCCTCACTTGGTCCCTCAGTTCCGTGGGACTGTCGTCCCGGGCATGCAGATGTTCCGGGATATTAATGGAGTTTACTGGAATTAGTTGGACTAGGATGTCATTCGGCTCAGTGTGGTTCCGTCCACCCGCACGGTCGACGTCTGCTGGCACTCCGGTCAGCGGACTGATCATCACCTTTCTTGTTTCGGAGGAGACATGTCTGTCACGGAGGTGCCGGATCTCGTCCCGGCCCGGATGCTGAACGAGTACGCGTACTGTCCCCGGCTGTTCTTCCTGGAGTGGGTCGACTCCCTGTGGGCGCCGAACAGCGACACCGCAGAAGGCGACCGCCGCCACCACCGGGTGGACGCCGGGGGCGGCTCCGCCCCGCTGCCCGACGAGGGCCTGGTGAAGGCGGCGCGCTCGGTTGAGCTGTCCAGCGAGCGGCTGGGCATCACCGCCAAGCTCGACCTGCTGGAGGGTACCGGCGGCGCGGTGGTGCCGGTTGACACGAAGAAGGGACGGCCAGCCCGGGACGGCGGACCCTGGGAAGCTGACGCGGTCCAGGTCTGTGCCCAGGTCCTGCTGCTACGCGAGCATGGGTACGCCGTCGAGCACGGCGAGATCTTCTACGCGGAGACCAGGCAGCGGGTGACGGTGCCGATGACGCCGGACCTGGTGACCCGCACGATGGAGATCGCCGCCGAGGCGCGCAGGACGGCGACCCGGATGGCGCCGCCCCCGCCGCTGCGGTCCAGCCCGAAGTGCCCGCGTTGCTCGCTGGCCGGGATCTGCCTGCCCGACGAGGTGAACGTGCTCGCGGCCCGGCAGGACAACCGCCCGCGGCGGCTGATCGCGGCCGACCCGGACGCCGTCCCGCTGTACGTGACCGAGCCCGGAGCGGTGGTGGGCATCGACGGCGGCCGGCTGACCGTCTCGAAGTACCGCGAGCTGCTGGCCAGCGTGCGGCTGATCGATGTGCTGCACGTCTGTGCGTACGGGAACGTCCAGGTCACGGCTCAGGCGATGAGAGCCCTGTTCGAGCGTGACGTCGACGTCTTCCATTTCTCCTACGGCGGCTGGCTGCTCGGTCTGACTACCGGCCTGCCGAGCAAGAACGTGATGCTCCGCATCCGTCAGGTCACCGCTGTATCGCGTGGGCAGCTGGATGAGGCGCGGCAGATGATCGTCGGCAAGATCAAGAACTGCCGCGTGCTGCTGCGGCGGAACGGGGGTGAGGCGATGGCCCGCCCGGTCGCCCAGCTCGCGGCACTGGCCAACCAGGCCGAACGCACCGAGGACGCCGCTTCGCTGCTCGGTATTGAGGGGACCGCGGCGCGCCTGTACTTTGAGGCGTTCCCGGCCCTGCTGACCGGGGCGGACAGCCTGCCCGGCCCGCCATTCAGCGGCCTGCGTAACCGTCGCCCGCCGACCGACGCGGTGAACTGCCTGCTGTCCTTCTGCTATGGGCTGCTGGCCGCGTGCCTCGCGGTCGGCTTCGACCCGTACGTCGGGCTGTTCCACCGCCCCCGGTTCGGCCGTCCGGCGCTGGCCCTGGACCTGGCCGAGGAGTTCCGGCCGCTGCTCGCCGATTCCACGGTGCTGACCCTGGTCAACAACCGGGAGATCTCCGCGTCGGATTTGACCGTCCGGGCCGGGGCAGTGGCGCTGACCGCCGACGGGCGCAAGACGGCGATCAGGGCATGGGAACGGCGGATGACAACCGAGGTGAGGCATCCGATGTTCGGTTACGCGGTCAGCTACCGCCGCGCGGCCGAGCTGCAAGCCCGGATCCTGGCCGCCCGGCTGACCGGCGAGCTGCCGTCCTACGAGCCCCTGGTGACCAGGTAGGACCCGGCCATGGCACGTCGGCGGTACCTGGTGGCCTACGACATCCGCGACGACCGCAGGCTCCGCAGCGTCGCCGGGTGCATGGAGGGGTACGGCACGCGGATCCAGTACTCGGTGTTCGTGTGCGACCTGTCCGACCACGAGCGAGTCCTCATGCACACCGAACTGGAGGTCCTCATGAAGGCATCCGAGGATAGCGTAATGGTGATCGATCTGGGCCTGGCAGGCGACTCCTCACGCTTCCTTTTCCTCGGCCACCATCAAAGGCTTCCCTCCACGAGTACTGTGATCGTGTGAGCGCGAGCGCTGAGGCGGTGAGTCCAACCCCGGCGAGCGCTCGCACGCAGCTCAGCGGCTGTTTTCGCACCTTGACAAGTCAATCTGACGCCCCCGGCCAGCCTAATTTCAGGCACCGCTCGCAACCCCTCCCGTTTACGCTGTTCAGAAGGCCTTTAAACCGCGAGCCGTGCTCCCGCCTTTCAACGGCGGGCTCCATTGCGGCATCGA
>Ga0335085_10015217_pt1 | contig 11169 bp, 14 predicted proteins | sample Lox_Sample_45_FD_206712 | JGI IMG/M metagenome (GOLD analysis project Ga0335085, IMG submission 206712) | Soil microbial communities from Loxahatchee National Wildlife Refuge, Florida, United States - Lox_Sample_4.5 | ecosystem: Environmental > Terrestrial > Soil > Wetlands | place: USA... | reverse complement strand
GACCGAGGAGGAGACGGGAATCCGCCCGGGGCATCTCCACTCGATCGGCAGCGTGGACCTCGCCCGCAGCCGCAAGCGCATCCACGGCTTCGCCGGGCCCGCGCCCGACGACGCCTCTCCCCGCTGCGACCAGAAGGAGGTGGACGAGGCGAAGTTCGTGGCCATCGACCGCGCCCGCTTTCTCCTCCACCCGGCCCAGGTCACCTTCCTCGACCGGCTCCTCTCCACGATGGACCAGGTCTAGCCGCGCCTCCGGAGCGCGGCGATCAGCATGTAGCCCGACGCGGGGACCAGGATGTCGAGGCGCGTGACCGTCCACACCAGCGGGTAGATCGCGCCGTAGGCCCGGAAGGTCTTCCGGTGGCGGGCGAGGTCGTCTGTGGTCACTACCATACCCTTGGCCGAAGGCTTCTTGCCGAGGCGCTCCATTCCCCAGCCGAGGGCGGTGTCGACCGCTTCCGAGAAGAAGCGCGAGTAGGTCCGGTGGCGCTCCACATCGAAGGCGGAAGAGAAAAGCTCCCCGAGACGCCCGGGGGTGTAGCCCGGGCGCAGGTGCCCGTGCTTCTCGTCGGTCTGGCCGAGGGCGTGGCGCAGGCGGCGGAGGGCCGTGTGCTTCAGGTGGGGGGTGTTCACCACGAGGCGGCCGCCCGGCCGCGTCACCCGAGCGAGCTCGGCGGCGAACGCGCGGTCGTCCGGCACGTGCTCCAGCATGTCCACGACCACGACGCGGTCGAAGTGCGCGTCGGGATAGGGCAGCCGGTCCCCGCGGACGAGATGGACGTCCTCGCCCACGAGCGAGCGGGTCGAGCCCACCGCCTCCTCCGTCAGGTCGCCCGAGGCCCAGGCCCCGCCCCGCTCGCGGAGGAGCAGGCTCACGACCCCGTTGTCGGAGCCGAGGTCCAGGCAGCGCAGGCCCGCGGTGGGGCCGAGCATCGCCGCGATCTCGGCGAGCTTGCGCTGCTTCAGCACCGAGCGGCGGAAGAGCGCCAGCGCCCATTCGGCGGCGGCCGGCTCAGCCACGGCGCTCCAGCCTCAGGATGACCGGAGAGCCGAGAGCCCGCGTCAGGCCCAGAGTCCGGGCCGTGCCCTCCAGGGCGCGGGCGAGCCCCGCCGAGCCGGAGGCGCGGTGGAGCGCCATCGGGAAGAAGAACTGCGGCCGGCGTCCGGTGGGGGAGAACCCCCGCGCCGCGAATGCACCCTCGATCTCGGCGTCGGAGAAGACGGTGAAGGGGCGCGTGTCGCCCTCCACGCCCTTCTTCAGCCCGAAGAGGAGCTCGGCGGCGGCGTTGACGCTGCGGCGAGTGGGGTAGTCGACGACCACCGCCCGGCGGGCGAGCCGCGCCAGGGCGGCCACCAGCTCCGGCCAGCGGCGCACGTGGGGCAGCAGACGGTACGACAGGACGACGTCCCAGGAGCGCTCCGGGAATGGCGGCGCCATGAGGTCGCCGGCGACGAAACGGGCACGGCCGGCGGCCGTCCACTCGCTCACCCGGGCCTCGCAGGAGGCGTCGCTCCCGATCACGGTGACCGCGCATCCCGCTCCCACGAGCGGCCCCGTGACCTGGCCGTGCCCGCCCCCCACGTCGAGGACGCTCGCTCCCGGGAAGGGCCGCAGCAGCTCGAGCGTGGTCTGGGCCTGGCGCTCGAGGAAGAAGCGTCCTACCGGGCCCGCGAACCGGCGGGCATAGCCCTCCGACGAGGTCTCGACGTCGGCGTCCTCCCGCGCCTCGAGCAAGGGCGGCCTCAGCCCTGGACGCTCCTCGCCTCCCGCAGGGCGTCCACGAGGGCCCGGATGAGGTCGTTGTCGGTGAGGATCCCCACCACGCGCCCCCCCGCCACCACCGGCAGGGCTCCGTACTTGGTGTTGAGCAGGACCTCGGCCGCTTCGACGAGCGGGGTGTCCGCGGTCGTGGTGACGGGATTCTGGATCATGATCCGCGAGATCGACGTCTCCTCCATGACCCGGTTGAAGTGGGCCTCGGAGTCGGTCAGCGTCGACGGCTCGGCGCGCTTGAGGTCGCCCTCGGTGAGGAGACCCACCAGCATGCCGCCGACCGCCACCGGCAGACGCCGCACGCCACGCAGCCGGATGATCTCCAGCGCTTGCATGAGCGAGTCCTCCGGCGCCACGACGATGGGGTCCGACGTCATGTAGTCCGACACCAGCAGGGCAGCGAGCTTCATGCCTTCATGGTATGTCATCCGGGGACGGCAGCTCCGGCGGAGCCTCCTCGTCCCCGGACACGACCTCGGCCGGCGGCTCGGCCCCGAGCCCGGCCACGTCGCGGCCGATGTAGCCCGCCCGGGCCATGAGCCACAGGACCCGCCGGGTGGCCCGCTCGTGGCGGGCGGCGCTCACCCCGGGGTTGATGCGGCGGGGGTTCGGGATCATCGCCGCGAGCCCGGCGGCCTCGGCGGCCGAGAGGTCCGACGCCGGCTTGCCGTACCAGCGGCGCGCCGCCGCCTCGCAGCCGTAGACGCCGTCTCCCCACTCGATGAGGTTCAGGTAGAGGGCGAGGATGCGGGGCTTCTTCAGGTCCGTTTCCAGCCAGCGCGTGACGACGAGCTCGCGCGCCTTGCGGGCGAGGCTCTTCCGGGTGCCGAAGTAGAGGTTCTTCGCGAGCTGCTGGGTGATGGTGCTGCCGCCCCGGACGAAACGGCGCTCCTCCACGTTCGCCTCGATCGACTCCTGGACCGCCTTCCAGTCGACGCCCTCGTGCCCGAAGAAGCCCTGGTCCTCCGAGGAGAGGACGGCGAAGATGAGGTGGCGCGAGACGCGGGAGAGGGGGACCCACGACTGCACGACGGGCGCCTTGCGTCCCCTGGCCCTCGCCTCCTCCTGCCGCTCTTCCATCAGCCGGGTCCTCCCCGGGTTCGTGATCGCGAGCGCCCGCACCTCGGACCGGGCGGGCAGCCCCACCCAGATCCAGCCGGCAAGGGCGAGGAGGGCGAATGCGGCAACCGCGAGGAGGCGGAGAGCGAGGCGCAGCACGGCTCCCCGCGGTATACCATGAACTCCGTGGACCTCGAGCCGAGCGGGGAGCAGGCCCTTCTCCGGAAGACCGTGCGCGACTACGCGGAGAGAGAGCTCGCTCCGCACTCCCGCGAGTGGGACGAGCGGCAGGGGTTCCCGCGCGCCGTCTTCGAGAGGCTCGGCGGGCTCGGTCTCGCCGGGGCGTGCTGGCCCGAGGAGTACGGCGGCTCGGGCCTGTCGACCCTCGACTGGGCGATCGTCATGGAGGAGCTGGCCCGCGTGGACGCCGGAGTGGCGCTCTCCCTCGCCGCCCATCACGGCCTGTGCTCGGCCCACATCCACCTCGCGGGCAGCGAGGAGCAGAAGCGGCGCTTCCTCCCCCCGCTCGCCCGGGGCGAGAAGGTGGGCTGCTGGGGCCTCACCGAGCCCGGCTCCGGCTCGGACGCAGGCGGGATGCGCACGACGGCGGCGAGGGACGGTGAGCACTTCGTCGTGAGCGGCTCCAAGAACTTCATCACCAACGGCGGCATCGCCGACACCGCGGTAGTCATGGCGGTCACCGACCGCTCGGCGGGCAAGAAGGGCATCTCCGCGATCGTGGTCGAGCGCGGCACCCCCGGCTTCCGGGCGGGGAAGAAGGAGGACAAGCTCGGCGTGCGGTCGTCCGACACCTCGGAGCTGGTCTTCGAAGACTGCCGGGTCCCGGCGGCGAACCTCCTCGGCCGCGAGGGAACGGGCTTCGTCGACACCCTCAGGATCCTCGACAAGGGCCGAGTCGGCATCGCCGCCTTCTCGGTGGGGATCGCCCAGGCCGCCCTCGAGGCCTCGATCCGCTACTCGCGCGAGCGGCGGCAGTTCGGCCACCCGATCGCCGACTTCCAGGCCGTGCAGTTCAAGGTCGCCGAGATGGCCACGAGGACCGAGGCCGCCCGACTGCTGACCTGGCGGGCGGCGGCGCTGGCCGACGCGGGCCGGGCCCACACCGCCGAGTCCTCGATGGCCAAGCTCTTCGCGAGCGAGGCCGCGGTGGAGATCGCGCTCGACGCCATCCAGATCCACGGCGGCTACGGCTACGTCAAGGAGTACCCGGTCGAGCGGTACCTCCGCGACGCCAAGATCGGGACGATCGGCGAGGGCACGAGCGAGGTCCAGCGCCTGGTCATCGCCCGACACCTGCTGCACCTGCGGCCGGTGGTCCGGTAGTGGCGGCCGGAGAGCCCGCCCCCCCCGGGCTCGCGGCCCGGGTGCGCGAAGGCGACGTGCGGGCGATCGCCCGCGCGATCACCCTCGTCGAGGACGGGCTCCCGGAGGCCCGGCCGCTCCTCGCCGCCCTCTTTCCGTACGCGGGCCGGGCGCTGGTGGTGGGGGTGACCGGCCCTCCGGGGGCCGGCAAATCGTCGCTCGTGGACCGCCTCACCGCTCACCTTCGCGGGAGGGGCCGCTCGGTCGGCATCGTAGCCGTGGATCCGACATCGCCGTTCAGCGGAGGGGCCATCCTCGGCGACCGGATCCGCATGCAGGCCCACGCCACCGACTCCGGGGTCTTCATCCGCTCCATGGCCACCCGCGGGCACCTCGGCGGCCTCGCCGCGGCCACGGACCAGGCGCTCACGGTGCTCGACGCCGCGGGCAAGGACGTGATCCTCGTCGAGACCGTCGGGGTGGGGCAGGACGAGGTCGAGATCGTGGGCACCGCGGACGTGAGCCTCGTGGTGCTCGTGCCCGGCCTGGGCGACGAGGTGCAGGCCCTGAAGGCCGGGATCATGGAGATCGCCGACGTCTTCGTGGTGAACAAGGCGGACCGGGCCGGGGTGGAGCGCGTGGTGGCCGAGATCGAGTCCATGCTCTCCCTGGCCCCGTCGGAGACGGAGAAACCTGCCGTCGTGCAGACGGTGGCGACCCGGGACGAGGGTGTTGCGGCGCTCCTCGCCGTGGTCCTGGATTTCGAGGGGCGCGCCGCCGGGTCGGGGGCCCTCGGGCGGAAACGCCGGGCTCGCCTCCGGCGCCAGCTCGAGGAAGCGGTGCGGCACCGGGTCATGGGGCAGGTGTTCCGCACGGTGATCGCGCCCGCCGAGCTCGAGGCGACCGTCGAGAGGCTGGCCGGGCGCGCGGTGGATCCCTTCACCGCCGCCGAGGAGATCGTGAGGAGGATGGGGCTCGCATGAGGCACTTGAAGATCGACCACCTCGGCATCGCGGTGCCGAGCCTCGGGAAGGCGATCGCGGCCTACGAGGCGCTCGGCTTCCGCGTCGAGGAGATCCACGACGTGCCGACGGAGAAGGTACGGGCGGCTTTCCTCCGGGTTGGGGAGTCGTCTCTCGAGCTTCTGGAGCCCACCCATCCCGATTCGGTCGTCGCCCGCTTCCTGGAGAAGCGGTCCGGCCTCCACCACGTCTGCGTCCTCGTGGACGACCTGGACGCCGCCCTCGGGGAGATGAGGGCGCGCGGGGTGCCGCTCCTCGACGAGACCCCCCGCGTCGGGGCGGGAGGCTGCCGCGTGGCGTTCGTCCACCCGAGGGGCGCCGCCGGCGTGTTGCTCGAGCTCAAGGAGCAGGCGAGGCCGTAGCCCGGGTTTGCCCGACGCGTTCCGGCGACATACGATCGCCCCTCGGCGCCTCGAGGCCACCGAGGGAGCGACAGATGGGCGAGCGGGTCGAGATCGGGATCATCGGCGGCACAGGCCTCTACCAGATGGAGGGCTTCGAGGAGGTGAGGGAGGTCGCGGTCGAGACCCCCTTCGGCCCGCCCTCCGACAGCCTGATGGTCGGCACCCTCGAGGGCCGGCGGGTGGCCTTCCTGCCCCGCCACGGCCGCGGCCACCGGTTCCTGCCCCACGAGCTCAACTTCCGGGCCAACGTCTTCGCGATGAAGAAGCTCGGCGTGGAGTTCCTCCTCTCCGTCTCCGCGGTGGGCTCGCTCAAGGAGCGCTACGCGCCGCTCCACGTGCTCGTGCCCGACCAGTTCATCGACCGCACGATGCAGCGCCCGTCCACCTTCTTCGGCCGCGGCCTCGTCGCCCACGTGGCCTTCGCTCACCCGTTCTGCCGCAACCTCTCGAAGATCATGGCCGACGCCTGCGTCGAGGCCGGGGCCACCCACCACGTGGGCGGGACCTACGTCTGCATGGAGGGCCCGGCGTTCTCGACTCTCGCCGAGTCCGAGCTCTACCGGTCGTGGGGGGCGGACGTGATCGGCATGACGAACCTCCAGGAGGCCAAGCTCTCTCGGGAGGCCGAGATCTGCTACTCGACCCTCGCCATGGTGACCGACTACGACTGCTGGCACCCGGACCACGACGCGGTGACCGCGGACCAGATCCTCGCCGTCCTCGGCAAGAACGCCGAGACCGCGAAGGCGGTGCTGCGGGCGGCCGTCCGGCGCCTGCCGATCCCCCGCGCCTGCGAGTGCGCGAGCGCCCTCAAGCTCGCCCTGGTGACCCCGGCCGAGCTCGTGCCGGAGACGGTGAAGAGCGAGCTCGCGCCCATCGTGGGGCGCTACCTGAAGTAGGAGAGGGCCAGAGCATGTCCATCCTCGTGGTCGGCAGCGTCGCCTACGACACCGTGGAGACGCCCCTCGGCCGCGCCGAGCGCGTCCTCGGCGGCAGCGCCTCGTTCTTCGCGGTGGCGGCGTCGTTCTTCGGCCCGGTGAACCTCGTCGGCGTGGTGGGCCGGGACTTCGGGGACGCCCAGCTCGCCGCGTTCCGGGGCCGGCCCATCGACCTCGAGGGCCTCGAGCGGATGGAGGGCAAGACCTTCCACTGGCAGGGCCGCTACGCGCACGACCTCAACTCCCGGGACACGATCTGCACCGACCTCAACGTGTTCGAGTTCTTCGAGCCGAAGATCCCCCGCCGCTACCGAGGCTCGGAGGCGGTCTTCCTGGGCAACATCGATCCCGTCCTGCAGCGGCAGGTCCTGGAGCAGGTCGAGCGGCCCCGGGTGGTGGCCTGCGACACGATGAATTTCTGGATCCACGGCAAGCCGGCCGAGGTGCGCGAGACCCTGAAGAGGGTCCAGATCCTGCTGATCAACGACCAGGAGGCCCGCGAGCTGAGCGGGGAGTGGAACCTCGTGAAGGCGGCGCGGGCGATTCGCGCCATGGGGCCTCGCACCCTCGTGGTGAAGAAGGGCGAGCACGGGGTGTTGATGTTCGGCGACGAGGGGACGTTCGCGGCGCCGGCGCTGCCCCTCGAGGTCGTCGTGGACCCCACCGGGGCCGGGGACACGTTCGCGGGCGGCTTCCTCGGCTACCTCGCGAGCACCGGCCAGGAGGGGGACGATGCCCTCCGCCGCGCCGTCGTCATGGGGAGCACGCTGGCCTCGTTCTCCGTCGAGGCCTTCAGCCTCGATCGCCTGCTGACGCTCACCCGCGGAGAGATCGACGCCCGCTACCGCGAGTTCGAGGGACTGACCCGGTTCGAGAGCCTGTAGCGGTGCCCCGCGCCCCCGCGGCCCGGCCTATTGGCTCGCGGCCTGCTCGAGCATGGTGTTGACTATGGTGAGGAGCTTGTTCGCGGTGAAAGGCTTGTTGATGTACATGACCGCTCCCGACTCGAAGCCTTCGGCGAGCGCCTCGCCGCCGCCCTTCGCGGTGAGGAAGATGACGGGGATCGTCTTCGTGCGGGAATCCTGCTTGATCTGACGGCACACCTCGAAGCCGTCCTTGTCCGGCATCATGACGTCGAGGAGGACGAGGTCGAAGACTTGCGCCCGCAGCAGCTTGAGCGCCTCCTCGCCGCCGGCCGCGGTCGTGACGTTGAAGCCCTTCTGCTCGAGGATGGTGCGCTCGAGGCTCAGGATGTTCTCGTCGTCGTCCACGACCAGGATTCGCTTCGCCATCGATCCCTCCGGCCGGGAGCCCTCACGCGGTGGCCGGGATTCTAGCATCGACTCAGTGGAGCGTGATCTCCCCGCACAGCCCGCTCTCGGCGCAGGCCCGGAAGACGCCGGCGCCGAACGCGAACGCCAGGTACTGGTTGTCGGAGTGGTTGACGCAGTACGCCCCGCCGCCGGGGCCGGTGCAGGGCTTCCCGTCGGCCGACCAGGTCGGCCCGGCCCGACCGGTGTCGGTCGCCATCCCCACGAGGAGGGTCTCGCAGGCCACCCGCTCGGGGTGGCCGTCGGGCCGGACGGGACAGAACGAGCGGCCGTCGGCGTAGCCGATCTGCCGGCAGTACGCCGCGTCCGGCCCCACGAGAGGCGTCGCGTCGAGGAGGGTGCGGTCCGAGGACTGGTTCTGCACCTTGACGTTGATCCTCGCCAGGGCGGGCGGGGTCGGCGCTCCGCAGCCCCCCGTGCCGTCGCCACCTCCTCCGCCGGGGTGACCCGGCTTCGCCGGGATGGGCGCGTCGTCGGGTGTCGCCCCCGGCGTGGGAGTGGGAGTCGGCTGGGGGGCGGGAGCCTCGGGAATGAGGGACGCGGCGTTGGGCAGCCGTTCGGTGGTCGGCGTCTTCTGTCCGCCGCCGCACGAGGCGGCGAGCGCAGCGGCGAGGAGAACGACGGGAGCGAATCGCGGCGCGCGCGGGCGGGTCACGGGGGGACGCTCACACACGGCGGAGGCCGTGTCAAGCGGCTACCTGTCGACGTCGACCTCGCCGCAGACGCCGTTCTGGCCGCAGGCCGTGTAGGCCCCCCCCAGGAAGGCGAGGAGCAGGTACTGGTTGTCCGAGTGGTTCGCGCACCCGCTCGTGCGACCGGTGCAGAGGCTCCCGTTCCGATACCAGGTCGGACCGGGCCGGCCCGTGTCGGCGGCCCGGCCCGTGATGAGCAGCTCGCAGGGCGACCGCTGCGGGTCGCCTTCCTGGCGGACGGGGCAGAACGATCGCCCGTCGGTGTACCCGATCTGCCGGCAGTAGTCGACGTCCGGTCCCACGAGCGGCGTCGAGTCGAGTACCCAGGCGTCGCTGCCCCGCGTGTTCACCTTCGCCGCGATGCGCGAGAGCTCGGGCGGGGTCGGGGTCCCGCACCCGCTTGCGCCCGCCGGGTCGGGCGTCGCGCTGGGGCTCGGCGACGGAGAGGCCTCGGGCGTCGGCGTGGGTTTCGGAGCGGGCGCGCCGAGGACCGGCGTGGGGGTCGGGTTCGGATTGGGCGTCGGCGTGGGCGCCGCGGACCGAGTCGGCTCCGGCTGCGTGGGGGGGTCGGAGAGCGAGCCGCAGGCCCCGGTCAGCAGGCCTGCCAGCAGGAGACCGAGCGCCCTCGCCGCGAAGACTCGTCCCACGGGGGGACGGTCCCACGTCGAGGCGGCCGCCGTCAAGCCCGCGGCCCGCGCCCGCTCAGCGGTCCACATCCACTGAGCCGCAGATGCCGTCGGCGGTGCACGCCTGGTACGTGCCGTCGCCCCAGGCCAGCAGGAGGTACTGGTTGTCCGGATGGTTGTTGCAGTCGCCGATCTCGCCCGTGCAGTACTTGCCGTTGCGGTACCAGGTCGGTCCGTACCGCCCAGTGTCCTCGGCCCTTCCGACGGCGTACGACTCGCACGGGACCCGCTGCGGGTCGCCCTCCTGCCGGACGGGGCAGAACGACCGCCCGTCCTGGAACCCGATCTTCCGGCAGTAGTCCACGTCCGGCCCCACCAGCGGGGTCGAGTCCAGCGTCCACTGGTTCGGCCCGCGGATGTGGACCTTGGCGTTCATGCGCGTGACGACGGGGAGCGGATCCCCGCACCCGCTGCTGGTGGGCGCCGGTGTCGGCTTCGGGGTCGGTCCGGGTGTAGGAGTGGGAGTCGGCTTCGGGGTCGGGGTTGGCTTCGGCGTCGGCAACGGGACGGAGGGGATGGCCACGGTGATGACGCCGGTCGTCGGGGTCTGCGTGGGCTGCGTCGGCGACTCGCTCGAGATCGAGTGGCACCCGGCCAGGAGGAGCCCCGACAACACCGTTGCGTAGACCGCTGACTTCATCGCGATCCCTTCCATCTAGAATCCATCTTAGTTAATCACATATAACTCCTTTCGATGTCAAGCTTTTTCGGTATCGGACAGCAGTCGGGCCACGATCGCCGCCGCGCGGGAGGAGGCCCCGGGCCCGCCGAGGCGTTTCCGGACCTCGGCGAGGCCGGCCCGCAAGGAGCTTCGGCGCTCCTCGTTCTCCAGCAGCGCCAGGGCCTCGACGGCCACGGTTTCTGGGCGAAAGTCCTTTTGAATCAGCTCATTGACGACCTTGCGCCCGGCAATGAGGTTGGGCATCGCGTAGTGAGGGACGCTCACGAACGGGCGGCCGAGCACGTACGTGAGGGGCGAAAGGCGGTAGACGGCCACGAAGGGCAGGTCCATGAGCGTCGCTTCGACGGTGGCCGTCCCGGACGCGACGATTCCGGCGGAGGCGGAGCTCAGGAGCGCGTGGGTGTGGCCGGCCACCCTCGTCACCGGCAGTCCTCCGAGAGCCCCGTCGAGCTGGCGCGGGTCGAGGCTCGGCGCCACGGCCAGGGCCATCTGCAGGTCGGGCCTCCACGCACGCAGAAGCCGCAGGGCTCCGGCAATCGGGGCGAGGTTGTGGGCGACTTCCTGCCGCCGGCTGCCCGGCAGCACCGCGAGGACGGGCCGTGCGCCGTCCAGGCCGTGCTCCGCGAGGAACAAGGCGCGGTCGGCGACGGGCCTCGCGAGGTCGACCAGGGGATGGCCCACGAACGTGACCGGCACGCCGGCCTCGCGATAGACCGATTCCTCGAAGGGGAAGATCACGACCATGTGTGCGATGCTCGCCCGGATGGCGGCGAGCCGGCCCCGTCGCCACGCCCAGACCTGCGGCGAGACGTAGTAGACGATGCGGACGCCACGCTGCTTCAGCTCCCGGGCGAGGCGGAGATTGAACTCGGCGTAGTCCACGAGCACGGCGACGCCCGGACGCCGCCGGTCGACCTCTTCGAGAACGGACCGGAAGACCGCCCTCAGCTTGCGCAGATGGCGGAGCACCTCGAAGAGGCCCACGACGGCCAGATCGCCGACGTGGGCGAGGAGGTGGCTTCGCTCGGCCCGAAGGCGATCGCCTCCGAGCCCGAACACGTCGAGGTCGCCGGCCAGCGGGCGCAGGTGATGGACGAGATCCCCCGCGTAGAGGTCTCCCGAGGGCTCGCCGCACGAGACGAGCAACGCAGCTCTGGATCCTCTGGCCAAGCGGGTGGAGTATACAGGTGGAGTGTCCGCAGGCTGAGGGAGCCCTTGTCCCCGCCCGGGGACGACGCTTGCGCCCCGAGGCTCGGTG
>Ga0335085_10015216_pt1 | contig 11169 bp, 7 predicted proteins | sample Lox_Sample_45_FD_206712 | JGI IMG/M metagenome (GOLD analysis project Ga0335085, IMG submission 206712) | Soil microbial communities from Loxahatchee National Wildlife Refuge, Florida, United States - Lox_Sample_4.5 | ecosystem: Environmental > Terrestrial > Soil > Wetlands | place: USA: Florida... | reverse complement strand
GGGCGACCTTGTCCGCGTTGCCCAGTTCCGAGCTGAGGACGGCCGCCATGAACTGCACCGGGTGGTTGGCCTTCAGATACGCCGTCTGGTAGCTGAGGACAGCGTAGGCGGCGGAATGCGATTTATTGAAGCCGTAACCCGCGAACTTGTTGAGGATGTCAAAGATCGCGTCGGAGACGTTCTCCTCGATGTTGTGCAGGCGCTTGGCGCCGGCGACGAACTTGCCGCGCTCCTCGGCCATCGCCACCGGATCCTTTTTGCCCATGGCGCGACGCAGCATGTCGGCGCCGCCCAGCGTGTAGCCCGCGATCACCTTGGCGGCCTCCATGACCTGCTCCTGGTAGACCATCACGCCGTAGGTTTCGTGGCAGATGTCCTCGAGGAGGGGGTGGGGGAACTTGACGGTCGACGGATCCTTCTTGCCGCGGATGTAGTCCGGGATCCATTCCATCGGGCCCGGGCGGAACAGGGCGATGAGCGCAATGACCTCGTCGATGGTGGAGACCTGCAACTGCCGGCAGAGCGCCTGCATGCCGCCGGATTCGAGCTGGAACACCGCGGTGGTGCGGCCGGAGTTGAGGAGGGCGAACGTCCGCGGATCGTCGAGCGGGATCTGCTCGAGGTCGAAGGCGGGGTCGACCGTGCGGCGGACGTTCTCCACGGCGTCGGCGATGACCGTGAGCGTCTTCAGGCCAAGAAAATCCATCTTGAGCAGCCCGAGCTTGGCCACCGCATTCATGTCGTACTGCACCGTCACGTCGCCCTCCTGCAGCGTCAGGGGCACATACTCCTCCAGGGGGGTATCGGTGATCAGGATGCCGGCGGCGTGTTTCCCGGTGTTGCGTACCATGCCCTCGAGGACGCGGCCCTGTTCGACGATCTGCCGGGCCGTGGGGTTGCGTTCGAGTTCGGCGCGCAATTCGGCGGACTTGGCGATGGCGCTGTCGAGGGTGATGTTGAGCTCGTCGGGGATCATCTTCGCCAGGCGGTCGGCGTCGGCGTAGGGCAGGCTGTGCACGCGGGCGACGTCGCGGATCACCATCTTGGCGCCGAGCGTGCCGTAGGTGATGATGTTGGCGACGCAGTCATTGCCGTATTTTCCGCGCACGTAATCGATGACCTCGCCGCGGCGGCGCATGCAGAAATCGATGTCGAAGTCGGGCGGCGAGACGCGCTCGGGATTGAGGAAGCGCTCGAAGAGGAGTTTGAAGCGGAGCGGGTCGAGATCGGTGATGCCCAGCAGGTACGCGACGATGCTGCCCGCCCCCGAGCCGCGCCCCGGGCCCACGGGGATGCCGTGCTCCTTGGCCCAGTGGATGAAATCCCAGACGACGAGGAAATAATCGGTGTAGCCGGTTTGATCGATGATCGAGAGTTCGTAGTCCATCCGCTCGCAGAGCTCCGCCGCGAGGCGCGGGTCGCTCGTCCGGGCGGCGGCCGCGCCGGCCGGGCCGCGCGCGGCATAGTCGAGGCCATAGCGCCGCCGCAGGCCGTCGATGCAGAGCTGCTTGAGATAACCGGCCCGGTCGGTCTTCACCTCGGGCGGCAGGGGGTAGCGGGGGTAGCGCTCGGAACCGGTGGGGAAGGGGATGGTGAGGTCGCACATCTCGGCGACGGCCTGGGTGTTGACGACGGCTTCGGGCAGTTCGCGGAAGATCTCCGCCATCTCGGTGCGCGATTTGAGATAGAACTGCTGGCTGTCGAAGCGCATCCGGTCGGCGTCCGCGAGCTTCGCGCCGGTCTGGATGCAGAGGAGGGTGTCGTGCGGGCCGGCATCCTCGGCCCGGACATAATGGACGTCGTTGGTGCCGACGACGCGGAGGTCGAGCTCGCGCGCGAGCTTGAGGAGGTCGGGGGCGATGCGGCGTTGCGGGGTAAGGCCGTGGTCCTGGATTTCGACGAGGAAATTCTGCCGGCCGTAGATGTCGACGAAGCGTGCGGCGGCGCGCCGGGCCTCGTCATAGCGGCCCTGCAGCAGGCGTTGGGGAATCAGGGCGGCCAGGCAGCCCGAAAAGGCGATCAGGCCGTCGGCATAACGGGCGAGCGTCTCGAAGTCGGCCCGCGGGCGGTAATAGAAGCCCTTCAGGTGGGCGTCGGAGATGAGCTTGAGAAGGTTTTGGTAGCCGGTGTGATTCCGCGCGATCAGCCCCATGTGAAAGATCGACTTGCCCTCCTCGCTGCGGCCGGTGCGCTCCAGCCGCGAGCCCTCGGTGAGATAGATCTCGCAGCCGATGAGCGGTTTGATGCCGCGGGCCTTGGCCTGGTTGTAGAAGTCGATCGCGCCGAAGAGATTCCCGTGGTCGGTGAGCGCGATCGCCTTCATGCCCAGCGCGGCCGCGCGATCCATCAGGCGGTCGATGCGGCAGGCGCCGTCGAGCAGGCTGTAATCCGAATGGACATGGAGATGGACGAAATTGGTGTCGGGCGGCGGCACGATTCCGCTAACCAAGACCGCGCGGCGAAATGTTCAAGGTCGAATGCAGTGCCGCGGTCGAGCATCCCTTGCACCGCGCGCTCCCGGCGCAGAGCAGTGCAACCCTGAACACCGCTGCGCACGGTCCGACGGCGTGGATCGACCACGGTGGCGGAAAATAGGGATTGACGGAGGGGGGACCGACTGGAGACTTAGCCGTTTTTCGCCAGAAACTCCCTGTCGTCTCCATGTCCATTGAAATCAAGATCCGCAAGAACGAGCCGGTGGATCGCGCGCTGCGCCGATTGAAGAAGAAGCTCGACCGCGAGAACGTCATCAAAGAGGTCCGCGCCAAGCGCTATTACGAAAAGCCGTGCGAACGCCGCCGGCGCAAGGCCAAGGTGGCCGCGTTCAACGCGATGCTGCGGGCGCGGTACGAGAGCTGATTCGGCGCGCGGGGTGCGGGGGCGGCGGCCGGGAGGAGGCCGGGCGGTTCCGGGTGGAGCGGCGAACCCGCTTGTCACGCGGAGCGTGGCGGGACATTTCATTGCCTGTTTGACCGCTGGCAGGCGTCTCCCTCCGTGAATCCGATCCTGGCCCTTTCCACCGCCTGGTGTTCCGCGCGTCACAGCGATGGCTATGAGATGCTGCAGGAGATGGCGGAGCTGGGCTTTGCCCACGTGGAGCTGAGCCACGGCATTCGCATCACCTTGGTGCCGGGCATCCTCAAAGCGCTCCAGGAAGGGTTCATCCAGGTCAGCTCCATCCACAATTTCTGCCCGCTGCCCGCCGGCATGATGCACGCGGCGCCCAACCTCTTCGAGCCGTCCGCGCCCGCCCGCCACGGGCATGAGCACGAGCAATGGGTGCGGCACACGCGGCGCACGCTCGATTTCGCGGCCCAGGTGCGGGCGCGGGCGGTCGTGCTGCACCTGGGCAGCGTGCGGTTCCTGTGGCGCCATCCGGGGCGGTGGCTGCGCCGCTTCGCCGCTCGTCATCCGGGAGCGGCGCCGACGGCAGATTCGCGCTATGCGAAGGTCCTCGCCGCGGCTTGGGCGCGGCTGCGCTCGCGCCAGCCCGCGTTCTGGGAGCAGGCGAGGCGCAGCGTCGCGGAGATCCTGCCCGATGCGGCCGCCAAGGGCGTGCCGCTTGGCATTGAGAACCGTGAGCGGTTCGAAGAGCTCCCGCTCGACGCCGATTTGCCCGCCTTCCTCCGGGAGGCGGCACCGCCGGAGCAGGCGGGCTACTGGCATGACACCGGGCACGCCGAGCTGAAGGAGCGGATGGGCGTCATTACGCAGCGCCGGCTGCTGGAGGAGAACGCCGGGCGGCTCCTCGGCTTCCACCTCCACGACGTGGACGCGGAGGGCCACGACCACCGGCCCATCGGCCGCGGGCGCGTCGATTTCAAAATGATCCGCCGATTCTGGCAGCCCCACCATCTGCTCGTGCTCGAGCTGAATTCCCGGGCGGCGGCGGCGGACGTCCGCGAGTCGAAGGAGCGGATCGAGGACCTGCTGCGGTGACAGCGGTGGGCGGCGGGCGCGGCTGACGCCGCCTTACGCCGACCACACCCCGGCGATCGGCGTCCGGCAGAAGCGGCAGCGGCCGCCGGCGAGATTAAAGGCGGTGACGGAGAACACGTCGCGCTCGATGATCGCCCGCCGGCAGCTCGGGCAGAAGGTCGTGCCGGCATCGGGCACATCGCGCACGTTGCCGATGTACACGTAGCGGAGACCGGCGGCGCGCGCCACGTCGCGGGCCTGGACGAGCAGGTTGACCGGCGTCGGCGGCAGATGATCAAGTTTGTGCTGCGGGGAGAAGCGCGAGAAGTGCAGCGGCCGGTCCGGGCCGAGCTTCTCTACCAGCCAGCCGCACATTCGTTTGATCATCTCGAGATCGTCGGTGTAGGTGGGCACGACCAGGTTGATGACCTCGAACCACACGCCGAGCTCGTCGTAGATCCGGAGCGTGTCGAGGATGGGCTGCAATTTGCCGGAGTTCAGCCGGTGGTAGGTGTCATCGCTGAAACCCTTGAGGTCCACGTGCGCGGCGTCCACAAACTGGGCGAGGTCGCGGAGCGGGCGTTCTTCGATCGAACCGCAGGTGACAATGATGTTCTTAAGCCCGCGGGCGCGCGCGAGCCGGCAGGTGTCGGTCGCGTACTCGTAGTAGGCGGTGGGCTCGGAATAGGTGTACGAGATCGAGGGACAGCGCAGTGCCTGCGCCACGGCCACGACATCGTCGGGGAAGAGGCTGAGTCGGCCGATGTCCTCGAGGCTGAGCTCGGCGGGCAGCGGCGGGTGCAGGCGGAACTCGGGGCCGCGCGGATTCTTGGTCTCCTCCGGCTTTTTCTGGGAAATCTCCCAGTTCTGACAGTTGAGGCAGCGGAAGACGCATCCCGACGTGGCGAGGGAGAAGGTGGGGCTGCCGGGCAGATAGTGGAACAGGGGCTTCTTCTCCACCGGGTCGATGTGGAACGTGCACGGGTTGCCGTAGACCATCGTGTAGAGCGTGCCGTCGCGGTTGACCTTGTTGCGGCAATGGCTGCGGTCGCCGGGCGCGAGCAGGCAGTTGTTCGGGCAGACCTTGCATTGGACGTTCCGGTCGAGCTTGAGGTAGTGCGACGCCTCCTTCACCCAGCCGCGCTGGCGCCACAGCGCCCAGAGTTCATCATTGGGCGCATCGCCCTTGAAGATGTCGGCCGGCGCCTCGGCGCCGCCGAGTTTGAACAGGCCGTCGAGCCAGCCGGCGTAGCCATTCACGGCGAGGCCGGCAAAGCCCGCTGCGCCGCAGGCGAGCGCCCGGCGCCGCGTCATCCGGACGGCTGGCGTTGTTTGATCCATCCCCATCGGAGCAAGGCGAGGTAAACGGACGGCACGACATGCACAACCAGCAGGACGCCCAGCGGCAGGTGCATGAGCTTGTGCAGGGTGAGTGCGGTCTTCTCGTCGGCCAGGACGCCGAGCCCGTAGCGCCCGCTCATCGCGTAGCCGGTCGCGAGAAACGCCAGCACCAGCGGCAGCAGCAGCCAGCCGGTCCAGCGGACGAGTTTCAGGCAGAGGAAGACAAGCGTGTTCATGCGGAGGGCTTCATCCTCCAGGCTATCGCCGCGGCCATGAGATTCAATGCCGCGGTGAGCAGGCAGACCGCGGTCACACCCAGCAGCGGAAGCAACAGGGTGCTGACCAGCAGGGCCCCGAGCGATGCGCCGACGAGATCGGCCGCGTACAACCGGGCGGCCGTGGCGGCGGGTTCGCCCGGCTCGGCTGCGCCCGCCAGCGGAAATTGGCCGCCCACGAGCGCCGCCAGGCAGAACGTGAGCAGCAGCACGACGCCCTGGCCGGCGAGCGGTGTTCCCGCGACCGCGTCGACGCGACCGAGGCGCGGCAGGAGGAACGGCAGCAGCGTGGCCAGCACGGCGATGCCGCCGGCCAGCAGGATGATGGAACGATTTGGACCCAAGACGGTTAAACGGGGAGGAGCCACCGCGGCCCCAGGGGCGACCCGCCGGTTGGCGCGCCAGGCGCCCGCCGCCAGACCTGTCATGAAAACGGTGACGACCAACCCCACCTGCCGGTAGAGCGAACCGTAGAGCACTTGATAGCCGAGCAGCAGGACGACCTCGAGGGCTGATGCCGCGAAGCCCGAGGCAAAGATCACGCGCGGCACCGCCCCCAACCGGAGCAGGTAGACGGCGAGACCCAACAGCAGTAGGCCGCCCAGCAGGCCCGTGCGCACCGTGAACTGGCTGAGCCAGTGACGCAAATAGTAGTAGTAAAGCGCGGGATTAAAATCGGTGTTAATCTCGGCGGGTTGCGCCACCGCGCGGGTGAGATCGGCCAGCCGATCCGGCGCCAAGGTGGCATCGAGATAATGCCGATTCACCAGCCGCGTGGTCAGACCGCGCTGTTCCAGGCGCGCGGCAATGTCGAGGAAGAGAGGGCCGTCGGATGCGAGAAAAAAAACGCGGCCGCCGGGGATTAACCGCACCTGCGCGAACGAACGGCGCAGGGTATGATGGGCGGAGGCGAGCAGGTGCGCGAGCTCGGGGCTGACGTAATTCTCATAGTGGCCCAGGGCGAAGGCCAGAACGCCGCCCTCGTTCAGCACGCGCCGCGCCTCGCCAAAAAAACCGTCGGTATAGAACCGGTTCAGCTGCAGGGTGGACGGATCGGGCATGTCGACGATCACAACGTCGAAGCGTTGACGGGTCTGCTGCACGTAGCGCCGGCCGTCCGTGGCCACGGTCGTGATCCGTGGATCGGCCAGGTTCTCCGGGAGGAAACGGCGCCCGGCCGCGATGATCAGCGGATCCAGTTCGACATAGGTGACCGCGCGCACGCCGTAGCGCAGGATTTCGCGCGCCGTGCCGGTGACGCCGCCGGAGAGCAGGAGAACGGCGCGGGCGTCCGGCCGCTGGCTCATTGCGTAGTGGACGGTTTCCTCCAGCTGATCGATGTTGTGGGTCGAGATCAGCGGGATGCCGTTCTCGTAGAACGTGAGTTGGCCGGCGTCCGCGGTGACGACCAGCCGGCCGTAGGGCGAGTTGGCCCGAAACAGCGTCGGCTGACCCCAATGCTGGACCGCGGTGGTCACCGCGTCCGCATCGATCAGCAGAACGTGTCCGGTCAAACCCGCCGCCACGATGAGCGTGGAGCCGAGCAGCAGCCACCGGCGCAGGTGCACGGCGAAGATCACGGCAAGCAGGAGGTTCAGCGCCGCCGGGAAGCAGAGCAGCGCGAAGTGGTCGAACCACGGCACAAGCACGAAGCTGAAGAGGACGCCGCCACCGATGCTGCCGAGGCTGTCGGCGACGTAGACCCGGCCCAAGCCGGCCGCCCCGTCGAACCGCGAGACCAGGCTGCAGGCCAGGGTGAGCAGGGCGCCGGAGGTCACGCAGAAGGGCAGGACCAGGGCGAGGCTCCCCAGCACGGTGCCGGTCATGCCGGCCGCGGCGCCGCGGATGAAGACGACGTCGCGCAGCACGCGCACGGCAACCACCTCCAGGAGCGGGATCACCGCCACGAGCACCAGGCCCGCCACGAGCGCCCCGGCGGGGTCCCGAAGCCGCGCCGCCCTGCGGCCCAGCCCGGCGCCGGCGCCCGTGAGCAGCAGCCAGCCACCCAGGCTGATGCCGAACTCGAGCTCGTTGCCGGAGAAGGCGCCGAGCAGTTCGCGCATCAGCACCAGCTGCGTCATCACGGCGGACAGCCCCAGGCCGCCCACGGCAAGCAGCGCGAGCCGCCGCGTGCGATCAGTCGGGGCAGGTTCCGGGGCGGACATCGGGGTGGGGAGGAACCGGGGCCGGATGGCGGCGCCGGAGCCGGGCGGGCTCAGCGCTCCGACTCCTTGAAGGACTCGACGTGGTAAATGAGGACCGACACGTTGGACTGGCGCCACGCGGACGCATCGCAGCCGGCCTTCTCGGCCAGATGATTGAGGAAGTCCTCTTTGTCGGGAATCTGTTCCCAGACTTGCGGCAGATAGGTGGCGCTGCGGCCGCCGATCCGCAGCACGACCCCGTCCGCCCCGGCGTGGAGCTGGCGGAGCAGGTCCTCGGGGGAACTGAAGAACAGGGGCAAGGGCTCGGTGAGCACGCTGATTTCAATCTCCAGCTGGTCCACTTCTCGCGGCGCCACCGGCGGAAAGCGCGGATCGCGCAAGGCCGCGTTGCGGGCGTTCTCGATCACGGCCTGGTAGAGCGGTCCCTGCGGCGTGATGTAGCCGATGCAGCCGCGCAACTCGCGATTCTTGGTCAGCGTCACAAAGCAGCCCTTCGCCGCGGTGAACTTGGGGTCCAGGGTGGCCGCCGGCACCTCGGGCAGCCGGTCGTCGGCGGTGACTTCCCGCAGCGTCCGGCGGGCGAGGCCGAGCAGGAAACGCCGGTCGTCGGCCGTGAACCGCCCGGGGGCGGGCGCGCTCGACGCCGGCGACAGGGCCGGCGCCGCCTGAGTGTCCGATGACGGTGGGGCGGCCGGCGCATAGAAGGCGATGGCCGCGTAGCCGACGACGCCATGCGACCGGTCGCCGGTCGTGTCGCCGCTGTTGCGGTAGTCGAGAAGACGCGCCGTCCATCCCCGATCTTTCGCGACGCCGAGCAGCACGCGGATGGGGGTGTGGCCGCAGGCGTCCTCATCGCTGATCGCGGCGGCGTCGAGGCGGCAGATGGCGTCGATGCAGCGGCGATCGCGCTTCTGCGCGTTGGCGTAGGTGTCGTAGTGACTCAGGTCGGAGCTGGCGATGATCAGCGTGCGCTCGTCGATCACCTGCAGGAGCGCCTTGGCCGCCGCCGCCGGCTTGACCTCGCCAAACACGACCGGCACCAGTTTGAAATCCTTCAAGGAACGCTGGAGGAACGGCACCTGCACCTCGACGGAGTGCTCCCACGTGTCAGCCCGGTCCTCCTCCGGCGCGGGGCGCGACGCTTGCGCCCACCAGTCCGGGCGCTGCACCAGGCAGAACGGTTCGAGGGCGAACGGCCGCAGGCCCGCGAGTTTCTTCGCCTTGTCAGCGATCGGCACGTCGCCCAAGGGGGTGCGGTAAATCTCGGCATCGGGCACTGCGGCCGCGTAGACGGTCGCGTAGTGGCTGGGCCCCATGACGATCACGGTGTCGTAGCTGCGACCTGCCAGCAGCTTGTAGGCGTGCGCGGCCACTGGTCCGGAGTACGGGTAGCCGGCGTGCGGACAGATCAGGGCACGAAGGTCGCCGCCGGGTGGCGCGCCGGTGGCGGCCGCCAGAAAGGCGTCGATCATCCGGGACAACTCGGCTGGGTCCTTGGGGTAGAACAGGCCGGCCACGGCGGGCTCGCGCACCTTGGGAGACGCGGGCGTTTCGCCGGCGGCAGTGGCGCCGGGCATGAGGCAGGCGCCGGCCAGCGCGATGAGGGCGGTGCCGAGCCGGCGGGCGGAGCGTAGCGGCATGATCATGGGGTCTCCTGTCGCCAAGGGCGTGGTGGGTTGGCGGCGAGCCTAGCGGGGCCGGGCCCGCCGCACAAGCGCACAGGGCGGCGGGACTCCCCTGCATTGCGGGCTTCCTGCCGGCGGGAATTTCGGGTATTGGTCGGCGCCGGTGGCAGCCCGCGCGCAGGTCCTGCGTGTGGTCTGACCCTCCTTCGAAACCATGCACCACGGAAACGTCACCCCGCAAATCGCGCAGGGATTGCTCGCCCTGCGGGCGCGCATCCAGGCCGCCCAGATCCCCTCCTCCAAGCTCGATGAGACGCTCAACGTGGCGATCTGGAACGTCCGGGAATTCGGCAACAAGCGGCGCACCGATGCCGCGATCCACTACATTGCCGAGATCCTCGGCCAGTTCGACCTGGTCGCGCTCGTCGAGCTGCGGAGCAACCTGACCGATCTCAACCGCGTGCTGCCCATCCTCGGCGACTACTGGAACGTGGTCTATTCGGACTGGATCGCCGACAGCGGCGGCAACAGCGAGCGCATCGCCTACCTCTTCGACAAACGTGCCGTCGTGTTCAACGGGCTCGCCGCCGAGGTGGACGCGCCGCGCGTCCAGAAAGGGCAGGAATACCTCGCCCAGCAATCCTTCTGGCGCGCCCCGTACATGTGCTCGTTTCGCGCCGGCAATTTCGATTTCGTGGCCGTGACCACCCACGCGCGCTGGGGCAACAGCGTCGCCGGCCGTCAGGCCGAGCTCCAGCTTCTCGCCAACTGGATCGACACGCGCTTCAGGGACCGCTACGTCGAGGATCACGACCTGATCGTCATGGGCGATTTCAACGTCCCGGCGGTCGATGACGCGCTGTTCAAGGCGCTGACGAGCCGGGGCCTGCAAATCCCCGATCCGCTGCGAAACCTGGAGTCCGGCAAACGCCTGATCGGCGGCACGAACCTGGAACACACCGCCCGCTACGATCAGATCCTGCACCTGCCGACCGTGCCGGCCAATTTCATGAAGGCCGGGGGCACCCTCGATTTCTTCATCGATGACGCCCACATCGAAGAGCTCTTCCCGGGCAAGAAGTACACCCGCCTGCAGTTCAGTTTCCAGCTCTCGGATCACCTGCCGCTCTGGATCCAGATGAACACCGACATTGACGGCCACCGTCTGGATCAGTTGGTGCAGGCCGACCGGACGAGTTGAGCCGCGACCGCCGCGCGCCCAAGAGTAACGCCCGCGCGAGCGGGGCGCGCGCACGCGACCGGGAGCCAGCCGGGGGGAGCCATGCTGGTGGAGCGTCGCCGGAACCTGCCGCCGGCCGCGACGAGGCCCGCGTTGTTCCACGCAACGCCTGCCGCTGCGCGCCCGCCGAAAATGTCAACTAATAGCTGACATGTTGCCGTGTCGGCCGCGGATGGAAATTGGTGGCGGTCGGGCCGGCCCGCCCTCCGGAGCGGACGCGGGGCACCGCGAGGCAGGTCGAAAGGGGGACACCGATCGTGCCGTGACATCGTCGAAACCTGCCGCCGGCCGCGACGAGGCCGGTATTGGCCGAATCACCGCCCTGCCGCTGGCCGGCCCGCGCAAGCGGAACATGTCAACTATTAGTTGACATGGCACCGTGGCGGCGGCGGACGGATCCCGGTGGCGGTCGATCAATCCCGCCCTCCGGAACGGGCGCGGAGGATTTCCTCGATCCAGCGGCGGTGCGGGCCGGAGAGGGTGATGCGGTCCAGCCGGGCCAGGGAGATCCAGCGCAGGCCGGGGCGGCGGGCGAACCGGCGGCGCTGGCCGTCGCCGAGCGGCACCGCATAGATGGATTCGGTGAGCCGGCGGCTGGTGATGCT
>Ga0335085_10015214_pt1 | contig 11169 bp, 10 predicted proteins | sample Lox_Sample_45_FD_206712 | JGI IMG/M metagenome (GOLD analysis project Ga0335085, IMG submission 206712) | Soil microbial communities from Loxahatchee National Wildlife Refuge, Florida, United States - Lox_Sample_4.5 | ecosystem: Environmental > Terrestrial > Soil > Wetlands | place: USA... | reverse complement strand
CTCGAGTCCCAATGCCTTCGCAGCAGCACGAGTCATGGCCGCGGAGGTCTCTGCATTCTCGATCAGCGAGTCGCGCCCCTTGGACAAATCTCCGCCACCCTGCGCAGCAAGATGGTCGAGGGCTGCGCCGAGCGCGGCGATCAGCGCGACAGAAGGCGTATACGACGCTTCGCCCTTAGCCGCGGCCTTGCGCTCCTTGGGAAGGTCGAAGTAGTACTTAGGTTGTCGGCTCGACTCCATGCGCTTCCACGCGCGATCGCTTACCGACAGGTAAGCCAGCCCGGGAGGAATCATCAGCGCCTTCTGCGAGCCGCCAATCAAGACGTCGATTCCCCAGTCATCTACATCCAGCGCCGTCGTTCCCAGGCCGGTGATTCCGTCAACGACGAGCAGCGTATCCATGCCGGCGAGCAACTTCGCTACTCCCTGCACGTCGTGGCGCGCGCCGGTCGAAGTCTCGGTCGCCTGCATGTAAAGGACTCTCGTCGTCGGCTTCAACTGCGCCTTGATCTCATCCAGCGTGAAGGTCTGGCCATAGGGCTTCGAAATGGTCGTGACGTTGCACTTGAACGCCTTCGCAATCGCCGTCCAGCGCTCTCCGAACTTTCCGGCCGAGAGAACAAGCACCTCCTCGTCGGGACTCGTGAGGTTAGAAATCGACGCCTCCATGGCGCCGGTTCCCGAGCAGGTCAGCAGAATCACATCATTGCTGGTGCCGATGAACGCCTTCATCTGCTCCAGCACCTTCGAGTAGAGCGCCCGGAATTCCGGAGTGCGATGATGTACATCCGCCGCCGCCATGGCGAACTGAGCCGCCGGCAGCAAGGGCGTCGGGCCGGGAGTAAACAGTCTTGTCTTGCGAAACATTGCAGGGTCCTCGTTCGATCAGGGCAGTGAGAGTGAGCCCAGAGTTGCACACTTTCGCACGTCGACTTGCGTGCGTGAGCATGATTGTTGGAGACAACCGTAATCATAAGCTAACCGAAGGCAACGCGGTCACGATTGCCTGCGCAATTGCAGGATGCAGTGCCAATTTGGCATTCACTCGTCAGCCACTCCCTTCCACGCCATCTGGTGAAACAGCGTGTCCATCTCTTTGGGGTCAGCCTTCCTGCCCTGCCCCCGCACCGGCAGTGTTTTTTCGAAATATCATTGACAACCACATACTATGTACTGCATAGTATCTTGCGTGAAAGCATCCGAGACCCAGAACGACGGCGCTGAGAAGTGGGAAGTGCAGCTTCGCAAAGGATGCCTCGAGCTGGCCGTCCTGGCCGCACTGTGGGGCGGAAGGCTGTACGGCCTGGAAATCCTTCGGCGGCTGGAAAGCGAGTCAGACCTGGTGGTGTCGGAGGGCACGGTGTATCCGCTGCTCAGCCGCCTTAAGACGCTTGGGCTTTTGCGCAGCGAGTGGGTGGAGTCCGATGCCGGGCACCCCCGCAAATACTATGCGCTGACACCCGCAGGCAAGAAGCGTGCTGCGGAGATGGCAGCGGTGTGGGAGCGGTTCTCGTCGAGCATGAGCAAGCTGCTGGCTCCGCTGAGCAGGGGTAGATAAATGAACACCGCCAACGATACGCAGCAGAAGATTGAGGCTTACTTGAGCCGGTTGCGCCGCAACTTGCGTGGACTTCCTGCCGCCGAGGTGGAAGAAATTATCCGGGAGTTGCGCAGTCATATCCTCGACAGACTTTCGGCGGAAGGAGAGCCCAATGCGGCCTCGGTCGATGCGTCGCTTACTCGCTTGGGCAGTACGGAAGAGCTGGCGGCTGCCTACGTTACCGATAGCGTCCTGGCGCAGGTCGAGGTCAGCCGCTCGCCGTGGCGCGTACTGAGCGCGCTGTTTCGCTGGGCGAGCCTCAGTGTGGCTGGCTTTGTCGTGCTGCTGGGATGCATTGTGGGTTACGTCCTCGGGGCCGCACTCTTTCTCTGCGCGATCTTCAAGCCCTTCCATCCTCACACCGCCGGTTTGTGGATGATCTCCGACAGCTCCGGCGACTGGGAACTTTCGATCCGCATGGGATTCGGAGGCATTCCAGCCAACGGACACGAGTTGCTCGGCTGGTGGATGGTTCCGGCGGGACTCATCCTGGGAGTAGGCCTGGTGTTGCTGACCACACGATTGGTGCTGTGGAGTGCAAGGAAGTATCGGCAGTCACGAGCCCTGCCTTCATCACAATGAACCATTCCACCGCAAGCAACAAAGATATGGCGAGCCTCAGTTCAAAACCCGGCCTAGAGACTTCCATGCCGCAAAGTGCGTCACTAACCGCAAGCGTACCTGCCTGGCGGGAAAGCAAGTGGCTGGCTGTCTTCGAGCTGGCGCTGGTGGCACTGATCTTTGTCGCCGACGCTCGCCATCTCATTCCTCTGAGCAAGACGCCGGTCCTGCTCGTGCTCGGTTGGATCTCCCTGCGGCTCAGGAACGTTGGGTGGCGCGGCGTTGGGCTCAAGGTGTACCGGAGCTGGAAAATCACCCTCGCGCTCGGCGTTGTAGCCGGGCTGCTGATGGAAGCCTTTGAACTCTTCGTAAGCCAGCCTATTCTGGTGCGCTGGCTGGGAAAGCAACCCGACCTGGAAATCTTTCGCGCCCTGCATGGGAACCCGAAGCTGACGCTCGTCGCAGTGGCCCTGGCTTGGACCCTTGCAGCCTTCGGTGAGGAACTGGTGTACCGCGGCTATCTCATGAACCGCGTGGCCGACCTGTTCAATCGCACGCGCACTGCCTGGGTTGTCAGCTTGATTGCAGTTCATGTCGTGTTCGGGCTGGCCCACGCCTATCAAGGCATGACCGGAATCATCGATGAAGGCTTGATGGGCGTGCTGCTGGGCGTGATGTATCTGGCGACCGGCCGCAATCTGGCCGTGCCCATCGTCGCCCACGGCATCGCCGACACAGTGGATGTTGTGCTGATGTTCCTGGGACATTACCCCGGAATGTAGCCGTCAGGTACAAGAACGGGACCTCCCGATCGTTACTGTGGCGGGCCGGCGACTTTACCGACCGCACGTTCGAACGGCACCATGTACTTGTCGGTGAGTTGCCTCTTCTGCCTGTCGCGTCCGGTAACGAAGTGCGTGGACATGCCGGTAGCCAGCAGCTTGCGATCGCTGTCGCGAAAGATCTCGTAGCCGAACTGGATCAGCGAGCGCCGCAGCCGCGTAATTCGCGTGTGGATCAGAATCTCGTCATCGTAAACGGCGGAGTCCTTGCAGCGGCAGGTCACCTCCGCCACGGGGAAGAGATATCCATCTTCTTCGACTTCGCGGTAAGCATGGCCGAGGTCGCGCATCAACTCGACGCGGCCAATTTCAAACCAGATCAGGTAGTTCGAGTTGTAGACAACTCCCATTTTGTCGGTCTCCGCGTATCGCACGCGAAGACGCGCCTCGCCGACGGTTGCTCCTGACCCTTCCTGTATGAGCATGTTTCAATTGTGCGCCGCCGAAGGGTTCAGGAATAGCTCTCTCCATCGAGGTGCGCGGGGAACCCCGTGAATACGCGATTGAATGGATCTGGCGGCGACTACCGGTCGCGCAATGCCTTCTCGATAGTGGTCAGCAGAGCTACACGGGTGAAAGGTTTTTCCAGCAGCGCAACACCCTCCGCCAGTCCGTGATCGACGACCAGTTCTCCGGTGTATCCCGACATGTAGAGGAACCTGGTGTCGGGATGCGAATCCATCAGCTTCAAAACCAGTTCGGGCCCGCCCATGCCAGGCATGACCACATCAGTCAACACCAGGTCGATCGAGCCTTGATGCGAAGCGGTAAGCTCTAATGCCGAGTTGCCGTCCTGCGCCTCGACCACGGAGTAGCCCTGATCCTGCAGCATCTGTCGCGTGAGTCGCCGCATGATCGGATCGTCTTCCACCAACAAGACGGTGCTTCCTTCGCCGCGCGGAAATGCCATCTCCTCCTCAACCTCGCGAGCCATGCCGGCTTTCTCGTCGGCGGAAGGTAGAAAGACTTTGAACGTAGTGCCGCGGCCCACTTCGCTATAGACCCAGATATGGCCGCCGCTCTGTTTCACTATGCCGTAGACCGTCGCCAGTCCCAGTCCGGTACCTTTGCCGACCTCCTTGGTGGTGAAGAAAGGCTCGAAGATGCGGGATCGCGTTGCTTCGTCCATCCCGGAGCCGTTATCGCTGACCGCCAGCATCACATAGCGGCCGGGCTGCATCGGCGGATGCTGCCGAACGAAAGCTTCGTCGAACTCCGCGGTATCCGTTTCGATGACGAACTTGCCGCCCTTTTGCATGGCGTCACGGGAGTTCACCGCGAGGTTGAGGACAATCTGGTCAAGCTGGCCGGGATCGGCTTCCACAAAGGCAAACTGCGATCGGGGAATCATGACGACGCTGATGTCGTCGCCCATCAGCGGCCGCAGCAACTTGGAGACATCCTGCAAGCGCTCATTCAACTCGAAGATCCGCGCTTGCACAGCCTGCCTGCGGCTGAAGGCCAACAACTGGCGAGTCAGCGATGAACCCCGCTTGCAGGCGTCGCGGATGTAGCCCGCGAGCTCCAGCGGCAGCTGATCCTGACCAATGTGCGGGCGCAGCAGTTCGATGCAGGAGGTGATAATGCCCAGGATGTTGTTGAAGTCGTGAGCGACGCCTCCTGCCAGCCGCCCGACCGCTTCCATCTTTTGTCCCTGGCGAAGCTGCTCTTCTGCTTTCTTTTGCTCGGTAACATCGCGAGCGATAGTCGAGGCTCCCACGATGTCGCTGGCGGCGTCGCGAATGGGCGATACCGAGATGGAGACATTCAGGGATCTCCCGTCCTTGGTCATACGGACCGTCTCGAAATGATCGAGCTGACGGCCTTCGCGAATGTCTTCGAGAATCTCCGCAATTTCTTCTTTGCGCTCGGGCGGCGCCAAAAGTGCAATCGAGCGGCCAATCACCTCCTCGGCCTTGTAGCCGTAGATGCGTTCGGCGCCTTTGTTCCAGCTGGTGATGACGCCGTCGAGGTTCTTGCCGATGATGGCGTCATGTGAGGAATCCACCACCGCCGCAAGGCGATTCTGATACTCCCAAAGCTGCCGGTCCTTGCGGCGGCCCAGTTCTTCGTTGGTGCGTACCAGTTCTTCTTCAATGCGCTTGCGATCGCTCACATCGCGAATCGCGCTGAGCACGACTATGCCGGTGTCGGTCGACACCGGACTGAGGCTGATCTCGACCGGGAACTCCGATCCGTCCCTGCGCCGTCCCTTGAGATCGAGGCCGGCCCCCATGCGGCGGGTCTTCGGCTTTTCGGCAAAGCGCGAGAAGTGATGCCGGTGTTGTTCACGCTGGCGGTCGGGGACCAGGGTCTCGATTCGTTGCCCGATCAATTCCTCGCGGGTGTAGCCGAAGAGGTCTTCGGTCTGCGAGTTGATCTGCAGAATCACGCCTTCGTGATTCACCGCAACGATTGCATCGGGAACAGCGTCGAGCAGAGTTCGAGAAAGCACCGTCTCGGCAGGGTCGTACTGTGTCGGTTCGCGAACCGGTCCTCCAGTGCCGCTAAAGACAGTCATCATTCACCCCACCGGAAGCGACAATCCCGGGATATTTCTGCCTATCATACGATTACTTCAGGTGAGTTGCGCAAGACAGGAAATGACCGATGCGGTCAGGGATCAGCAAAATCGCTCTAGAGCCAAGAGAAACGCCGGAAGTGCGGGCTTCCGGCCCACTTTAGACATAGCACTAGAGACGAACCCGGCGGCAAAAGCACGAGGCGGCGGCGAAGAGAGCACTCCCGAGCAACGCCAAGGTGCCCGGCTCTGGGGACGTAGCTGTACCGTCGACCCGAAATCCTCCAAACTCCCCGTTGTATATGGTCCACGGGCCGTCGATACTGCCAAGCCGGTTGAAGGCGAAATTTCCGCCTCCGTCCCGGTAGTCCCACATCCAGAGCTGTTGGGTGTTGGGATCTTGCTCCCACGCCACCAGCCAATACTGCGTGCCTAGGTTGATAGTGCCACAGCCATTGCAGTTGAAGGTGATCAGGCTGCCACCGCTGGAGTACGGCTGGATTGTTCCTTGCTGAGTCAAGGTAGCAAGTTGGCTGCCTGGCTGTCCGCCGTTATCGGTATATAGGTATAGGTTGATCGGGCTGTTGCCGCCGGCGTAATTGCTCAGCGCCAGCACTGCGTCCGTCATCGGGCCGTTGAGGGATGGGATGAACGGCATTGCTAGTACCTGGTTGTTGTAACCGGAGCCGTCGACGTCCCAGCCGTTCTTGGTATCGTACTCGCCATTCGGGCCAAGATTGGTGTAAAAGACATCCGCGCTTGCGGTCGCGCAGAGCGCCAACGTCAGCAGAGTGGCGAATATCAAAACGTGTAAGCTTCGTAACATGAGATTGCCTCCTCTAACAACCCTTAGGCCGCGGAAGTGTAACACACATCCGTTCCTAGCCAGCGCGGAAAACAGCTCCTGATAGAGTTGAAGATTGTTAATTGAAAATTGCTCGTGAGCGCCTTGTATCAGGGCACGAGCTTCAGTCGTGCCGAAACAGGTTCCTCATCACGCCCGGGCTTTAGCCCCTGATACAAAGCGAACAATGTTGGGAAACGTGGTTAGGAAATTCCAAGTTCCGCAGGGAGGATACCCGGGCGTCACAATCCAAACCCATGCAGCCCCTGAAGGGGCCCGGAAGATTAAATAGAGACCTCTCCCCACCGTTCCGCTTCGCTTCACGGTGGGCTGACCTCTGAGCCGCCCTTGCCGCGTCTTCGGGCTCATTCATCGCGAGCAGAAGATTGTCGCCAACTCCAAAGTTTCGAGGGATAGCTAACATTTCCCTGTATTTGTGAAATGCGGGAACCGCCGGAAGGCCCGTGAGCTTTACTGTCCGCCCTTACCCGTCGGAGGCGGGACGGTCGAGGGGGGGTCATTCGCGGCAGGCTTGCTCGTGGAGTAGGGAGGCGGGGTCGCTGATTGAGCCGGCGCTGCGTTCGTCGCCGGTTGCGCCTGCGCGGGGTGACTCTCCGGCGCCATCATCATCCCACTTAGATCGTCAGCCGAGTTCGCCGGCGCAGTTGCGTTCGCCGCCCCGCCCGAAGCCGTAGTGGCCGCCGCTGCGGTTGCAATGGAAGCGGTCGTCGGTGCAGTTGTTGTGGCAGTCGGAGTTGTCGTCGTCGCTGCAGCTGCGCTCTCGCTCGAAGCTGCGGGTGCCGCTGTCGCGGTCCTGGTCTCGAGGGCGGGTGACGCAGGTGCCGAATTAGCCGCTGTCGCCGGAGCCGCAGCCGCATGCGCACGCGGTGTCGGCGCGTACTTCTCTACTGCCTGCAGGAAGGGCTGTGCCTCGGGCGGTGCGGCCGTTTCTCCGGCCAGGATCGTGCGATAGGTGACTGGCGCACGATAGAACGCCTGGGTATCGCCATCGGACTGATGAATCATCGCGCCGCTCAGGGAGACTCCCAGGAACAAGCCGCGGGCGCGGGAATACGTCAGCACTTGTGCGCGCAGGGTGAGATCGGTGGCTGCCTGCGCATCGCGGCCTACCGGTCCCGCCGCAGCGGAGGCATCGCCGCCCAGCTTGAACTTGCTCGACAGCAGATGCTGCATGCCGTCTTCTGTGCGAATGATCAGCACCAGATCACTGGCCTGACCGCCGGCCTGCAAGCCGAAGCTGCCGCCTTCCACCCGGAAGAAGGCGGGCGCGCTCCACCCAGCCGCGGTGCGGCACGTGGCGACGCCCTTGCCGTAATTCGCGCCGAAGATAAAGCTCGCCTTCAGCATGGAAGGAATTACCGCGATGCACTTCGCGCCATCCATGATGGCGTCGGGAATTCCGCGGTCGGGTGCCGACATGATCTGCGTCAGAACAACACCGGAGGTCTGCAGGCGTTCAATGTCTGCCGCGCGCTGGTCCGAGGCATACATGGCGCTGGCGATGAGCAGTATCGATAGCAAGGCGAGCTTCTTCATAAGTACTCCCGGTCGATCATTCACGACCGAGTTCATCTTATTGCGATTTGTGGTTGACGAAGCCTTGGATCGCGCGCTCTGGGGTTACCTTCTAGTGACACACGATTCGTGCCTGTGAATGAGCACGAAAGCGCATGCTCGCGGCAAACAATCTGTGACCCGAAGTGTGATGAGACAAAACTCGGCGGAAAACACGAAGGGCTGGAATCGGGGACCCTCGTACCCTATTCCAGCCCTATCTCCCAGGTTCTGTGGTAGGTGGATATAGTGTGCTACGCGTGGTCACACTCTGGCAAGGTAACGAAAGGGAAGTTTTAGATACGTCCTAATGGACGTATGATTGACTTCCCTTTAGTAATGTCAAATTGGTTACTTTAGTTTGGTTGCTGGCCTTTGGTTAGCCACGGCTTAATAGCAGACTCGTTATGGCGTGCACGGAGAGCGCAATGCGATTATCGACTCCGGCCTTTTGCATTAGCCGACTGACATGCATTTTCACGGTACGCTCTTCGATGCCGAGCTCGGCGCCGATCTCCTTATTGGTACGCCCGGCGACCAGCAGCTCCAAGACTTGCAGTTCTCGCTCACTGACCGAGACAGTTCCTGCGGTGGCGGTCCGCTTCTTCGGGTCCGAGGTGGCGCGTTCAACGAACGTCGCTAGCACTCGCCGCGGTGCCCAGATCGACCCTTCCTGCACCACCCGCAACGCGCGCTTGTATAAGTCTGCGGGGGCGGCTTCGTCGATGTAGCCTTTGACGCCGGTGGAGATGGCGCGCAACATCGCTTCGTCGGTGTTTACTGCACTGCTCAGAATGATCTTCACGCCGGGCCGCAAGCTTCGCAACGTAGCGATGGCGTCAAATACCGATCCCATGCCATGCGAGCCCATCAGCACGACTTCACCAGGCAAGGGCTTCGCCAGCTCGGCTGGTTCGATGGGTTGAACGGTAAACTCGCCCTCGGCCTCAAGCAGAGTACGCAGGCCGACCAGGCGAAGCGGATCATAGCCTAGGACAACTACGCGCAGGGGGGAGCCAGATTTTTTGACCACAGATAATTTCACCTGGGTATAAAACCCGTGGCCATAATTTAGAACAACTTAAGTGGAAAGTATCTAGCACTTAGGTGTAGAAGACGACGAATTCGTCGCTTAGACACCAAATGGCCATGCAAGGGCTCTCTATGCGCTCTTGCGGCGCGGCGCCTTCGCTGGCTTCTCGGCCTTTTTCACCGCGTGAATCTGAGAGCTCTTCTGCGCCTCCTCCACGCGTTGCGGAGGTTTCTTGGGCAACGCGGCAAGGCTTTCTTTCAGCGCCGCCATCAGGTCGACAACTGGCGCGGGCTGGCGCGGCTTCTCCACCTCGGTGACCTCTTCGCCTTCCAGGCGCGCCTTGATCAGGGTCTTCAGGTTTTCTTCGAAGGTGTCGTGATACTTCTCAGGATCGAACTCACCGGCCAGCGCTTCGATGAGTTGGTGCGCGACCTTCACCTCTGCTTCTTTCAGTTCGACCTCGGGACGCCCGAAGCCTTCCAGGTCACGTACCTCGTCCTTGTAATACATGGTGTGCAGCATCATGCCGCCGCTGTAGGGACGCAGGAAGACCGTATACTCGCGATTGTGCATGGTGAGCTTGGCGATGGCGACGTACTCCGTCTCTTCCAGCGCCTGGCACAGCAGGGCATACGGACGACGGCCTGCTTCTTCCGGCATCAGGAAATACGAAGACTGGAAGTAGATGGGATCGACCTCCGAGGACTTCACGAATTCCAGGATCTCCATCGCCTTGGCGGTCTTGGGCTCGATCTTCTTGATCTCTTCCGGTTCGATGATGACGTATTCGCCCTTGCGATACTCGTAGCCCTTCACAATCTCGCTGCGCTCCACCACGCGCTCGTCGTGTGGACACCACAGTTGCTGCTTGATGCGCGTGTTGTCGGTGCGATGCAGCATGTGAAACGAGATGTGGTTGTCGCGCGCGCCGGAGAACAGCCGAACGGGCATTGAGATCAAGCCAAACGTCAGGTAGCCGGACCAGACAGAAGAAGCCATCGTTTTTTCTCACCTTGCGAAGTTACGGAGTTGCGCCTGCCATGATAGCGCGAAGTGACTGCACCGCCAATGGTGCACTCGCCGCGGCGGGACAGGACGCAAATCTGTTAGGATGCGCTGCAAAGGCCTGTTGCCGCTCGCGCGTCACGGACTCAGGGTGCCATGCAGTTCGGGCCGCCATTGTACTACTGCAAGTGATTCCGAATGAATCTCTTCCACACCAGGAGTGTACCCGCCGCGTTAATAGCACTGCTGTTCGCGGTGGTGGCGCGCATCATGGGTTCGGTTAGCGACGGCGGCGCCATTGTCGGCATCGTCGTGGCGTTTGTCCTGATGATGGCCGCCGGGTTTGCCGGATTCCTGCCACTGCTGGCGCTGTTCGTCCTCACCGTGGTTGCGACCCGCTGGGGCTGGCGGCGCAAGCAGCGCCTCGGGTTGGCTGAGCGCTCCGGCGGACGAAAAGGATCGCAGGTACTGGCGAACCTCGGAGTTTCTGCCTGCTGCGCTCTGCCTGTCTTATGGTTTCCCGAATACAGTGAGCTGTTGTTGAGTGGAGCGATGGCCGCGCTGGCAGAAGCTGCCGCCGACACCGTTTCCAGCGAAGTTGGCCAGGGGGCGGGAGGCGGCGCCTACCTCATTGTGGGACTGCGCAGCGTGCCCGTCGGAACCAATGGCGCTGTCAGCGTGACCGGAACCCTGGCGGGCCTGCTGGCCGCTTACGTGGTGGCGTGGGTGAGCGGCGCTTCCGCTGTCGTCGACTGGTTCTGGGTGCCGGTGATTGCCATCGCCGGTGCGGGCGGCATGGTGCTCGACAGCCTGCTCGGCGCCACCTTGGAGAACGCCGGCCGCATCGGCAACGACACCGTCAACTTCGTAAGTACAGCCTTCGCCGCCGACATGGCGCTGCTCACCGGACTGGTCCTGGATCGCATCAGAAGGTAGTTTGCTTACCCATGCGCGCGCGAGGTTATGCGTGGAGGGCTCGCATTCATGCGAGGGGAGGTGGGAGCCCCCGCATTTATGCGGGGGAAGCTGAAAGCCCCGCATCGATGAGGCTGTTACGAAACTCAACTTGGATTTCGGTTGGCGGGAGATCCCCTGGGAAAATCCAGCGCTGGAGGCGTGGCTCAGTGTAGCCCAGCACGGAGCCGCAGGCGGCGTGCTGGGGGAAGTAGGAAGAACTGTCTAAGTCCC
>Ga0335085_10015213_pt1 | contig 11170 bp, 10 predicted proteins | sample Lox_Sample_45_FD_206712 | JGI IMG/M metagenome (GOLD analysis project Ga0335085, IMG submission 206712) | Soil microbial communities from Loxahatchee National Wildlife Refuge, Florida, United States - Lox_Sample_4.5 | ecosystem: Environmental > Terrestrial > Soil > Wetlands | place: USA... | reverse complement strand
AAGGTGCTCGCGGTCACTGGGACGAGCTTGTTCCACGCTGCGGGGCCGGTTTTGCAGCGGAAGCTGATTCGCGAGCGCGCGGCGTACGAGGAACGATTCCGCAAAATGATCGATAGGCTCCGGTTGCCATCGGATGTGGACCGGACTCTCTTTCGACTCAATCTTCTGGGAGCACTCAACTGGACCCAAATCTGGTATCGCCCGGGCAAGAAGACACCAGCTCAGATAGCCGATCACCTCGTCAATAGGATGCTGCGGAGACGCCTGTGAGAAGCGGCGTCGTCCGGTAGCGCGGCCGAGCTACATCCAGGGCATGAGCGAGGCGTGGATGACGTCGGGCACGCCCTGGCCTCCGACCGAGCGGATGGCGAGGTCCACGTCCTTCAGCCCGAAGCGGTGGGTCGTGATCTTCTCCAGCGGGAAGCGCTTCGAGGCGAGCTGCTGCAGGGCGAGCTCGCAGGCCTTGTAGCTGTGGCCGCGTGCGCTCTTGATGGTGACGGCCTTGACCGTGACCCGCTCGAGCGGGAAGTTCGGAAATTCCTTCATCTCGCCCTGCACGACGATCGTCCCGGCCTTGCGCTTCAGGGCTTCCACTCCGAGCAGGATCGGAAGGGTGCCCGCGCCCGCGGTGCAATCGAGGGCCACGTCCACGCCGTGGCCGCCCGTGATCTCCCGGATGCGGGAGGCCGGATCTTCCTTCTCCACGTCGACCACGTAATCGGCGCCGAGCTCCCTCGCGACCTTCAGCCTCGCGGCATCCCGGGAAGTGCCGGTGACGATGATGAGCGAGGCGCCCGCCTGCTTGCAGATCACCGTCTGCGACAGGCCCTGCTGCCCGGGACCCTGTATGAGCACGCGCGAGTCGTAGCCTACGCCGCCGTCGAAGAGCGACCATTCGACGCCGTTCGCCATGGGGGTAACCAGGCCCGCGAGCTCCGGAGTCACGCTTTTCGGGACGCGATGCACGACGGCATTCCAGGGCAGATACACGTACTGGGCGAAACCTCCCCACAGATGCGGAGCCTTCTCGGCGGAGGTGTAGCCGTAGCGTATGCCGTCGGGGTTGGTGCGCCAGTCGGTGTTTTCGCAGTGACGGTACTGGCCCAGGTGGCACCACTCGCACTTGCCGCACATCACGTAGTGCTCGACGAAGACGAGGTCGCCTTCCTTGAATCCCTTTCGGCGAGTGAACTCTCGGCCCGCGCGGGCGATGACGCCGATGTTCTCATGGCCCATGATCACCGGCGCGTTCGAGGGCGGATGCGCGTAGAGCTTGACGTCGGTGCCGCAGATCCCGGCGACTTCCATCTTCAGAAGGGCGCCGTCTTCGGGGATGTCGGGCATCGGGAATTCCCGGATCTCCGTCCGGCTCGGACCCGTTCGCACCGCCGCCAGCACTTTTTCCACCTGCGCTCCTTCGAAGGTCTTCGGTGCCTCGCATTATTCCATCTTCGGGCCGACGAAGCCCCCCGCGGGGTGCAGGCGCCTGACTTGACTCGGCGCCATCGGCGACCGCATGATGGGTCGTGACGTTTGTCGTAGGCTCCTGCGCCCTCGGTTCGAGCGGTGCGGGGCCGGTGCCCAGGATGGCAGGATGTACCGCACACCTCTTCTCGCGACGATTCTCTCGCTTTCCGCCTGTGCGGTGGCGCCACCCCCGCCCTCGCCCCCACCGCCGCCCCCCGCGGTCGAGCCCCAGGTGCAGGTCGTTCGCGACCCCGCGCTCGATCATCGCCTGGGACAGCTCGAGCTCCAACTCATGGAGCGCGAAGCGCTGATCGATAGCCTGAACACGCGCTTGGACGAGGCCCAGCAGGAGGTCGTGACCGTGATGGCGAAGCTGCAGTCGCTCGCCACCCGGGCGGAAGCCGCGTCGGCGATGGCGGAAGCGGACGTGGCGCTGCAGGCGATCGGCGGCTCGGGCCACGATTCGCCGGAGTCGCGGCAGGCCTCCCGGCTGATGCAGCAGAGCGCGGCCGAATTCAAGCGCAAGAACTTCGGTGGCGCCCTGTACCTCGCTAATCAGGCCAAGGCCATGGCACGCACGGGTGGGCTGACCGCGCGCCTGGGTAAGTTGCGCCCGGGTGAAGTTCCGTTTGCCGTTCCGCTCAGGCTGCGAGCAGTCGTGCGCGCCAACGTCCGCAGCGGGCCTGGGACGAACTTTTCCGTGGTGTTTTCCGCGGAGCCGGGCGGAGCGCTGTCCGGTCTTTCATACCTGGGGGACTGGATCCGGGCGAGCAACGACAACGGAAACGAAGGCTGGATACTGCGCTCGCTGGTGGTTCGTCGCGCGGAGGCGCAGCCCTAGGAACCGTCCGAGATTTCTCACAACGCCTGCGTCTTTCGCTTCCCGCCTGTGACCGCGCACACGACCCGGTCCCGTCCGGCGCGTTTCGCCTCATAGAGCGCCGCGTCGGCCTTGCCGATGACCGCTTTGGCGGTGTCGCCGTGCGAAGGGAACTCGGCCACGCCGATCGAGATCGTTACCGGCCCACCCTCGAACGACTCGGCGCGGACTTGCTTTCGTATACGCTCGGCGGATTCGCCGGCGCGCTCGAGCGAGGTCGCCGAAAGCATGACGAGGAACTCCTCCCCGCCATAGCGCACCGCGCAGTCGTAGGGCCTGATGGAATTGCGCAGCACGGTGCTGACCCGCGCGAGCACCTCGTCCCCGGCCTGGTGCCCATGGGCGTCGTTGTATTTCTTGAAGTGGTCGACATCGAGCATGAGAATCGAGAAGGGCTGACCGGCCCGTTTGGCGCGTTCGATCTCGTGCGTCAGCAGGTTCATCAGGTGCCGCCGGTTGCTGAGGCCCGTCAGCGTGTCGGTAGTCGAGAGTCGCTCGAGCTCTTCGCGATGCTTGCGCAGGCTTTCGACCATCGTGTTGAAGACCTGGGTGAGATAGCCGACTTCTCCGCCCCTTCCGGCCGGTAGCCCGACCGACAGATCGCCCGCGGACACCTGCGCGGCCGCGCTCGTCAGCCGGACCAGAGGCCGCGCGATGAAGGCTGCGAGCCCGTAGGCTACGACGGCGATGACGACAAGCAGTGTCCCAATCACGAGGAAGGCCAGATTGCGCAGCCGTGTCGCCTGGCCGTAGACCTCGGCGGCGGGGATGTCTGCCACCGCGAGCCAGGTGACCTGCGACAGCCGCTGCGCGCTTCCCAGGACCTCGGTCCCGTCCGCGCTTCGGTGTTCGACGACCGCCCCGCCGGCCGAAAGCAGGCTGCCGGCGATTTCCGGAGCGAGATCTCTCATTTTCGAGTCTGCGGCGCCGCTGCGCGAGTCGGCGATCAACTTCCCCTTGGCGGTCGTGAGATAGACGTGCCCCTCGGAACGGGCGCCGAACGCGCGCAAGACCTGCGCGAGCTCCGAGAAATTCGTGCGCGCAACGAGCGCGCCCGCGACGCGGCCGCTGGCCCCGACGATGGGCACGCCGAGCACGACGAGGGTTTTCCTGGCCTGCTCGTCCCAATAAGGCTCGCCGACGAGGCTCCGCGAGGATTCGATCGCTCGTGCCCAGTCCTGGGGCAGGCGCACGTGATCGGCGCGACGCGCGCTGCTCGCGACGAGGCCGCCCCTGGCGTCGAGCAACTGGAGTTCCTCGTAGTCCGCGAACCGTGTCCGCACCGAGTTGAGGTATTCGACGACGCGTCGCGGCTTGCCGCGCCGCGTCGCGCTTTCGGACACCATCGACGAAGTGGCGAACACCCGCAGGTCGTACAGGCGCTCCTTCAGCCACACGTCGGCCTCGCGCGCGGCCTGCGAGCCGGTGGTCACGAGTTGCTGCGTGATCTTCTCGGTGAGCGCGCGTCGGTTGTGCGCGTAGGTGACGAGCGAGATGATGAGCGACGGGACGAGCGCGGCGAGAACCGCCAGCGCGAGAATCTGGCTGCGGATGCTTCTCAGCCGAATTCGCGATACCGCTTTTCGAATCGGCTCCGGCACCATGAAGAACGCTCGCGCCCGGGAATGGAGGCACCATTCTAGCAGAACCGTTCCGCCGGGAGCGGCGATCCGCTATCATCGCCGCTGAAAAATTTCAGGGGAAACCGGCGTGTCGAAACTCAGGCTTTCCATCGCTACCACCGACTACGATCATTTCCGCGATTTTCGGCTCGGGGCCGTGAAGGCCGAGGGAATTGACCACAACTGGCTCAATCTCGGCCACCATGAGTGCTTCGCGCGCTTCACAGCCAACCGCGAGTTCGATCTGTCCGAGCTCTCCTTCGCGAAATTCGCGGCACAGGTGACGCAGGAAGACAGCGACATCATCGGCCTTCCGGTCGTCTGCTCGCGGCTTTTCCGCTTCGGGTCCTTCTACGTGAACCGGAAGAGCGGGGTTAGGCGCGTGGAGGATCTGCGCGGGAGGAAAGTCGGCTCGCCGGAATGGGCGCACTCCGCCGCTGTCTACATGCGCGGGTGGATGCACAATGACATGGGCGTGAGGCTCACCGATGTTCATTGGGTGCAGGCGGGGGCGAATGCTCCCGGCCGCGAGGAAAAGGTCAGGCTGAATCTGCCCCAGGGCCTGGAGCTCACCCGAATCGCCGACAGGTCGCTGAACCAGTTGCTGGCAACGGGGGAGATCGACTGCGCCATCATCGCGCGCCCCCCAAGCTGCTTCCTGGAAGGACACCCGGACGTAGTGCGCCTCTTTCCCGACTATCGGAATATGGAGGAGGAGTATTACAGGCGAACGGGGGTCTGGCCGATCATGCACATCATCGCAATGAAAAAGCGCGTCGTGGACGAGCATCCCTGGGCGGCACGCAACCTCTACAACGCTTTCCTGGAATCGAAGCGCCGCAGCCTCGAGCGCCTGCTCGACCCCGCGGTGTCGCGATACCCGCTCGCCTGGCTTCCAGCGTACGCGGCGCGCATGGCTGAAATGTTCGGGGGCGACCCGTTCCCGTATGGCATCGAGGAAAACCGGGCGACCTGGGAGCAGATGGCGCTCTATACCTGGCAGCAGGGCATCGCGCGCCGCCAATTCAGGCCAGAGGAGATTTTTCCCGCGGGCATCGCGACGAAGGTAGTGATCTGAGGGCGCTACCTCGACCATCAAGGCGCGAACGGTAGACAGCGGGACTCCACGTATGGACCTCGTCCCGCCCTTCCTTGCACCACGCGTAGAGCGCGTCGTACATCACCATGCCGTGTTCGAGCATTTCGTGATCGTCGCGGAAGTTGCGCGAGAGCCCGAGCGAGATCGCCGCGAGCCCTGCGGCCTGCGGCGCGAGCTCCAGGCGCGTGGTGTCGGCGCCTCTGACGATGACCGCGAGCCCCTCGAGCGCGGGATCCGTCAGGCGGTAGTGCTTCACGAACGCATCGAAGCTGCAGCGCTCGCCCTCGTGTGAGAAGCGGACGTCGGGAACGTCGTAGGGAGTCACGCCGCGCTCCTTCGCCGCAGCGATTACTTCCTTCGGCGGCACGTAGGCGAAATCCGCCTCCGGGTCGACGAAGCGCCGGATCAGCCACGGGCAGGCGATGCGGTCGATCTTCGGCCGCTCACGCGTCACCCAGCTCGTGCTCGTGCCGGCGGGCTTCGCATCGAGCGCCCCGCCTTCGGCCTTCCAAGCTTCGAAGCCGCCTTGCAGATATCGCGTCGAGATACCGACCTCATCGAGCACCTGCGCAACGCGCAGACTCACGTCGCCCCCGTCGGTGCAGTACGCGACGACGCGGCTTGCCTTCGGCAATTCGTTCGCCCAGCCGGCGACGCGCCCGGGGTCGCGCCGGAGCGCGCCCTGGATCATCTCGGTGGCGGCCTCAAAATCGTCCCGCCTGCGCACATCGATGACAAGCGCGGGCCGGTCTTGGCGAATCGCGGCCTGCGTCTCCCTGAAAGACATCGAATCGGTTTTCATGTGTACTCCTTCCCCGAAAAAGGAAGCAAATCGATGCGCTAGGAGCGCCCGCGATCCGCGCACGGCGCCGCCGTCACGTAGGCGGAGCGCCCGCCCGGCTCGAAGTCGACGGCCCAGCCGCCCTGCAGCGTGTGCACACAGAGTTCGACCCGCCGGTTTGTCTGCTGCCGAAGGATGCGCGGCAGCACGGCGAGCCCGCACGCCTTCCGAATCGGCACGGAAAGCCAGATGTTCTGGGCCCTTCCGAGCAGTGGGTCGATCTTCCAGAGCGATCCGTGAACCTCGCTCACCGCGAAGAACGCATCGTGCTCGGACGAATAGACCAACCCGGAAAAGCCTACGTCCTTGTCTGTATCGGAATCGAGCAGCAGCGGGTGCACGCTGACAGCGAGGGTTTCGGGGTCGATTCGCCATAGGGTCGGCACCACGTTGCTCGTGATCACGGCTTCGCCCTTGGGGCCGAGCGCGAGATCCGGCAGGCAGGCGTAGGGCGTATCCACCCACAGCCAGGATGGAAGGGGCACCAGGGTCCTCTCCGACTTCGTGACGTCATACACGGAGACGCCGTCACGGGTCAGGAACCAGACGCGATGGCGCGCCGGGTCTAGCCTGTAGCGCACGCTGGGCGGCTGGCTCTGCGGCGCGTCGGCAACGACGTGAGGCGCGCGTTGCGGTGCGGCGCCGAGATCACACCCACCAAGGACGATCAGGACCGCCAAGAGAAATGCTGAAGCGATTCCGTTGCTCATGACACACACTCCTTCCCCGAAGGGAACTGGAGCAGCGCTTGAGACGGAAGCGTCCTTTCGGACCGGGTGTCTGCGAAAAGCCCGGCTAGGCGACTGTGCCGCGGATTAGCCTGCGGCCAAGCGCCTACACTGCGAGCATTCAAGGGGCGCCGACGCTCTGCCGGGAAACCGATCCGATTGCGGTATTGGAACGGTGCCCACGCCTTCGTGCGACGCTCACAGGATTTGGACGGGGCACCGTCTTGGAGGGAAAATCCCGGGGGTCCTGTTCACCCCCGCGACTACACTACGCCGGTCGCGGGCGATATGCAAGTCCGCGGTCAGGCGCATCCCGCCGCTAGCCGTGCAGAAGACGAAAGCTGCAGCTGCCGTCGCGCTCGATCCGCTGCAGGAGATCGACCTCCCAGGCGAGGTACTCCCTCATCGCCTCCGCCTGGCCGGCGGCGCGCTGGCTATCCCAGCGGAGGGACGGAGCCTCCCTCGATACCCGAACTTCCATTTCCATCCAGACGAAGACGCGATTCCTCGGCCGTTTCTTTGAGCCGGCTTGACCGCAGCGCGCCGGCAGCTTCCAGAACGGGATAGGCGGCCGCGCAAACATGGGAGTGGATGCGCTTGAGGTCGCGCAGCACATCCATGTGCAAGGCGCTGGTCTCCAGGCTTTCGCGCCGTTCCTCGCGAAGCCGGGACAGATGATTCTCGGCTGCGGCAAATTCCGCCTCGCGGAATTTCGTCTTCTCGTCGAGCAATTGCCGCGCCACTCTCACGTCGCCCGACACCAAGATGCCGAAGGCGAGCTTCAGGCTCTCGAGGACGCGGCGGTGCATGGCCTGCAGCTCGATTTCGCCTTCCGGCGAGAAGCTCAGCTTGTTCCGGATCTTCTTGGCGGCGAGCTCCATGAGATTCTTGTCGATGATATCTCCGATATGCTCGAGGTTGATTGCAAAAGCGATGATCTCCATGGCGCGGCGGCCTTCGCGGTCGTCGAGGCTGTCGCGGGTAACCCCCACGACGTAGAGCTTGATCGCTTCGTGCAGGCGATCGACCTTGTTGTCCATCCGCGAAATCTCCGCTACCAGCTTCCTGTCGCCGCTCAGGAGCGCCGGCATCGTCCGCCTCAGCATGGAGTCGACGATGTCTCCCATGTGCAGGGCTTCCCGCGCGGCGCAGGCCAAGGCGAGGGCCGGCGTCCCCAAGGCCGATGGGTCGAGATAAAGGGGCGCCGCAGGGTCGGCGGACTCCTCCGGTTTCGGCAGCAGGCGCTCGAGCAACCGCGCAAAGCCGCCGAGCGGAAAAATGAAGATCGCGGCCAGCGCCAGGTTGAAAGCCAGGTGAAAATCCGCCGCCATCCGCACCGGATGGGGATCGAGCGCCGACAGCTCCCGGGCAAGCGGGCTCAGAAGCGGCAGGACGATCGCGCAACCCGCGAGGCGATTGAGGAGGTTACCAACCGCAAGCCTGCGGGCCGCCGGATTCCCCGGAGCGGTTCCCTCGAACAACGGATTGATCGCGCTTCCGAGGTTGGCGCCCAGGGTCAGCGCCAGCGCGGCAATCGGCATGACGAACTGCGAATAGGCGAGCGACATGACCAGGAGGACGACGGCGATACTCGAATGCGCAGCCCAAGCGAGCACCGTGCCGAGGAGGACGCTCAGGATGGGGTCTCCCGTGATCGCTGCGAGCACGTCGCGGGTGACGGGCGCGCTTTCTGCCGGTGCGAGGCTCACGATCAGGCTGTGCAGCGACAGCAGCATGAGTCCGAGGCCGATGGCGGTCCGTCCGAGGTCGCGGATCATGGTACGCGCACCGCGTCGGAAGGCGATCAGCCCTGCGACGAGCAGCAGCGGCGCGGCGGCCGAGATATCGAATGACAGGACCTGGACGACGAGTGCGGTGCCGACGTTGGCACCGAGCATGATTGCCAGGGCGGAAGCCAACCCGACCGTCCCCTCGGCGGTGAACGCGCTTACCATCAGCGCCGTCGCGGTGCTGCTCTGGAGTGCGGCCGTCACGCCGATCCCGGCGAGGAACGCCCTGAAGCGATTGCGCAACCCGACACCCAGCATCCGCCGGAGATCGGATCCGAAGGCGCGGACGACGCCGCTGTGGACCATGTGCAGACCCCACAGGAGCAGAGCGACGCCACCCATCAGATCGAGCAAGACCATGCTTCCCATTCCAAGCCCTCCGTGCCCGGTGCGGGACCGCCACGGGTCACGCAGCAAGTAAGTATAGGACAGCCCCGCTGCGGTTTATGTTCGTGAGCCGATGGGTAGGCGCTGGGTAACGAGAGGACGGAAGCTGCAGCTGCCGTCGCGCTCGATGCGCGCCAGGAGATCGACCTCCCAGGCGAGGTACTCCTTCATCGCCGCGGTCTGGCCGGCGGCGCGCTCGTAGGGCTTCAGCCACGCGTCGAGCGGTTCGTCGGCGAATCGCGGCTCCTCCGCGGTCAACGCGCGGCCGGATTTTGTCCAGGCGGCATTGCCGCCGCCGAGATAGCGCACCGGCTTCCCGGTGAGCGCGCGCATTTCATCGAGCGCGAGCGCCGCGAGGACGCCGTCCTCGGAAGTCAGCACCACCGTCCCCGAAGGTTCGATCTTCGACACTGCCCGATCCAGGCGCGAGCGAATTGCGAACCAGGCGCCGGGGATGTGCCCCCGGCGGTATTCGCGGCTGAGCGAGAGATCGATTACGGCCGCCGCGCCGCGCTCGATCATCGCGCCGAGCGCGGCCGGGTCGAGACGCACATCGGGCCGCTCGGTAACCCCGAGAACGGGCTGCGCCGGCCAGCCGGCTTGGGTCCCCGAGGCCGAGAGCACGAACACGTCGTTCCAGCCCATCTGGCGCAGCCACGACCCGGTCATGAGCGCGCGCACGTCAAGGTCATCCACGAGCACGATGCGCGAGTTGAGCGTGCCGATGTACAGGTCGGTTGCCTGCACGAGCTGGCCGCCGGGCGCGGAAACGGCTCCTGGAAGATGGCCCGCCTCGTACTCGCGCGGATCGCGCACGTCGAGCACGTAGAGCGTGCGCGCCTCCGCCTCGGCGCGCCAGCGCTCGAGCGTCTCGAGATCGACGCGCCGCACGCCGCTCCGCTCCGCGACGGCTTCAGCCGCCCGCTTCGCCCAGGCAAGCGAGCGCGCCGATGGCGGCCCGGCGGGAAGCCGCTGGTCCTTGTCGCGGTCGGGGGTCAATCCGGCCAGCGTCCATCCCATGGTGCCGTTCCGAAGCGCCACCACCTTGTTCGGTACGCCGGCGTTGATGAGCGACTGCGCGCCGATAATGCTGCGCGTGCGGCCGGCGCAGTTCACCACTACCGTGGTTTGCGGCGACGGCGCGAGGTCGGCGATGCGCAGCACCAGCTCCGCTCCGGGGACGTTCTGTCCCGTCGGAATCGACATGCGCGTGAATTCGTCGAAAGGCCGGCTGTCGAGAACGACGACGTCCTCGCCCGAATCGAGCATGCGCTTGAGCGCCTGGGCGTCGATGTTGGGCGTCCCGCTCGCGTGCTCGACGACTTCGCCGAAGGCCTTGCTCGGGACGTGGACGCCGGAGAAGAGCACGTAGCCCGCGTCGGTCCAGCCTCGGAGGCCGCCCTCGAGCACGGACAGATCGCCGTAGCCGTATCGCCGAAGTATCTGCGCCGCGCGCTCGGCTAGCCCATCGTCCCCGTCGACGAGCACCACGCGCGTGGAGCGCCGCGGGACGAGCAGCGGCACACGCAGCTCAAGACGGCTCAAGGGGGTGGAGCGCGCGTGCAGCAGATGCGACTCGGAGAAGACGAGCTCCTCGCGCACGTCGAGGATGGCGATCTCCCCGCCGTCGGCGAGCATCGCCCTGAGTTCGGCCGCCGGCGCCGTCCGGACGCCGGGGGCGGCGTTCTGCGCCGCGGCCCCGCTCACGTCGCTTGCTGTGGAGCCATCTGCTTCACCGCTCCAGTCTTCGGGTCGAAGCTGGAGCGCGCGATGCGGTCGAGATTGGTGCCGGTAACGCGCACGAAGCGCGATCCGTCCGGGTAATCGATCGAGTGGATGGCGCCGTCCTGGAAGATGCCGGCCTGTCCGGGATTGAGGCGGTACTTCTTCGTTACCTCAAGGCGCGCCTTGCCCGGGTCGGCGCGGTCGTCGACGCGCTCGTACTCGGCCATGTCGGTGTAGGAGGTGGCCTGCCCGTAGATCGCCCAGGATGCGCCGTGATCGTGGGGCGGGGAGGCGCGCGCTTTTTCGTTAATGTGCGCGAGGATCTGGAAGCCGAGCTCGGCGTCGTCGTGCAGGACGTACAGCCCATTGGGCGTGCGGTCGGAGCAATTCGCGGCGATGAAGTCCTCGTCCTTCAGGAGGCGCTCCAGGAGGACGCGCACCTTTTCGCGCCCCGTGGGTCCCGGGTCCGCTTTCAGCGCCGCGCGGCAATCGTCGATGAATCGATTCAGGTCGTAGGACATGGCGTGCTCGCTTCGCTATGAACGAGGACAAAAGACTAGCACGATCGGCGCCGTCCGCGATTGTGGTATGAGTCGGCTTGAAAACGAAGCGCCCGAAGGGCACGCGGGGG
>Ga0335085_10015212_pt1 | contig 11170 bp, 13 predicted proteins | sample Lox_Sample_45_FD_206712 | JGI IMG/M metagenome (GOLD analysis project Ga0335085, IMG submission 206712) | Soil microbial communities from Loxahatchee National Wildlife Refuge, Florida, United States - Lox_Sample_4.5 | ecosystem: Environmental > Terrestrial > Soil > Wetlands | place: USA... | reverse complement strand
AGACGACGTAGGGCGTGAAGCGGAATATCCAGGAACTGCGGTCGGAGATGACCTCATCCTTGTGAAATAGTTTCCAGATGTCGCGATAGGGTTGGAAGATGCTCGGCCCGCGCTTCGATTGCACGATTTCCTTGAGCCGGCTGATCGTGCCCGCCACCAGCGGCGCGAAGAGCATGACCACTAAGACCTGCAAGAGATTGAATGCAATTCGAACGCCCATCGAAACCCCACTAACCAGACCACGCAATGCGGCTGTTGCTCAGTCCGCGAAATGCTGTGGCCCGCGATTGACCCGCATGATCCAAGGCGGAGCAGAAACTCGAGCGACTCGGACGGGACAAGCATCGCCCATCGCCCGTGGTGAACCGGAGCGAAGGTATGTGAGAGACCGATCGGGGTGAGAACCGACTAGCTACAGCAGGATTGGCCGATACAAGCACCCACAACCTCCGACCATCGCGGGGGGTTGTAGGAGTTATCAGCCGAGTGGCGGCTACAAGCGAACTCCATCGCCGAAACAGTTGACGAACACTTAGAAACTAACGGTATTCGCCAGGGCTTGTCAACCATCAGTTTCGCGAGCGGCCCCGACCGAGTGTCAGCACCTTGGCACACCAGCACCGAACGGTTTCTCCTATGCTCATTACCTCGTCCGTTTTCCTTCGCAGGCCGCGTGCAAGATGTTTCCTGAACTAACAGATAGGCAGCATTGACCGGCGGAGGCCATTCGACATGAGCAACTCCGTGCGCTTTCGTTCAGACTCCGTGTACGGGCTTATGGTGCCACGGGTGTCAGGGCTGTGCTGGACCACTATCGCCGCACACCCAGGAACCTCGGCTGCGCGCTTGAGGTCGTCGACACCGCAACGGGCGGCTTGTTCTGTTGTTGTATGTGACTTCGACCCGTCATCACCACCGTCATCTTAAGTCGCAAGAGGACCACCACCACCGCAATCATGGCGCACGCAACCAAACGACAGAGAGAGAAGTAGGAGGTTTCGCATGTCATTCCGCGTCAGTCACTGCGGCGACGTCCACCTCGAGGAAGATCGGTATTTCGGTGATACGGCTCAGTGCTTGGAGTGGTTCGTGTACGACGGCATCCGGCAGAAAACCGATCTGTTTGTAATCGACGGGGACCTGACGACCTACAAGGCGACGATCAAGGAAAGGAATCTCTGGATCGATGCGGTGATTCGCATGGCGGAGCAAGCACCAGTGCTCATTGTCTCCGGGAACCACGGCAAGGAAAGTGATGGAGACCTGTACGCTCTAGCAAAAGCGAAGGGCAGGCACACCATCTATCTATCGACCGAGCCGGAACTCATCGAGTTCGACCAAGTCGCGTTAGCCACCTTTCCCTATCCTCGCAAAGTGGATTGGGTCGGCACATCGGAGAAGGAGGGCATGCAAGCGGCCTTTGTCGAGCAGATGCAGGAGTTCAATCGGCGATTCGCGCGGCGACCAGGTTTCTACCGTTTGTTCTTTGGTCACTTCGGCGTCACCGGGGCAAAGCTGAGTGGCGGCCAACCGTTAGCTGGCCGGTGTGCCGAGTACCCGCTGGAGCCCCTCCGGCGCCTCAGCGCGCAGTACGTCGGCCTGAGCCACATTCATCTACGGCAAGAGCTGGCGCCTCGAATCTGGTATGCGGGCTCGCTTTCACGCTGTGACTACAGCGAGATGGAAGACAAAGGCTACAACTTGGTGACACTGCACCAGCCAGAACAAGTTCCGCATTTGGCTGACCTCGAGGTGTCGTTCCAGCGGTCTCCGACGCGACCGATGATGGAATTCCATGTCCGCTACGAGGACGGAGAGTTTCAACTACCTCCGACCTTGGAGCCGTCGCGGCTGAAGGATGCACGGGTGAAGGTGGTGGTAACCGTAGGGAAGGGCTTGCACGACTCGTTGAGCCGCGAGGCCCAAGACGATTTACGAGGAAGGTTCCTCGCCGGAAACCCCGCCGAGCTCAGGCTGAAAATCGAGCACCGTCAGGAAACAGGAATGGACATCGCGCCAGTGAGCTTGGCAAAAACAGCAGAGCAGAAGCTCCAGGCATTCTGGGGGATGAAGGGTGCACCTCCGGCGGATCAGCAGGAGAGGTTGCTTGCCAAACTCGGACAGATCGAGGCCGCTGTCGCTTCCCAACAAGGTGCTCAATAGGCTGTTCAAAAAGGAATATGTGGCAAGGCAGCGCGAATCCTGCTAAAGTGCGTCCGGTTCGGCGTAGGCCTTTCGTTGCGCCAATTCTCATGATGACCGCGATCCGGTGAACGAGGTGCAGTATGAAGGTTACTCCTATGTCTATGCGAAAGCCAAGGGACGGTTCCCAGTTCACCTGTGCACCGAGCCTGAATTCATCGAGCTTGATCGCGTCGCAATCGCCGTTTTTCCTTATCCCCGCAAAGCGGAGTTCGTTAACACGCCCGAGGAGGCTAGTTTGCAGGGAACCTTCGTCGAGCAGTTGGAGGAGTTTAACCAGCGCTTTTTGCGGCGACCGGATCACTTTCGCCTGTTCTTGGGTCACTTCGGGGTAGCGGGTGCCAGGGTGAGCAGCGGCCAGCCGTTGGTGGGACGATGCGCCGAATATCCCCTGGATCCACTGCGGTCCTTGCAGGCACAGTACGTCGGGCTTAGTCACATTCACCTTCGGCAGCGGCTCGCGCCGCGGGTCTGGTACGCCGGATCGCTGTCGCGGTGCGACTACAGCGAGGAGGAGGAGAAGGGGTATCACCTGGTCACGCTCAAGGAGCCTCGCATTCAGGCTGACCTTTCGGACGTCGAGGTCGAGTTTCGAGTGTCACCCACGCGGAGGATGGTGGAGCTGCAGGCGGCTTACGAGAACGGAGACTTCCACTTTAGAACTCCACTTGATCCCTCGCGATTGAGAGACGCTCGCGTCAAGGTGGTCGTCAGCGTTCCCAAGGGGCTGCATGTCTCTCTCGGCCGGGAGGACCAAGAGAGGTTGAGAGAACAACTGCTCGAAGCTAACCCGGCAGAACTGAAAGTGAAGATCGAACGTGAGCCGGAAACCGAAGCGGAGGCCACGTCTCTGAGTGTCGCGAGGACGGCGGAGGACAAGCTCCGCGCCTACTGGGCGCTCAAAGGTGCGCCGCCTGTGGACCAGCAACTGCGGCTACTCTCCAAGCTGGCTCAAGTCGAATCGGCCGTCTCATTGCAACGCAACTGAGCCGGTGGCCCGTCCGCCCCACCTTTGTTTCACTCACTTGATTAATCTTAAGCCCGGTTCACACCCCATGGAATTAGGATCGTCCTGAAGCGCCATTCTCGCCGTTGGCCTGCAGGTAGCTTTGTGGCGATACCATTCGTTCCTTGAAAGTCGTTCGCCGTCACCAGCTACGATTCAATCTTCATCTGTGCGCGATCCGCCGCCTAGCCGATGAGGCTGCTGAGAGTAACTTATTAAGCCCGGAACTGGCGATCGGAATCCGCCGAGTTAAGGGAGTCAAGCGGCTAGGCCGGAGGATTGGTAATTGGCTATCTGATGATCAGGGCCAAGATCTGTCAAATGCTATTCCTCGAAGCACGCTGCGCGGCAGGAGGGATGCAGCATTGATTGGCCTGCTGTTCGGGTGTGGTTTGCGGCGATCGGAAGCCGTGGCGTTGCAACTGGACCCTTCAATTGAGAGAGGACCATTGGGTTATTGTCGATTTACTTGGCAAAGCCGGACGACTGCGAACGGTACCTGTGCCGGACTGGTGTAAGGATTTGATCGATGTTTGGCTCCGCTATACCGATTCGCTTGGCATATCGTTTTACCGCATACCAGACAACGTCGGTTGTCACTCCACCGTTCAGCCCCGCTCCGTGTTTCGAAACTCGCCTGATCACGCGTGCTTTCATCACTCGGTAACGGTTCCATCCTCCTTCAGGTAAGGCAGAAATTCAGAGGGGAACTCATTTTTCATCATCCGGCGCGCGATGCACTTGGTCAGCGGTAGCCACCGGTTCACTTCCTCCGTGTGCAGCAACTCATCGGCTGAAAGCGTGAGCTCTTCTCCCTGTAGTAGGCCCAGCGCATGGCCGATCTTATCGCGCAACGGTTTCAGAACAGAGTCAATCACGTCGGAGCATCGTTTTCCACGCGCTTCCGATTGAAATATCGACTCAAGCGACATTTCGTCCCAGTCGCGCTGGATATGGAACAGAGCTCTCAGCCATGAAACGAATTGGCCCGGATCTCCCGGAACCACTTCATCCGGACGGCTGAAATCCTTACCTTCCCGCTTCGCGTGCCGCTCTAGCCGCTTCCGCCTCGCAAGGATAGCCTCGGCGATCTTGAAAAAACAGAGAAACTGATAGACGGCGGTGCTACTCAAAGCCTCCCGGTATAAGCTTGCGTACCCCCGGAATTCCCTTTCGAGATGCGCGTTTGGCCTTATCGCAAGAGGTGCTTCCCGAAACGCCGTTACGATACTCATTTGAGTATTTCCAGTTCTTAGCTCCTTGCTCTCTACCTGGAAGACATGTAACGGGATGTCCAGCTCGGCCGACCACTGACTCAGCGATGACGCAAGGGCGCGGTAACATTTGCGCGCGGCGTCCATCAAGTCACCGGCTCGAAAGGGCCTCGATTTGATTTTGCCCAGATACCCACGCCGGTTAGGTAGCCCTATGAATTCAAAATGCCCGTCCTCCGTCTCCCCGTTGATGAGGATCTGGTCGGCATCCGGATTGCCGGGAGGGGAGAATGCAGGTTTAGAGATCGCGAGGTGTGAATCTCCTTCCATTCCTTCCGCGAACGAGTGCTGGTTCTCGGGGATCAGGTTGACGCCTGGCCGGTTCAGCACGAACACGCATTCATACTCGCCCGGCAGTCCTTTCGGAACGCCCAGATTGCGTGGATCATCCGGGTCTCGATAGTGGTTCACCGCGACAAGGTGCTGCGCCTGTCCGCCGAGCCCTAAAACTTTGAGAGTGGTGTTTAGAGTCGGCTTTTCGGGTGCGGCTGTCGCCCGGCTATGCCGCGGCTGTCGAGCGTCCGCTCCCGCAGGGCCGCCGTGGCAGTACTTGTATTTCAGCCCGCTCCCGCAGGGACACGGATCGTTCCTTCCCATTTTCTTCATACTCTTCGGAATAGCAGGCGCTCACCTTTTCTGAAGCTCGAAACAAGCACCGCTCGACTTCTCTTCGTCCACTGCAAGAAGGGCCGAGGCGACTTCCGGAGCAAGACCGATTGTTTCTCCACAATCACCAAAACCGGCATGGGGATTCACTTGGCAAATGTCGCAGGCTTCATTGCGGTTCCTCGCCGACGCGACCGGCTTCAGATTGTAGGTCACTAAGTTTTCAGCGAGCGTTACTGGCACTGGGGTACGCAGGAAGGGCTGGAGGAGGTGCCGCAGGAGCATCACGCCTGCACTCGCCGCTCTCATATTTAGGTCCATTACGGCGGGCTGCCTAATCATCAGGTCATCGGAATAACCCAGGGCAATCTTCCTTCTGCGTTCGGGAGCCGTCAGTGATTCAAACGCGAGGCGCCGTGGACTGACCAGCCCCGTACAGCGAAGGCACCAGCGTCCGGGCGCGACGTAGTTTGTCCGCGTATCCGCAGATACGATTCCCTCCTTATCCCCGCCGATTTCAGCCCCCACGTCAATGTAGGGGACCGTATGTTGATAAGCGTATTTGCACAAGAGCATTCGTGGATAATCTTTATCGACACACCCGAACAGCAGGTCTGCCTCATTGAGTCGCTCTAACACCGCATTCTCCAGGATCGAACCCACAATTGGGACTACCTCGCAACCAAGGCCCAGAGCCTCGATTCCACGCTTCAGAACCTCCGCCTTGGGACGGTGGTGCACTGCGTCATCGCTCGTCGCATAAAGGATGCGGTTGAGATTCACGAGCTTCACGAAGTCATGATCAATCAGGAGAATCCTTTTACATCCGGCTCTCGCTAGGAGTTCACAAACGAGAGATCCGGTGCCGCTGGCCCCCACGACAGCTATTGTGGACCGAGAAAGCAGGGCCAGGGCCCCGCTGCCCGTTAAGGCGCTGGCACGGTCGAAAATCTCAGCAGCATCGGGAGCCGGCTTAGGCGGTCTGCCGTCGAGGGGTAGATACCGGACGCTCTCCCCAATGGTTATCAGATTGGAAGCCATCAGCCGCTGAGTGGGCGAGCGCCATAATCTTCCCTTCTGCGAAGCCTCGCCCAACACGACGCTGCTAAGCAGAGTGCCAGGCCAGAGTTCCTGCAAATTGTTCAGCAGGAGAGGGTCCTGCTCATCGTCATACCAGGAAAAATCCACTTCCGATTTCGCGAGAGGGTGCGTGTGGAAAGTCACTAGCCCCGGTAAACCCGCCTTTCGGACGGCAATGTGCGCCCGCCGAAGATATCGAGAAGTGAATGTTAGAGCGCTATGAGGTGCCGCGAGCACGTCGCCAGGTCCCGGCCAGAGCATTTGGGCAACGATCAACTCGCGCAGATTGCCCGCGATCGTGCGCTTGCCTAGCAGTCCGATAGCACCCGTTTCCCTATCTCTTCGCCCGCGAAAAGACGGCGCACAATGCGTGCGCAGGCGAGTCCAGTCTGCTGCAGGAATGCGAAGGCTAAACTCTGCCATTTACGGCTCCCCGCGCTAAGAAAAATCCTCGACAATGAATGATGTGGCTTTCGATGTTGTCCGTTCCGATACGAAATTCCTTGCCATCGGGATAGTGCCAGGACACCGCTTTCCATTGATGGTTATCGAGCGTCACCACCTGTCCGTTCACCCTGTTGTGCTCGCCGCTGTCAAAACTATAGGGCAGGGCGACGTAAAACCCATCGAGCCCCGTGCCCAGGTCGTAGGCAATCGGAATGGCGATGAGAATGTCGTATTTGGTCCGGTCCCAGGGCGGACTGGGCGCTTCTATCCCACGAACCCTGGCATAAGGCTGCACCCCGTCCGTGGCCAATGCGACGTCGGTCCCCGACGCGGCGAGGTGTTCAATCTCGGCCTTAGCAGTCGTAATCTGCATCGTTGGCCTCCTGGCCATACTTTCCGTCGCGCTGCGCCTCAAAGCGCTGACCACGATGAAGTTTGACGGGAGTGTCCGGAGGTAGCGGCTCGACGCTGTCAGAAGGATAATAGAGGCTGTACTGCTCCCAGGGGAGTCCGGCCAGGGCAAGTATCTCCTTCGGAGTCATCTCTTTTTCTGGGGCAATCCTCCACCGCGTATTGATCTCGATTGCCAGCACCAGCTCGACAGCAAAGTGGTGCGTCGGGTGTTCATGTCTCAGGAAATCTTCCACCGTGACGTTCAGGTCCAGGGGCTCGCCGACGCGATGATCTCCGTATACGCCCCTGAGTCGGTCCAGCGGCATCTCGGGATTCGGGAGCAGCCTTACATCCAGTTTTCTTGCTCCCTCATCAAGAACCTCGAGCAACATCGCGTCCCGCCTCACGTGGAAATGCCTGCGTTCATGCTCCGGGTCATGGAGCAGTTCGACAGACATTTCAACGCCCTTCCCAAGCTCCGCATATTCAGCGGCCGCCTTCTCGTTAACAACGAGTTCGTGAGTATCCATGTCCTTCTCCTTTCTGTGCCGCGGCGGCTGGAATCCCGTCCGCTTTCCAAAGCATAAAAGGCTAGTCTTCAGCATGTCAATCCGCAGCTTACATAAACACGCTTGCATTACAAGCACGCTTGGCCCACTTGACATAGTTCCGTGTAATATATAAGGTTCTAGGCATGGACGGTGTTGAAGGGCTCTATCCCGCGATCGGTCGGAAAATCCGAGCAGTGCGAGAGCGCTCGACTCCAAGACTGAGTCAGGATAAGCTTGCCAAGCGGCTGGGAATCAGTCGCGCGTCAATCGTGAATATCGAAGCCGGGCGCCAGCACGCTCCTCTAAATCTGCTCTGGAGGATTGCGCAGCTATTGAACGTCGAGTTGGCCGCGCTGATCCCCTTACGCGCAGAGTTACTTGCAATTGACAACGTTGTGAAGTTAAACGACAAAATGCGTAAGCAGATCGAGATTGAGGCGAAAGGTGATTCAAATATGAAGAAGAGCCTGACTACCATTGTTGGACGGCTGCTGACCTCCATCGAAACGGATCATAATAGTGGAGGATCATGAATAAGCAGAAGCTTGAACACATAGAGAAGCACGCTGAGAAGATTCTACGTGACACGCGCGCGTGGCAAGCTCCTGTTCCTATCGACGTTGTGGCACAACGCTTAGGCCTCAAGACCGAAGAGTCGGTTTTGGGAGACGACATCTCTGGTCTTCTGGTTGTCGAGAGGGGGCGTGGAGCTATTGGCTATAACTCAGCACACGCGCGAGTGCGACAGCGGTTCACGATTGCGCATGAGCTCGGCCACTACGTTTTGCACGTTGGGACATCCACCCAGTCTCGGTTGTTTATCGACCGATACGTGGCATTCCGCGACGATGAGTCTTCTGCGGGAAGCGATAGGGAGGAAGTCGAAGCGAATGCATTTGGCGCAGCCCTCCTGATGCCTGGGCCTCTAGTTCGGGCGGAAATCAGGCAGCACGATCTCGATCTGGATGACGAGGATGATCTCACTGCACTGGCAAAGCGCTTTCATGTCAGCTCAAGTGCAATGTCCTATCGCTTGGTTAATCTAGGGCTGCTCCGCTAATCCCGTCTGTTCTCTGGACGAATCCGGGCGCCAGCCACATTCATGCCGACCGCTCGAACTTGATGGTTCTCGATTCTAAGTCTCCGACAAGAACTCCTCTTCTCTCATTCTGAAGTTGCCGCCATGCTCGAAAGCCCTGGATAATCGCATCTTGCCATTGGTGCTCAGAACAGTCGCTTACCTCCAAGTGCCGCGTCAGTTGCTTTATAGTTCGCAGTATACCGAAGTCCACATGATCGACCCCTTCAAGATATGCGTGATCGTGTGCGTAGTCGAAAGCAAGTGCGGAAAGTCCCTCCTCGATTGCGGTTGCCCTTCCGCCGTCCTCCACCCGGTCTACATCCTTGTTGCTCTTTCGTTTGCAATTCATCAGCTTCCGCATGACAGGTGACCAACCTAGAACAGCGGCGTAAGTTAGGTGAAAGACATCGTGATAGCGGTAACCATCATTTTCGTAAGCGTTATCGGTAAGCTCATTCCCCAGAGGTGTGCCCCCCATCGTCAGACGGACTTTCACACCCTCCTCACTAACGTCTTCGGCACACTCGATTCGGAAGCGCCGGGGCAGTTGTTCGTTCGATGGAAATGCCTCATCAAAGAGTCCCAGTCGGCCGGCTGGGGCCGTCTGAGCAGGAAGCCAACGATTGCTCACTTTTCTGAGGTTCGCCTTGGCGATGTCTTCGAGATCGAGCTCCTCTTTCCACGCGATGTTCGACACATACCAGAGGATGTCGCCGAGCTCTTCAGCAACTCTTTCCTTAAAGATCTGGTAGGATGCGCCCTCCCGGAGCCACTTCTTATACTCGGTCAACAGCGTTCCCGCTTCTCCGGCGAGGCCGAGAAGGGGCACCATGATGCCGACTTGTTCTTTGTCCTTCCGACTTCCTGAAACCTGGTCTGTTTTCTGGGCCTCAGTTTGATACTCTCGGAGTCTCATGTCCAAGCTCCTTTCCACACGCTGCGATCTTCTCATTGATGCCCCACTTCGGCGGATACCAGTAGTCGATTGGCGACCCCGAGGACCGAAATTTCTGCTTGATTCTGGTCCGTTGTGAGTTGCCGGCAATTTCCGGGTGGTGAACGCGAGCGTACTTGTCCGTCTCGCAAAACAGGTTTTGACAGTCGATGAGTTGCAATGGTCGTCCCCAGAGCGATTTGAACTCGATGCCTAAACGCTGAAATTCCGCGTCCTGTCTCTCTGTCACCACACGAATAAGGTCGGCCTCCGTCAGGCCCCCGAGCGATTCAAAACACTTTGAGATCCCACCCTTTGCTCCTGGGCCGGGCACAACGAACTCCATTTCTGAAAAACTGGTCAGCGTGCTATAGTTGAGATCCGTGATGTACTGATAGGCAAGGAAATCCCCAAGCATCGGATAAGACCGTAATAGTGTGTACGCGTCGAGCATAGTCTTCGCCTCACGAATTCTCAACGCCACCTCGTCCTCCATCATCTGTTCCAGAAGCTTCAGGTGCGCGCGGTGTTTCCTTGTCGTTCCAAACGTTCTGCTGCCTGAGGGCATGATGTATGCCGCTGAATAAATAGCCTCACCGCGAGATGTCGCGTTGAGAAGAACCTCGTCGTACGCATTGAAATTGAATTCCCGATAGCTTATGGACCCCAGTGATCGCTCAAGGAGGTCCCAGGTTCCAATTTTGTTGAACAGTTTGAACAGAATCGTACGGAAGAAGATCTCCTCCTCTGACTGTTCGCCTCGGTAAATGACTCTCCGGATCAAGAATTGGCTGGTACGATCGGAAGCCCTGTAAGCATTGGTAAACTTAAATTCGGATAGGATGCGATCTGCAGTCCATGGCGGCGGCTGGCGCCTCCACCTTCTAAAAAAGATCTCCTGCCGTTCGGCGGCAAAGCGCCAATAGGTGTCGTAAACAACCGTGGGTTTTGCAGGAGAGATCGCGCTGAATACGTAAGACGATGCCGCTTTTCGGGGGACAACACCTGAGAGCGCCAAAGCCATTTGAGAGACGTTCTTTCCATCGTCATCGTTGCCGTTACCGTCGAGCGCGAGTGCAATCTGACGGATGGCATCCTCAATTGTGCCGTTATTATCGATCGCCCGAACATCGGTAGTGCGTCGCTCTTCTGCTGAGAGCCGCTCATAGAGTTCGCACCAGCGTTGCCAATCTGACGGGGGCTCCGGGCGCAAGGGCGTCTTTCTCTGAACGAGGAAGACCTTTGAAGGCGATATAGAACCCCAGGCGGCAAGCTCCACGTCAATCATGCGTTCCAACAATTGCTTACTGCTTCCGCCTGCGAGCCCATATACCTTGGTTGACCACCAGAATCGGTCGAGAACGACCGAGGTGCCGGCATGTAAAGCGGGCAGTATCACTCCCTCAATTGCGTCGATGTGCGCCGCGACGTGAAGCAGTTGCAGGCTTGATGACGAGACCTTCGTTACGCTGGGCTAACAACCAGATCATGAGCGAAATTTCCTGAGGAAAAGGGGTGACACTCCAGGACCAAGGAACCGAAAGGAGTGTTACCGATGGAAGGAAGAAACGGAGTTCAAGGGAAGAGCAAGAGGAC
>Ga0335085_10015211_pt1 | contig 11170 bp, 7 predicted proteins | sample Lox_Sample_45_FD_206712 | JGI IMG/M metagenome (GOLD analysis project Ga0335085, IMG submission 206712) | Soil microbial communities from Loxahatchee National Wildlife Refuge, Florida, United States - Lox_Sample_4.5 | ecosystem: Environmental > Terrestrial > Soil > Wetlands | place: USA: Florida... | reverse complement strand
CGATGAACAATTCCAGGTCCACCTCCGGCAGCAGGTGCCATAGGTTCCGCAGCGGTTCTCCCGGCAGCGGCAGGATCCGCAGCATCTCGTAGTCCCCTTCGCGCAATGCGCCCAGCTGTTTCGCCAGCAATTCCCGGGGCATTCCGAAGATTCGCAGCACGCGCACCGCGATTTCCATCCATGCTTCGATTTCTTCCGCCACCACGTCCGTGGCTCCCGCCCTCCGCAGCTCCACCGCGTTTGCAATCCGCTTCAGCCTCGCGATGATGTGCAGCTCCGGGTTTAGCAGCCGCGCGTGCGAAATCGCCAGCGGCAGGATTGTCGGGTCGGACACCGCAAACACCACCGCCCGCGCCCGCTCCGCTCCCGCGCGCCGCAGAATTTCCGGGCTGGAAATGTCGCCGAAGTAGATCTTCTCGCCTGCCGCGCGCGCCGCGCGCACCGCCCTCGAATTCACGTCGATCACCACGTACGGCAGATTGTTTTCTTTCAGCAGCGCCGACAGCCGCCGCCCGTTCTCGCCGTACCCGCAGATGATCACGTGCCCCTCGAATGTCTCTTCTGAGGAAGGAGATTCCGCCTCCCCGGGTACCGCTCGGTGCCGTCCAAACCATCGCGACACCTTCGGGCCCGCCGCCACCAGCCCCGGCGCCGCCGCCAGTGTGAGCACCGCCGCCGACAGAAACACCTGGTAGAACGATTCCGGCACCATGCCTCGCCGCTCGCCTTCCCGCAGCAGCACGAACGAAAATTCGCCCACCTGCGCCACCGCCAGCCCGCTCACTGCCGCCAGCCGCAGCGGGAATCCCATGATTCGTACTGCCGCGCCTCCCGCCAGCATTTTTCCCAGCAGGATCGCCGCCGTCACGCCGAGCACCACTCCGGCATGTTCCGCCGCATACTGCACGTGGATCAGCATCCCGATGGCCACGAAAAAAAGGCTGGAAAAACTGTCGCGAAACGGAATCACCGCCGCCATGGCCTGGTGCGCGTACTCTGATTCGCTGATCACCACCCCGGCGATAAACGCTCCCAGCGCCAGCGACAGGCCCATTTCCGAGGCGCCCCACGCCGTCCCCAGCGTGAAAAACAAGGTCGCGATGATGAACACCTCGCGGCTCCTCACTCCCGCCACCGCCCGCAGCAGCCGCGGGAACAGGTATCGCGCGCTCACCACGATCAATGCCACCAGCCCCAGCGATTTTGCGAGCGCAGCCACCACCACCAGGATTTGCGCGCGTTCCCGCGCCGCCAGCACCGGCACCAGCGCCATCATCGGCACGACGCACAGGTCCTGGAACAGCAGGATTCCCAGGCAGATTCGCCCCGGCATCGTCTCGATCTCGTTCCGTTCCTCCAGCAGTTTCATCACGATCGCCGTGCTGCTCACCGCCACCAGGAATCCCCAGAACACCGCGTCGCCCGTGTGCAATCCCGCCGGCAGCAGCACTGCCATCGTCAGCAACACGGTGATCCCCAGTTGCAGGCTGCCGCCCCCCAGTGCGATCTGTTTCAGCCGCGCCAGCCGCTCCAGGGAAAACTCCAGCCCTACCGTGAACAGCAGCAGGGCCACCCCGATTTCTGCCAGCAGCTCCACCGTGTCCACATTCGAAATCATTCGCAGCCCGTACGGCCCTGCCACTAGCCCCGTCAGCAGATACCCCACCACTGTCGACTGGCTCAGTCGCCTCATCAGAAACGACATGAGCGTCGCCATGCCCAGCAGCAGCAGCAAATCTCGGAAAATTCCTGTACCTGGCATCGTGGCCTTTATTCTATCCCATCCCCATTTTCGTCCCGCCCGCGGTCACACCGGATTTGCCTGCAAGATTCGGATAGCACCCATCCAACCAGCGGCGTACTCTGCCTGCATGAACAGCATGAGAGCAATATCACCAGCACCCGCCGGGCAGTCCGGCGGCTCCGTCACCCCGCGCCGCTGGTGGCGCGCCGTCGCCACTCGCGACGCCGCCTTCGACGGCCGTTTCGTGTTTGCCGTCCGCACCACCGGCATTTTCTGCCGGCCGAGTTGTCCGGCGCGCCGGCCGGCGCCTCGCAACGTCTCCTTCTTTCCTTCGCCCGCCGACGCCCTTCGCCAGGGCTACCGTCCCTGCTCACGCTGTCTCGGGCGCGACATCTCGCTCGGGTCCGCCGAGCGTTCGCTCGTCCAGCGCCTCTGCCGCGCCATCGAGCATGCCGTCGAGTCCGGCGACGATCCCGCCGCGCACTTCCCCGGCCGTCCCACACTCGAAGCCCTGTCACGGCAGTCCGGCCTCGGTCCATTTCGTTTGTTGCGCCTGTTTCGCCGCGTTCTCGGCGTCACTCCGCGACAGTACGCGGACGCAGTGCGCCTGCGCCGCTTCAAGCACAGTTTGCGAAAAGGAGGAAACGTGACATCCGCCATTTACGACGCCGGGTATGGTTCTTCCAGCCGGCTCTACGAGCGTGCAGGCACTCAGCTTGGCATGACCCCGGGCGATTTCCATCGGGGAGCCGCCGGCCTGGAAATCCGCTACGCTCTCATGGATTCTCCGCTCGGCCGCCTGCTCGTCGGCGCCACCTCTCGCGGCGTCTGCGCCGTGATGCTCGGCAAACCCGACGTCCAGTTGCTCCGCGAACTGGCCCACGATTTTCCGCGCGCCCGTCTGCGCGAGGACGCCCGCGGCATTGGTGCATGGGCGCGCGCCGTCGTCGCCCGTCTCCGTCCCGGAGCCGCGGGCCCCGAAATTCCGCTCGACATCCGCGGCACCGCGTTCCAGCGCCGCGTCTGGGAAGAACTCCGCTGCATTCCACGCGGGCAGACGCGCACTTATTCCGACATCGCCCGCCGCATCGGCAATCCGCGCGCGGTCCGTGCGGTCGCTCGCGCCTGCGCCACCAATTCCATTTCCGTGGTTGTCCCGTGTCACCGCGTGGTCGGCAAGAACGGAAGCCTCACCGGCTACCGCTGGGGGATCGAACGCAAACAGGCGCTGCTGGCATCCGAGCAGCGCCCCGTCAACTGACTTTCATCCCTCGCCCGCCGCGGCGGGCGAGGGATCTGCTTCTCGCTTCGCCGCTCCACACGTGCTCAGCTTTCGCGTGGTTCTATAGCCCGCTGTTTTGCTGCGGTTTTACCAGCGTCACGTCTTTGGGCCACCGCGGCTTGAAGTCATTCTCCGGAAGCTTCGTGTTTGTCACGATGTTGCGGTAATTGATGAGGATGTAGTCGCCCGTTCCCGTTTCGAAGAATTTCTGCTGGATGGCCAGCCACGACGAGGTGTCCACCCACAGCTGAATGCGGTCAATCTGGTTCCTCAGTTTCTCGTCCTTCGGCACCAGCTCGAGCTCCACCGTTTTCCGGTCTTCCAGCGTCGTTTCTCCCACCACGGTCACCAGATAATGCTTCTTCAGCGAACTGCCGGGCGATCCCAGCCCGATCGTCAGCAGCGCGTCCGCCAGTGCCCCGTACTTCCCGATGTCGTACTCCTCCACCCGCCTCGATTTGGGCAGGTAGTGCCACACCTTGTCGCCATTCCGCAGGATGGTCCGCTGGTCCGGATTCGTCAGCTCGATGCGCATCTTCCCGTCGGTGCGTAGAAAAATCTTCCCCGTCTCGGTCGACCGGTCGTTCACCACCGCCGTCACCGTTGTCCGCTCGATGTCCGCCGTCAGGGTGCGCAGTTCTTTCGCCTCTCGATCCAGATCGCGAAGCACGGCGTCCGCGCTCAATTCCTGCCGGCCCGCGGTGGCTCCGGCCGGCGCGGGCGCCAGTGGCGCCACGGTTGCAAGCAACGCACCGCATGTTCCCGCCGCGAGCGCGCGTCTCCACCCGCGGAACTCGTTTAGCGTTGATTTTTTCACCGGGAGTGCATCCTATCACACGGAATCTTGCGTGGCCTGTCTTCTCTGTGGTGGGCGCTGCGGGCCGGGTATCCCGCTACTTCTGCACCGAAATCTCGTAGTACAGCACGCCGCCATCCCGCCCCAGCACCGGTTCCATCCGCAGGATCTGGAATGGCTGGCCCTTCAACGGCTCGGCGTTCCGCAGCAGCAGATCGTGGGCTTTTTCCTGCAACTGTGGCGAGGGCTGCGAAGGCGTGAGCAGCGTCGCGTTCACCCGGCAACGCATCACGCGCGCCTGCTGCGCGTCCGCCTCGCACGGAATTGCCGTCCCCTTCGCCGCCGCGCTCGTTTCCGCCTGGTCGTGGAACCATCCCCGTGGCGTCAGGAACACAAACGCCACGATCGCCAGCACGATCACGTCGTAAGGCGCCGTGCCCCGCTCGTAATTCCAGAAGAAGATCCGTTTCAACAGCCGGCCCATTTCATTCCTCCGGCACGCCGTCCACAATCACTCCGTCCCGCATGTGCACGATCCGGTCCCCGTACGCCGCCGCCTCCGGATTGTGCGTGATCATTACCACGGTCTGTCCCAGCTCCCGGTTCAGCTGCCGCATCATCTCCAGCACCAGCGTTGAATTCTTAGTATCCAGGCTTCCGGTCGGTTCGTCCGCCAGCAGGATTTTCGGTTCGTTGATGATCGCCCGCGCGATCGCCACGCGCTGCTGTTCCCCGCCGGAGAGTTCCGCCGGTTTGTGATGCAGCCGCCCGGTCAGTCCCAGCATCCCCGTCGCCACTTCAAACCGGTGCGGATCGAACCCGTTGCCGTGGATGTGCTGGGCCAGTGCGATGTTTCCCCTCGCATCCAGCGCCGGCAGCAGGTTGAACCTCTGGAACACGAATCCCACTTTGTTCCGCCGCAGCTTCGTACGCTCCGCGTCCGTCATCATCGTCAGGTCGTTCCCGTCTACCAGCACGCGCCCGCGCGTTGCCCGCGCCAGACCGCCGATCACGTGCAGCAGCGTCGACTTCCCGCATCCCGACGGCCCCATCACCGACACAAACTCGCCCGGCAACACCTCCAGCGTCACCCCCTGGAGAGCAGCCACTTCGACCTCTCCCGTGCGGTAAACCTTCCAGAGCTGTTCCGTCTTGAGGAGTGCTTCTACGTGCGACACGGTCGGTTGCACGCCCCTAATCGGTATTATAGTCGGCCTTCCACCCGGCTGCGCTAGCGTCATTCTCTGCCATCCTCTCGCATTGCGGGCTCCCCGTCGCGCACTTCCGCCACCCCTGTCTCCCTACTCTATACTTCCGTCTCTACCCCGTCCGGGTTCCCGCCTGTGCTCGTACGCCGGCGCTACGTAGCACGAGCAATCTTGCCTGTGCATCCCCCGGTCACCGCGCCGTCCCCCTGCAGCCAGGCGTCACTCGTACGCCAGAGCCTCTACCGGATCCTTCCGGCACGCCATCCACGTCGGGTACGAAGCGCCCAGCAGTCCGCCCACCAGCGCAATCAGCGACGCGCCCAGCGTCCATCCCGGCGTGATCAGTATGGTCAGATTCGGCCATTTCGCCAGCGCCAGCGCGCGCAGCAGGAAGCTCAGCCCCACTCCGCATACGCTCCCCATCACGCACAGCGTCGCGCTTTCGCTCAGGATCGCCCGCGCGATGTATCCGTCCGATGCGCCCAGCGACTTCAGCACTCCAATCTGCCGGGTCCGTTCGATGATGGTCGTGTACATACAAAGAAAAATCACCAGGAATCCCACGCTCACCGCCAGCGCGATCATCGAATCGATAAATGGGTGCAGCCCCGGCAGGTCCGTCGCCGTCATCAGCGACAGGTACTCTTTCAGCGGCCGGATTTCGTACCTCGGGAACACTCCCCGCAGCTCTTCCATCACCGCGTCCGTATGCTCCGGCCGGGTGCACCGGATGAAGAACAGCGACGCCTTGTCGTGCGCCGCCGCGATGTCCTGCAGGGTTTCGATGGGGACAAAGATTCGCGCGCCCTTTCCATGCTCCACGATCCCCACCACGTGGAAGTCGTGCGCGAACAACCGGTACGTTTCTCCCACCCTCACGTGGTGAGTCGCCGCGTACACGTCGTCCACGATCATGTCGTCCGGATTCTCCAGGTCGTGCCCTTTGTGAAAGACGAACCCGCCGGACACTTCCCGGAAGCTCTCCGGTTGGATCCCGTACACGATCTCCAGCCCCGACGCGTTGAATTGCAGCAGCACCGGCGCTACGGCCGCCACGTGCCGCATCTCCGCGATCTTGTCGCCCAGTTTCATCGGCATGGGCGCGCTGCTGAACGCAATGATCGCCGATGCCGAGGGCGGCTGCAGCATGATGTCCGCTCCTACTCCTTCGATCCGTTTCGCCGTGTCCGTCAGCAAGCCGGTGGTCAGTCCCACCACCAGCACCACCACGCTCACTTCCACCGCCACGGCCAGCAGCGCTACTGCCGTCCGCGCCGGGCGGTGGAACACATTGCGCACCACCATTTCCCGCATCATGGCTGCGCCGTCCCTCCCGCCGGTTTTTCTCCCACGCGCACCAGTTCGCTCCCCGGCGGCTGCGCCAGTTCAAAACTCTTTTCCGGCACTTCCTCGTTCAATTTCACCGTTGTCAGCCGCAGTCCCAGCCGGTAATCGTCGTGCGGCCGGTCCAGCGTGATCTCCCGCGGATAACTCGGCCCCTCTCCCGCCTTCTCCCAATCCGAATAGTTGGCCACCGATACCAGCGCCCCGCTCGGCTCGTACAGCTCTATTCGCGACATGTTCAGGTTCGTGCGGTCGAACCATATCCGCCGCGTCACCGTCGGATTTTCCCCGGCGCTCACTTCCGTCAGCGTGTAGTACCGGCCGACGCCTTCCTCCTCCTCATCGAACAGCACCAGGCTCCCCTGTCCGAGCGCCGGCCACAGGATTACCTCCAGGATGTGCTGCGGCCTCAGGTTTTCCAGCGGCTTTTTCGATACGTGCTCAAAATGCGCCGGACCCACAATGAATTTTCCCTTCGGCGGAATCGAGATCCGGAAAGTTTCTCCGTCGCTCACCATGTCGAATATCCGCGAACCGATCACGGGCGCCTGTCCGATCATCCGGATGTGGTTCGGACTATCCGCCAGAAGAAATCCGTTCACCTGCTTGTAATCCTCGATCACGCCGCTGTAGCGCGAGCCCGTATGCGGCGTCATCTCCATTTTCGCGTTCAATGTCTTCACCGACCGGCTCAATTCCTCGTACCGCGTCACCAGCGCCTCTTTCGTCGAATCCAGCAGCGGCCGGATTTCCGCCGCGGGCACTTTCGTCTTCGTAGAAGTGACGTGGCACCCGCCCAGTAAAACCGCAGCGGCGAGGAGAATCAGGTTTTTTGCAATGCAGGCCGGCGACGAGGCACGGTGGCCTGGGCTCGCGGTCATCCGCCATTCCTCAACCATCCAAAATAGCACGCGGTTGCCCATATTTCACTTCGCCGCCCTCGCGTGTGTCCACCCGGACAGCGACTGGCGCGCCGTCGGCCTCCCGCCTCGCCGCCGGGGCAGCCCTCCTCCGCACTACGCTAGAAAAATGATTGCCCAGGCTACTCCCGCGGCCACCAGGTCCTCGGGTATGGCGATCATGGCGTCCTTCACTTTCAATCCGCTCACCAGCCGTGTCCGCGCCTCATATCCCCCGAACGCGCCGATCACCGCTCCCGCCGCACCCAGCGCCGCTCCGGCAATTGCCGAACTTCCCCAGGATGTGCACATGCACGCGCCACACACTCCCCCCGAAACGAGTCTTGCCGCCAGCGGTCCCGCCGACGTGCGCTTCGGTGTTTGCGGCAATAAGTCTCCCACATACTCCACCAGCGCCAGCAGCGTGAGGATCCCCACCGCCCACGCCCCGCCCAGCGCTGCAAATCTGGAGCCGCGCAAGCCGAGCCGGCCCGCACGCGCTCCCCAGCTCACCATCGCCGGAGCCGTGAATGTCCGCAGTCCCGCCGCGATTCCAATCCCCAGCGCCAATGCATAGCTCGCGTTCACGTCGCTCCTCGCCGAAGGGCAGGCACGTTGGCCGTCTCGTGCACCCCTTCGATGCCCTGATTCTCCCGCCAGTGACGTCCCCCGTTCACCGCAATTCTTGCAATTCCCCGGGTCGGGAGTTACGATTCGCGCGCCGCTGAGCACTCCGGCGATTCACCAGTTCATCCATCGGAGAAACCCCATGAACTCCGTGCCGTTTCGCCTCCGCTCCGTCCTGATTCCTCTCGTACTATTCGGCCTAGTATCTGGCGCTGCCCTGCTTCGCGCCCAGGATAAGCCGGCCCGCAAACCGAAACCCATTCCCCCGTCTCGCGCCGAGGCGGCGCCCGCCGCGCAGGCGCCCGGCTACAAAATGGCTCTCGAAAACATGCAATGGCGCGAGATCGGCCCCGCCATCATGGGCGGCCGCATCGACGATCTCGCCGTCGCCGAGACCAATCCCCAGACCATCTACGTCGGCACCGCCTCGGCTGGCGTCTGGAAAACCACGAACCAGGGCGTCACCTGGACGCCGGTCTTCGAAAAAGAATCCGTCTCTTCCATCGGCGCCATCACCGTCGCGCCCTCCGATCCCTCCGTCCTTTGGGTCGGCACCGGCGAGGCCAACAACCGCCAGAGTTCCTCCTGGGGCGACGGCGTCTACAAATCCACTGACGCCGGCAAGACCTGGAAAAACATGGGTCTCGCCGAAACCGAGCACATTGGCCGCATCGCGGTTCATCCCTCCAACCCCGACGTGGTTTACGTCGCCGCCGAGGGCCGCCTGTGGGGCCCCAGCAAGGAACGCGGCGTTTACAAGACCACCGACGGCGGCAAGACTTGGACCCTCTCTCTCTTCGTCAACGAAGACACCGGCGTCTCCGACCTCGCCATGGATCCGCAGAGCCCCGACACGCTCTACGCCGCCGCCTACGAGCGCCGCCGCACCCCGTTCGGTTTCGACGGCGGCGGTCCGGACAGCGCTATCTATAAGACCACCGACGGCGGCGCCACCTGGAAAAAGCTCACCAAGGGCCTCCCCTACGCCGAAGGCGGCGACACCGGCCGCATCGGCCTCGCCATCTTTCTTCGCAATCCGAATATCGTCTACGCCCTCGTTCAGCACCCTAAGGGCGGCATCTATCGCAGCGAGGACAAGGGCGAGACCTGGACCAAGATGAGCGACACGAATCCCCGCCCCTCCTACTACAGCCAGGTCCGCGTCGATCCCAATAACGACCTCCGCATCTGGGTCCTCGGCGCTCCTGTCTACTACTCCGAAGACGGCGGCAAGACCTTCGTCAACACCCGCGGCTTCCGCATCCACGGCGACTACCACGCCCTCTGGATCGACCCCGCTAACTCCAATCACATGGTCGTTGGCACCGATGGCGGCATTCATTTCACCTGGGACAACGGCCGCAACTGGGACTACATCAACACCGTTCCTCTCGGCCAGTTCTACGAGATCGGTCTCGACATGCGAAACCCCTGGTGGGTTTGCGGCGGCTTGCAGGACAACGGAAGCTGGTGCGGCCCCAGCGCCACCGCCAACATCGCCGGCATCACCAACGACGATTGGTTCCGCGTCGATGGCGGCGACGGCTTCTATGCCGCGATTGATCCCACCGATGCCACCACCGTCTACACCGAATCCCAGGACGGCAACATTTCCCGCCGCGACACCCGCACCACGGAAGCGCGATTCATTCGTCCGCTCTTCAAGGAAGGCGACCCGCCCTACCGCTTCCAGTGGAATTCTCCCGTCATCATTTCCGCCTTCGACCACAACACCATCTATTACGGCGGAAATTTCCTGTTCAAGTCCACCGATCGCGGCGACACCTGGACCAAACTCGGCGGCGACCTCACCACCGGTGTCGACCGCAGCAAACTCGCCATTCTCGGCAAAGTACCTGACAAGGACACGCTCTCCCGCAACGACGGCGTCCAGGACTATCCGTGCATCACCACCATCGCCGAATCCCCGCTCACTGCCGACGTCCTCTGGGTCGGCACCGACGACGGCAACCTCCAGGTTTCCCGCGACGGCGGCAAGACCTGGAAGAACGTCGCTGACCGCGTCCCCGGCGTTCCCAAGGGCACCTACGTCAGCCGCGTCGCCGCCTCCCGCTCCGGAGAGGGCGCCGCCTACGTCACCTTCGATGGACATCGCTCGAGCGATTTCACCGTCTACGTTTTCCGCACCTCCGACTTCGGCGAGACCTGGACCTCCATCTCGAATGGAATTCCAGCCGTTGGCGGCACGCTTCACGTCATCCGCGAACACCCGAAAAATTCCAATCTCCTTTTCGCCGGCACCGAGTTCGGCGCCTTCGTGTCCTTCGACCGTGGCTCGAGCTGGCTCTCGCTCAACAACAACCTTCCCACCATCCCCGTGGACGATATTCAGATTCATCCCCGCGACGACGATCTCGTTCTCGGCACCCACGGCCGCTCCATCTGGGTCATGGACGACATTTCTCCTCTCGTTCATCTCGACTCCAAGATTCTCGAATCCGATCTGCATCTCTTTCCCATCCGCTCCCCGTTCGAGTGGCGCATGTACAACAACAAGGGCAACACCGGCAGCCAGTGGTTCATGGCCCACAATCCGCCTTATGGCGCGCTCATTCAGTTCTATCTGAAGTCCGCTCCCTCGGAAAAAGAGCCCATCAAGATTTCCATCCTCGATGGCGACGGAAAGATGATTCGCGAGATTCACTGCGCCACCCCCAAACCCGGTGCGCCCGAACAGGGACGTTTCGGCAGCGCACCCTGCGAGCCCAAAGCCGGCATCAATCGCACCAATTGGGATCTCCGCTATTCGCCCTGGGCCGAACCCACTCCCCAGCAATTGCAGGCCATGGCCGCCGGCTTCGGTTTCGGGCCGCGCGGTCCGCTCGTCGAGCCGGGACGCTACACCGTCAAAATTACCGCGGGGAAGGAAGAACAGACCCAGACCGTCGAGGTCCAGGAGGATCCGCGCATCTCCGTCTCTTCTGATGCGCGCGCCGCTCGCCACTCCGCCATCATGAAGCTCTACGACCTCGGCCACACCGCCGACGGCGACCGCACCATCATCACTGGCCTCAAGTCCTCGCTCAAGGCCGCCATGGATTCCTGGAAAAAGCCCGGCGCTCCCAAGATTCCGGAAAACGTCCAGAAGGCGGCTGAGGCGCTCGCCAAGCAGGTCGACCAGCTCCACGACAAATACGTTCCCCCGGAGCTGGGCCTGGGCAACGCCGGGCCTCCGCTCACCTACACTCCCCCGCCGCTTCCGCAGCGCGTCGGACAGCTCATGAACGCCATCGAGGGCTACACCGCCGC
>Ga0335085_10015210_pt1 | contig 11171 bp, 8 predicted proteins | sample Lox_Sample_45_FD_206712 | JGI IMG/M metagenome (GOLD analysis project Ga0335085, IMG submission 206712) | Soil microbial communities from Loxahatchee National Wildlife Refuge, Florida, United States - Lox_Sample_4.5 | ecosystem: Environmental > Terrestrial > Soil > Wetlands | place: USA: Florida... | reverse complement strand
CGCTTGTAGCCCCGCATCGATCAGTTGCTCGACGAAAGGATCCCGCTGCACCGGTGTCGCGTGCTCGATGAGGTAGCTGGTCACCTGGGGCGCGGTGGTGACGACGGCGTTAAGGTAACCCTCTTGGCGTGCTGTCTGTATGGCGCCGCCGACGATGCCAGCGGCCATCGGGTCGGCGCGCTCGACGGCGGCCGCGGCCAGGAGCAGCTGGCGGACCAGCACGCGGCGCGGCGTCAGGTCGTCCAGGGACGGTGAGTGCAGGTGCTCGGCCGCGGCTCGGTGATCGCCGGAGGCCAGGGCAATCCTGGCGAGCAGCAGGCTACGGCGGGCGGGGGGGAGCCCGTTGGCCAGTTCGGCGGGAGTGCGCGGGTCGCCGAGTGACAGGCGCAGCAGTGCTTCCAGCTCATCGGCCCGCGTCAGGAGCACCGACCCGCTTCCGGCTAGCACCTGCCGGGCCGACTCGATGGTCGCCAGCGCCTCGCGGACCTGACCGCGGTCGGACCAGATCTGGGCTCGGTCCAGTAGCGCCAGGAACTCGAACATGGGCCGCCGCCGTTCGGCGATCGACAGCGCCTGCTCGGTGAGCTGCTCGGCTGCGTCGAGATTCCGCCGCTCCATCGCCAGGCCAGCCAACGTGCGCAGGTAGTCCACGGCGAAGAAATGGCGGTCGAATCCCAGCCGCCGGGCCTGCGTATAGGCGGTCTCGGCCGTATCGGCGGCCTGGTTCAGGCGGCCGGCTTCGAACCATGCCAGCGCCCGCACGCCGGGTACCATCACCAGCTTGACTGGTTCGGTTAGTTCGGGCGTGGCAAGAGCCGCCGCTGCCTCACGTTCAGCCGCTGGGAAGTCCTCCAGCCAGGTATAAGCGGTTGGGAGGATCATCGGTGCGGCGACGTTCCACTCGTCGGTGAGCCGCATCTGCTCCTTGAGGGACCGGGCCGCCAGGGCCGTGCTCACGGCCCGGTCCGCCTGGCCGGTCAGCGCATGGCGGACGGACTGGAACGCCAGGAACCTGGCTCCTAGCCGCGACTCGCGCGGGATCGGCGGCTGAACGCGCTCGAGCAGGTCAAGGTACTGACCGCCGCGGGCCGTGTCACCTGAGAGCAGCAGGTCGGCCGCCACCGTCAGCAGCCGGTCGGGCGCCTGGGTGAGCACAGAAGCGTCGATCGTGCTGTCATCCAGCGGTGGCGGCATGGCCGGGTCGGCCAGGAAGTCAGGTACCACCCGGTCTTCCAGCAGGGCTAGCGCCCGGTCGGCCTGCCGTGCCGCGAGGAAGTGGCGGGCTGCGCGCCGGCTGTCGCCCGTGGCCTGGAACCATTCGGCCGCTCGCAGCTGGAGCTTCTGCTCGCGGGCCTGGTCCCTGGCATGCAGCTCGGCACGCAGCAGCCGGCGCACCAGATGGTGGTACCGGAAGCTGGTCTGCCCATCGTCGAGCGCTACCAGGAACAGCTGGGCGGTGCCGATGGCGCGCAGCAGCGCCGCCGCGTCTGGCCGCCCGGTGACGGCCGCGCACGTATCAGCGGTCACCTCGCCGAGAATGGAGGTGTCGAGCATGAACTGGGCCATATCCGAAGGCTGCTGCTCGAGCACCTCGGAGACGAAGAACTCGGCGAGCGCATGCCCGCGGACTTCCAGCGCCCGCGTGATCCGCGCCGGGTCGATGGTGCCGCGCAGCGACAGCGCCGCCATCTGGACGGCGGCGGCCCATCCCTCGGTGCTCTGGTGCAGCATCCCGAGCTCACCATTGCTCACCTGCACGCCGAAACCCACCAGCAGGTCGCGGCTCTCGTCCAGGGAGAAATACAGGTCACGGTCGCGGAGCTCGCACAGCTCCCCGGTCATCCGCAGCCGGTGCAGCCGCAACGGGGGGTCGGCCCGGCTCGCCAGCACCAGCTGGGCGGTCCCGACTGGCCACCGCTCGACAAGATCGGTCATGTCACCTGCGACAGCAGCCGCCGCCGTGTGGAAGTCGTCGACAATCAGGGCTGACCCTGCCGGCAGTTTCGCGGCGTCGTTGGCGATGGAGGCGGTGACATCCGGCGACATGGCGTTGTCCATGGCCAGCAGGTCGGCTGCGTCGACGCCGAACCACGGCGCCACCACCCGGGGCGCCTCGATGAATCCCGCCCAGAACCGGACAGGGTTGGCGTCAGCCGTGTCACAAGACAACCAGGATGTGGTCCCCGGGGCCCGCGCCGCTGCCCAGCTTGACAGCAGCACGCTCTTGCCCGCACCCGCCGACCCCACGACGACGGTCAGCCGCTGCCCGGCTCCCGCATTCAGGCGGTCACGCAGCACCGGCCAGGCAACGAATGTGCCGGGCAGGGTCGTGGGCCGGAACTTCGCCAGCGCAAACCGGGCGCCTCGCAAGGCGCCATGCTCAGGCGTCGCGCCCTCTACCACGCATCTCCCGCAGTCATCGCCGTAAGGCGGCGGCTACGGTTTCCGCCCGTTTCCCCTGTTTTAGCCCTACTGGCAGCATGATTGTAAGGTCCCGCGTGACCGTGGGCCATTCCGTCAGGTTAACGACGCATGAACGCTGACTTTCCTGGTGTTATCCAGGCGGTGAACGCCTTTGTATTTATCGTCTACCGGTGTGCGTCGGCTGGCTGTTCTTCGGCTGGCGCGAACACTCTGCCTACTGCCTCGAGTCCTGCGGGCCTCTTAGCCCGCACGAAGCCAGCGGCGATGACCCCGATGCATAGCCAGCCAAGCGCCACGAAGGGCAGCAGGTTCACCAGCGTGTACGCGCGGGGATGGAGAATCCCCCATAGCGGGAACAGGAGCAGCACGGCGGCGGCGCTCGGGAGCACCAGATGGCGCCACAGCCGGAACTGGTCGCGGAACTCGGTACGGAACGCGCGGATCGTCGCGATGTTCACGGCCAGATAGATCAGCACTATAGAGAGTGCGCCTCCTCCTGCGAGATAACGGAAGGTGGCCGGGCCGCCGTTCGCGTAGGTCAGCGGCAGCCCGAGGATGAGCGTGAGCGCGGCGGCGCAGCCGATCGCGATGATCGGAGTATGACGGCCCGACAGCCGGGCCAAAGATCCCGGGAGGACCTGCTCGCGGCCCATGGCGAACAGTATCCGGATGGCCGCGTTGAAGACGGCGACAACAAAGCTGAGACCGGTGAGCACGACAACAAGGTCAATCGCCCACAGCACCGACGGCGACCAGTACCGGCTGGTCAGATAGCCCAGCGGGCTGGGCTGCTGGATCAGGCCGGTGATGTCGTGCTGTCCCGTGCCGAACGTCTCGGCCAGGACGACAAGCAGGTAGAACACGCCGGTCACGATCACCACGACGATCGTGCCTGCGGGGATGGAACGCCGCGAGTCCCGTGCCTCTTCGCCGAGTGCGGCGGCGGCCTCGAAGCCGGCGAAGGCAGAGATGCCGTAGATCATCGCGTTGGTGATGTCGCTGACCTGGCCGTGCGGCGACGATGCCGGTGACAGGACCGCAGCCGAGTAATGCTCCGGCGCGGCCTTAACCAAGATCGTGATAGCCAGTGCCGCGATCACGGCGACTTCCCCGGCGGCCAGCAGCAGATCGACAGAGGATGAGGTGGCGATGCCCAGGTAGGCGACTAGCGCGACGGCCGCCACGATGACCAGGAACAGCACTCACGACGCGATGGTCACATGTATCACGGCAGCTAGCAGCATCGACGCATACGCACTGGTCAGCGCGATACCAGCAGGCACATAGAGCGCGTACGCGGCGATCATCATCCAGCCGGTCAGGAAACCCCCGGTCATGCCCAGGCCGCGGCTGTTGTAGGTGTACAGCGACCCGGCTGACGGCAGCCGCCGGGCGAACTCCGCGATGCTGCTCGCGCAGCACAGCGACGCGACGAACGCGATGACCACCACCAGCGGGGAGGCGAACCCGGCGAAGGAGGTCAGGATCACCAGCCCGCCCACCACCGAACCGGCCGGAGCCACCCCGCTTACGCCGAAGGCGATCACCCGTGCCGGCCCGACGACTCCGTGCGCTAGCCCGCGGCCCTGATCACTGCTAGTACTCAAGCCACAGCCCCCTCCCCCATCGCGCTCGCTTAAGAACTGGCCCGGCAGGCCGTTCTTGGAGGCGAGGAACCTGCGGTCCAAGCCGGTGATCCGCATGATCTTAACCACCGACGGAGATTCGGGTTGCCGCTAGCGTGCCTGGCGGGCAGACGCCACGTCATCACCCGGCACAGGGGATGACGGCCGCGGCAGGCTGTCGTCAGCGCAGCGGCTTGAACGCCGCCCGGATCTCGGTCGCGAACAGCTCGGGCTCTTCCCAGGCCGCGAAGTGGCCGCCCTTGTCGGCCTCGTGGAAGTAGATGAGGTTGGGGTACCCCCTCTCGGCCCAGCTGCGCGGGGTCCGGAAGATCTCTCCGGGGAACGTGGTGAAGCCGGCCGGGAGCTTGACCTCCGGAGGAGCCTGCCCGGCAGCCGCCGCGAGAGCCTGGGCTCGTCCGGCCTCCCAGTATGAGCGGGCCGCCGAGGCCCCGGTGCCGGTCAGCCAGTACAGCGTGATGTTGTCGAGGATGTGGTCCCGGGTGAGACCCCCGGAGGGCTGTCCGTCGACGAAGGCCCGGGAGATCTTGTAGTAGGCGTCCGTGTCGTGGTCGAGCATCCAGCCCGCGAGGGCGACGGGGGAATCCAGCAGGGCGTAGCCGATCGTCTGCGGCCGCGTGGCCTGCTCGAGGAAGTAGCCGAAGCCACTCTGCCTGAACGTGGCGAGCTGGGCGGCCGCCGCGCGTTCCTCCTCGGTTTCGGTCGGCTGGGGGCCAGCCAGCGCGGTAACGAGCAGATTCGTGTGTATGCCGATCAGCCCCTCGGGTGCCTGGCGGCCCATTGCGTCGGTGACGGAGGCCCCTTGGTCACCGCCTTGGGCGACGTAGCGGGTGTAACCCAGGCGGTGCATCAGCTCCGCCCACGCCTGGGCCACGTGGCCGGCGTACCAGCCGAGCTCCGCCGGCTCAGCGGAGAACCCGTACCCGGGGATGGATGGCAGCACTAGATCGAATGCGTCCTCTGCCCTTCCGCCGTGCGCAGTCGGGTCGGTGAGCGGGCCGACGGTCTCGAGCAGCTCGATAATCGAGCCGGGCCAGCCGTGCGTCATGATCAGCGGCAGCGCGTCCGCGTGCTGTGATTTCACGTGGATGAAGTGGACGTCCTCACCGTCGATCTCGGTCTTGAACTGCGGCAGCGCGTTCAGTCTGGTCTCGCATCGGCGCCAGTCGTACTCGGTCACCCAGTAGCGAGCGAGCTCCTGCAACGTAGCTAGCTGCACGCCCTGCGAGCGATCGGCGACCAGTTCCTTAGAAGGCCAGCGCGTCGCGGCGATGCGCCGCCGAAGGTCGGCGATCGCTTCGTCGGACATGTCGACCCGGAAGGAGCGGATTTCTGTTTCGTTGACCATGAGCCTCCACCTCCTGGATTGGTTGACGACGGACGGCCGGGGAGGCAATCTGCAGCCTGAGGTTGGTACCGCCCACGATCGTCTTTCGCGCGGGTGCGCCGCGCCCGTGACATCCCCGGCCACTACCCTGGTCTGCGATACGGCGCAGATGGACAGGCTGCGTCAGGCCTGCATGCAGCGTGCACGCTAGCTGCACAGATAACACGGTCGACGGGAAAGCTCGTCAAACAGTCGGGAGCGTGGCCTGGTTAGGCGACCCTACTTGATCAGTCGTTTCACCTTGCCGGAACCCTCCACGCGGGCGTCCTTAGCCAGGTTGCGAAGCTGATTCAGCCCCTCGACACCTTTTCTCAGCGCCGGCGCCTCAACCTCGCTGACCGTGAGCCCCGGCTCGGGGACCAGGCTCATGCCGGATCCTTCCGATGCCTCGAAGCCGACCAGTGAGTGCACGCGGCCGGATTCGTCGTGGAGCGCGAAGACCGATGTCATGTTCCCTCCGTCCTCATTCGTTGACGAAGCTGTAGCCGATGCCGTAGGCGTCAACGTAATTCTGTCCCACGTTCCTGACAGTGAAGAACTGACGCCGCCCGTTGGAGTCGGCATCCTGGCGGACATTCTCCACCGTGAGGGTCTGCTCCTCTCCTCCCATGAGAGGGTGCGCAGTGATGGCGTTGGCGGTCCCGTAGTCGAGACCCCATCCCCATTGGACCCAGTTGTGGGCGTCCCCCGGCGCGAGGTTGTCAGCGTCGCTGGCAGCGACCCAGGAACCGAACGCGTGGTACACGGTCGCCATAGTTAGCCTCCTTGCTCTCGAGCGCTGCCGAATGCAGGGATCCTCGAAGCGGATGTTACGCCAACAGGCCGGCGAGCGTGTCCTGCACGTTGCCGCCTTTCCACTGGCTGGTCACCAGCTTGGCGGGGTTGTCCTGGTCTCGGGAGAAAAGGTGCAGCCGGCCCTGGTGACGGGCGAGCACCAGGTCGGTGCTGGCGCCGGCGATCTCGGCTGACCCCTGTGTGGAGTAGTGCGTGAGGGTGATCAGCGCGGAACGCTCAGCTGAGGCGAGCACGCTGTCGGCGTCCATGGCCGGATCGGGATCTGCCTGTGGCCCCTTGGGCAGCCACGCGGTGAGCTGCCTGAGGGATGCGTCGAGCTTGTACAGGCCGATCTGGTGGACGCCGAAAGTGTCGATGCGGTAGACCAGGCAGATCCTTTCAGGCTGCGGGAGCAGCAGTATCCGCCACGGCTCACCCGGCCCCGTCCCGGTCGCGCGGGCGTCCATGACCATCCGGGCCCGCTGCTCGAACGCCACCGCGATGCCGAGGTCGCCCCGTACTTGCACCTGCTCCCCGGGCGGGCCGGCCACGATGAGCTGGCGGGCCACCAGCGACCGGATGGCCTCGGTGAGCACCTCGTCAGATGGTCGGGCCTGCAGGAAGTCCACGACGGCGTCAACCGCCGTCAACTCGGCGATAGTGTACGCCCCGAGCAGCACCGGACCGGTGCCGACCAGGTTCACCACGGCCGCGACGAGCCCTTCGGGCACCGACGCCTGGCTAGGGCCAGGTGCGGGCCCGCTTGTGTCAGTTCCAGTCATACCGTTCTCACTCCTGCCCGCCATGCTTCCGCTGCCGACTCGGCGCGGAGCTCACCCAGGATCGCGGCGGTCCTGCGCACCGGCGTCTCGGTAACCCATACCTTGGAGCTGCCGAACAGGCCCCTCCCGGCCCGGCCGGACAGCGCCTGGCCAAGCTCATTCGCCGGGTCCGCCTGCCCAGGCGGCCGGAACCGGCCTGCCAGATCGCGCGACACCGCGGTGGTGTCGTCGGCGGCCGAGATCCGGCGCAGCGCCGCGGTCAGCGACTCCGCCACCGCCGACGGCAGTGACATGGGGACAGCGAGGTCAGGCGACAGGTACATCGGCCGCTGCTCGGTCATCGCCGACAGGCCCCAGGGGCCGACGTTGCTGCGGGTCAGCCGGTACATCACGTAGTCCATGAGGTGCCGGATGTCGTTCAAGCTGGGCAGCTTGCGCTTGCCGAAGGCCGCCGGGGTTTTCTCCAGCTGCACCCAGGTGCCTTGTGCCGTCCGCCCGTGCAGCTTCTCCCTGACCACCTGGCCGCGCATGCCGATGTCGGGGTAGCGCGACTTATCGATGTCACGGTGATGGCTGGAGATACGCAAATGACTGACGTCAGTGAACCGCCAGTCCTCGTACAACCGCGGGTCGTCGATCAGCACATGGCCGCCGCACAGCACATCGTGCAGCTGTGACACCTGCAGCCCGTTCTGCTCCAGATCGGAAATGATCGCCGCTTCCTCTGGGCTGAGGTGCTCAGCGGCGGCCAGCAGTCCCCTACGGTACGCGCCTTCCCGGGCCGTGATCTCGATCATCAGCCGCACCCTGTCTCGTACCACCTCGGTCTGCCCGGTGCTCAGCGCACCTGACACCGGCCCGCCGGGGCGCTCAGCAGGCGCGATACCCGTGACCACAGGCTTACGGCGCACGTTCCCAGTTAAACACAGCCGTAGCGTTCAGCCTGGTGAAGGCGCCGCACGCCACGCTAGGCGACGGACGGTCGGCGTAGGCGCGAGGGCGGGCTTTGAAGGTCTCGATCCCTGTCCGTTAGCCGCCACCATGATGGGGCACTACGAGCACGGGGCGCTTAGCGTGCACCGTGACCGCGAACGAGACGCTCCCGAGTACCGCCGACTCCATCCGTGAGAGTCCGCGCGCCCCGAGGACGATGGCCGCGGCGTCGATCTCACCGGCGACGTCGCAGATCGTCCTCCACGTCTTGCCGTGGCCTACCCGTCCCTGGGCCGCAAACCCCGCGCTGCTGGCGAGCGCCACTCCCTGCTTGACCTTCTCTTCTGCCAATTCGGCGGCGACCTCGTCAATGCCAAGCCCTCTGGAAAGGAGCTTCGATACCGGAGCGCTGAGGATCGTGGCCGGGTCGTAAGGCTCCCACGTCGCGACCGGCTCCCAAACGGTGAGCACCACGGCACGCCGCGGAGCCAGCAGCTCAGCTGCCCGCGCGATGGCCGCGGCAGCGTCATCTGATCCGTCGAAGCACAGTAGCACCGGATGCCCGGCTTCCCGCTCGTCGGTGTCGGCGGTCACGGTCTGATCATCTCACCTGGGCATGACGACCACTGTGGTTCCGCCGACCGGTCCAGCTCACTCGCGGTCCAGCTCGGCTGGTCCGTGTCTTTGCCGGCGGGAAAGGACCCAGAAGCCCCCGAGCGCGGCGGCTCCGAGTGCGGCGATGAGCAGCGTGCTGCCGATCGCGCCGCGCGGCAGCTCCAGCGCGTAGAAGGTGCGCACGGCAGGTACTGGGAACAGCAGCGCGAAGGCGGCGAGCGCGGCGGCGAGCAGTGCGATCCTGCGCCAGGTCAGCGGTATCGCCAGCAGGGCGAGCACGCACAGGCTGAGGATGAGCGCGACCAGGGTGGCGGCGGTGCGCTGCTCGGCGAGGGGGAGACCGCGTGCCCGCGCGAGGGCGTACGCCGAGAACGTCGCGGTGGCGACGATGAGCCCGGCGGGGACGGCGAAACGTAGCACCCGTCCGACGAACCCGGGCACATAGCGGCGGCGGTTCGGCGCGAGTGCGAGGAAGAACCCGGGGACGCCGATGGCCAGGGTGTCAATGATGGTGAGATGGCGGGGCAGGAACGGGTAGGGCATGAGGGCAACGCCCGCGGCGACGGCCAGCAGCGTCGCCCACACGGTCTTGGTGATGAACAGGTTGGCGACGCGCTCGATGTTCGCTGTCACCCGGCGGCCTTCCGCCACCACGCCGGGCAGGGTGGCGAACCGGTCGTCGAGCAGGACCAGTTCGGCGACCGCTTTGGTCGCAGGCGCGCCGGTGCCCATGGCGACGCCGATGTCGGCGAGTTTGAGCGCGAGTACGTCGTTGACCCCGTCGCCGGTCATGGCCACCGTGTGCCCGCGCGCCTGCAGGGCCTTGACCATCGACTCTTTCTGGTGCGGCGTCACCCGGCCGAAGACGGAGTGTTCCTCCAGCAGGACGCCGAGCGCGCCGGGATCCTCCGGCAGGTCCCGCGCGTCGACGGGGTCACCGGCTCGGGGCACGCCCGCGCGCGCCGCGACGGCACCCACGGTGTGCGGGCTGTCTCCGGAGATCACCTTGAGCGCCACGCCCTGCGCCGTGAAGTAGGCAATGGCGTCGGGGGCATCGGACCTCAGCCGCTCCTCGAGGCTGATGAAAGCCACCGCGTGCAGGCCCGGCGGGAGCGCCTGGCCGGTCAGGGGCCCCGGGGCGTGCGCGAGCGCGAGGACCCGCCGCCCGTCGGCGGCCAGGTCCGCGGCTTGTGACAGCAGTCCGTCCTGGCTGCCCGCCAGGACCATTTCCGGCGCTCCCAGCACCCAGGAGCCGTGGCCGGCGAAACTGGCCGCGCTCCACTTGCGCGCGGAGGAGAACGGCACTGTGTCCTGGCGCGCCCATCCCTGTGGCGGCGGGCAGGCCTGCCCGATGGCGGCCAGCGTCGCGTTTCGGGCCTCGTCGTCGGCCAGCGCGCCCAGCGCCGCTTCGGCCGGCGCCTGGTCATCGAGCCGGGCCAGCCGGTCGAACGCGACCGTCCCGTCGGTGAGGGTGCCGGTCTTGTCCAGGCACACCACGTCCACCCGGGCCAGGCCCTCCACGGCGGGAAGCTGCTGGACCAGGACCCGGCGCCTGGCCAGCGTGACCGCGGCCGCGCCGAAGGCGACGCTGGTCAGCAGGACCAGGCCCTGCGGCACCATGCCGACCAGCGCGGCCACGGTCGAGGTGGCGCCCTCGCGCGCGGTTTGGTGGGTGTGCATCTGGCTGATGACCAGCAACGCTGCCACCGGCGGGAGCGCCCACGTGACGTAGCGCAGGATCTGGTTGATGCCAGCGATCAGCTCCGAACGCACCACCGTGAACCGCCGCGCCTGCGCCGCCAGCTTCCGGGCGTAGGCCTCGGCGCCCACCCCGGTCGCCTGATAGTCGCCCGACCCGGCAACTACGAAGCTGCCCGACAGCAGCTGGTCACCGGCTCGCTTGTCCACCGGCTCCGACTCCCCGGTCAGTAGCGACTCATCGGCCTCCAGGCCCGCGCTGTCCCGCACCACCCCGTCCGCCACCAGCTGGTCACCGGCCCGCAGGTCGACCAGATCATCGGCCACAAGCTCGTCGACCGCGATCTCGCGCGGCGCGCCATCGCGGGTCACCCGGACCCTCGGCGCGCTGAGCACGGCGAGCCGGTCCAGCGTCCGCTTGGCACGCAGCTCTTGCCCGATACCGATCAGAGCGTTGGTGACCAGCACAATGCCGAACAGGGCGTCCTGCGGCTCGCCCACGACCAAGATCACCGCCAGCAGGACACCCAGAATCAGGTTGAACCTGGTCAGGATGTTCGCACGCAGGATCTCGGCGACTGAGCGGCTAGTTTGCTCCCCGCCCGCGTTCGTCAGCCCACGCGAGCGGCGCTCAGCAACCTCGGCGCTGCTCAGGCCAGCCGACGCAGTCACCGCGATCGGCGTGGCCGAGGCCAGCGGTACAAAGGCGGCCGCATCAGCCATGCCTGCTCACTCCATGTTCTAAAGGTCGTTAATCGGCTTGAGCAGATCTACGGCATTCATTCTCTTTTAGCTCGGCCTCAACCACCTCCAGGCCGGCACGCCGTCCTCAGGCAATACGACCTGTGACGCAACATCATCGATATGTATGCAAGCCAGGCGGCCGATCGTCTGCGCGAAGGCGACGCCGAACGC
>Ga0335085_10015208_pt1 | contig 11172 bp, 9 predicted proteins | sample Lox_Sample_45_FD_206712 | JGI IMG/M metagenome (GOLD analysis project Ga0335085, IMG submission 206712) | Soil microbial communities from Loxahatchee National Wildlife Refuge, Florida, United States - Lox_Sample_4.5 | ecosystem: Environmental > Terrestrial > Soil > Wetlands | place: USA: Florida... | reverse complement strand
CGCCCAGATACAGGCCCGCGCTGACGCCGCTGATGGGACCGGTGAGCACGTAGTCGAACATCAGGGCGGAGACGGAGAACTTGGCGAGGGTTCCGCCCATGGCCTCGTGGACTACTTTGTATACGCCGCCGCGGACGAACATCGAGCAACTCTCGATGTAGATGGCGCGGACGGCGTAGGAAAACAGCATGATCGCCAGGATGAACCAGGGGGCCGCCTTGCCGATGGCGTGTTCGGCGATGCCGCCGACGTAGTAGGCGGAGGACGCGAGATCGCTCAACACGATGGCGGCGGCGCGCCAAAACGAAATGAATGAAAGCATTACGGTGGTCGCGACCACCACTTTGACGGCCGCTGGCCGACCTTGGGGACTCAAGAAATTCTCCTATTCCACTTCGACAGCAACATGCATGAGTGTAACTTGATGGCCGGCGTGGGCCAGCGAACGAGCCAGTGCTTCCTCCGGTCCGGAAGGAAGGCCTCTCCGCACACCCGTCAGGACCGTGGATTGGGGCGGAAAGGCATCGTGGAAGCCGTCTTCCAGTGAGCGGGCCAGAATGACTCGGGCGATGGCGGGGAGAGGCGAGGCGGCGCACAATTCGACCAGTTCCTCGACCAAAGAGGCATAAGCCGAAGATCGACACGCCGGCGAGTCGGGATCAGGGGCGACGTGGACAGCGGCCAGAAGGAATCGAGCGTTCAGGCCAGTGGCGAGCACGGCGGCGCGGGCCAGCACGGCACGCGTGACATCCGGCCGGGTATACGCGACGACCAATTCGATTTCGCCGGAGGAACCCGCTTCGAATGTGCCGGGGTCGATCCGCAAATGTCCGCGGGTCCGCATTGCACACTCCAGGTTAGGCGGCGGCGCATAAAGATTTCGTAAAGAAGCTATAAGGATTGTATTAGGACGACATGGTGGCGGGACGCCGGCGGAGTGCACAATAGAGGAGATGATCTCCTGCCGCGACGTCACGCGCCGGTTCGGCAACTTTACCGCCGTCGACAATCTGAATCTCGAAGTAGCGCCGGGCGCCATATGCGCCTTTCTGGGGCCGAACGGCGCCGGTAAATCGACCACGGTCAAAATGCTGACAGGCCTGCTGCCGCCGAGCTCCGGCACGGTGACGGTCTGTGGACTGGACGTGGCGGCGAACGCGCTCGAAGTGAAGCGGCAGATCGGAGTACTGCCGGAGGATCTGGGGCTGTTCGACGATCTGACGGTGGAGGAGCACCTGCTGCTCACCGGCAACGTCTACGGCGTCGGCAAAGAGGAGACCCGCGCGCGGACGAAGCAGCTTCTGCACGCGCTGAGCCTGGAACACGGGCGCAACACATTCGCGGCGGCGTGCTCGCACGGCATGCGGAAAAAGACCGCCTTCGCGATGGCCCTGCTGCCGAACCCGCGCGTGCTGTTTCTCGACGAGCCGTTCGAGGCGATCGACCCGGTGACCTCGAAGATCATGCGGGACCTGCTGGAAGAGGCGGCGCGGCACGGGATCACGGTCTTTCTGACTTCGCACATTCTGTCGGTGGTGGAGCAGATCGCCACGCAGCTGGTGATGATCCGGAAGGGAAAGGTGATCTGGAATTCGCCGGTGGGGGAGCTGCCCCAGTCCTTGGAGCAGCATTATTTCGACCTGGTTGAGGCGCCGGTGGTGGAGGAACTGGAATGGCTCGGTCCACAGCGGTCCTAAGGGCGCTGGGGACGGCCTTTCGCCGCGACTGGAAGACGGTGGGATCGATCGGGGTGAACGCCTTCTTTCCCGTCACCGTGCTGATGCTGGGGCGGGCCGGTGGATTCCTGTACCTCATCCTGGGGCTGGTGATGCTGTTTCCGGCGAGCACGGACCCGATGCGGAAAATTCCCGCATCGCGGCTCGGACTATGGCCGCTGGACCGGAGGGACCGGACGATTCTCCGATTCGTCAGCCCCTGGCTGAATCCGATCACGTGGCTGCTGGCGGGGATGGCGGTGTGGGCGTTGCGGGGACGGGTGACGTTCGGGCTTTGGGCGCTGGCGGCGGGGCTGGTAGCAGGAGGCTTCCTGGTTTCCGACCGGATGCCGGCGGGAAAGGCCATATTCTGGCGGCGGGTACCGGCATTTCCGGGGGTGGTCGGGCAGTTGATCCGGAAGAACGTACGGGAGATCCTGTCGACGCTGGATTTCTACGTGGCGCTCTTGCTGAGCCTGGCGGGGCTGGTGTACCGGTTCGCGGGGCTGCACCTTGCGGGCGAGGCATTCCGGGACCTCAGCCTTCTGGTGGCCTTGGCCGTTTGCACGTACACGCAAAGCCTGTTCGGGCTGGATGGCGATGGCGGGTTGGCGCGCTACCGGCTCCTGCCACTGCGCGGGTGGCAGATCCTGCTGGCAAAAGACCTGGCGTTTCTGGCGGTTACGCTTTTGCTTCTTTTGCCGCTGGACCCGGTATCGGGAATCGCCGGGGCGATGATGGCTCTGGCGGTGGGCCACTCGGCATCGGTAAATCAGCACAAGGAGCAAACGCGGTGGCGATTCTCGGGCGGGGTCTCCCTTTCCTACAGCTTCTTCCAGGTGGGCGCGATGGCAGCAGCTTGGGGTGCGGTGGGACTTACGAGTACCTGGTATTTCGCAGCCGTTGTTGTGGTGTGGATGTGTTCTGTCGCATGGTACGGCAAACGCCTGGACCATAGCACCTATCTAGTACTGTAGTTTGCTCAGCTGTCGCTGCTTATTTTCAAATACTTACGGCGGATTCATGCCCGATTATGACCCGCAAGACGGTCCCAAGTGCTTGAGTTCTGTATCTGCGTATACTAAACTCTGGAGCGGTACCCTTGTAACCTTTTGTACCTGAGGAGCAGGTGGGAAAAAGAGATCACAGAGTCTCGGAGGGCATTGTGAAGCGGATTCTTATCTGCGCCGCCATTATTGTGGCTGGATCGGGGGGATTGCACGCGAGCAGCATCATTGCGTGCAGTGGTGTCGCCAATTCCTCGAACAGCTGTTATACATCGCATCTCAGCACGTTTGACCTTCAGCTGGACTGGGACACAGCGCTCAGCACTTCGCCGTCGTCATACAATGCCCCGCCGGTAAATGGCACTTATAACAACACCACCTGGTATGCTTCCGCCGATTACGTAAACGTCACTGTTACCGGGACGACGCTGATCAGGGCAGATGATTTTGCGCTGGTTCACACAGGTGGTGGATGGGTAACGCCGCCAAGTTGGGCGCCGTATGCCTTCACCGGCAACTTCGATTCGGCGCCGGATAGCGGCTTTACGACATCGGGTGTCGGCTTGACGCTCAACTCGTACGGCGAGGGTTTGCTGGGCAGTCTGAACGCCGGTTCCTTCGTAATCGGCTCCAATACCGTACTGTCGAGTTTCGGATTCCGAATCTCGTCGATCTTTGACACCAACTTCAACGTCACCATCAACTTGTTCACTTCGACGGACGGCAGCGGTACTGCGATCCAAACCCTGACTCTCAACAACCTGAGCGGCGGCGGCAACTGCGCTTCTCTAGGGAACGTACCCCCGATGCCCTGCAATATCGCTCCCTTCCTGTACGTCGCCGCGACTGGGGGAGTCCGAAGCTTCTCGATTGCGACGAACGATCCAACGGGGTTCTATATCGACGATCTGGATCTGGATGTGCCGGTTTCGACTCCGGAGCCCGCGACTCTGGTGTTCACCGGAGGCGGATTGTTAGGGCTGGCTTGCCTGATTCGCAGCAAGCGCAGGACTATGGCCCGAGGTTAGAGAACTCAACGTTTTAAAAGGCGGGGGTTCCGAAAGGACCTCCGCCTTTTGTGTTTTGCGCGGTCCTCAATCCGCGAGGCGCTTCTGAATGTCTCCGCGGAAGCGATCCACAGCTGCCAGAACAAAGTCGGAGATGGAGAGCGACGGATCCTCCACCAGGGGCGTCAAATCCATGGCGAAAGTGAGGGCGGATTCTTCATCGGTGCCGTGGGAGGCGTAGTAGGTGGCGTGGGCGAGGCGGCGTCCGGCGGTGGCCAGGTCGTAGCGCTTTCCTCCGGTGACCTGAGAGTCGAAGACGCCGACGAGGGCCGCGGCGATGTTGGACCGCTCGGAAACCGGAAGGGCGATCTTCTCGGAATCGCCCAGCCAGTCGAGATCGCGCCAGACTTCGCAGCCGTACACTTTGCGCGGTTTGGTTTCGCCGCGGACGGCGCGCAGTGCGGCGATGCAACGCTTGGCCACAGCGATATGGGTGTCGTGCTTGTCGGCCAGGTTGTGCAGGTAGACGACCTCGGGACGAGTGGCGCGCAAGATGGCGGCGAGGTCTTCGACAACGGCCGGCTCCTTTGGGTTCTTCACCTGGGAACTGCCGAAGCCGAGTTGGAACTGCGCGGCATAGTCGCCGACGAACGCTGCCTTGCGCTGCTCGATGAGGCGGACCTTCTGCATCTCCTCGTCGGTGTAGTCGCCGTAGATGCCGGAGCGCGGGCTGCCCGCGCCGTTGGTGACAACGACGCCCGTGAACCAGCGGTCCTTACGGCCGAAGCATTCGGCGATGCCATGGTAGGCCATGATCTCGATGTCGTCCTGGTGGGCGGAAATGCAGAGGTGCGTGGTGCGCGCCAGGGCGGCCTCGGTAGCGGTGCCGTCGGGAATGTAGAGGTCAGCGGTGGCGTTATGAAGTTGCATGTGTGCGGTTCTCCTGAACGGTGATCGAAGGCAGGCTGGCGGCGGCGATGGCCTGTCCGTGCCGCTTCTCCTTCTCATCTGGAATATGAAAGCGGATGCGCTCGGCGAGCGCCGGGAATTCGGCGGCCATCACCTGGCGGGCCACCGAGAGGATGCGGTCGCCTCCCTCACCCGTGAGCACGCGGCCGAGCACCAGCAAGTTGCGGACGTCGTAGAAATCGGCGTATTCGGCAATGGCATAACCGAAGTAGACGCCGATGGTGTCGTAGATGCGCATGGCGCGGGGATCGCAGGCGGCGGCCAGCTTCTGGACCTGCTCGAGCTTGACCGGCAGCGGCATTTCCTTCGGCAGATCGATCCCCGCGGGACCCAGCAAACGGCCGACTGCCTGTTGGGAGAAATACTGCGCGCCCACGCCGCCATCGCCGGACCATTCGTCGACGTGAGCCTCGGGGCGGTAGTCGTAGGGGACGAAGGCGAGTTCATTCAGCCAGCCGGTGATGGCGCCCTGCGGGGTGACGTACCCCGCGGCCAGGCTGCTGCCCATGGCGATGCCGAGCACGGCGCCATCGTCGAGCGCCATGGAGCCGGCGAGCGCGGTGACTTCGCCGTCGTTCACCACTTCGAAGGGAATGCCGGCCCAGGCCTGCTGTAGATCGAAAAACAGGCGGCGGATGCGCGAATCGAAGAAGGGGCGCGGCACCGAACGATAGAGCGACCCGACGCGGACTTCATTGTTGACGTAGACGCCCGCGGCGCTGCCGCCGATGGCGTCGACGCGCGGCAGATGCGCGGCGGCACGGCGCAGGGAGTCGTTAATGCCGTCGAAGTGGTACTGTGGATCCGCCTGGGCGCTGGGGTTCCAGGGCACTTCCTCGCTGAAGACCACCTTGCCATCGGCCACGGCGGCACACTTACGATCGCTGGCGCCGAGGTCGAAGCCGATGCGGAAGCCGTCGAGGTGGCGGCCCAGAGGCGCGGTGGTTTCGCGCTCGACAGGGGCGGCGTCGTAGACGGCATGTTCGATGGACATCGGGCGGCCGTAGACGCGCTCGCCCATAAATTCGTAATCGAAGGCGCGGGTGCCGGAGGGTGAGTAAACGCCGCGGAGATGGTCCGCAATGCCGGCAGGGCCGGCGACCGTGACGCGCCAACCGCCTTTCTGCCAGAGCAGGAACTTCAGGAGGCGCTCAGCGTAGCGCTCATTGAGTGCGACATCGGCGGCAGAGTCGGGCAGGACGCGGGTGTGGAAAACGGAAACGGAGCCATCACTGCGTTCGAGCGCGAGGGCGAGCGGCTCACCTCCGCCGCTTGCCGTGACCGCCGAAGCGAAGGCGCGGTTCCACAGGGAGGCCGGAACAAACTCCGGGTCGAGCACGGGCCGGAACTGCGGAGCAATGTTCATTTTCGACTGCGAGGATAGCATCATTGCAGCCGCGGAAGACAGGTTCGGAACGGTTGTGAACGCGGGTAAGAGGCTTATTTTTCACCGCAGAGGCGCAGAGAACGCAGAGAAAAACAAGACAACTGGTTTCTATGCGTTCTCTGTGTCTCCCAGAGTCAGACTCACTCGGCTCGCAATGCCGTCATGGGGTCGGCGGCGGTCGCACGGTGGGCGGGAATGTAACAGGCGAAGGCGGCGGCGGCGAAGGCCATGATGGCCACGACTGTGAAAGTGGCGGAGTCGGCGGCGCTCACCTGGTAGAGCAGGCTGGACAGAACGCGGCCGAGGGCCAGGGCGCCGATCGTGCCGAGGACGATACCGGCGCAGGCCAGCTTCAGCCCCTGCGCCATCACCTGACGGATCACGTCTCCGGGATTCGCGCCAAGCGCTACGCGGAGGCCGAATTCCCGGGTGCGGCGGCTGACGGAATAGGAGATGACGCCGTAGATGCCGATGGCCGCCAGAGTAGCGGCGAGGGCGGCGAAGAGGCCGATGAGGAACAGGGCGAAGCGGGGGATGGAGTAAAGACGCGAGGCTACGTCGTCCATCAGGCGGACATTGGCGACGGCGAGCTGCGGGTCGAGGGCGGCGACGGCGGTGCGCACCTCGTCGGCGACCGCCGCCGGGTCGGCCTGGGCACGCGCCACGATGCACATTTCGGATGGGTAGATGGGCATCTGGCGCAGCGGCCACCAGAGGGCGGGCTCGGCGGAGGCGCGCTCGGGGGCGTCCTTGATATCGCCGACAACGCCGACCACGGTCATCCAGTCGCTTTCCTTGGGATGGTCGTCGAAGGTCAGCCGGCGGCCGATGGCGTCCTCGCCGGGCCAGTAGGAGTCCGCCATGGTGCGGTTGATGATGATGACCGCGCCCTTGGCCGTCATGTCGTCGTGCTCGGTGAAGAAGCGGCCGCGCAGCAGCGGGACGCCCAGCGCGCGGAAATAGCCTTCGTCCGCGAGATGGTAGCGGGCGCGGAACTGGTGGCCGGGCGGCGGCTGCTTGCCTTCGATGGTGAAGCCGCTGATGTTCTCGTCGTAGCCGGTCCACGGAAGATCGGAGCCGAGGCCGGCGGTGCGAACGCCGGGGAGCGCGCCGACGTCGTGGCTGAGACGCTCGTAGAAGCGGAGCCCGTCCTTCGGGTCCCTGTATTTCGCGTTGGGGAGGGAGACGGCAGCGGTGAGAACACGCTCGGGGCGGAAGCCGGGGTCGGTGCGGAGGAGGTTGACGAAGCTGCGGAGCATCAGGCCGGCGCCGGTGAGCAGCACGCAGGCCAGGGCCAGCTCGGCGACCACCAGGATGTTGCGCAGGCGCAGCTGGCGGGCGCCGGTTCCAGATCCGCGGCCGCCTTCGCGCAGGGCCTGCTGGAGGTCGGAGCGGGTGGCCTGTAGGGCCGGAGCCAGGCCGAAGAGAAAGCCGGTGAAAAGCGAGATGACGAGCGTAAAGGCGAACACCGCGGGGTTCAACCCGATGGCGGCGGCGCGGGGGAAATCCACGGGCAGCAGCGCGGTGAGGGTTTCGACTCCGATAGAGGCGATGGCCGCTCCCAGCGTGCCTCCGGCGAGCGCGATGAGGAGGCTCTCGGCGAGCATCTGGCGTACCAGGCGGCCGCGCGAGGCGCCCAGCGCCCCGCGCACCGCGATCTCGCGCTGGCGGGCGCTGGCGCGGGCGAGCAGCAGGTTGGCGGCGTTGGCGCAAGCGATCAGCAGGACGAGGCCCACGGCGCCGAGGAGCACCAGCAGCAGGCGGCGGCTGGGGCCCACGGTCTCCTGGTAGAGCGACACGACGACCGCCTGCCAGCCCTTCATGGAGCCGGGACGCTCGCGGTCGAATTGGGCGAGCTGGGAATCCATATCGGCCTGCCCCTGCGCCAGCCCGGCGCCTTCCCGCAGACGGGCGAAGGCCTCCATGTAATGCGAGCCCCGGCCGGGGTTCTTGGGATCATAGGTGAACGGCGTCCACGCGTCGACCGTGTCGCCATCGGCGATGGAGTGGTAGTAGTTGCCGGGATGCGGCACGGGCGGCATGACGCCGACGACCGTGAAGGGCTCGGAATCGAGCAGGATGGAACGGCCGACGATGGAGGGATCGGCGGCAAAACGGCTGCGCCAGATGCGGTCGCTGAGGATCACCTGCTTGCCGCGGCCGGGGAGCTCGTCCTCGCGCGTGAATTCGCGGCCGAAGCGGGGGCTGACGCCGAGTACCCGGAAGTAGCCGGCGGTTACGGCGAAGGACGCGAGGCGCTCGGGCCGGCCGATGCCGGAGAGCTGGCGGTCGTTGCGCGTGATGCCGGCCAGGGCATCGAAGGTGCGGTTCCGGTCGCGGATATCGCGGAGGTCCCAGGGATTGAACGGGAACTTGGGGAACTCGCGGCTGCGAAAGAAGATGCGCACGATGCGGTCGGCGTGCGGGTACGGCAGCGGGCGGAGCAGGACGCCATCGATCACGCTGAAGATGGCGCTGTTGGCCCCGATGCTCAGGGCGAGGGTGAGAACGGTGACCAGGGCGAATCCGGGAGACTTGCGCAGCGTGCGGATGGCGTAGCGGATGTCCTGCAGGAAGTTTTCGACAACGGTGGTGCGGCGCATGTCTCGGCATTCCTCCTGAATTTGAGCCACGCCACCCAGGCGGCGGAGGGCGGCGAGCCGGGCGTCCGTGGAGGTGAGGCCGATGTCTTCGTTGGCCTCGGTCTCCTGGTCGAGGTGAAAGCGGAGCTCCCGTTCCAGGTCCTGTTCGACGGCGCCGCGGCGAAACAACGAACGAAACCGCAGGCGAAGGATATCCAGCCAGCGTTCGGGATGCATCGGCCTACTCCTCTGCCATGGCGATCACCCATCCAACCGCGCTGGACAGGCGTTCCCACTGGGCCAGCTCTTTTTCGAGCTGGGCCCGGCCGGCTCGGGTCAGCGCATAGAACTTGGCTTCGCGGCCGGTGTCGCTTGGTTTCCATTCCGCGCGCAGCCATCCTTGCTGCTCCAGGCGGTGCAGAGCGGGATACAACGCACCCTGTGTGACCTGGAGCACGTCCTTGCTGGCCTGCTGGATGCGGCGTGCGATGGCCCAGCCGTGCATGGGCTCCAGCGACAGGGTACGGAGGATCAGCAGGTCCAGCGTGCCCTGCAGGAGATCGGATGGTTTGCTCATACCTAAACGGATTATGCATGATGCCTAAGCCAATTACAAGAGGGGTCAGGGATCAGGGACCCGCCCGTTGGCTTGGGGATTTAATTCAAGCTTGATACTATTCCCTCATGTGGCTCGGTATCGACATCGGCACGGGCGGCTCGCGCGCCCTTCTCATCGACGAGCGCGGCGAAGTCCGCGCCGCGTGCACGGCTCCTCATGAGGACATGATGATGGCCCGCCCGCTGTGGGCGGAGCAGCGGCCGGAGAACTGGTGGGATGCGGCGGTGGCGGCCGTCCGCGGCGTGCTGAAGGAAGCCGGCGTCCCGGGCAGTGCTGTGCGCGGCATAGGGCTGTCCGGGCAGATGCACGGACTGGTGCTTCTCGATGAGGGCGGCGCGGTCATTCGGCCGTCGCTGATCTGGTGCGACCAGCGTAGCCAGCAGCAGGTGGATGGCGTCAACGCCAAAATCGGGCGCGAAAAGGTACTGGAATATATCGCCAACCCGGTGCTGACCGGCTTTACGCTGCCCAAGCTGCTGTGGGTGCGGGACAACGAGCCCAAGAATTTCGAGCGCGCGCGCAAGATGCTGCTGCCGAAAGATTACGTGCGCTACCGGTTGACCGGCGAGTACGCCACGGAAGTCTCCGACGCCTCCGGCACGGCCGTGTTCGACGTGGTGAAGCGGCGCTGGAGTCGGGACATGATGGACGGCTTGGGCCTGGATTTCACGTTATTGCCGGAATGCCGGGAATCCGTTGAAATGAGCGGCAAGATTTCGCCGTTGGTCGCCGACTTGACGGGCCTTGCGGCTGGGACGCCCGTGGTGGGCGGCGGTGGCGACCAGGCGTCGAGCGCCGTGGGCAACGGCATCGTGGAGGAAGGGATCGTCTCCTGCACGCTGGGTACTTCGGGCGTGGTGTTCGCGCATATGGAGAAGGTGGCGTACGACCCGGCAGGCCGCGTCCACACCTTCTGCCACGCTGTTCCGGGCAAGTGGCACGTGATGGGCGTGACACAGGGCGCGGGCCTGAGCCTGCAATGGTTCCGCAACCAACTGGCCCCGGGCGCAAGCTACGACTCCCTCATGGCCGAAGCTTCGCATTCCCCGGCGGGTGCGCAGGGGCTGTTCTGGCTGCCGTACCTGATGGGCGAACGCACGCCGCACCTGGACGCCACGGCGCGCGGCGGCTGGATCGGGCTGACCGCAAGCCACACCAGGGCGGACATGATCCGCTCGCTGGTCGAAGGCGTATCCTACAGCCAGCGCGATTGCCTGGACATTATCGAAGAGCTAGGCGTGCAAGTGGCCTCGGTACGGGCATCGGGAGGCGGCGCCAAGAGTCCGTTCTGGCGGCAGCTGCTGGCGAGCATTCTGAACCGGCGGGTGGTGACACTGCATACGCAGGAGGGTTCGGCGTATGGCGCCGCGTTACTGGCGCTGGCCGGCGGCGGCCAGCACGGAAGCGTGCAGGACGTTTGCCGCACGACGATTCGCGAGACCGATTCCACCCCGCCGTGCGCGCCGGACGCCGACGTGTACGCGGCCGGACATCGGGTGTACCAATCGCTCTATCCGGCGCTCAAGCCGATGTATCGGGCTGTGGCGGCAGGATAGAGCGTTGATTCACGGACGACACGGGTAAACACGGGTAAGAGCGGCGTGCGGTACGATTGCATCACGTGCACAAGGAGAGCCCATGTTTCGTCTTCTCAGCCTCACCCTACTGTCTGTAAGCGCGTCATTCGCGCAGACTCCACCCCAACAGCCGCCGCAGCAGCAGGCCGCCCGCCCACCGCGACCGCCGGCGCCGACGCGTGATCCCCATACGCCCGGCTACGTCACTGCCAAGGAATTGGCCGACGGCGCCAACGCCCCGGCAGATCAGGACGGCAACTTCATCCTCGGCCCAACCCATCCGGCCGCTCCCGAGATGACGGCAAAGGA
>Ga0335085_10015207_pt1 | contig 11172 bp, 7 predicted proteins | sample Lox_Sample_45_FD_206712 | JGI IMG/M metagenome (GOLD analysis project Ga0335085, IMG submission 206712) | Soil microbial communities from Loxahatchee National Wildlife Refuge, Florida, United States - Lox_Sample_4.5 | ecosystem: Environmental > Terrestrial > Soil > Wetlands | place: USA: Florida... | reverse complement strand
TGCCTGTACGCCCGAAGTCTTCATCTGCACTTCCTGGATGAAGTCCATCGGAACGTTGGTGTGCGAGTAGCCGCCGATAATATTGGCTGTTTCCTGGCCCTCCACAAGGTAGGAATTCTCGGAGTCGGCGCCGCCGCCAATTGAGAATCCAAAAGGACCGCCGTTGCTGCCGTTGCCCGGCGACGTCGAGCCACTGCCATTGCTCAACATGGAACTGCCCATCAGCGGTTCATTACGCGCCGACGGAGCAAATTGAATCACTGACTGGAATGACGTGCCGTGCGGAATGTTCTGCAGCGTCTCTTCCGGAATGTTCGTCAGCGTGGTGGTCGTAGTCTCGTCGATCATCGGACCTTCGGTCTTCACTTCGACGACCGTGTTCACCGTGCCGACATTCATCGTGAGAGGCAAAGTCGGCAAGTGGCCGACTTCGATCACCACGTTCTCGCGCTTCAGCGTGTCAAATCCCTGGGCCTTCACAACAACTGTGTAGCTGCCGGGCGGCAGGTTGGCAAAGCGGTAGTAGCCGGCGGCGTCGGTCTGGACCACCTTCGATCCGACCAGCGTCGGAGTGGTGACCGTCACTGTGGCATTGGGAATGACGGCTCCTGATGGGTCCTTGACCGTGCCCTGCAGACCGCCCGTTGTCTCCTGGGCATAAACCGGCTGCTGCACTGCGGTCATCGTGAACCCGAAAGCAAGCGCAACCGCAAAGACCAGCGCCACGCCCTGCATACGGAAAAATCGCATCGAACTCCTCCAAATTGAAAAAGAACCCGGCGTCTCGCAAAGAAACATTCCGGTTCATTGATCCTGACTTTGCGGCATGGTCTGCAAATGCGAACAGATCCGTGCCGCGCCTGAGCACATGAGACCCGATGATGAAAGTCAGCAAACTAAAGCTTTGGGATTAGGGAAGCGTTCACCCTCTTCGGATCACAACGTGCGGATCGCAATCCCGGGAAGAAAAGAGGATTACCTCAGTACTACCTATGCATGGCGGTTGCCAATCGCAAAGCGCCGGCCCAGGAAATGGTTAGCGTATGAAAAATAAGAAGTTAAGGTTTCATGACCAACACTCGCAGCTATCCTTGATCTATGAAAAACGGGATGTCTATAGAAATTTATATGAAATTACGGTTTGATCTCCACATTTTTGTGTAGATGGCCCGGCAGTGCGGCCCGATCTCCATCCGCAACCCACAGTAAGCCTCGCACTCAAAAGAGTTTGGGGCCGCGGTTGTAAACCGCGGCCCCAATCAGCTATCGGCCGGCGCCGGTTAGAACGACAAGTGGATCGACAATTCCGTATTCCTGTTCCCACTCTTGTATGCAAAGACGTTGGTGTAGGCGGAGACGTCGTTGTCGCCGTTCAGGTTCAGGTATGTGTTTGCGTGATTGAAGAGGTTGATGAATTCGCCCTTCAGCTGAATGTCGTAGCGATCATGCATCTTGATGTCCTTTACGATGCCCAGGTTCTGGTGCCACGACCCCGGTCCGCGGAAGGAGTTGCGTCCATCCATGCCTGTCACAAATTGGCAGCCTGCCCCGTGAATGCCGGAGCAGATTGGAACGTCGCTGCCGGCGATCGGAGTGCCGTCTGGCGCGCCGTAAACCGCGTCGTAGTAGCTGTTCACCGTTGGGTTCAGCTGCTCACGATAGTTCGTGCCGCCGTAGTCAGGAAGCTGCAGGTACGAGTAGGTGTTCGCGCCATAGGTCGAGCTGATATCGGTCATGCCGCTTGTCGCCTTGCGTGCCGGGGCCGTGACAAAGCTCGCCCGCGGGCAAACCGTAACGGCATAGCCGCAATCGAACTCAGTGAACGGTGTGCCAGTCTGCGCATCGAACGTGGTCGACAACGTCCAGTTATCACCCAGCGTCTTGGCCACACCCGTCAGGTTCTTTCCGAAGGGCACTGTCCAGACGATGGCGGTGGCAACGCGATGCGTCTGGTCAAAGTCCGACGATCCGCGATCTAACGCCTTGTTCCACGGATCCAGATAGCCAAGAACAAGTCCGCCACCCGCTTCGTTGCCGCTGTCGCTGAAGGCAGAGCTGGTGTTGTCGATCGAATGCGAGTAGGTGTAGTCGGCCCGGATGTTCAGGCCGGTGTTCAGCAAATCGGCGCTGCGCAGTTCGGCCGTGACCCCGTGATAGTAGCTGTCGCCGTCCGCCCCGCGGAAGTTGACGTTCGAATACTGGTAGTTGGTCCGGTTGGGCGCGTTCAGCGTATCGCCCTCGTAGACGGTGCCGTCGAACGACCGGTTGATGTTCGCGATTGAGTAGTTGTGAATGCCGCGGGTTCCGACATACGAGAGGCTCGCCGTGTTTTTGGCAAACTGATGCTCGACCGAGAGGCTCCAGTTGTTCTCATAGGCAGGCTTGATTTTGGGGTCCACAGCCCGAAGTGTGACGTTGGGCAGCGGTTTCAAGCCGCTTCCTGTTCCGAAGGTTGAGAAGTTGTTGGTGCTGACTGGAATGATCGATCCGCCATTGTCCGCACTGGTGAAAGCCACCACCGCATAGTTCGGCGGATTCTGAATTACGTTGAACGTCACGTTGTTGAAGTTGCGCTCGTAGCTGATGCCGAAACCCCCACGGATGCTTGTTTTGCCATTGCCGAATGGATCCCAGGCAAATCCAACCTTGGGCGCGAACTGCTTCTTGTTCAGGTTCCACAAACGGCCGTTGGGTGCGTCGTTTCGAGTGAGGATCTTGCCGTTACGAATCTGGTCCCACGGATTGTCACCGGCCCCCATAAAGAAGTTCGCATCGTAGCCCGGCTTCTGTGAGTGCTGCGGTCCGTAGATCTCCCAACGGAGCCCGAGATTCAGAGTGAACTTCGGCGTGATCTTCCACGCGTCATCCGCATACGCAGCTCCATCCTGATAGCGGTTCGAGCGCGAGAAGTTCGGCGATGACACCGGCTCCTGGATCTCACAGGCCGAGGTAACAACGTACGCGCCCGTCGCATTCTTAGAGCACGGGTAGACGCCATTGGGATCGATCGCCACGTTCAGGTAACCCATGCCGCCAGCGATGAAGTTCTTCAGAGCGCCCGTGGTGCCTGTCTGGACCAGCGCGTCGATCGCCTCTTCATAGGCGCCGAAGGTCCGATTGTCTTTGATGTACAGGAAATTTCCGCCGAAGGTGAACTGGTGCTTGCCCTTGCTCCAGGCCAGGTCCTCGCCGATCTGGATGAAGTTCTGCGGACCGCCAAAGGGAATCGCATTTCCCGGCGAAGTCTGCGAGTAACCCGGGAAGTTGATGTAGCCGCCGCCCAGCGAAACCGGCGATCCGGAGTTGATGTAAAGTGTCGGACCCACCGGAGCCGTACCCAGAGGCTGCGCATTGTTAAATCTCGCCCCGAGTAACTTGGTGGCCGAAGCCAGTTGCGGCGTGAACGCCTTGCTGAACGAAATTTCCAGGTTGTGGTTGTACTGCGTCTGCGGCGTGTTGTAGCCGTCATACGGGCTGCTGTTGATGTAGCCGGCGGGATTGATCGCGCTTTCCTGGATGTAACGAACAAACATCGAGGTCGTCTGGTTAAACGTGAAATCCGCGCGGTTGAATGTAATCCACTGGTTCACCGGTGCGCCACCGCCAGAGTCCGCTGCCGCCTCGTAAATCGACTGGCCGAAGAGATTTTTCGAGCAGATAGGGGTAGTCGCAATCTGCGGATCCGAGCAGCCGTCGCTCACCACAGTATTCGAAGGCAGTTCAGCTTCAGCGAGTGCGATCTGCGTAATGTCGCCCGGATGGAAGCCGCCTTCGCTGTCCGTCGAATCAGACCACAGGCCCTGGTTTTGGATATCGCCACCCGTGTAGCTCGTGCCGTTAATCGGCGTCGCGAGTTTGCCGTACATGCTGAAGAAGTCCTGCATATTCGACGGCGAAAGTGCAATCAGGTCTGCGGTCGGAACCGTGGCCACGATGTTCTGCGCGCTGCGGATGCGGGTCCATTCAGTCGACGAGAAGAAGAAAATCTTATCCTTCTTTACAGGTCCGCCTACCGAATAGCCGAACTGGTTGTGCGTGTAGCGCGGCTTTGCGGCCACTCCGTAGTAGTCGTGCAGATAGTTGTTGTTGTAGCCGTCTGAGGCCAGCGTCGAGATGCGGTTGAATTCGTAAACCGATCCGTGAAACTCGTTCGTGCCCGACTTGGTCGACACGTTCACCGCGCCTGAACCGCGGCCGTATTCGGCGCCCGAGTTCGAAGTCACAATGCGAATCTCAGACGTGGCATCCATCGGAACCGACTGGCCGACGCCGACCGCATAGAGATCGGTGTTCTCTGTGCCATCGAGCAGAATGTCCACTGAGGTCGAACGCGCGCCGGAGATGTTGAACCCGACACCGCGGCTCGTCGCTGTGGAATCGGCCGATAGATTGCCGGAGAAGGCAACCAGGTTGTAGGGGTTGCGGTCCAGGGTCGGCAGGCTCTGGATCTGCTCGGTCTCGATGACAGCCGCGACCTCGGCCTTTTCAAGATGCACGCCGGCGAAATCGTCGGCAGTGACTTCAATTTGCGTGGTGCCGCCCGCAACAGACAATCTCACGTTGACAGTGTTGCTTGAACCCACCGTGACTTTCACCGTTTGCTTGGCTGACGCAAAACCTGTCGCGGAGATGCTGACCGTATAGGAGGCCGGAAGAAGCTGGGTCACTGCATATTCGCCGCGGGCGTTGGTGTTCGTCGTCCGCTCGGCGCCCGTCGCCGTGTTGATGACGGAAACTGCCGCATCGGGAACAACCGCACCACTGGCGTCGGTCACGACCCCCGAGATGGAGCCCAGGTCAGCCTGCCCGAAGGCAGCGGGCGCAATCCACAGGGATATCAGCCCCACGACCGATACGCCCAGCACGATGGCTGTGCAGAATCTACGGAAATATTGCATCGAACTTCCTCCGGGCGGAGGACGAGAGACTCGGGGAATTGAGCCCAACGATCCGCTTACTGTTGGGCGTCCCGGACTTGCTGGGGAATTGGCGGGACCGTTACGCGTTCAATTGTTGACCACCGACGGCTCTTGTACGACTGAAGATGAGCTTCGCCTTTGCGCCATTCCGCGCCTGTGACAGCTCTTCCAGCCAGGTAAAGAGGGAGTAGTTGACGCATAAAATAGCAATCTGCGGACCAATTAGTTGTGATGGCCATCACACCCTTTGGTCACTGAAAGGAAAGCTTTTAACTCCTGCCGATCAGCGGCGCGTAACTGTCGTATTCCAAAAACTGTAGAAATCTCGCCCGGTCCTCCAAAAATGGGCAACGCCTTCCTCATTTGATCCGGCTGAACCACCCCGGCCCGACCCGGTTTCACGTATCCTCTAGCCGATGCTCCTCACCCTTGCCCACATCGGCTCCAGGCTCAATGCCAACGACGCCTCGGAGAACCTCACCCGCCTCTACCTCGATCGCCTGGCTCCCTTCGCCCGCTGCGAGACACAGTTCCACAAGACCGAAGATGCCTTCCTCGCCTGGCTCGACCGGCAGCAAAGCCGGGGTCCCCACGGACAGGCCTTCGCCCTTGGGGTGACCAGCCGCAGGCCGTTCATCGTCCTCCTCGACAGCCGCGGCAAGCAGATGGCCTCCGAGGCCTTCGCCACCTGGCTCGGCGCCAGGCGCGACTCCGGCGTGCAGCACATGATCTTTGCCATCGGGCCTGCCAGCGGCTGGTCGCAGTCCACTCTCTTGCGCGCACAGTTGACGCTGTCCCTCGGGCCTATGACGATCGCGCATGCGCTCGCCCGCGTCGTTCTCGCCGAACAAATCTATCGAGCATTCACCATCCTCACCGGCCACCCCTATCACTGCGGTCACTAAGCTGAACACCTCAAACGGGTATTGTTCATCCTGCGAAAACGCCTGCCGACCCATACCGTAGACTCGTTTTGTGACCACCGAATCGTCCAGCCGCCGCGGACTCCTCCTCATCAACACCGGACCCGGCAAAGGCAAAACCACAGCCGCCCTTGGCACCGCCTTGCGCGCCGTCGGCAACGGCATGCGGGTCCTCGTGCTGCAATTCCTTAAGGGTTCCTGGCACTACGGCGAACTCGACGCGGTCCAGCCCTTCGGCTCCAACTTCGTCCTCAAACAGATGGGCCGAGGCTTCGTAAAAGTCGGCGGCGCTGAGACTGACCCCGAAGACATCCGCCTGGTTGAAGCTGCCTGGGCCGAAGCTCGAGAAGCTATCCTCTCCGGCGAGTGGGACCTCGTCATCCTCGACGAAATTAACTACGCCATCAGCTACGGCATGCTCGATCCGGACCTCGTCGCCGATACCTTGCGACAGCGGCCCGAAATGGTCCACGTCATCCTCACCGGCCGCAACGCGCACCCCACGCTCGTTGAGCTCGCCGACACCGTCACCGAAATGCGCGAAGTGAAGCACGCCTACCAGAAGGGCATCCTTGCCCAGCGCGGCATCGAGTATTAGGCGATCCGCTGCAGACGCACAACACTTCCGTCTGCCTCAGCGCTTCCCCGTTGGGATCGTTTGCCGATATTTCGCCCAGTGCTCCGCCAGCTCGCGAACTACCGGCACGCCCACGCGATACGCATTGTCAATCGCCTCGTCATACGCGGCATAATTGCCCGTCGCTTCACTCTTCAGAAACACCGCCGCCGATGTGCCCTTGGGCGGATATGTGAAGTCGCTGCCCGTTCGCAGATCGAGCGCGCGCTTCAGGTCGATACGCCCGGCTTGCGCAAGAAAAGTAAGAGCCTGCAGGTAGGCTGCGTCTTCTTCTGCTGAGGTCGCCAGGCTTCCGCGACCGTGCGTCCAGTAGGAGACCCATTGCTCCGCCCAGGCCGTCATGCTTTCACCAAGCCAGAAGCGATCGGCCGTTAACGAGTCGCCCTTCAGCACAAACGGTGGTCGCTGCGCATTGGGCATCTCCCGAAACGCAGCACGCGCCGATCGCAGCCTGCCATCGTCTTCAAGAGCCAGATCACGCGTGAGGTCATATGCCCAGTCAACGAGCCCTTCGTTGAGATCGAACTCAAGCGTTCCGTTGTCTGACACCACAGGCGGCGTTGGCCGCTCAAACGGAGTCGAGCGATCGTAGGGAACAATCCCGGTCGACCAGTCTGCCGGAATCTCGCGCCTGTCGATCTCATACGCCAGGTCTCCATCTACCACGTGCATTGCCCACGCGGCCGACCCCACCGAGCCCGCCTTCGGATCGATTCCGCCAATGCCCGCGAGAATCCAATATGCCTTTCTCAGGTCGAAGCGCGGATCTATGCCCAGCGCCATAACAGAGGCCGCCGCCTGCGACTTGCCCACTCCGGTGAGAATCGCCAGCACATGATCGTTCGCGTCGTAGCGCAGCGGATGCGTTCCCTGCGGGAAAGGAAGGCTCTCTTTCAGCGGATAGCGCTCGACCCAGTCCTGCAACTCACCCGGAGCATCGCCTGTATCTTTGCCCACCTCGAACGTGGTCACGATCACAACGCGAATCTCCATCGGCTTCTGCGGCCCCGCACCGCCAACCCGCGCCGCGCACCACAACGCTGCAATCGCCAGGGCCGCGTAGCCCAAATCACGAATGGCCATCATCCCCCTTGCCCTCTGCATGAATCAAAAAAGTCTTCAACTGGAGCGTGCGAGCCTGTGACACAATGGCTCAAATCCGAGGTTCGCGATGAAGACTCAGCCTCCGCGTCTCCGCCTGGTCAGTACCACCATCCTCGCATGTGCTTTCAGCTGTGCGGCACTCTCAGCCGTAGACGGAAGCCGCCCTGTTCTGGCGGTTGCAGCTTCTGCCCAATCGTCGTCTGACCAGTCTGGCTCCGTCGACCTTGACCAGGTTCTCTTTGTGCAGGATCCCCATTTCAAAAATGGGCGGCCTGGCATCTCGCTTCTCTGGATTCCCGAACCCCTGCAGCACATCTGCCTGGGAAAGACCGAGACCCAATGCGCCACCATCGATTACTGCATACGCACTACCAACCCCGGCTCGGCCCAATGCCGCAACCTCGGCATTCCCCGGGCACGCCTGCCCCACTATCCGCCCAACATGCGGCCCCGGCGCATGCTCAGCATCACCTTGATGTATCTTGAGCCCACAAAATTCGAGCCCCTGCAGAGCTTTTTCAAATCCGCGCCGGCAGCCTCACTCGACCATATCTCGATGAGCGCGCGCATCAAGGCTAGAATCCGCTTCACGCGCACGGCCGACGATGACGACTTCACCCTCCTCGAAGTCCTCGCCGTTCCGCCGTTTTAGCTAAGGCGCTGCTGCCCCGTCCGTCCCCCCTTCTCGCCGGACTCCCTCCATATACAATGGTCAAGGCCTATGTCCTGGTTCAAACGAGAGAACGGCGAGTTCGAGGGTCCTGAAGGCAACGGCGACGAGGAAAAACGAGTCCGTACCGAGGGCCTCTGGATCAAGTGTCCCGGCTGCCGCCAGACCATCTGGAAGGCGGACCTCGAAGCCAACCTCAACGTCTGCCCGAAGTGCCAGTACCACTTCAAGATTGGCGCGCGCCAGCGTATCGAGCTCCTGCTCGAACCCGGTTTTGAAATCGTCGACGGCGGCCTGCGCTCCACTGACCCCCTCAACTTCGTCGACGTGAAGCCCTACAAGCAACGCCTGCGCAAGGCTCAGCAGGAAACCGGCCTTGCCGACGCAATTCTGAACGCCGTCGGCCAGCTTGGCCCTCACTCCGTCGTCGTCAGCGCCATGGAATACAGCTTCATCGGCGGCTCCATGGGCGCCGTCGTGGGAGAAACCATCGCCCGGGCCGTCGATCGCGCCCGCACCGGCCGCAAACCTCTCATCGTTGTCGCCGCATCTGGCGGAGCCCGCATGATGGAAGGTGTCGTCAGCCTCATGCAGATGGCCAAGATCTCCACTGCCCTGGCCCAGCTCGACGACGCCAAAGTCCCCTACATCTGCGTGCTCACCGACCCCACCACCGGCGGCGTCACTGCCAGCTTCGCCATGCTGGGCGATCTCAATATCGCCGAGCCCGGCGCCCTCATCGGCTTCGCCGGGCCCCGCGTCATTGAGCAGACCATCCGCCAGAAGCTCCCTGAAGGTTTTCAGCGCTCGGAGTTTCTGCTCGAAAAAGGCTTCCTCGACGCCGTTGTGGCCCGCAAAGATCTCAAGAGCTATCTGATCCGCGCCCTCGAATTCATGAAGATCCCCGCCATCGCCTGAGCGCAGCCGAGCCCGTCATTCTCTTCACTGCCACAATCGCAGCATCACCACGCCGCCTTTCGGCGGAGTCACCGTATACGAGTCCTTCAGAACGCCGAGATCCTTGTGCGCCCACAGATCGCGCGCATGCACCGGCCCCGTGAATCCCGCATCCTTGAATCGCAGCGTGATCGGCTGCGGCACATCGTCCGTCACAAAGTTGAACAGCGCCACTGCCTTCGCGCCGCCGGCCAGCGGACGCACCCACACCTGCAACGGCCCCAGCCGCGAACCCTGCTCTCCCAGAACGTCCTGATCCACTGCAATCACTTCCTTGTTCATCAGGATGCTCTTCGTCGTCTCGTCCATCTTGCTCAGGTCGTTGCCCGCCAGCAGCGGCGCCGCCAGCATGGCCCACAGGCTCATCTGCGTGCGGTACTCATCGGCGTTCATGCCGCCGTTGCCGATCTCCAGCATGTCGGGATCGTTCCAGTGCCCCGGCCCCGCATACTTTTCCAGCCCCGCCTGCGAAAATCCGATCAGCGCCATGCTCCTGAAGCTGTCGCTGATGTCGTCCGTCGTGCGCCACAGATTCCCGCCCACCTGGGCTCCCCACTCCCATACCGAATCCGCGCCATACTCGCAGAGGCTGTAGACAATCGGCCGACCTGTCTTCTTGAGCGCCTCGTGCATCTTCAAATAGGCCGCGCGGATGATTGCCGAAGACTGCTTCGTCTCCAGATTCTCGCGGCCAATCACGTCGCGCAATCCGCATAGGTCATATTTCAGGAAGTCCACGCCCCACGCCGCATACGTGCGCGCATCCTGCTCCTCGTGTCCATAGCTGCCTTCATACCCGGCGCAGGTCTTCGGCCCCGGCGAGGAATAGATGCCAAACTTCAATCCCTTCGAGTGCACATAGTCCGCCAGCGCCTTCATGTCGGGAAACTTGCTGTTCGGATGAATGTTTCCTTCGGCGTCGCGCTGGCCTTCCCACGTGTCGTCGACATTCACGTACACATAGCCCGCGTCGCGCATGCCGCTCGCTACAAGCGCATCGGCCGCCGCACGCACATCCGCATCCGTGACTTTCTCGGCAAAGTGATTCCAGCTGTTCCACCCCATCGGTGGAGTCGCAGCCACTGTCTGCGCCTGCGCGCCAGCCGCTGGACCTGCGATAACCGCCCAAAGACCCGCAACCAGACCAAATGCAAAAACATAAATAAGACGAATCACACGTGCCTCGTACATGCAATCTCTCCGCCGCAATCTTAGCGAACTGCGCAGGCCTCTGCTTTCTCGAATCCTCCGGGGAGATCGGAAGCGAGACTCAAATCGCCCAAGCCTAAAATTCCGTTTTCCGTATGCCTCTATGAAAATACGGTAAACATCGATTCGCCGACGACCTATGGGATCGCGACATTGGCTGCGCTCGATTCTCGCACCTCAAATGAGCCCCTGTGATCGCCAATCTGAGGAAACACCGGGCCGCATCTGTCGAACAAATCATTGAGTTTAGATATCTTACGAGTACGCTTATAAAACCTTTACAAATTCTCGTAGAAAGGTCCTGGCGCCGTTCATTTGGCATTCAACGTGCTACATTCGGGCTAACACTTGCAGTGCCCATGAACCAAGACTTCCCCAGCCCAGTTTAATTTGAACAAAACCGGACACCCTGATGGCGATGCCGCCGTTTTGGAAATCCAGTCCGCATTGAACTGGAGGCAGTCTGGCGAGGTCTGAAAGTCGATTCTCTGGAGGAAACCTGTGAAAGCATTCTGCCGTTGCCTTGCTCTGGCAATCCTGCTCGTGACAGTCACCGTGTGCACTTTTGCCCAAACATCCAACGGCACCCTGGTGGGCACCGTTACCGATCCAACCGGCGGGGCGCTTGCGGGCGCAACCGTTACCGTCACATCTCTCGACACCGGCGCGGTCCGGACCACGCAGACCATCAGCAATGGCTCGTATCGAATCGAATCTCTTCTTCCTGGAACATACAATGTCCGCGCCAAGGCT
>Ga0335085_10015206_pt1 | contig 11173 bp, 8 predicted proteins | sample Lox_Sample_45_FD_206712 | JGI IMG/M metagenome (GOLD analysis project Ga0335085, IMG submission 206712) | Soil microbial communities from Loxahatchee National Wildlife Refuge, Florida, United States - Lox_Sample_4.5 | ecosystem: Environmental > Terrestrial > Soil > Wetlands | place: USA: Florida... | reverse complement strand
TGATGGTTGTCTTTACCATCGTTTCGGGGGTTCCAGTCGCCTTTGTAATCAGCATGGCTTATTCGCGCATCCCGGCCGTGAGGAGTTACCTGTCCTCGTTAACTCGGCTGCGCGGTGTGTGGGGCTGGGCTCTGGTAGGTCTCGTGTTGTTTCCCGGGATTTTCCTGCTCTCGACGGCAGTGAGCAGCCTTCTCGGCCTGGAGTCCATCAGCGCTCTCCGCTTGCCCGGATCGGGTCTGACATTGATCGGTCTCGTCACGGTCAAGTTCATCTATCAACTCTTCTTCTTCAATGCCACCGGGGAAGAAACAGGCTGGCGGGGATTTGCGCTGCCCAGGTTGCAGGCGCATACCACTCCCCTGATCTCTGCTCTGGTCATCGGCTTTTTCTGGGCATCCTGGCACTTCTTCGCATGGCAGGCGGAAGGAAGGCCGGTCCTGGACTGGCGATTCTGGGGCGAGATGTACATTGTTCACATGCTGGGTTCACTGGTCATAGTCTGGGTTTGTAATCGGGCTGGGGGAAGCATCCTTGTGGCTGGTGTGACCCATGCGGCTGCCAATACTGTTCAAGCGTTCATCCCTACGCCGGATTGGCGAGTACTACTCACAATCTGCCTGGTCACCGCGCTGGTGCTGATCCTGGCTGACCGCATGTGGAAGAAATTGCCCTCTGACCATCCTGCGGTGTATCTGGAGCCAGTGTCAGATGAGCACAACCCCGCCAGCCGTCCAGGACTGGCGCTGGAGGGATGAAAAGTAAAAGGAATACTACTCGGAGGAGTAGACATTATGTCAGGTCAAATCTCTCGACTCTCAACACTTGATCTCTCGCGCAACCTGAGAGTGGTCGCCATCATCGGAGGGATATGCGCTGCTTGTTTTTGGCTTTAGCCGTTGTCATTCTCTCGGAGCCTCCTGATTTCTCACAGGCTGTCAATCGCCTCAGCCAGGTCAGGGTGACACCTGTCTGGCCGCAGATCGGAGTCTTTTCGTGCGTTGGAAACCCATAGCATCGGGAAGGAAAGATTTACAAGACGGTCCAGCCCAGAAAAGGCATAATGTTAAGTCACATGGAGCGAAAAAAGGCCAATTGTTTTTTCGGCGGGGAAAGCGGCTGAATTGGTTATGTCGTCTTCAAAATCCAAGTGACGTGCGAATGTCGTGTACACGACGTGGAGTTTTTGTGCCGGATTCCTATAATGTGGTTTACAAACGAAAGGAGTAAACCATGAACCAACCTGATCTCGGCCTCAAAGTAACAGAACTGCGTCAGCAAAAGGGATTGTCGCAGGAACAGCTCGCGGAACGCTGTGAAGTCAGCCCGCGGACCATCCAGCGCATCGAGAGCGGCGAAGTGGACCCGCGAACGTACACCCTCCATTGCCTGAGCACCGTTCTCGAATTCGATTTCGGCGAGGAGAACGCCGGGAATGAAAACCTCTGGCTGACTATTATGCACATCAGCAGCATCTTTGTCGCCCTTATCGTCCCCTTGCTGCTGTGGTCGTGGAAGAAAACCCAGTCGTACAAGATCGACAAGCAGGGACGGCAGGTGCTCAACTTCCAGATCACCATGACCTTGCTGCTCTTTGCCGGCGGATTCCTGATGATCGCCTTCCCCATTTTGATCCTGGCGCTAGACCAATCCGGATTAACGGCCCTCGAGAATGGACCGCTGTTCATCCCGCTCATGACTTGCACGCCGTTGCCGCTTATACTGATTGGGCTCTTCTGCCTCTATCAAGGCGTCGTCAACGCAATGCGGGCATTATCGGACAAGCCCATTCACTATTCGTTGAGCATCCCGTTTGTGCGGTAAGCAATAAGGCCGGTGGGAGAGAATTCTTCCACTGGCCGCTTTCTCCTACCAGGAAAGTTTTTCCGGTCTGCCCATTTCTACTTGTTATTCTCATGCAAGCCTGTTATCTTGATTTTTCCCTCCCGCGACCTACAATAAGGGTGTCGGTTTTCCTAGAGGGAGGCTCGAATGAAACACTTGATTAATGTGTTCATATTTTTGATGGTGACGCTGCTATCCGGCTGCGCATTTACCATGGTAGACACTGGTGCTGTGGCAAAATCAGATCTACCGCGCGATACCGCTCCCATAGTTAATACCGCCGATGCGCAGAGTCTTTCGGAAGGGAACAATACCTTTGCCTTTGATTTCTATCGTCAGGTGCGGAGTGGAAACGGCAACCTGATCTACTCCCCCTACAGCATTTCACTTGCAGCAGCGATGTTGTATGGTGGCTCGGGCGGGGAGACCGCTTCCCAGATTGCCAATACACTGCATTTCACATTGCCACCGGGTAAATTTCATCCTACGCTGGATGCCCTTTCCCTGAACCTTGCCACACGAGCAGATGAATCCAAGAAGTTCGGCAGCAAAAACCCCATGCAGCTCTACATCGCCAATGCGGTCTGGGGTCAAAAGGATTACGCATTCGAGAAGAACTATCTCGACCTGCTGGCAACCAATTATGGAGCAGGTGTGCGCCTGCTGGATTTTGCAGCAGCACCTGATTCAGCACGGAGACAGATCAACGACTGGGTGGACCGGGAAACGCAGGGGAAGATCAAGGACATCATGCCGCCAGGTTCGGTTGACCCGTCCACGCGCATGGTCCTGGCAAATGCCATTTACTTCAAAGCCGCATGGCAGGATGCTTTCGTTAAGGATCTGACCGGCGATGCACCGTTCACACTTCTGGATGGCACCCGGATTCAAGTCCCCATGATGGAAACCGATGGCGGCATCCCCTCCCGGGTCGGCTCCGGCGAGGGATGCCAGGCGGTGGCACTGCCCTACAAGGGGGACCTTGTCGAGATGGTGGTCATCCTGCCTGATCAGGGCAAATTTGAATCGGTGGAGAGCATTCTGGATGCGAAGATGTTTAGAACCATCCTGGACGGCTTGCAACCCAACCAGGTGACACTTTATATGCCGCGGTTTGAGTTCACGAAGGATTTCGACTTGAAGTCAATCCTTTCTACAATGGGGATGCCGCTGGCCTTCGACAAGGAGAGGGCGGATTTCAGCGGTATCACAAAAGAGGATCGATTATACGTGCAGCAGGCGCTGCATAAAGCGTATGTGCTGACCAACGAAGAGGGTACGGAAGCTGCGGCTGCATCTATTTTTGGGTTGGCACCTGCCTCGCTCCCAATATCTCAAGAACTGCGTATTGACCGGCCGTTCATTTTCATTATTCGCGATGTGCCGACCGGGACGATCCTGTTTGTGGGGCGGGTGGTAAATCCGTTGGAGTAAATGCCTCTACCTTGCCCGAAAAAGCTGTGCGATGCGGTTCCTCCGTTCCCGAACACCATGCTCGAAAAGAATGCATCAGGTTAACGCCGGGACCTCGCCGTTACTGGCTGCCAGGCGTCGTTTCTTTGCATCATGCCTTTCTCCATTCTCCCCCTTTTATCATTCACCTTGTATAATAACGTGAACCCGAGTTCCGGAAGAATACGATTTTTATATTTGGAGGATCCTGTGGACTATAAATTGCTGATCAATGGAGAGTGGGTGGGGGGCGGCACAATGCTGGAAGTAAAGAATAAATACAATGGTCAATTGATCGGGACCCTGCCTCTCGCCAGCAGTGAGACTCTGGATGCGGCCATCGCCGCCGCCGAGCGCGCCGAGGACATAATGGCAAACATGCCGGCCTTTAAGCGCGCCGACATCCTTTTGAAGACCGCCGCCCTCCTGCGCGAACGCGCCGACGATCTCGCCAGGACCATCGCGGCGGAGGCCGGCAAGGCGCTCAAGTTTGCCCGTGCCGAAGTGGACCGCGCCCAAAGCACCTTCACGATCGCGGCGGAGGAAGCCAAACGCCTGCACGGCGAGACATTCCCGCTGGATGCCGTCCCCGCCGGCGAGGGGTATTTCGGCTTCTTCACCCGCCGTCCCGTGGGCGTGATCGCCGCCATCAGTCCGTTCAACTTTCCCCTCAACCTGGTCGCTCACAAAGTGGCTCCAGCCATCGCTTCGGGGAACACGCTCGTCCTCAAACCGGCCACCTCTACCCCGCTCGCGGCGGTGAAGTTGTGCCAGATCCTGATGGAAGCGGGGCTGCCCGCCGGGGCGATCAACCTGGTGATCGGGCCCGGTTCCACGGTGGGTGAATGGCTCATCACCGACCCGCGCGTGGACAAGATCACCTTCACCGGCAGTCCGCCGGTCGGGGCGCATATCCTGTCGGTGGCGGGCATCAAGAAGGTGACGCTCGAACTGGGCAACACCTCACCGGTGGTCGTCGCGCCCGACGCGGACCTGGACTTCGTCGCCAAACGATGCGCGGTCGGCGCCTACTACAACTCCGGCCAGGTGTGCATCTCCGTCCAGCGCATCTACAGCCAGAAGCAGGTCTACGAACCGTTCACGGAAAAGTTCGTCAAAGCCACCGAAGCCATGGTGGTGGGCGATCCGCTCGATGAGCGCGTGGACGTCGGCCCGATGATCGACTCAAAGGAAGTGGATCGCATCGAAGGCTGGATCAAGGAAGCCCAGGGTGGGGGCGCGCAGGTGCTGACGGGGGGCAAGCGCGAAGGGACGGTGTACTATCCCACGGTGCTGACCGACGTGCAGGCCGAAATGAAGGTGGTCGCGGAGGAGACCTTTGCGCCGGTGGCCTCGGTCATTTCGAGCGACGATTTTGAATCCGCGCTGAAGCAGGCCAACGACACGAAGTTTGGATTGCAGGTCGGCGTGTTCACCAACGATGTGAACCGCGTGTTCAAGGCGGTCAAACGCCTGAACTTCGGCGGTGTCATCATAAACGACACACCCAACTTCCGTGCCGACCATATGCCTTATGGTGGCAACCGCCAGAGCGGGCTGGGGCGCGAGGGCGTCCGCTTCGCGATGGAAGACATGACCAACATTCAAATGGTGGCGATCCGTCTCGGTTCCTAATTCGGGAGGGACTTATCAGGCGAAGGCCGCGGGTCCCCTGATTATTTAAATAAAAAACTGGCGTTCTCCGTGATCGCCAGTTTTGTTTGTTGCTGGGTATCTTTTATTCACCGAACTTGATGCCCTGGGCGAGAGGCAGTTCCTTCGACCAGTTGATCGTGTTCGTCTGGCGCCGCATGTAGGCTTTCCAGGCATCCGAGCCGGATTCGCGCCCGCCGCCGGTCTCCTTCTCGCCGCCGAAGGCACCGCCGATCTCCGCGCCGGAGGTGCCGAGGTTGATGTTGGCAATGCCGCAGTCCGACCCGGCAGCCGACAGGAAGGCTTCGGCCTCGCGCAGCGAATCGGTGAACATGGCGCTCGAGAGTCCCTGCGGCACATCGTTGTGGATGCGGATGGCGTCCTCGATGGCATCGTATTCGAGCAGATAAAGGATCGGGGCGAAGGTCTCGGTCTTGACGATCTCGGTTTGGGAGGGCATTTTGATAATGGTCGGCTCGACAAAGTTCGGGCCGAGGTCCGGCAGCATGTGCCCGCCGGCAATGATCTCGCCTCCATCCGAGACCGCCCGCTTGATGGCCTCCATCATTTCCTCCACGGAGGTGTTGACCACCAGCGGCCCCATCAGCGTATCCGCTTTGAGCGGGTCGCCGATGCGGACCTGTTTGTAGGCATCCGCCAACCGCTGGGTCAAATCGCGGGCAATGGATTTCTGCATGATGATCCGGCGGGTGGAGGTGCATCTCTGGCCGGCGGTGCCGACGGCAGCGAATAAAATGGCGCGGGTCGCCATGGAAAGATCCGCCTTTTCGGAGACGATGATGCCGTTGTTCCCGCCCAGCTCCAGGATGGTGCGGCCAAACCGCCGGGCAACCGCCTCGGAGACATGCGTGCCGATTTGCGTCGAACCGGTGAACGAAACCAGTTGAACCCGTTTGTCATTGAGCAGCAAATCCCCCACGTCGCGGCCCGAACCGATGACCAGGTTGAAGATGCCGCTCAAGCCGTGGTCAGCCATCACCCTGTTGGCGATATGGGTTACGGCAACCGCGGTCAATGGAGTGTAGGAAGACGGCTTCCAGATGATCGTGTCGCCGCAGATGGCCGCCAATGTTGAATTCCATGACCAGACCGCGACCGGAAAGTTGAAGGCCGTCACCAGGCCGAGGATGCCCAGAGGGTGCCACTGCTCGTACATGCGATGGGATGATCTTTCGGATTGCATGCTCAACCCGTACAACATGCGCGATTGGCCGACGGCGAAATCGCTGATGTCGATCATCTCCTGGACCTCTCCATGTCCCTCCGCACGGATCTTGCCCATCTCCACCGTCACGAGGTCGCCCAGCGGCTCCTTGAGTTCGCGCAAGGCCTCCCCCAGATCGCGCACGACCTCGCCGCGTTTGGGGGCGGGAACGCTCCGCCACTTGAGGAATGTTTCCTGGGCGGCGGCGGCAACTTTTTCATAGGTTCCAGGCGTGGCCTGGATGATTTTGGCCAGAGCCTCGCCGGTGGTGGGGTTGTATGAAACCAGTTCCTTGCCTTGGGAGTCCCTCAACCAGCCGTCCGGACCGATGCAGGCTCCCGCGTTGACCGGTTGAATGTTCAGTTTTTCAAGCAGACTATTCATACGCCTCTCCGGATTGATTTGATTCTCACAATTATACAATCATCAGCAATATGGACAACGCAATTCAACGCCTCCAATGTTCGTGACTTCCAGATTCCAGGTGCTCGCCCTCCTGATGTGATGATTATCACGATGGTAGGAATTAAGGGGGTAGTAATTCGTCAGCGAAGTTGCTATAATATCATATATAAATTGTCCGATTTATACTTCCTCTGGGAGGGAAGCGTGAATAAAGCCATCAAAGCCACTGTTGTGGGCGTATTACTTTTGTCCCTGCTTCTAGCCCCGAACTACCTGGTGAATGCCCAGGAGACGTGGAGCCTCAGTATCAACCTGGTCTCGCCGCTCGAAACCAAGGACGGCATGGACCTGAAGATTTATTTCACCGTGTATGAAGGGCACTCCGGCGCACCGGTGCTGAATGCGCAGCCCTCCGGCGGGCAGATCACCCTGCTCAACACCAACTACGTGGCCGACGCGGTCATCAAGAAACCGGATATCCCGATCTACGTTGCCCTGGTGATGGACGCGAGCGGCAGCATGGGCGGTTCACAGGACGCCCTGAAGAAGGCCGCCAAGCAGTCGCTCAACAACATCCCCGATAATTCCCAATTCTCGGTCATTCAATTTAACGACTCTATCAGTTTGCTGCAGGATTTCACCTCCAACGTCCCGGCTGTTGCTTATGCCGTTGACCAGTATAAGGTGAAACCCAACGGCGGAACCTGCCTTTACGATGCTGCCTACAGCGCGATTGAATCCATGTCCAAGCTGCCCGCCGCACGCCGGGCGCTGATCCTCTTCACCGACGGAAAGGATGAGACCCTTAACGGCACCGTCTGCAGCAAGCACACCTACCAGGAACTGGTCGACTTCGCCATGAAGAACCAGGTGCCGGTCAACACCATCGGCCTTTCCAGAAAACAGTCTGATATCAACGCGGTGGAACTGCAGGGCATGGCTGCCAGCACGGGCGGGTTTTCATCCATCGGAGCCGAGAGCGACCTGCCGGCCGCCTTCAACCGGATCATGGATGCGCTCAAGGCCCAGTGGATGGCTGAAGCAATGGTCTATCCCAAGCAGGGCACGAACAACGGCGTCCTGACGGTGACGTTCAAGGACAACCAGTCCAGCCAGTCACTCAACTCCGCCTTCACCGTCGAATCGAGCACGGCTTATCCCGGCCCACCCAGCCCGGTCACCGTCAGGCTGGACGGGCTGACGCTCAATGCGGCCAAACAGGCTTATGAGGTCCAGCTCAGCATGACCTCGCCTCAGCTGGCCAAGTACGTGAAAATTGAAGTCTGGGATAAAGAGGGCGGCAACAAGGTCGGCGAATATGTGTTCAACGACCCGGCCGATGCCAACAGTTTCGAAGTCCCCACGCAGCCCCTGACCACCGGAAAAGCCTACCAGCTGCATATCTCCGCGGTCAACCGGACGGACGGCACGGCCTTCGCGCTGGGCAGGGACCAAAACGGAAATCCCACCAACGAGCTGGACCACGACTTCACCTTCGATCCCTCCTCGACTTACCCGAACCTCACGGTCCAGTCCGTGGTTGAACAGGGCGGCGACCTCGTCCTCGCCGTCGCGTTGACCAACCCGGATCTGGTCAGCGGTTTTACCGGCTGGCTGGTCAACGAGGACACCAACACGAAGGTGCCCAATTCGGATTTCACCAGCCCGGCGCTCTCGGGCACCAACGGAAGCATCACCATCCCGATGAAGGCCAACCGCATTGGCGATGGGAAGTACACCGTCATCATGCAGGTGCTGGCGAAGAACAACAACGTATTTTCAACGACCACCTATCAGGGAGTCAACTATACTGCGCCTGGCATCTTCCAGCGGCTGGGTGTGGCCCTGATCGCAGCGCCCATCTTCCTGGTGGGCATCGTGGTCATCATCCTGGGTGTGGTCGCTTTTCTGATGATCTCCTCCTCGCGCCAGAAATCCATGAGCGGCACGCCGGTGCTGCAGGGACAACTCGGTGCCGGGGTGGGTGTGGCGTCCGGGAAGCGGGGCGGCACGCCTCTGCCCGTGTCCGACAATGAACCCATCCCGCAAAGGCGCGGTGGGACGTCGGCGCCGCCGCCACCGCCTCCGGCCTCGATGCCGGTGGCGACGCCGGCCGCCTCCCGGGTCGTCGAGCCCGCGCCCATGCCGGCCTCCCGGCCTGCGGCGAGCGCAACCATGACCGGCGGGGAAATGAGCAGCGGCAACGAAACCATGATCGGGGCCGCGCCGGTGCTCTCCCGCCCGTTCCTGACGGTGGTGCGCGCCCCGGCCGGGGCCGCCCCGCAGGGGCGCGTCATGGTCGATTCGTTACCATTCGTCATCGGGCGTTCGGAGGGCCACCTCAACATCGCGGAACCCAACGTCTCGCGACGGCACGCCCAGATCAGCTATGATGCTGCCCGGCAGGCCTATTACCTCACTGACCTGCAATCCAGCAACGGCACGCGCCTGAATGAGCAGCGGCTGGCGGCGGGACAACCCGTCCATCTCTCCGGCGGAGCCCTGATCGGGCTCGGTCCCAATGTGACCGTGCGGTTTGACATAAGCTGAAAAGGATAACCAATGGGAATCAATGTGCATCTGATCTATGATCAGTTGAGTGCCATGGTCAGGGGGTTCAGGGACGATGGTGAAGACTCCGTGCAGTTGAACAACCACCTGCGGGAAAAAGTCCGCGACCTGCACAAGGACTGGGAAGGTGACGCCGCGAATAATTTCTTCAAGGTCATGGAGGGCGAGCTGCTGCCGGCCGTTTCACGCCTGGCGCGGGCTGAGTTCGCCCTGCAGGATGCTCTCCACAGGATCATCAGGCTCATCCAGGATACGGACCAGGAGATAGCCGGATTTTTCAAAGGGGAGTTGGGGGCGGGCCACATCAACCTGAGCGCACTGGGCCTTGCCGCGGGCGTGGGGATTGGCGTTGGCGCTGGAGGTATTCAGCCGCCCCCGGAACCGGAATTCCAGGCCGCCGGGTTTGGGGTCGGGACTCCCAATTTGGCCACACCGCCGGATCCGGACAGCCCGGGCGCAGGTGGAGCAGCCGGCGGTCAGTCGCCAGGCGCCAGTGGTGAAAAGGCACCCGGTGCGGCAGCAGGCGCCGGTGCTGCTGGCGGTGGCGGTGGCGGTGCGGCCGGCGGTTCCAGCCAGGGACTGCAGGGTAACCTCGGAAGCATGGGCGGCGGCGTCGGCGCGACGGTGGGCGGCAGTGGCGGCGCGACAGTCGGCGGCGGTTTCGCGGCCGGCGGGGCGCAGGCCCCTGACCACATCTTCGCCGGGTCAGGCGGTGGCGCAGGCGCGGGTGCGGGCGGCGGTGCTCAAGGCGGGCAGGCCGCCGGCGGTAGTGCGCAGGGCGAGTCCGCCGGTCTGGGCGGCGGGGCCCTTGGAGCGGGCGCCGCGGGCGTGGGAGGCAGCGCTGCGCTGGGCGGCGCGGGCAAGGCCGTCAAGGGCCGGGCCAGAAAGAAAAAGAGATAAGCGCTTATTGGAGAATCACCTGTCTAAAAAAGACCAATTGACTCTGATTTCCATTAATGCTAAAGTATTCATAATTTCATCACTAACCCGAGAGGAGGCACCGCACAGTAAAGAGCATATCCAATATCCGTTGAACCATCTCATCGAGCCGGCAGGACCAGCCAAAGGAGTAGAAAGACGCGGCCGGACCATTTTATTCAAAGTTTACAAAGAAAGGATAAGCCATGGCAGTTAATGTACATCTCGACTACGAACAATGCAGGGCCATCAGTGCTGGGTTTCACACAGACAGAGGGGATATCGATCAGTTGTATCGGCAACTGAAGAACAGCGTCGAACAACTGCACAACGGCGGGTGGGTAGGCGAAGCCGCCGACAGATGGTACAACGTAATGGAGGGAGAATTATTACCGGCGGTTCTGAGGCTGTCGAATGCCCAGGGCTCCATTGGTGATAGCACCCAGAAGGTCCTTCTTATCATCCAGCAGGCCGATGAGGGGTGCAAGAGCATCTTCTCCAATGTCTTGGCAGGAAAGTCGTTCTGATGAATGAAGGGACCCGGAGTTCCTTCAGCCGCATGATTTCTTGATCGTAGGAGGCAAGCAATGGCAGAAAAAATTAGATATAACTATCAGCAGATGCAGGACATGGCAAGGCAATGTCGTGAAGCTGCTCAAAAATTGGAGACGCACGCCAACAATGGCAGGAGTAGAGGCCAGCAGTTGCAGGGAGGTGCCATGACAGGACCCTTTGGTGAGGTATTTGTAGTGGTCCTCAACACTTACCAGCAGAAATGCCATAAACTGGCTGAAGCCTTCAACACTCAGGCCCAGGAAATCGAAAGGGCAATCAGCGACATGCAGTCGACGGATCAAGGCGTCGCCGGAAAGATCTAGGAGGTGAATGATGAACATATTTGGATTCTTCGGAGATGCCATTCAAGGCATCATCAGCACATTCCTCGGCCAAACAGGACTGCTCGGCGATCTGGTCATGAAGCCGCTTCAAGGGCTGATTCAACAGGTCGTGGGTGGAGCGTGGAAAGGCCAGGGAGCCGACAAGTTCGTCGAGACCATGAACCAGACCCTCAAGCAACTGGCCAACCTTGGCCAATCCAACGATAAT
>Ga0335085_10015205_pt1 | contig 11173 bp, 8 predicted proteins | sample Lox_Sample_45_FD_206712 | JGI IMG/M metagenome (GOLD analysis project Ga0335085, IMG submission 206712) | Soil microbial communities from Loxahatchee National Wildlife Refuge, Florida, United States - Lox_Sample_4.5 | ecosystem: Environmental > Terrestrial > Soil > Wetlands | place: USA: Florida... | reverse complement strand
CGCGGTGACCGGCCCGGTGGCCCTGCTGACGGACGGCGGGTCAGTCCCGCCGGCCGAAGGTGCGGCCGTGCCCATCGAGGAGGCCGCCGGCACGCCGCTGGGCATGAAGGTGATCGAGACCAAGAAGTCCGGCTTCGAGGAGGTCGACCTCAACGAGGCCGTCCGCGTGATCGGTGTCGGCCGTGGCCTCAAGACCAAGGAGGACCTTGCCCTGATCGACGCGCTCGCCAGCGCCGTCGAGGCGGAGATCGCCTGCTCTCGCCCGGTCGCCGAAGGCCTCAACTGGATGGGCAAGGACCGCTACATCGGCAGCTCGGGCGCGCATATCTCCCCGCAGCTCTACCTGGCCGTCGGGATCTCCGGCCAGCTGCAGCACATGGTCGGCGTGGTAGGGGCCGAGACGATCGTGGCGATCAATTCCGACCCGAACGCCGCGGTCTTCAAGCAGGTCGACTACGGTCTCGTCGGCGACCTGTACCAGCTGGTGCCGGCGATCACCAGCGCGCTGGAGTGAGGGTGCGACATGACAGAAACGGCTGAACCTGACTTCGAGGTCATCGTCGTCGGCGCGGGGATCGCCGGCTGTATCACCGCCTATCAGCTCGCCCAGCAGGGCCGTTCGGTGCTGCTGATCGAGCGTGGCGAGGCGGCCGGCGCGAAGAACCTGTCCGGCGGCGTGCTGTACTCCCGCGGCATCCAGGAGATCTTTCCCGACTTCCTGGCCGAGGCGCCGGTCGAGCGCCGGATCACCCGGAACGTGGTCCAGTTCCTCAACGCCACCAGTTCGGTCGGCATCGACTACCAGGACGCGCGGCTGGCGGATCCGGTCAACGCGGTCACGGTGCTGCGGGCCAAGCTGGACGCGTGGCTGGGTGAGAAGTGCGAGGAGGCCGGCGTCCTGGTCATGCCGGGCGTGCGCGTGGACCGGGTGCTGACCGAGGCTGCCGCCAGCGCGCCCGCGGCCCACGCCGCCAACGGCACCACCGGGAAGCGCGTCGTCGGCGTCCAGGCCGGCGATGACGAGCTGCGTGCCAAGGTGGTCGTCGCCGCGGACGGGGTGAACTCCTTCATCGCCCGCGACGTCGGGCTCCGCCAGAAGGAGCCGCTGAACCACCTCGCGGTCGGCGTGAAATCGGTGGTGACGCTGCCCAGGGAGACCATCGAGGCACGGTTCAACCTGACCGGTGACCAGGGCGCGGCGCTCGCCGTGGTCGGTGACTGCACCGAGGGCGTGGGCGGCGGCGGCTTCCTCTACACCAACACCGACTCGCTGTCCGTCGGCGTGGTCGTGCGGCTGGACGACCTGACCGCGCAGCAGAAGGTCGTCACCGACGTCTTCGACCATTTCCTTGAGCACCGGTTCATCGCCCCGTACCTGGAGGGCGGCGAGCTGACCGAGTACGGCTGCCACCTGGTGGCCGAGGGCGGCATGAAGATGATCGGCGAGGTCGCCATGGACGGCATGATCGTCGTCGGTGACGCGGCCGGCCTCACGCTTAACACCGGGCTGACCGTGCGCGGGATGGATCTCGCGGTCGCCTCGGCGGTTGCCGCCGCCGCGGGCATCGGCTCCGCACTGGAGGCGAAGGATACGTCGAAGGCAGGGCTGGCCGGTTACCGGGAGCGTTTCTTCGCCTCCTACGCCGGCAAAGACATGAAGACCTACGCGGGGGCTCCGGCCTTCCTCGAACGCGAGCGCATGTACAGGCAGTACGGCGAGCTCTTCGCCAACGTCCTGTACGGCGCCTTCAACCTCGACACCAGGCCGCGCCGGCATCTGCTGAGCGTCGCCCGCGGGGCGCTAAAGCATTCACCGCTGAAGATGAGGCAGCTGGTCAGCGACGGCATCGCAGGAGCGCGTTCACTATGAAACCACTTTCCGTCCCCGAGCGCCTGACCAAGAACCGGTTCAACCTCGATGAGGACGAGTCCCACATCGAGGTCAACCAGGAGATCGCCAAGGCCACCGGAACCGGGAAAGCCATCGTCGCCTGCTGCCCGGCCCACGTCTATGCCGAGGAACCCGACGGGACGATCTCGGTGGAGTACGCGGCCTGCCTGGAGTGCGGGACCTGCCTCGCCGTCGCCGCCCCCGGCGCCCTGAAGTGGCACTATCCCCGCGGCGGGTTCGGCGTCCAGTTCCGCGAGGGATAGGTCTTCCGCCAGGGATAGATCTTTCCACCGAACGGACCTGGCCGGGAGTACTACTCCCGGCCAGGTCCGTTCGGCTGTGTATCCGGCCGTTCGGCTGTATATCCGGCCACCATGCCGGGACCCGCGGCTGCCGCGGACCCCACACATGCGGCGGCCCGGCCTCGGGGCCTTCCCCGGTGCCGGGCCGCATCCGTCACTTACTGCTCGGTCACTTACTGCTCCAGGACGTATGTCCCGGGCGCGGCGTCCAGGGGCGGGAACTTCTCGCTGCCTAGCACGCTGGGGGCGTCCTTCATGTCGCCGCTGCGGCTCTGCAGCCAGGTGGTGTAGTCTGGCCACCAGCTGCCCTGGACCGTCTCGGCCTGGGCCAGCCAGTCGCTGTGGTGGGGCGGGGTGTCGTTCCCGACCCGGAAGGTGGCCTTCGGGTTCGACGGCGGGTTGACCATGGCGGCGATGTGGCCGCTGTTGGACAGCACGAACCGCTTCTGGCCGCCCAGCATCTGGGTGGCGCGGTAGGCGGAGGGCCACGGCGAGATGTGGTCGTCGATACCGGCCACGATGTAGAGGTCGCGGTCGATCTTGGACAGATTGACGGGGCTGCCGAGCATGTGCGCGACATTTGGCTTCGTCAGCGCGTTGGCCATGGCGATGTCGATGAAGTTGCGGTGCAGCGCGGCGGGCATCCTCGTGGTGTCGGCGTTCCAGTACAGGATGTCGAACGGGGGCGGGGTCTTGCCCTGCAGGTAGTTGTTCACCCAGTAGTTCCAGACCAGGTCGTCGGGCCGGAGCCACGCGAACACCTCGGCGAGGGTACGCCCGTCCATGTAGCCCTTGACGCGGGAGGCGAGGGTCGACGCCACGGCCGTGCCCTCGCTCATCAGCGAGACGGTCATGCCCGCCATCGTCATGTCGAGCAGCGTCACGCCGAGGCAGAGGCTGGAGATCTCGTCCAGCTGCCCGGTAACGGCCAGGTGCGCGCTGACCATGGACATCAGGATGCCGCCGGCGCACAGGGCGATGACGTTGGCCTTGGGGGCCTTGGTGATTTCCCGGGCCGTCCCCATCGAGTCGACGATGGCCTCGCCGTAGGTGTTCACATCCCAGTTCTTCATGTTCTGGTCGGGGTTCCGCCAGGAGATCACGAACACCTGATACCCCTGGGAGACGAAGTACTCGAGCATGCTGCGGCCGGGCGCCAGATCGGTGATGTAGTACTTGTTGATCATCGGCGGGACCATGAGCAGCGGGTACTGGTACACCGTCGGTGTGCTCGGCTGGTACTGGATGAGTTCGTAGACGTCCGTCCGGGCCACCACCGATCCCGGCGTCACCCCGATGTCCTTGCCGATGGTGAACGCATCGGGCTCCACCATCTTGGGGATATGCGGGGCCGAGGACATGTCGGAGGCAAAGGCACGCAGACCGCGGACGAGGCTCAGGCCGCCGCTGTCGATGGCCGCCTTCCATGCGACCGGGCTGAGGAACGGGTTGTTGCTGGGCGCCGATGCGGCGATGAGGTTCGTCAGCATGAACTTCAGCCGGGTGTTGTCCCGCCAGTCCAGCTCGGCGTCGGCGAGCAGTCCCTCCGTGGTCTGGCTGAGGGCCAGGTATGTCTGGACCCACCGCTTGAGCACCGGGTTCGATGTCCAGGCCGGATCGGAGAACCGGCGGTCCCGGCGGTTCGGGGCGATCGCCGAGCTGCCGACCGCGATGCCGGCGAGGTCGGTGGACAGCTGGACGCCCCGGCGGGCGACGGCCGCGGGGTTGCTCGCCAGCGTTGCGGCCCAGCGCGCCAGGCTGGCGTCCGGCAGGAACCTGCGCAGGATGCCCAGCGTCGCGTCGGGTAGGAGGAAGTCCAGCGGGCCGGCTGAATTGGCGTCACTCAGGCCAGCTGACTCATCTTTCGTGTGCGTGTTAGTGCTCTTTTCGGTAGACGTTGCAGCAGCCACCGGTCATCACGTCCTTCGTCGGCAGATTCCAAATGGCTATACCTCGTTCAGGGCGGGATGCCGCCAGAGCCAGCCATTACTGCTTGTTTCACCGGACCACGGCGGCCCGTTCATCCCAAGAGTCCACGGGCCTGGCAACGGCGGGACGTTTGTCCTCTGGACAGAATCGCCCGGGACGGCCCCGGGTACACCTGCGATGACGGGCAATGCCGCCTGGCTCGGCCCGGCCGGGGCCGCCCTCGAGCAGTCTGGCCCGGCCCGGGCGGGGGCCACCCGGCCCGTTACGTCATATTAGCCCCGTATGAGTACCTGGCAGGATGGCGGCGCAGGCATCGCGTTCGGCCGTGCCGCGGGAGCCGGCACCGTCATCGGGGTGGGGGAGCGGACCCGGTCCGCCCGCCCCGATCTGGTCGTCCGGGACCTGCGGGAGAGCCGCTGGCGCGGTGAATTCGTTGCTGAGCCGGCAGGGCGTCTGCCGCGACTACGCTCACCCCTAACTGCGCGCGGGAAGGGATAACCGGCAGATCATTCCCCGGGTGCATCGAGCAGCGCACGGCAAATATCTGTGATGTCGACTATCCCGATGAGACCGGTGTCGCCGACGATCGGCAGGTGCCGGAAACGGCCAGCTATCATCGTCTCAGCCGCGTCACGGATGCTCGCTGTCGACTTGATGACGCTCAGGCGGGTGGTCATCAGGTCATAGATCCGGACGACATCCGCGTCCCTCCCATCCGCCACCAGCTGGACGATGTCAGATTCCGTGACGAGGCCTTTCGGCTGATTGGTCTGCGCGTCCAGCACCACGAGGGCGGTCGCACTCTGGTGCCTCATCAGGTACGCAGCCGCGGCCACGTGGTCATTCGGTGCGAGCGTCGTCACCGGTGGCCGCATAACGTCCGCGACAGTGACCTGGGCAGCGGCCGGGGAAGACGGCTCTTGCGCAGAGGCTTCAGTCATGACCCGCTCCGTTCCGGGATCTCGGCGAGATCCCCTGGGGATTTCCGACCATCCTCCACGCTATGACGGGCGTGAGCCGGACCGTATTCCACCGCCCGGTCTCGCCGCATCACGGCTCGTGCCGACGATCAGGCGGCCAGGGAAATGATGACATGTGATCATAGCCCGCTTTGATGGGGGCGGGCCGCGGGGAGCAGGGATTACCGCCCAGTGCCCGACGCCCGGGATCGCGAACGTCTTGCTGAACAGGTCCCCGTAAGCCTCGATGCTGGTCAGCAGCACGATGAAGCGCCCCGAACGTCAGCGCCTGGGCTGTCCCCGGCACCGCTTTCGCCCATCGCCCTGGCGCCCCGGGCCGCCGCCGACCGCGGACCTTCTGCTTTCTGAGGCATCTATCGCCCCCTTGGTGTGCTGCTGCGGTCGCTTAACGCGCCGGGCCCGAATGATGGGGATGTGATCAGAGCACCGATCGGAGCTGTCATGCTTGGCAGATGGAGGGCGAGCCACCGCAGGACACCCGGCTGACACGCCTGTGGAAAGCTGCGGAGTCACGAAGTATCCCGCTGCGCACAATCCTCACCACCGTCGGGGTAGTGGTCGCCGTCTATCTGCTGGGCAAGATCGTCTACCGGCTGCGAGATGTCCTGCTCCTGATCGTCATCTCGGGGTTCATCGCGCTGCTGCTGAACCCCTTGGTGTTTGCGCTGCAACAGCGGTTCGTGCCACGCCGGGGCCTGGCCGTCACCGTAGTCACCGTCTGGGCCGCGCTGGCCTTCGCCGGGCTGGCCGTCGCCTTCGGCTACCCGCTGATCAACGGGATCTCTCATTTCGCTCAGCGGCTCCCGGAGTACGTGGCCAGTGCTCAGAATGGCACCGGATGGCTCGGTCACCTGGTGCGCCGATATCACGTCCAGGCATGGGTGCAGCAGAACGCGCCCAAGCTGGTGAGCTTCGTGCAGTCGCTCAGCAAGCCCGCCCTGGCCGTGGGCAAGGGCGCGCTGTCCCTGGTGGTAGAGCTGGCGACCATCTTCGTGCTCGTCCTGCTCCTGCTCCTGGAGGGCCCCAAGATGCGCACCGGGATCCTCGGCCAGATGTCGGCCGCCCGGGCCGCCCGGTATACGCGGATCGCCGGGCAGGTGAACCGCTCAATCAGCGGTTACATGCTGGGCAACCTGCTCACATCGGTTATCGCGGGTGCGGTGGTGTTCGTCACGCTGCTCGTCACCGGCGTTCCCTTCGCCCTGCTGTGGGCGCTCTGGGTAGCGCTGGTCGATTTCCTCCCCATGATCGGGGGCGCGCTGGCCGGCATACCAACGGTGCTGTTCGCGGCCGGGCACTCGCTCACCGCTGGAATCGTCACGCTCGTCGTTTTCCTCGCCTACACCCAGATCGAAAATCATGTCCTGAACCCGATCGTCATGAGCAAAACGGTCCGGATCAACCCGCTGCTCGTACTGATAGCCGTCCTGGTGGGCGCGTCGCTCGGCGACTGGGTCGGCGGCCTGTTCGGCGGCTTCGTCGCCGCGCTGATCGCCATACCCACCGCTGGCGCAATCCAGATAATCGTCCGCGATATCTGGCAGGCCACCGCCACGCCAGACCAGCCGGGTCCGCCAGGCCGGCCCGAGGACGCGCCCACCGGCCAGAAAGGCGACGGTCATGGCCGACTGCCTCGATTACCGCAGGTACGCGGGCTGACAGGCTCAGGCTTTGCGGCCGACCCCGCCGTGTGCTGAAACCACGCCATCGGGGGTGAAGTCATCCGGGTCGGGCCGCCACTGGTGAATCTGCACCAGTCCCGGCTCGACGAGCTCAAGGCCGTCGAAGAACCTGGCCACCGCATCGCGGGTGCGCAGCGTCTGCGGCGTCGAGACCCACTGGTTGTAGACCCGCTGCACGTCCGCCTGGCCAGGGCGGATGTCAATCGCGGGGTGGGATATCACCAGGTAACTGCCGGTCGGCACCGCGGCCATCAGCCGGGCCACGATCCCCCACGGATCTTCCGAATCCTGGATCAGGTGCAAGATCCCGAGCAGCATGACCGCCGCCGGCTGCCCGAAGTCCAGTGTCCTCGCCGCCAGGCGCAGGATCAGCTCCGGGTCCCGCAGGTCGGCCTGCACGTAATCCGTCACGCCCTCCGGGCTGCTCCTGAGCAGCGCCTGCGCGTGCAGCAGGACGATCGGGTCGTTGTCCACGTAAACGACCCGGGAATCGGGCGCTGCCCGCTGGGCCACCTCATGGGTGTTATCGGCCGCGGGGATGCCGGTGCCGATGTCGAGAAACTGGCGGATGCCTGCGTCGGCGGCGAGGAACCGGACCGCGCGGCCCAGGAACGCCCGGTTGGCGCGCACCCGGAAGCGCAGCCCCGGCGCCACCGCGAGCACCCGCTCGGCCGCCTCCCGGTCGGCGGCGAAATTGTCCTTGCCGCCCAGCCAGTAGTCGTACACGCGGGCGGGATGCGCCACGCTGGTGTCCAGTCCGGCGAAGCCGCGCTCTTGCGCGGGCCGCCCGCCGCCTGGCCTGCTGTCTGCCTCAGTCACGATATCCGGCCTATCACACGACGGCGGCCCCGAAGCTCCTATGTCAGGACCTGAGCCAAAAGATCTTGCTGAGGCCCTGCCGTGCTTAGACGGAGCTTCTGCATAGCCAGACCGAGAGCGGCGCGCACACGGCATCCCGGTCATCAGCTCGATTCCGTCCCGGCGCAGGGCCACCCCGAGCGCCTCGCCCAGCGGCGCGGGCTCGCGGGGAAGCACGCGGCGGGCGCCCTCGATGAGCACCGCCTCGCCGCCCGGGCGCCGCACGACCTGAGCAAGCTCGACACCGGCCCGCCCGCCGCCCAGCACCAGCAGGCGGCGCGGGACAGCCGTCATGCCTGCCGCCTCGCGGGTGCCCCACGGCCGTTACAGCCGTGTCCAGCCGCCAAGGTTGGGAAGGACGCCCGCCCGCATCCAGATCCGGTTGTCCGTGCCGAGAACGAACACGTACGTGTTCCCGTGTGTCCCGGTGGTGGCCGTCACGCCCGAGGTGAGCCGGCCGCCAAGTGAACGCCAGGGGCCGCTCGGCGCGAGCGGCGGCGGCACGACGCTCGCCCGGTACCAGAGCGCATTGTCCGTGCCACGGGCGAAGGCCGACGAGATGCCCCCATTCGTCCCCATCAAAGCAGTACCCGGGCTGGCTGTGGTACGGCCACCGTAGTCAACGAAACCGTCGCTCGTGCCGCCGTACATCCAGACATGCTGCTCGATGCCCGCGAGCGCGAACGCAGCATCACTGCCGCCGCCCGGCCCGGTGCCGCGCAGCGCCCGTTCGCCGCCCAGTGCGGTCCACGGCCGCCAGCCGCCGCGCGTCCAGACCCGGTACCAGATCCCGCCGCCGGGCCCGGCGGCGAACACGTTGAGCGCACCGAACTGTCCCGTCATGCTGACCGTGGCGGCCGGGCTGGATGCGACCTGGCCACCCAGGGACTGCCAGCCAGTCCACCCGGTGGCGGTGTGGTGCCTCCACCACACGGCGCTGTCGGTGCCGCGGCCGAACACCGCGAGTTCGGGCTCCGGCGCCACCGTGCCCGGGGTGGTCACCGTCGCGCCTGGCCCGCCGATGAGCCGGCCGCCGAGGGCGATCGGCGGCGCCGCCGGGGTGGTTATGGTCCGCACGTAGACGCCTGCGTCGGTGCCGGTGTAGGCCAGGTACGTCGGCACAGGTGGCCCGGCGCTCGTGACGACGCCGGACGCGGCGCTCATTGTGACGCCGGGCGCCGGGCCTGGTATCTGCGGTGCAGCCTGGGCACCGCCGCTGGCGGCGGCCATCAGGCTGCCGCCGATCAGGGCTGCGGTGAGCAGCGCGACGGCCCGGGGCGTCCACCTTCTGGCTAACGCGTCAGAATGTCCGGTGGTTGTGAGTGTTCGCATAGCGAATTCACCTTTCCGGGTTTGTGCCGTCCGCGTGTGGCGGCACGGTCGGCGTCATAGCCGACTATGGGCTAATGCATACCTTCTGCCGCGGGCCGCTCAATGGGCCGAACGTCCTGCCGCGGGCCGCTCAATGGGCCGAACGTCCCATTCCGGCCAGATGGATGCGGCCTATCCGGTCCGGGGCTCACCTTCATGCGTGGCGCGATTCGCGCCGGTCGTGTGCGGCGGCCCGCAAGGCCGAGGGCATTACCGGCCCGCATTGGCCGATGCGGCCGCCATGCTTTCCAGGAAGCGGTGCACCAGGGGAATGGTGACCGCGCCTTCGCCCACGGCGGAAGCGACCCGTTTGACTGAGCCGCGGCGCACGTCACCGGCCGCGAACACCCCGGGCAAGCTCGTTTCTAGCGGCAGCGGCGGGCGGTCGAGGGGCCAGCGGGCGGTCTCGCCTAGCAGGTCCGGGCCGGTGAGGATGAACCCCCACTGGTCGCGCGCGACGCTCTCGCCGAGCCATTCGGTCCGCGGCTGCGAGCCGATCAGGACGAACAGGGCGTCAGCCGGGACATTCCGCCGCGCCCCGGAGATGGTGTCGGCCAGTTCCAGCGATTGGAGATGGCCGGTGCCGGTGCCGCCGGCCACCTGCACGCGGTAGGAGACGTCCACGTTCGGCGTGGCGCAGATCTCGCGGATGAGGTAGTCAGACATGCTGTCCGCCAGCGATTCCGCGCGTACCAGGACCGTCACCCGGGCGGCCCATTTGGCCATGTGTAGGGCGGTCTGCCCGGCGGAGTTGCCGCCTCCGACAACGAACACGTTCCGCCCGCGCATGGCCGGTGCCTCGCTGGCCGCGGCGCCGTAGAAGACCCCCCGGCGCTGCAGATCCTCCAGGCGCGGGATACCGAGCCGCCGGTAGGCGGCGCCGGTCGCGATGACCACGGTGCGCGAGATGAGAACGCTGCCGTCGGAAAGCCGCAGCCGGTAGTGGCCGTTGTTTGCCGACAGGCTCTCGGCCTGGCGCATGAACAGGAACGTGGCGCCGAGGGTCCAGGCCTGCTGCCAGGTCTCCTGCGCCAGCCTGGAGCCGCTGATGCCCTGGGAGAAGCCGGGGTAGTTGCGGATCATCGAGCTGGTCCCCGCCTGGCCGCCGATGGCCTCATGCTCGACAACCACGGTCCGCAGGCCTTCGGAGGACGCGTAGACCGCGGCAGCGAGCCCGGCCGGGCCTGCACCGACCACCGCCACATCGAAGACCTCCCCGGCAGGGATCGGTGTCATGAGGCCGAAGGCGTCAGCGATCTCCAGGTTCGAGGGGTTGACCAGCGCTGACCGCTCAACCCCGAACCGGAGGGCGACAACCGGCAGGTCCGGCGATTCCAGGCCGAATTCGCGCAGCATCTGCCGGGCGCGCCCCGAGGTGGCGTCATAAAAGCCGGCCGGGACCCGGTAGCGGGAGAAGAGGTCACGCAGCTCCTGAGACCGCGCGGACCATCGCTCACCAATGACCCGCACCGCCTCGAAGCCGCCGCCGCGCAGGCTGCTCCACTCCCTCAGGAACTCCGTGATCAAGCGGTGGAACTCCTCGGCCGGGGTCTGCACCGGACGTGTCACCCAGTGGTCGATCTTGCCCACGGCGACCGCGTCGAAGACGGACCGCACCGATTCCCAGTCACCCCAGCGAACCACGGCCACCCGCAATGCCGTCGGGTCGATGGAGCGGATCGCGGCAAGCGCCTCGATGCCATCCGGGTCCTGCGCACCGACCGCGCCAATAACCAGCGCAACCGGCAGGTCAGCCTTCTGCAGGTCCCGCATCCAGGGTTCCAGCTCCGCAAGCCCATCGCAGACGACGAGCTGATAGTCCGCGCCATACCGCTTCGACAGCTCCCGATTGAGGATCTCCCGGGCGCTCGGCTCACGGCAGACGATGACGATGGCCGCCTGTGCCCCGGCAGGCGCGCCGCGCACGGCGGCAGCCAGCTCCTCATACGGGGCGGTGGCAAAGGCTGATGCAGTCATGTCGTCCCCCTCAAGGTGTGTCGCTTGAAATTCGGCAGCCATGCCGTGCTCCGTGCAGAACTGGGCGTATCCGTCAGGGCTGCAGGTGTCTGTGCCAACTGCGGTCACCGGGACCGGCGCTTTGGGTTTCATGAGCCGAGCGTGACGCCGGGGCCCCGTCTGCCTCATCGGTGAGCGCTGCCT
>Ga0335085_10015204_pt1 | contig 11175 bp, 7 predicted proteins | sample Lox_Sample_45_FD_206712 | JGI IMG/M metagenome (GOLD analysis project Ga0335085, IMG submission 206712) | Soil microbial communities from Loxahatchee National Wildlife Refuge, Florida, United States - Lox_Sample_4.5 | ecosystem: Environmental > Terrestrial > Soil > Wetlands | place: USA: Florida... | reverse complement strand
CGGCGCGGGTACATCTCCGGATCGACGACGATTTTCCGGAAATCAGCGAGGCGTTGCTCAACGTCGTGTATCCGCATTACGTGCGGCCGATCCCGTCGATGTCGCTGGCCGAGTTGCGCTTGGATCCGGATCAAGGCAGGCTGGCGTCCGGCTATCGGGTGCCGCGTGACACGATGATGTATTCGCGTCCGGTCGAAGGCGTGCCCTGCAAGTTCAAGACGTGCTTCGACACGACCTTGTGGCCCATCACGGTCACCGCCGCGCAATGGGTCACGCCCGACCGTCTGCGGCCGGCCGCGCGCCTCGGAGACGCGGTGGCCGCCCTGCGGCTGGAACTGCGCTGCTTTCAGGATCTTGCATTCGCGAAGCTGCCCGTGTCGTCGCTCCGCCTGCATCTGAACGGCGAGGGGAACCTCGTGTCGGCGCTCTACGAGTTGCTCTGCAACAACAGCCGGACGATCCTCGTGCGCGAGATCCCGCCGGGCGACGGTCCGGGGGCCACGCAAGCCGGGCCGATGAAGACCGTCACGCTGCCGGCCGGTTCCCTGCAGCCCGCGGGATTCGGTCCGGACGAAGGCATGTTGCCGTACCCGGGACAGTCGTTCCAGGCGTACCGGTTGCTGCAGGAGTATTTCACGTTTCCGGAGAAATTTCTGTTTGTCGATCTCCGCGGGTTCCAGGCTATCCGTGCCGCGGGACTGGGGCGCGCGATCGAGGTGATCGTGCCCGTCGCCCCCTTCGAGCGCGTCGACTGGCGCCCGATGCTCGAGGCGGGGGTCACGGCCTCCACCATCCGCGTCGGCTGCACGCCGATCGTGAACCTGTTTCCCCAGGTGTCCGAGCCGATCCCGTTGACGCAGCGGCGGCACGAGTACCCGGTTGTCCCCGACGCGCGCCGCCGACTCACGACCGAAATTTTTTCCATCGATGAGGTCGTGGCTGTCACGCCGGGCTCGCGTGACCCGCTCCGCTGCGAGCCATTTCATGGTCATCGGCACGGCGGAACTCGCGGCGACGAAGGGGCCCCCACTGCCTACTGGCTGGCGCGCCGCCAACCCAGCGGGTGGCGGTCCGATTCGGGCACGGATGTCGTGTTGTCCTTCGTCGACCTCTCGGGAAGCGCGGTTCACCCCGAGCGGGATGTCGCCACCGCGCGCCTGACCTGCTTCAACAGCGATCTGCCGAGCCGCTTGCCCTTCGGCAACCCGCAGGGCGACTTCACCCTCGAGAGCGGCGGCCCCATTCGCGAGATCGTCGCGTTGGTCAAACCGACGCACGTCGTGCAGCCGCCGTTGGGCGGGCCCCAGCTGTGGCGCCTGATCTCCCAGCTGTCGCTGAATTATTTGTCGCTCACCGATGGCCCCGACTCGTTGCGCGAGATTTTGCGTCTGCATGACTTCTCGGACTCACCGGTGACGAAGCAGCAGATCGACGGAATCACGGACGTGCGGAGCGCGCCGGCGTTTGCCCGGATCGCGAGCGAGTTCGGCTTGAGTTTTGCGCGCGGCAGGCGGGTGGACCTCGAGCTGGATGAAGAGCGCTTCGCGGGCGGGGGCGTGTTCCTGTTCGCGAGCGTACTGGAACAGTTTTTGGGACTCTATGCGTCGTTGAATAGTTTCTCGATCCTGGTGGCGAGAACGCGCCAGCGCAAGGCGCCGCTCCGCGAGTGGCCGCCCCGCGCGGGATGGAAACCGCTGCTATGACTGACCGCCCGCACGATTCATCCGCGGCGACGACGCCCAGGTCGTTCGACGACACGTTCCGCGAATTGCTCGCGGAGCCGTGGGCGTTCGAGTTCTTTCAAGCCGTGCATCTCTTGGAGCGCTTCACGCCGAACCGCGCCGCGGTGGGCGGGTTCGCGGATCCGCGCGCGGAAGTCGTCCGGTTCCGGACCGCCGTCAGCACGGCGTTTCCGGCGAGCGAGATCGCCGCATTCGATCCGCCGGACGAGGAGGGCGACCCGCCCAGGATGACGGTGAATTTCATGGGGCTCACGGGCCCGCAGGGCATTCTGCCGCTGGTGTACAGCGCGTATCTGGCGGAGCGCGAACGCGTCGGCGACCATGCCATCAAGGACTTCTTCGGCATGTTCGATCATCGGGTGCTTTCGCTGTTCTACCGGGCGTGGGCGCGGGCGCATGCGGCCGCCCATGACAACGGCGACGGATGGCTCACGCGACATCTGCTCGATCTCATTGGCCTTGGCACAGACGGGCTGGGCGGCCGGCTCCCGATGTCCGACGACGGCCTGTTGTTCTACGCGGGGCTCCTTGGCCTGCCGACGAGACCCGCGATCGCGCTCGAGCAGCTCGTGGGCGATTATTTCGGCGTGCCGGTTCGCGTCGAGCAGTTCGTCGGCGGATGGTATCCGCTGGAGACGTCCACCCAATGCGAGCTTGGCGAGGACGGGGGACCCTCGGCCCAACTGGGCATGGGCGCGGTCGCGGGTGACGAAACGTGGGACCAGCAGTCGCGCGTTCGTCTTCGCCTGGGGCCGCTTTCCCGCGCGCAGTACGATGACTTTCTTCCTGGGGGGAGCGCGCACGAGCCGATGCGGGCGCTCACCCGGTTCTTTGGCGACGACCAACTGGACTTCGAGCTCCAGCTTGTGTTGGACCGGGCCGAAGTGCCCGGCGTCCGGCTCGGAATGGACGGAGCCGAGTCGGCGCCGCTCGGCTGGTGTACATGGCTCCGCACCTCGCCACTGGGGTGCGACCCGGATGACACGGTATTCACCTTGTAGCAGGACACAACGATGACGGTCAATCTGAGAGCGCTGATCGGGAAGCTGAACTATTACAGCCGGAACGCGGTGGAATCGGCGGCGGGCCTCTGCTTATCCCGGACGCATTATGACGTCGAGATCGAGCATTTCCTCGTGAAGGCGCTGGATTCAACCGACAACGACCTGGCCTTCGTCCTGCGGCATTACGGCATCGAGCGGTCGCGGCTGGTGGCGGACCTGACGCGCAGCCTCGACCATCTCAAGACCGGAAATGCCCGTACGCCGGCGCTCAGTCCGCACCTGGTCCGGCTCCTCACGGAGGCGTGGACGATCGGCTCGGTCGACTACGCGGCGCCCCAGGTCAGGACGGGGCACATTCTCGTCGCGTTGCTCGCGACCGAGGATCTCGGGCGCATGGCCCGCGACCTCAGCCGCGAGCTCCAGAAGATTCCCGCCGAAGCGTTGCGCAAGGATCTCCAGGCCATCGTCGCGGAATCGTCCGAGGAGGCCGAAGCCGCGCGGACGGCGTCGGCCCCCGCGCGCACGGGTGCCGGTGGAGCGGGAGCGGGCGGCGGCAAGACGCCGAACCTCGATCAATACACGGTGAACCTCACCGAAAAGGCCACGAGCGGAAAAATCGATCCGGTGCTCGGTCGCGATTTCGAGATCCGGCAGGTCGTCGACATCCTCACGCGGCGTCGCCAGAACAACCCGATCCTGGTCGGCGAGGCCGGCGTCGGGAAGACGGCGGTGGTCGAGGGGTTCGCGATCCGTGTGGCGAACGGCGACGTGCCGCCCGTGTTGCGAAACGTGACGATCCGGACGCTCGATCTCGCGCTGCTCCAGGCGGGAGCCGGGGTCAAGGGCGAGTTCGAGAACCGGCTCAAGGGATTGATCGAGGAGGTCAAGAACTCTCCGACACCCATCATTCTGTTCATCGACGAGGCGCATACCATGATCGGCGCGGGCGGTCAGGCCGGTCAGGGGGATGCCGCCAACCTGCTCAAGCCGGCGCTCGCCCGCGGTGAGCTGCGGACGCTGGCCGCGACGACCTGGAGCGAGTATAAGAAATACTTCGAGAAGGATCCGGCGCTGGCGCGTCGGTTCCAGCTCGTGAAAGTCGAGGAGCCATCCGAGGAGAACTGCCTCTTGATGCTGCGGGGGATCTCGACGCATCTCGAAGGACATCACAACGTCCGCATCCTCGACGACGGGCTCGAGGCTGCGGTCCGTCTCTCGCATCGCTACTTGGCGGACCGCCAGCTCCCCGACAAGGCGGTCAGCGTACTCGACACGGCATGCGCCCGCCTCGCGCTGAGTCAGAACGCGACGCCCGCGCCCATCGAGGACGTGATGCGGCAGCTCGACGATCTCGCCGTGCAGACCCGCGTTCTCGAACGAGAGGTGGTCGTCGGGGCGGACCACGGCGATCGACTCGCGGACATCGAGCGGGTGCGCGGTGAAACACAAAACCGCCTGGCCGCGCTCACGGCGCGCTGGGACGGCGAGAAGACGCTCGTGTCGCGGATCCGGGAGGTGCGCGAGCGCCTCGAAACGATGGCGGCCGATACGACGGCCGCGACCAACGGGACCGATGTCGCGACGCAGCGCGCCGAGCTCTCCGCGCTCAACGACGAGTTGGCCGCGATGCAAGGTGAGCAGCCGCTCATGCGGGTCTGCGTCGACGCCTCCATCGTCGGCGAGGTCGTGTCCGGCTGGACCGGCATTCCCGTCGGCAAGATGCTGCGCGACGAATTGGGGGTCGTGCTGGAGCTGGAACGCCGGTTGGAAGCACGCGTGATCGGACAGACGCACGCCCTCGAATACATCAGTCGGCGCATCCGGACGTCGCGCGCCGGGGTCGAGGACCCGAGCAAGCCCAAAGGCGTCTTCATGCTCGTCGGACCGAGCGGCGTCGGAAAGACGGAGACGGCCCTCGCGCTGTCCGACCTGTTGTACGGCGGCGAGCACAACATGATCGGCATCAACATGTCGGAGTTCCAGGAGGCACACACCGTCTCGACGCTCAAGGGTTCACCCCCGGGCTATGTCGGCTATGGGGAGGGCGGCGTGCTCACCGAAGCGGTCCGCCGCAGACCGTACTCGGTCGTGCTGCTGGACGAAGTCGAGAAGGCCCATCCCGACGTGCTCGAACTCTTCTTTCAGGTGTTCGACAAGGGCAACATGGAAGACGGCGAGGGACGGTCGGTGGACTTCAAGAACACCGTCATCATCCTCACGACGAACGCGGGGACGGACACCATCATGAAGCTCACGGCCGATCCCGAGACCATGCCGTCGCACGAGGGGTTGGTGCAGGCGCTCAAGCCGGAATTGGACAAGGTGTTCAAGCCGGCCTTCCTGGGGCGGATGGTCATCATCCCCTACTTCCCGATCCGCGACGACAACATGAAGAAGATCATCCGGCTCAAGTTGGGCCGGATCAAACGCCGCATCGAGGACACGCACCGCGTGAGCTTCACGTTCGACGAGGCGCTCGTGGATGCGGTGAACGCCCGATGCACCGAGGTCGAGAGCGGCGCGCGGAATGTCGACAACATTCTCACCCACACCCTCTTGCCCGAGGTGTCGGTGCGTCTGCTGCAGCAGATGGCCGAGGGCGGGCGCATCGGCGCCATCCGGGTCGGCGTGGGCGACGGAGGGCAGTTCTCCTACGAGATCGACGAACCCGCCGCCCGGGGCGGATCGGTGACGTCCGCCACGGCGGCGCCGGCGGCGGCAGTCTAACCTAGGGCGACGGTGCGACGGACCGCGGACGTGTTCTTTTCCAGGAGACTGTCATGGCAACGATGACGCAGGACGGGAAACCGATGAGCGTGCAAACGCCGCTGGGCAAGGACGTCCTGCTGCTCGACGCGGTGTCCGGCGAATCGCGCGTGTCGTCGCTCTTCCGCTACACCCTGACGCTCCTCTCGCAGAAGGCGTCGATCGACCCGAAGGACATCCTCGGAAAGAAAGCGTCCCTCTCACTGCTGCAGCCCGACGGATCGACCCGAAACATCTTCGGCATGATTCGGCGGTTCAGTCAGCTCGGCAGTCAGCAGGGCCTCATCACATGCAGCGCGGAGCTGGTCCCGTCGGCCTGGGTGCTCACGCGGTCGATTGACTGGCGCATCTTCCAGAACAAGACGACCCAGGCCATCGTCGAAGATGTGCTGCAGGGCGCCGGGGTCACGGACTTTCGTTTTTCTCTCTCGGGCACGTACGATCCGCGCCCGTACTGCGCGCAGTTTGGGGAGACGAACCTCGACTTCATCTCTCGCCTGCTGGAGGAGGAGGGGATCTCGTATTTCTTCGATCACACCGGCAAGAGCGACGTCATGGTGTTTGGGGACGCGCCGGTCGCCGTCAAGCCGATCCCCAAGCTCAAACCGCTGGATTTCACGACGACGCCCGCGCCCGGCATGGAGAACGTCGTTTTTTCGCTGACGCGCGAAGACAGCGTGTGCACCGCCAAGGTGACCGTTCGCGATTTCGATTTCACGAAGGCCGGCCCCTCCGACGCGGGTTCGCTCACGACCAACGTCGCGGGGACGGCACCCGGCCAGCAGGAAGTCGGTGAGGACTATGAGTATCCGGCCGCGTTCGACCAGATCAGCGCCGGGGAGCGCCGCGCCCGTGTTCGATTGGAGGAGCTCGAAGCGCTGGCCCAGGTCATCCGCGGCGACACGAATTGTCGGGCCTTGGAGAGCGGATGGAGCGCGGACATCGCGGGCGCGTTGAGCGGCGGCGCCAAAGGACCCTTTCTCCTGCTCCAGGTCGCGATGACGGCGTCCCTGCAAGGGACGTATGTCACCAGCAAGGACGGCGCGGCGTTCGTGTTCTCGTCGACGTTCACGGCAATTCCACAGAGCGTGCCGTATCGCCCTCCTCGAATCACACCCAAGCCGGTGGTGCGGGGCACCCAGACCGCCATCGTGACCGGTCCGTCGGGCGAAGAGATCTACGTCGACGAGTATGGCCGGGTCAAAGTGCATTTTCATTGGGATCGCCTCGGGAAGAGCGACGATACCAGTTCGCTCTGGGTGCGGGTCGCGACACCCTGGGCCGGCAAGACGTGGGGGATGGTCCACTTGCCGCGGGTCGGCCAGGAAGTGGTGGTGACGTTCCTCGACGGCGACCCCGACCGGCCGCTCATCACGGGGTTGGTCTACAACGCCGAACAGATGCCGCCGTACGCGCTCCCGGCGAACAAGACGCAGAGCGGCATCAAGTCCCGGAGTTCCCCGGGCGGAAGCGCCGATAACTTCAACGAGATTCGTTTCGAGGACAAGAAGGGGTCCGAATTGGTCTACGTGCACGTCGAAAAGGACCTCACGACCGACGTCAAGAACGATGAAACGCGATCGGTCCTCCACGATCGAACGACCACGATCAAGAACAACGAGACCCAAACCGTCTCGGAAGGGGACGAGACCATCACGGTGGCGAAGGGGAACCAGATCGTGGCGGTCAGCCAGGGCGACCAGACCGTGACGGTCGGCAAGGGCAATCAGACCATCACGATCGGCCAGGGCAACCAGTCGCTCACGATCAAGCAGGGCAACCAGACCGTCGAGATCAGCCAGGGCAAGCAGGACGTGACGATCATGGGGAACCGCACCACGCAGATCAAACAGGGAAACGACGAACTCGACGTCAATATGGGAAACCTCACGACGAAAGTCGCCATGGGGAACGTCGCGACGACGGTCAGCCTCGGAGAGATCTCCATGACCGCGCTGCAGGGTATCGAGCTCACGGTCGGTGAGAACTCGATCAAGATCGACCAGTCCGGCGTCACCATTCAGGGCATGACCGTGAACGTCACCGGTCAGATCCAGACACAGATCAAAGGCCTGATCACGCAGGTCAACGCCGACGCGATGTTGCAGCTCAAGGGCGGCGTCACCATGATCAACTGATGGCACACGATTCCCTGCGCCGGGCGCGGTCCTCGAGATGACCGCGGCACCCGCGCCCGCCCCGCGCGCCTCGGCCGTGTGCACCGCCGCTGAAGTCAGCGACGAGGCGCTCGCGCTCGTGATCGACGGTGAGCCGGGTTCCAAGGCGCTCGTCGCGCGCTTCACCGACGCGGGCCTTCTGGCCGACGCCGTCAAGTTCCTCGCCCACGCGCTCCCGAAGCGAGAATCCGTCTGGTGGGCCTGGGTCTGCGCGCGGAAAGCGGCCGGCGGCACGCCGGCCCCGCGGATCTCGACCGCGCTGGCGGCGACGGAGCGGTGGGTCGTACAACCCAACGAGGAGAACCGTCGCGCGGCCATGGCTGCCGCCGAGCAAGCCGAGTTCGGAACGCCGGCCGGCTGTGCCGCGCTCGCCGCGTTCCTGAGCATGGGCAGCGTCGCGCCGCCCCACGTGCAAGCCGTGCCGCCGGGCGAATTCGCCAGTGCCAAAGCCGTCGCCGGCGCGGTAACGCTGTCCGCGGTCGCGGAGCCAAAACAGGCGGAGGCGAAGTTCCGCGAGTTCATTGGTCTGGGACTCGAAGTCGCCGAGCGTACCAAATTGTGGGTCGCATGAACAGCGGCCGGACGCGTACTCAACGGAGCTGGTGAGATGGGACAACCCGCCGCGCGCGTAGGAGACATGCACGTGTGTCCGATGGTGACGCCCGGCGTGCCGCCGATTCCGCATGTCGGGGGCCCGATCCTGCCTCCGGGCGGCGTGACCGTGCTTGTGGGATCCATGCCCGCGGCGCGCGCTACCGATATGTGCGTCTGCGTCGGCCCGCCCGACACCATCGCGTTGGGGTCATTCACGGTCTTGATCTGCAGTATGCCGGCGGCGCGGATGGGCGATATGAGCGCACACGGCGGCTCGATCGTGCTCGGGCTACCGACCGTCCTGATCGGGTAGCGCTCCGGTCCCGCTCGTCTCCGACGCGGCTGCCTTGCCAAGGCGGCGTCCCATCCGTAGCGTCTCTCGATCCCTCTCCGGTGAGCCCCCCGATGCGCCTTCCTGTGTTTGTCGCGCTCTTCGCCGTTCCGGTTCTCGCGTGCGGCACACCGATGACTCCGGCACCGACGCCCGCCGCCAGCCCGGCTGCACCCGCCGCCGCCGCAGCGCCGGCGCCCGCCCAAGCGCCGGCGGTCATCACGATTCACGCGGGCCAGCTCCTGGACGGCAAGGGCGGCGCGATCAGCAATGCGACCGTCGTCGTCCAAGGCTCCAAGATCCTGCGCGTGGACCGGGGTGCGCCCGCGGGGGGTGCCACCTACGATCTGGCCACGATGACCGTGCTGCCCGGCATCATCGACGCGCACGTGCACATCGCGTGGTACTTCAACAAAGACGGGCGATACGTCACCACGCGAGGCCCGAGCGAGACCGCCGTGCAGTCGATCCTCTACGGCGCCGGGAACGAATACGCCACGCTGATGGGCGGCGTCACCACCATTCAAAGTCCCGGAGATTTCGTCGACCGGGACCTCCGCGATTGGACGGCGATGGGCAAGATCGTCGGCCCGCGCATCCTGACGTCTCTCACGCCGTTCCAGGCCGCACGCGGGGCGCGGGCGGCCCCGGAGTCGCTCCGCGCCGCGATCCGGGCGCGAAAAGACTCGGGCGCCGACGTCATCAAGATCTTCGCCTCGGCGAGCATCCGGACCGGGGGCCAGCTCGACATTCCGGCCGAGCAAATCAACGCGTTGTGCGATGAGGCGAACAAGGAGGGCATGCGGACCATGGTGCACGCCCACAGCGCGGAGAGCATCGAGTTGGTGGTGAACGCGGGCTGCAAGCAGATCGAACACGGCATCTTCGCGACGGACGCCGACCTCAAGCTCATGGCGGACAAAGGCGTGTATTTCGATCCGCAGGTTTGTCTCGTGCTCGAGAACTATCTTCAGAACCGCGACAAGTTCAAGAGCAGCATCAACGACGCCGGGTTCGACGCGATGGAAAAGGCGATTCCGGTGACGACCGAAATGTTCAAGCACGCGATCAAGACACCGGGACTCAAAGTCCTCTTTGGCACGGACGCGGTGGCCGGGGCGCATGGCCGCAACTTGGAAGAGCTCATTTGCCGCGTGCAGCGCGGCGGACAAGCGCCGATGGACGCCATCATCTCGGCGACGTCGCTCAACGCGGAGGCCATGCGGCTCTCGGATCAGATCGGGTCGATCACGCCGGGGCTCCAGGCGGACATCATCGCGGTGCGTGGCAATCCCCTCACGGACATCACCACGTTTCGCGACGTGGCGTTCGTGATGAAGGGCGGAACCGTCTACAAATGGGAAGGGAAGCGATAACCATGGCCGTCGTGGTGGAAGGCATTCCGGTCGATGTCACCGATCCGATCAACGCGCGCATCCTGGCGGTGTCGGAGGATCGCATCGCCGGATTTCTCATCGAGCCGTTCGAGGAAATCGCGCGGCTCGCGGGCGTGGAACTCCCGGTCGTCGTCGAGCGGCTCCGCGCGATGCTGGCCGCGGGCACCATCCGGCGCATTCGCCAAACGCTCATGGCGACCAGCCTGGCGCCGGGCGCGCTGGTCGCCTGGCGGATCGACCCCGAGCGGCTCGACCCGGCGTTCGATTTCCTCGTGCGCGACGACCCGTTTTCCGGGCACGTCGTGATTCGCTCGACTGACGCGGCAACGCCGGGGTCGGCGTACCGGTTGTGGACGACGGTCAAGGTGCCGCAAGGGTATGCGCTCGAGAAGCATTGCGAGTGGTTGCGCGTCCGGATCGGGGCCGATGCCTTTCGCGCGATGCCCGCGAAGAATCTGTTTGCGCTCGGCGTCGGCCACGTGCGCCGCCGCGGCATGGAGCCCGGGAGTCGGAGCGAGGAGCTGGGCCAGATCATCAGCACCACCGTGCTCGACCTCTCGCCGCTCGAATGGCAGGTGCTCGAAGCGCTCAAGCGCGAGCTGTCGACGGACGAGATCGGGTCGAACCCGTGGGGGCCGCGCGCCGTGGAAGCCGGTGTGACGCTGGAGACCTTCGCCGAGGTCGCGCGCTTCCTGAACGCCCGCGGCGTGATCGGCCGGTTCTCGACGTTCCTGGAGCACGTGAAGCCGTCGGCGACCGGCGAACGCGTCACCCGGTACAATGCCTTGTTTCACTGGCGCGTCCCGGCCGGCCGGGAAATCGACGCCGGGCGCGAGGTGGGACGTCATCATATTCTCACGCACTGTTACTGGCGTGAGGGCGGGGCCGAGTTCGCCAACGTCAACATCATGGCCGTCGCGCACGGGACCGACAAGGCACTCGTCCTCGCGCACAAAGCGGCGATCGACGCGCATCTCGTGTCGGTGGGAATCCCCGTCTCGTATACGAACGTGTTTTGGGGCGGACGCAGCGAGATCAAGCCCTCCGAGATCATGCCGTCGGCGTATGTGGCGTGGTGCCGGCGCATGGACATCGATCCCGAGACGATGCGTGGGTAGCGGCGGTTGCGCTACCCGTCGCCGTTGTCCAACGACCGCCAGAGAT
>Ga0335085_10015203_pt1 | contig 11175 bp, 5 predicted proteins | sample Lox_Sample_45_FD_206712 | JGI IMG/M metagenome (GOLD analysis project Ga0335085, IMG submission 206712) | Soil microbial communities from Loxahatchee National Wildlife Refuge, Florida, United States - Lox_Sample_4.5 | ecosystem: Environmental > Terrestrial > Soil > Wetlands | place: USA: Florida... | reverse complement strand
CAACGTACCGCATGGAGCGCCCCCACTCGTTTCTTAGGAGACACCGCTGCGTGCTGGAGAAAGCGGGGGAGGCTAATGAAATTGACGAATAGGGATGATTGGAGCCTAGCGCACTTGTTCTCTAGCACGCTGGTTGAAAATTTTTATGCCGTTGTTGGGGCTTAGTGCTGTGATCGAAATCACATGCGGGTGTTATTACCGCATTCTTCGAACTGCCGAGAATTAGGTAGGCGGCGTTCACTTCTGCTTTGCACGAAGCTTTATTTGCTCGCTATCAGATATGGCCGAGGTGCTGAGCATGTCGCGCAGGGAGCCCCAAACCAGGAGCAGGTCGAAATCTCGTGTTTTCTGCCGTTCCTCAGGAGCCACAGCCAGGCTGGTTTCAATGCAGCCACGGAGTTGCCTTGCTCGTCCACACGCTGGATGGATATTTGCTTCGCAGTTCCTCGGCGACTTTGCTCAGGACTGTGTGATCGTGAGACGCGCTGTACTGCGCGACCGCCCGCCAGTACATCGCCGCCGGGCGCGAAATGGGACTCGCCATACTGAGCGACCACGTCTCCGTACCATCGTTCCGCATCGGCGTATTTTCTTCTGCACGAAGGCGATGCAGCCAAGACCATTCTTTAGAGCCGCCACAAAATCTTTGTTGGGCAGATAGCCTTCCAGTCGCACGCGCTCCTTGCCGGCGGCACCGAGCAGGAGCACTGTCGGAGTCCAGACCGCATCAAAGCGGTGGAACCATGCCGGGTGCTCTTTGATGTGGGCTTTTACCGGAAGGAAGTTTTCGCGGATGAACTCGGCAGTTTTCTGATCTTCATACGACTCGGTATCCAGCCGAGCGCAGGCTCCTCACGCGGGAGCCGCTCTGAAATCAGCAAGATGGAGCGGGATTGCTCTTTGGCTGCGGCGTGGGTCTGATCGATATCCTTGCTCGAATTCACGCTCATGATTCGGCTCCTTATAAGTATGGTGCCACGAGTCAGAACTGCAGCTTGAGCGCGAGTTGGATCGAGCGGGGGCCGCCCATTTGGTATAGCGGGTTGAGGCCGCTGGTGAAGCATCTCGCCGAACTTTACCAATAGTCGCTCCAGGATGAGACCGATCGAAAGCGCTACACACTTGTAGAACAACTTCCCACTCCCAACTCAGGCCCACCCAACCATTGATTTTCTATCCAAGGAGGGCGGCTCTCCCTGCGCCAACCAGTTCATTGCGAGATGAGCCCAGATCGGCGAAGCGGCGCACATTGCCAGTGATTTTGAACACCGCAAGAGTTAACAATCGGCTTAAGATGTATATCCATTATGGGGAAAGGGCGCAGGGACGTAGTCCTCTGGTTGGGCATCCTGCTCGCGTGCTGCGGTTGCTCATTTGCTTCAGATCCCTCCGTCGCCGTCACTCACCGCGAAGAGAGAACTGACTCGACTCCCCGCCACCTTCGGAATATCCACGCTCAAGACGGCCATGCTCTGGTGAGGGACCTCAAATTCACCCACGTCACCACCAACGATGGCCTAGCTCAGGACAATATCGTTGACATTTTGCAGGATCACCGGGGTTTCATGTGGTTTGCAACCGGAGGAGGCCTCAACCGCTATGATGGCAACACGTTCGTCGTGTACCAAAACAGCAGCGACGATCCTAATACGTTGAGCGCCAACTCCGTTCAGAGCCTGATTGAAGACGACCATGGCAATTTGTGGATAGGCACCTGGGGTGGTGGGCTCGACAAGTTAGATCCAACAACCGACCGCTTTACCCACTACCGGTATGACCCCGACGACTCCAACAGCATTAGCGGCGATCGGGTTAAGAGCCTCGCCCGAGACAGTCGCGGCTATCTCTGGGTTGGCACCATAGACGCCGGCCTGAACAAATTTGATCCGGCCACTGGAACCTTCACTCGCTATCGAAATGACAGCAATGGCCAATTTGTTCAGGCGGTCAATTCCATTATCGAGGATAGCCATGGAGATATCTGGTTTGCGGGCGCAGGCGGTCTGTTCCATGTCAGCCCACAAACAGGACAGATCATTCGCCCGCCTGCACCCATAGATGGCTTAGCCGTGGATTATCTCCGTGAAGACAAGGCTGGCAATCTCTGGATGCTTGCCAATTCGCCGATCGTCGCACTCGTCAAATATGATCGTCAAGCAGAACGGTTTACTGAATATCCATTTGGGGAAGGCGCTGTCGGCATACTCCATAGCACCATTCTGGATGACGGGCAGCATGGGTTGTGGGTGGCATCGAGCCGGGGGCTTTATCACTTCGATCTGCAAACAGAACAGTTCGCGTTTCGCTTTCAACACGATGAGACCAACCCCGACAGCCTCAGCGATAACAAAGTTGTCTCAATTTACCGGGATAGGGCCGGCCTGCTGTGGATAGGCACGGAGACTGGGGGGCTTAATATTCTCGATTTCCGACAAGAACAGTTCCGTTCTTACCGGCATCGTCCCGGCAACCCCGATAGTCTATCGCCCGGTGTGGTCACCGCAATGCATCAAGATCGCAGCGGCATCCTCTGGGTAGGTTTCCTTCCCCGAGGCTTGGATAGATTCGATCGAAAGACGGGGCAAGTCACCCATTATGTTCCCGGCGAGGGGAACAAGAACGCGCTCGGCAAAGGCAGTAACCTTAATGGCATTTACAGAGACCTACAGGATTATCTCTGGTTGGGTGGCTGGGGCGCTCTGGACCGGTTCGATAAACGAAGCGGGCAGTTCAAACATTACCAACACAAGACCGATGATCCCAATAGCTTACTTTCGCACGAGATTCTCTGCATCTATGAAGATAGAAGCGGCAGGCTATGGGTGGGGCAGGTTGGCGGTCTCAGCCGTTTTGATCCAGCGACGGAGAGGTTCATCAACTACCAGGACAATCCCGCTGACCCTGCCAGCTTGGGGAACAGTGGTGTCAGTGCCATCTATCAGGACCGGTCTGGCACGCTGTGGTTTGGGACGTGGACCGGCACATTGAGCAGGTTCGACGACAAGGCAAACACCTTCGTCAACTACAGGGCCAACTCTCGTGATCCTCAGAGACTCAGTAGTGGGGGCATCTATGCCATCCACGAAGATCGGGCCGGAACATTGTGGCTGGGAACCTTGGATGGACTGTACCGGTATAACCGCGAAAACCAAACGTTTACCCACTACACGGTGAATCAGGGCCTACCCAGCAGCGTAATTCAGTGCATTCTGGATGATCGGGCCGGCAGGCTCTGGCTCAGCACCAAGAAGGGGATATCCCGGTTCGATACTCGCAACGAGACCTTCAGAAATTATGACGTATTCGACGGCTTGCAGAGCAACGATTTCGCCATAAATTCCTGTTATGAAGACAGCCAAAGCGGGGAGATGTTATTTGGCGGCAACAACGGGATTACCGCTTTCTTTCCTGAAAATATCCGGGACAATCCCTACGTGCCTCCGGTAGTGCTAACCAGTTTCAAGATCTTCAATGAACCCGTTCGCATCGGGCCTGACTCGGTGCTCAAGAAAGCCATCCCATATGCCGATTCCCTGACTCTCTCCTACCGCGACAATGTCTTCTCGTTTGAATTTGCAGCCTTGAGCCACGCAAATTCCCACAAGAACCGTTATCGATATAAGCTCGAGGGCCTAGAGCCTGGCTGGAACGAGGTGGGCAGCAAGCAACGCCTCGCCACCTACACCAATCTAGATCCCGGCAAATATGTTTTTCGCGTGCAGGCATCCAACAGCGACGGGGTGTGGAACGAAGAAGGGGTGTCGCTGCCCATTCTCATCACGCCGCGATGGTGGAGAACAAACTGGTTCAGGGCTCTATTTGCGGTCATCCTCTTGACATTGCTTTGGGCCGCGTACCAACTGCGAGTGCGGCAACTTGCTGCGCAGTTCAACATGCGTCTGGAAGAACGGGTAGCCGAACGCACCCGGGTGGCTCGCGACCTACACGACACGCTGTTGCAGAGTTTTCAGGCACTTTTGCCGTTGCTTCAGGCCGGCATCAACATGTTTGGTTCGCGTCCGGCTGACGCATTGAGAACGTTCGAAAAAGCTGCAGATAATGCGTCACAAGCGATAGCTGAGGGCCGGGATGCAATCCAAGGCATGCGCACGTCCACGGTCGAGAAGAATGATCTGGCCGTAGCCATTCGGACGGTTGGGGAAGAACTCGCTTCTGGTGCCAGCAATCAGCCCTCGCCCAACTTCAACGTAGTTGTGGAAGGGGTATCTCGCAATCTGCATCCGATTCTACGCGATGAAGTTTACCGGCTTGCAGTGGAGGCGTTGCGCAATGCCTTCCGGCATGCGGCGGCGCAAAGCGTGGAAGTGGAAATCCGTTACGACGAAAAGTATTTCCGGCTTCGCGTTCGCGACGATGGGAAAGGAATTCCGTCAGACGTGCTCAGTGGGGATGGCCGTGAAGGGCATTACGGCTTGCCTGGGATGAGGGAACGCGCGAAACTCGTGGGCGGGAAGTTGGCTATCTGGACTGAAGTGGACGGCGGTACAGAGATCGAGCTCAATATTCCAGGAGCGAGGGCGTTCGTGAAATCCGCCCGGCCTTTCTGGTACTTTGGAAAGCGCTCCGCCACGGAAACAGATGAGAAGGAACGCATAGAACGTGAGTGATGGCTCAGCACAAATCCGGATTCTTGCAGTGGATGATCATGTTCTTGTAAGAGAGGGCATAGCTGCACTCATCGGTAGTGAACCTGAATTGACTCTGGTAGCGGAAGCTTCGAATGGGCGTGAGGCTATCCAGCAGTTCCGTGCGCATCGTCCGGACGTCACGCTGATGGATATCCAAATGCCGGAGATGAACGGCCTCGATGCGATCATCGCGATTCGGGCAGAATTTCCTGATGCGAAGATCATTGTGCTGACGACGTACAAGGGCGATGTACAGATTCTTCGCGCACTAAAAGCAGGAGCACAAGGTTATCTGCTGAAGAATACGATTCACAAGGAACTCACAGAGACAATCCGCGCGGTCCACGCAGGAAAGAAGGCGCTTTCTCCTGAAGCCTCGTTTGCGGTTGGTTTTCCTCGATATGAGCAGGTACTCGTAGCACACAGATGCGCTCCATACGTCCTCCCCGAAACGATCGCATCCCAGTGAATCACCTTCAGCTCCAGCAAAACATCCCAATGCGGCACCGGGATGCTTACGGCAAACGGACACTTTCTTCGCAGGCGACGATTTAACAGCGCACAATGTTATCGCCGTGAATGCCTCTCATCGCGTTGCGTGTATCAACTACCAAAGATGCATGCTGCGCGATCCATTGGTAGTCATAATCAGAATGGTCGGTCACGATCAGCACACAGTCATACTTGCCCACGTCCTCCACAGGCGTGCATTTCATTTGCAAATCGTAGTGGCGGCCTTTGCCGATAAACGGAAAGTATGGATCGTTGTAGCCGACTTGAGCGCCATCGTTCTGCAGCAGTTCAATAATGGTTAGTGCAGGAGACTCGCGCAGGTCATCGATGTCCTTCTTGTAAGCGACTCCAAGCACGAGCACTTTTGCACCATTAAGAGCCTTCCGCTGCTGACTGAGAGCCCTGCTCACGCACGAGACCACATGGTATGGCATGGAGTTGTTGATGTCTCCAGCCAGTTCGATGAATCGAGTCTGAAAATCCCACTCCTTCGCCTTCCACGACAGGTAATACGGATCGAGAGGGATGCAGTGTCCGCCAAGGCCGGGGCCAGGATAGAAGGGTTGAAAGCCGAATGGTTTGGTTGACGCGGCCTCAATGACTTCCCAAATATCTAATCCCATGCGCAGGGATAAAAGCTTCAATTCATTGACCAGCGCTATATTCACGCAGCGGTAAATGTTCTCCAGCAGCTTCGTCATCTCGGCAACGGCAGGCGAGGATACAGGAACGACCCGGTTGAAGATTGCGCCATATAAAGTCGCCGCCAGTTCGGAAGCTTGAGAGTCAAATCCTCCCACGACCTTCGGGATATCTCGTCGAGCGATGCTGTCATTACCAGGGTCCTCTCGTTCAGGAGAGAATGCGACGAAGAATTCGTTTGTTCCATCAGCAGTGTCGCCGCGAGCCGCCTTCAAACCACAGCCGTTGCCCTCTTCCAAGATGGGAATAAGAAGCTCTTCCGTGGTGCCAGGGTAGGTCGTGCTCTCGAGAACCACCAATTGACCGGCACGTAAATGCGGTGCTATGGCTTTGGCGGTGTTGGTAATAAAACTGAGATCGGGCTCTCGATATTCGTCCAAAGGCGTCGGTACACAGATGATGATGGCGTCCATTTCCCCGAGGGACGAAAACTCAGCCGTCGCACTGAAACCTCCAGACCGTGCCACCTGAATCTCAGTTGGCGGAATTCGATAGATGTACGATCCACCAGAGCAGAGGGTCGTCACTTTATACTGGTCGACGTCAAAACCAGTCACTCGGAACTTCGCTTCGGTGTAGAGCAAAGCAAGTGGCAGCCCCACGTAGCCGAGACCGATTACACCCACCCGCGCCCGGCGAGTTTCGATTCTGGTTTTCAACTCTGAGAATAGGCTGGTGGCATTTGTGCATGTATTCATACGATGATCTCCTCTTTCAAAAACCGATGTTCATGTCTAGAGCTGCCGATGCCCCTCTCCAACAAGGCTATGTCTGCCACCCACCACCCAGATTCCGGTAGAGGTTTACAAGCCCTAAGAGCTCATTCAGTTGGGCCTGCGCCAATCCCAATTCGGCGTTAAAGGAATTGGTTTCATTTGTAAGCACTTCCAGATAGCTGGTAGCGCCGCTCCGGTAGCGCGTTTGGGAAAGTCGCGCTGCATCCTGAGCAGCCAGTACGAGTTCCTGTTGCCGTTCCCGGAACTCGCGGTTTTTTTGATACTCCACCAGCGAGTCCGAAACACCGCGAAATGCCTGCTGGATGGTGCGTTGATAGGTAAGCGCCATTTCCTCTTTGCGAGCTTCGCTCAAGCGGACGCCAGACTTGATTCTGCCGCCGGCGAAGATGGGCTGGGTGAGGCTGCCGCCGAAATTCCAGAATCCCGCGGGGCCGGTGAATAGGTTTGTTAGCGCAGAACTCAGAAAACCGCTGTTGCCTGTCAGCGAGATTTGTGGAAAGTACGCAGCTCGAGCGACTCCGATCTGCGCGTTGGCCGCCATTAACTCGGCTTCGGCCGCTCGGATGTCGGGACGACGCTCCAGCAAGTTCGAAGGCAGTCCTGCCGGCACCTCCGGCGCATGGGGCTGTTCTGTGAGTTTCATGCCTCGAGCGACGGGTGCGGGGTTCCTTCCCAGCAAAGTACTGAGGAAATTCTCCTCTTGTTGAATTTGTCGCTCCAGACTGGGAATGCTCTCGGCCGCTGTCGCAACCAACTGTTCCGCCTGGCGTACGTCAAGCATGGTGGCTGCACCGCCGTCCGACAATGTGCGAGTGAGATGCAGCGACTCCTGCCGTGAGGCTAAAGTGCGGCGGGAGATCTCAAGCTGAAGGTCATAAGCACGTAGCTGAAAGTAGGCCGTCGCCACATCACTTACAAGGCTGTTGATCACGGCCCGGCGGGCCCACTCTGTTGCCAGGAGATTCGCCCGTGCTGCTTCAGTGGCGCGGCGGTACTTACCCCAGAAGTCCAGTTCCCATACCATGGAAGCGCCCACTGCGTTGAAGCTGGTTTCGGTTTCTGGTGAGAACTTCGTTTCTGGAATCCGATTGTTGAAACCAGCAGCCCCGGCGTTAACCGTCGGCAACTGGTCAGCCCGAGTGATGCCTAATTGCGCTCGTGCTTCCATGATCCTCGCTGCCGCAATGCGAACATCGTAGTTTTGCTGCAACGCCGTGCGCATCAATTCCTGGAGCGTCGGATCCTGAAAAACATCCCACCATTTCTGGTCAGCCAGAGATGGTGCGGCAGGCGTCGACGATTGTTGCATGGAATTCCCGCCAGGCTTAGAACCTTCCTGCGCACCATCCTCCGGAGATGCTCCGCGATAAGTGAGCGGAACCTCCACCTTGGGCCGTTTGTAGTTCGGCCCGACAGCGCAGGCACACGTGAACAGGGTCAGAAGTGAAAGGACAATTGCGTTTCTCACGTTAGTCAGCCTCCATTGGACGCGGCTCCGGAACGCTGACCGGTTGCGGTTTACGACTGCAGCGCTCGCTTAGTGTCTCGACCAGTACATACAGAGCGGGGATGATGAAGATGGCGATTGCGGTAGCAGCCGCCATTCCACCGATGACCGCAGTCCCCATGATCTGGCGGGCCACAGCTCCGGCACCCGCCGCGGTCCACAGGGGTACGCAACCGAGGATGAATGCAAAAGATGTCATCAGAATGGGACGCAGCCGCAGTTTGGCTCCCTCCAAGGCGGCATCAACCAGTGGCTTCCCATGAACTTCATGCATCTCTTTCGCGAATTCCACGATTAAAATCGCATTTTTCGCAGCCAAACCGATCAGCATGATTAAACCGATCTGGGCGTAAACATCGTTCTCGATCTGGACCATGAAGGGCGGCAAGAAAAGGCCTAGCACCGCACGACGCAGCCAAAGCACGGCGAAGGCGCCAAATACAGCAATCGGAGTGCTAAGCAGCACGCTGAACGGTAGCGACCAGCTTTCATACAGCGCGGCGAGGATCAGGAAGACGAACAGAAAGGACATCCCGAAGATGACCCACGTGGGCACGCCCTGGCGCGCCTTCTGTTCCTGGAACGACATGCCCATGTAATCGAAACCCATTTCCGGCGGCATGGTCTGGTGAAAGACGTCTTCCAGCGCCGTTGTGACTTGATCGGAACTGTATCCAGGTGCAGCGATGGCATTGATCTGCGCGGATCTGTACTCGTTGTAGCGCATGGTGAATTCCGGACCGACACGCGATTCGAAGTTGGTCAGCGCGGAAAGGGGAACCATGACGCCATTCTTATTGCGCACATAGAACTGGCCGATATCTTTTACAGTGGCGCGATACGGAGCTTCCGCTTCCACATAGACCTGCCAGGTGCGTCCAAATTCATTGAAGTAATTCACGAACAGCCCGCCCATGTAGGCCTGGACCGTTTGATAGACATCGCTGATCGGTACACCCTGTTTCAGTACTTTCTCTTTATCCACTGTCAAGTATTGCTGCGGAACTCTGGGAACAAAGGTCGTACTAACCATGCCAAGTTCGGGACGTTTCCGTGCCGCAGCCAGAAACTTATCGACATTGTTCGAGAGGAATTCGATATCCTTTCCGGAGCGGTCTTCCAGAACGAACTGAGCTCCGCCGGAAGTCCCGACGCCGGGGATGGGCGGTGGAGAGAATGCAAACATCGTGCCTTGTGGCATCGCCATGAGCTTTTGGTTCAACCGCGCCCAAATGACCTTGTACAACTCTTCAGTGGTTTTGCGTTCTTCCCAAGGCTTCAACTGGACGAAATAGAAGGCGGTATAGCTGCTGCGGGTAAAGCTGAGCAGACTGAAACCAATGACGCTGGTGTAGTGATCGACGCCCGGCGTAGATCCCAGGATCTTTTCGACTTCCGTGGAAGCTTCTTGCGTCCGCTCCAGAGAAGCGCCCTCGGGCAGTTGCAGGTTCATGTACATATAGCCCTGATCTTCATCGGGAAGGAAGCTGGAAGGCAGTTTGCGTCCAAAAAACACCGCGCCTATGCCGAACAGAACCAACACGGCCAGGGCAAACGCGCCTTTTCGGACCACAATGCCGGATGCTCGGACATAGCCGTTCGTGCCAGACTCGAATTTCCGATTGAACCAGCCGAAGAATTTGGCAAGCGGGCCATGGCTCTCTTTCTTGGGACGCAGCAGAAGTCCGGCTAACGCTGGACTTAATGTAAGAGCGTTGAAAGCCGACAGGATCACCGAGACCGCGATCGTGATGGCAAACTGCTTATATAGCTGTCCCGTAATGCCGGGAATGAAGACGGTGGGCACGAACACCGCCGAGAGCACCAGGGCGATGCCGATCACCGGTCCCGACAGTTCCTCCATGGCCTTGCGGGCTGCTTCTTTCGGCGTCAGGCCCTCTTCGATGTGTCTCTGCACTCCTTCCACAACGACGATGGCATCATCGACCACCAGGCCGATCGCCAGCACAAGTCCGAACATGGAAAGCGTGTTGATGGAAAAGCCGAAGGCGGGAAACAGCATGAAGGTTCCGACCAGTGAGACTGGCACGGCAAGGAGAGGAATGAGAGTGGCTCGCCAGTCCTGCAGGAATACATAGACGACGAGGATGACCAGTGCAATGGCGATCACCAGAGTCAAAATGATTTCCTTCATGCCCTCCCGGACCGCTGCCGTCTGATCGAGCGACACGACGTATTCGACGTCGTCGGGGAATCTCTCCTTCATCTGCGCCATCAGCTTGCGGAGGCTGTCGACAGCTTGCACAGCATTGGAGCCAGGCAACTGGTAAACGGCTACGGTTGCCGCCGGCTTTCCATTCAGCCGGCTCACCATGCTGTAGTCTTGAGCGCCGAGTTCGGCATGCGCCACATCGCCCACGCGAACAATGCCACCCTCCGAGTTCTCCCGGACCACGATGTTTTCGAAGTCTTCAGGTGACCGGAGGCGGCCCTGGGCCAGCACCGACATGGTCAGTTGCTGGCCTGGCTGTGCCGGTTCACCCCCGACCTGCCCCACGGGATTCACCTTGTTCTGAGCCTGGATTGCATTGACCAGGTCGGTGACCGTGATTCCCAACTTCGCCAGCTTGTCGGGCTTGATCCATACGCGCATGGCGTACTGTCCCGCACCGAAAACATCGGTCTGGCCAACACCGTACGATCGCTGGATCGGATCCTTAAGGTTGATATGCGCGTAGTTGGCCAGGAACTTCGCATCTCTGGAACCTTTCGGTGAATACACCGAGATCAGCATCAGGGGCGAGGTCATCGACTTCTTGATGTCGATTCCATAACTGATGACCTCCTGCGGAATCTGGCCGTTCGCCAACTGCTGGCGAGACTGCGTCAGAATCTGGTCCATGTTGGGATCGGTGTCGAGCTGGAAATCCACAAACAGCTGCGTGTTCGAGTTGTTGGTGGCGTTGGTCGAGTACATGTAATCCATCTTGTCGACGCCGTTCACCTGCTGCTCGATCGGAGTGGCCACAGCTTCCTCAAGCGTCTTGGCGTCGGCGCCTACATAGACCGCGCTGAGACGGATCTCCGGGGGAGCGATGTTCGGGAA
>Ga0335085_10015200_pt1 | contig 11176 bp, 8 predicted proteins | sample Lox_Sample_45_FD_206712 | JGI IMG/M metagenome (GOLD analysis project Ga0335085, IMG submission 206712) | Soil microbial communities from Loxahatchee National Wildlife Refuge, Florida, United States - Lox_Sample_4.5 | ecosystem: Environmental > Terrestrial > Soil > Wetlands | place: USA: Florida... | reverse complement strand
CTTTAAAGCTCATAACAAAGTCCAAAACCCGCGGAAAATTTTACCTTCACAATAAACCCGTAATCGCCTCCGGTCAAAAGCCCACGGCGCAGCGATTTGTGTCTCGCCCAAGGACAGGCCATTTTACGTCCGGTTCACATAGGACTACAACGGAAGAAGAGTAGATTGACGTTACTCTGGTTCCGGTTTGGGCGCGGCACACGTTCGTGGTCCAAACTGTTACTCTTAGAGCGGAACCAGAGTTAGCGCAACTGTGCGTTACGTGGTGGGGGTGGCTTTTACTTCCACCCCAAGGACCTCGGTCCCTGGGGCCACGGGGTGAGGAAAAAGCCACTTGGCTGGCGTGTTTTCGAGCTACATCCATTCTGGTTACGCTGCAGGTCGAAGGGCTGGGCGCGACTGCGTGTCTCCCAACCCATGAATCAACATGAATAAACTCATCTTTGCCAACTTGTTGCGCCGCCCCCTGCGCTCCATCATCAGCGTGCTCGCCGTCGCCATTGAAATCATCATGATCCTGTCCATTGTGGCCATTTTTATGGGCATGCTGAACGACCAGAACAGGCGCACCAACGGCATCGGCGCGGACCTGATGCTATTGCCCTCCAACGCCAGCTATTTCAATGGGGTGAGTGGCGCGTCGATGCCGGTCAAAGATGAGGAGGCGCTGCGCCGCCTGCCCCATGTCACCGTGGTGTCGCCGGTCATTCAGCACCTGACCACCAGCGGCCACGTCGAGGTTCTGTATGGCATCGATTACGCGAGCTTCAACGCGCTCAAGCCCTTTGTCTTTATCACCGGCGGCCCATTTATAGGGCCAAACGACGTGATCGTTGACAACGTGTTCGCGGGCAACACGCATCATGTGGGCGACACGATCATGGTCCTGGGCCAACCCTTCCGCATCTCAGGCATTGTCGAGCAGGGCAAGGGCGGGCGCAAGTTAATTCCGCTCGACACCATGGCGCAACTGTTAGGCGCCGAGGGCAAGGCTTCAATCTTTTACATCAAGTGCGATAGCCCGGCCAACGACGACCTGGTGATGCAGGAGATCCGTTCCACGCTCGGCTTTGAAAACAACACATTGACCACGGTCGACAGCTGGCTCAACCAGATGACGCCGGACAAGATTCCGGGCTTTAATATCGCGCTTGGGGTCATTACCGCCATCGCCGTGATCATCGGTTTTCTGGTGATCTTTCAGTCCATGTATACGGCTGTGCTCGAACGCACGCGCGAGATCGGCATCCTCAAGTCCATGGGAGCTTCAAAACTGGCCATTGTGGGCGTAGTGCTGCGCGAGTGCGCGGTGCTTGCCGTGGCCGGGGTCATCGTGGGCTTTGCCGGCACTTTCGCCGTGCGCTTGCTGATTGCCCACATCTTCCCCACGCTGAAATTCGAGGTCACGGGGCTGTGGCTGGCCAAGGGCGCCTTGATCGCGTTCGCGGGGGCAATTTGCGGCGCACTCTATCCTGCCTGGATGGCCGCGCGCAAAGATCCCATAGACGCGCTGGCGTACGAATGACAGAGTTCAGGGAACAGGGAACAGAGGCGAATGAGCACTTTGGTGTCGATTGAAGAGATTCGCGCCGCCGCCGCGCGCATCGCGTCCATCGCCATGAAAACGCCGCTGGTGCGCGCCGCCTTTGCCGGCGTGTCGGGTCACGGAACGGGCCGCGAGATCTGGCTCAAGGCAGAGAGCCTGCAGCCCATCGGGGCCTTCAAAATCCGCGGCGCATCGAACAAAATTCTCCAGCTCACGCGCGAGGAGATCGCACGCGGCGTCATCACGTATTCCAGCGGCAACCATGCGCAGGGCGTGGCCTATGCGGCGCGAGAAGTGGGCGCCAAAGCAGTGATCGTCATGCCGCGGAATGCGCCCGCCATCAAGCGCGCGGCCACGCTGGCATTAGGCGCGCAGATCGTTGACGTCGGCCTGGCCTCGAGCGAACGGCTTACAGTTGCCGAAGAGCTGGTGCGTGAACACGGCTACGTCGTCATTCCTCCTTACGACGATCAGGCCATCATCGCGGGGCAGGGAACCTGCGGCCTGGAAATTGTGGAGGCGCTGCCGGACGTGGACCTCGTCGTCTCGCCGGTCTCGGGCGGCGGGCTGTTGAGCGGGGTTGCCGCGGCCGTTAAACTGCTCCGTCCGCAAACCAAGGTTTTTGGCATCGAGCCGGAGCTGGCCGGCGATACGGCGGAGAGTTTTCGCGCCGGCTCGATCGTGACCTGGCCGGCAGAAATGACCAGCCGGACCATTGCGGATGGTTTGCGCACGCAAAGCGTGGGCGTGCGCAATTTTGCTCACATTCAGGCCTTCGTCGATGGCATCGTCACCGTGACCGAGGCCGAGATACGCGCCGCCATGCGCGCCATCGTCGCTGCTACTCGCCTGGTTCCCGAGCCCAGCGGCGCCGTGGCAACCGCCGCGCTGCTCTTCCATGCGCAGCAATTGCCCGTCTGGCGCAAAGCCGTCGCCATTGTCAGCGGCGGCAACGTGGAACCGGCGTTTCTGGCCGAAGTGCTGAAAGAATAGGGATCAGAGTATCAGGGGTCAGGGGTCAGATACCGCGTCCGCGCCCCATCTATTGCGTTCTTTGATAAGGGCGAGAGACCACAGCTGCGGGGGCTGCTCACCTCAAGCACCTGATCGCGTCGTTCGAGTATGATCTTTGGCGGGATGAAACAGAGAAGCGGAGTTGCGTGGGCGATGCTTGTGGCGCTGGCTTGCGCTGCAGGTACAGCGCACGCCGATAAAAAGCCGCAGCAGCAAGTGAAACCCATGGCCGGACCGCGCGCCACCTGCCTGCGCATCACGTCGCTCTACATCTCGCCCGACAAAAGCTCGCAAAAAGTCGACAAGGTGCAGATCGGCCGCGAAATGGTCGTAGTCGAAAGAAGCGGCCCGTGGATGCGCGTCTACGCGAACACGGATATAGAGGAGCAGCACAGCGACCGCGACACGCCGATGGTCGGCGAAGACGAATCTACGCCGCCGATCTCCGGCTGGATGGAGGCCAAGGGCGTGGTAGAAGAAACCATGCCCAATGGCGACCAGATTCTGATGGGCGCGGCAGCCAACCAGGAGGCTGCGGCGGCCAATCCGCGCGGCCCGGCCAATGCCGCCCAGAGCGCCCGCCTGCTCTACCGCCGCCTTGTCGAGATGTTCCCCAACTCGCCGCTGGCGCCTGAAGCCACATGGCGCGCGGCCGACATCCAGTGGCAAATTGAGAAGGCAGACCAGGCGAGCCTGCCCTCGGCTCACGAGAGAGACCCGGCATTTCGTCTGGGGATGGACGAGGACGCACTGCGCAAGGTGATCAAGTACTATCCCCGCACGCGCTGGGCGGCGCTGGCGGCCTATGATCTGATCGACAACAAGCTTTGCGGCGTCTGGCAGGGCTCCACGCAATGCCCCGAGAAGGAGTCCGAGCTCTACCTCAGATACGCCGGCGACTATCCCGACGGTCCTCGCACAGCGCGTGCGCTTTTTGAGGCCGTCTACCGCCTTGCCGTGCTCAGCGACATGTATTTGGCCAACGGCGACGACCGCAAAAGCAGCGATGCCCACAATCAGGCCCGCACAGTGGCCGCGCAGCTCAAAACCCATTTTGCCGATTCCGATTACGCGTTTCGCGCCGCCGCGTTGGTGTACAAATTAGATGAAGGCGTTCCGGTCTATGGCATCGACCTGAAGTAGCCCCCTGAATGCGTGTTTTTCCATCGCCGCAGCTTATCGCCGTCCAGATCCTTTAACCTCAACCAGGAGACTACTTGAACCCCTATCTTCAATCTGTTCTTTTGGGAATTGTGGAAGGTTTGACCGAATTTTTGCCGGTCAGTTCAACGGCGCACCTGCGCATCGCCGAGGCGCTCATGAAGATCCCCCTCGAGGATGCCTACTGGCAGATGTACACCATCGTCATTCAGGTAGGCGCCATCTTCGCCCTGTGCCTGCTTTACCTGGAGCGGATCGTCAACTTTATCCGCACCTTTCCCAAGGGAGACTATGGCGAGCGCAACTTCTTCAACCACCCCATCTCGCTCACGCTCATCGCCTTTGTCTGCACGTCGTTCCTCGCCCTGGCGCTGCGTAAGTTGAGTGAGAAGAACCTGGACAGTCTCAAATCCATGGCTATAGCTCTCTTTGTGGGCGGAATCATCATGTGGATCATCGACGCCCGGAGCAGGCGCGTTGAAGCGGAGACGCGCCACGTGGAAGAGATGTCACTGCCGCAGGCCGTATGGATCGGCATCTGCCAGACGTTTTCTGCTGTTTTTCCTGGCACCTCGCGCTCCATGTCCACCATCGCCGCCGGCCAGCTTGCCGGCCTCGACCGCCCCGCGGCGCTTGAGTTCAGCTTCCTCCTCTCCATCCCCACCATGATTGCCGCAACTGGATGGGATCTTGTGCATGAGATTCATAAGAGCCACGCTGCCGGTTCCGCGACGGCGGCCGCCGCGCATGTGGTCATGAATCCTGAGCGCTGGATCGTGCTCATCATCGGCACCGCTGTCTCCTTTATCGTCGCCCTGGGCGTGGTGGAGTGGTTCCTCTACTGGGTGCGCAAGCACGGTTTCACCATCTTTGCCATCTACCGCATCCTGTTGGGCGGCGCGTTACTTCTTTGGGGCGCAAAGTGGATAGCTGGCTAGCGTAAGTTGAGACGACTCCGATGCGGACCTTCGTGCGTCACTACATTGTTCCTCTGGCCCGCGCGTGCCGCTGGAAGTAAACCACGTAGATCAGGTCAACGCCAACCAACCGATTCTCTCCAGCGTTATCCGCGCAGCACTGATTGGAGGTGGACTCTCTACATTATGGAAGTCACAGGTGAAAGGCTCTTCCTGGGCCATATGGCTGCCCGAACAGAGAATGAACACCTGGCCCGGTATCACTTCGCGATGGAATTGGTCGCAGGAAAGCGGGTCGCGGACATTGCATGCGGGTCCGGCTACGGGACGCAAATACTTGCCAGTGCCGGAGCTCGAAGTGTACATGGTATGGACATCTCAGAAGAGGCCGTGGGGTTCGCGCGAATGCAATACAACACCCCAAATGTCACGTACAGTGTAGCCAATGCGCAAAAGCTCACGACGATCTCGGACGGCGAGTTTGACGTTATCGTTTCCTTTGAAACGATCGAGCATCTGCAGGATGTGGGGGCCTACCTGGATGAGATGAAACGCATCCTGCGTCCGGGCGGAGTATTCGTGGTTTCTACTCCCGACAGGCGGTTAGCATCTTTCTGGTATTGGTATTTAGGTCATCCAAGAAACCCCTATCATACCCAGGAATACACGGAACGCGAGTTGTTTGATTTGTTGTCTACCCGATTTCAGATCAAGGCCTGTTATGGTCAAGCATTTGTGCCGCAATGGCTGGTGTTTTGGCCAGTGCAATTCATCATCAGGGTGTTCCGTGGCATCTTCAATACGGCCAAGGTGCGTGACTTCCGAGACAATCTATACAGCAACGGGGGAAATTGCAAGGTAGTGCCAAAAGAACCCGGGACAGGGGTTCCAAACTATTGGGTCATCTCCTGCGTCCGCGGGGAGAAATAAAGCGATGAATTGAGGAAAATAAAGATTATTTCGACGCATAGGTCTAGGGGCTTGGCAGCTCGACCGGATCGGGCATCGCAAAGTTTAAAGATTCAGTTATTGCGGCGCCGCATCGTTAACCACCTTGTCATCTCTCGCTTTGGACCGTGGTGCCGGCGCGCCTTCATGGTGGTTCGATAGGATGAACAAGCTCGAAAATCACGGTTAATGCCGTTGGTTCCCCTGACCTGATTTTGCCCCGGCGCCGTCTGTGGTGCGCCGATAATAGAACTTGCTCTGGGACGATTGCGTGTTCCCCGGTCCGCTTGTCCATCGACGGCGGCCGATGAGCCGAACCGTTCTTATCATGAAGCCCATCCGCATCGTTCTTGCGCCCACGCGCAGCCGCCCCGTCAACATCTTTCTCGGGATGTTGCTGGCGCTGGTCTCGCTGCTTCTTTTCCTCTCACTGGCCACCTGGCACGCATCCGATCCCTCGCTCAACACAGCCACGGATCTGGTTGCGCCCCGCAACTGGTTCGGCCTCTTTGGCGCCTACCTCAGCGACCTGCTGCTGCAAACGCTGGGCCTCACCGCCTTTCTGCTCCCCTTGTGGCTTGGCGGCGTGGGCTGGACGTGGATGCGTTCGCGGCCCGGCGGCTCGCCCATCCTGCGCTCGGTGGGCACGCTGCTCACGCTCGTCTTTTTGCCCGCCGTCTTTGGCCTTTTGCCCTGGCATTGGCGCTGGCTCCACGTGCTTCCGGTCGAGGGCGTCGTTGGCCGCCTCATGGCCGGTCTGCTGGTGGTTTATCTCAACCGGCAAGGCGCCTGGATTGTGGCAGGCGTGCTGGCCCTCGGCGGACTCTACTTTGCCTTCGCCATCAACTTCTGGGTCATCCGCGACAGCATCGTTGGCCGCTGGGCCCAATTCAGTGCCTGGCGTGACCGGCGGCGCGACCTTCGTGCGGAGCGCGCGGAACTGCGTGCGGAACTGCGTGCGGAACGCGAGGCCCTGCACGAAGATCGCAATCCGCCCATTCCATTTCCTCAAACTGCAGCCGATCCTGATCCCGAAATCGACGACGAGCCTGCTCAGAGCCGGCTTCGCCGCTTTTTTGCATTCTTCCGCCGCAAACGTGCGGAAGAAAGCGACCCGCTCGACGAGATTCCTGCTTTCCAGCGTGCCGATCTTCATGCGAGATCCGGCGGTGCGTCCGGTCAGCCCATCGAAGCCGCAATCCCTGTTGCCCCGGCGCGTAGATCCAGCATCTGGGAGCGCGTTGAACCCGGGCCCGCGGTGCTCGCACCCACGGCTGTCGCGGCTCCGGCGCTGTCACAGCCGCAGCCCACGGCATCGCGGCCTGCGCCGAACCCGCCGGTCCCGAACCCGGTCGATCCGTGGTTGACTGCCAGCCCCGCGCCCGCTCCGCAACCCGCCGGTGAAATCGCCATTCACGGCCGCGCCGACGCCGATCTGCGCGCCGTTACCGTCGCTCCTAAAAATGTCAGTGGTTTCAAGCTGCCGCCGAGCACGCTGCTCAGCTCGGGCGAAGGCCCGCAAACCGTGCGCGAAGACGCGCTGCGGGAGGAAGCCAAAATCCTCGTAGAAAAATGCGGCGAGTTCGACGTGCGCGGCCAGGTGGTGCAAATCAATCCCGGCCCCATGGTCACCACCTTCGAATTCAAGCCCGAGGCGGGCGTCAAATACTCGCGTGTCACGGGTCTCGCCGACGACCTCTGCCTGGCCATGCGCGCCGAAAGCATCCTCATCGAACGCATGCCCGGCAAAAGCACCGTCGGCATCCAGGTGCCGAACCACGAGCGCGAAACCATTCACCTGCGCGACGTGATCGAAAGCGAAACCTTCTCGAGGGCCCGCTCGCGCCTCACCATCTCCATGGGCAAGGACATCAACGGCCGCATCGTCACCGCCGATTTGGCCTCGATGCCCCACATCCTCATCGCCGGTTCCACAGGCTCGGGTAAATCCGTGGCCATTAACGCCATGATCATGAGCCTGCTCTACCGCACCACGCCTAGCCAGGTGCGCCTCATCCTCGTCGATCCGAAGCGTGTAGAGCTGGGCATGTACGAGGGCATTCCCCATCTCTTCACGCCCATCATCACTGAGCCCAAGCTAGCCGCCAATGCCCTGCGCAATGCCGTGCGAGAGATGGAACGCCGCCTGAAGCTGCTGGCCTCGCGCAGCGTGCGCCACATTGACCAGTACAACAAGCTCTTCGAGGGGGGCTCCGCCCTTTTACCTTTCGGAGAAGAGTCCGGGCAGGGTGAAGAAAGCCCGCTGCCCTACATCATCATCATCATCGACGAACTCGCCGACCTGATGATGCTGGACCGCGCCAACGTCGAAGAGTCAGTCACGCGCCTGGCGCAGATGTCGCGCGCTGTGGGCATCCACCTGATCCTGGCCACACAGCGGCCGAGCGTGGATGTCATCACGGGGCTCATTAAGGCCAACATTCCTACGCGAATCAGCTTCCGGCTGGCTACCAAAGTCGACTCGCGGACGATCCTCGACACCAACGGAGCCGAGGCGCTCCTGGGCCGTGGTGACATGCTCTTTCTGCCGCCGGGCACCAGCCGCCTCATGCGTCTCCATGCACCCTTCGTGAGCGAAAAGGAAACCGCCGCTGTGGTCGCCTTCTGGAAGGAGCAGGGCCAGGCCGAGTACGTCGAAGGCTTCCTTGAGTCGCCGAAGGACGAGCGCGTATCTGAGGGCGACACAACGAGCGAATCGGAAGACGACGATCCCATGTACGATGACGCAGTGCGTCTGGTCTTCGAGTTCGGCAAGGCCTCCACGTCGCTCCTGCAGCGGCGGCTGCGCATTGGCTACGGCCGGGCCGCGCATCTGATCGATTTGATGGAGCGCGATGGCCTGGTCGGCGCCGCCGACGGGCCACGCCCCCGCGAGCTGCTGAAAGCTCCCGGCTGGCTGCACGAGGTCTCCGCCGTCAACGAGTAGCGCAGCCCGCTGCGCCGTTCTGGGTGTTTTCCTGCGCACGTAAAATATCCTCAAACCTTCAATCGTCCTTAAGAAAGGACGCAAAAGGAGGATGCACAATGGCCGAACGCCTGTGTCCGTGGTGGATGGGGTATCTCCTGGCCTGCCCGATGCGGCGCTGGTGGCAGAAACCGGAGGAACTGCTCGCACCGTATCTGCACGAGGGCATGACGGTGTTGGAGCCGGGTCCGGGAATGGGATTCTTCACTCTGCCCATGTCGCGCATGGTCGGTCCCGCGGGGCGCATCGTGGTCATCGATATACAAGCGAAGATGCTCGAAAGTCTGCGGCGAAGAGCATCGAAGGCGGGAATAGTGGAGAGAATTGACGCGCGCCTGGCGCAGCCGGACTCTCTCGGCATCGGTGACCTGAATGACCGGGTGGACTTCGTTCTTGCATTTGCCATGGTGCATGAGCTGCCATCGCCGGCGGTATTTTTCAGTGAAGCGGCAGCGGCAATGAAATCGGGAGCACTGATGCTTCTCGCCGAGCCGGGCGGCCACGTGACGCCAGCAAAATTCCAGGCAGAGCTCGATGCGGCGCACAAAGCCGGTCTTGAAGTGACGGCACGGCCCGAAATTAGCAAGAGCCTCGCGGCGGTCTTGAGAAAGAACTGATGCGAGGCCGCACGCCAACCGGTTCCTTGCAGACTGCGATGAGCTAAATTGCCCCGTCGCGAGCGCCCATCAAGTGAAAATGCCCTGGCGCGTTCGCAACCGCAAGCTATCCGGAGTTAGATCGAGTCGGCGTGCGCCGGAATGTTGATGCCAAAGCTCCAAACCCAAGTATCTCCATGCTTGACGTAGAACGATGATGTCCAGACCGGGATGATGGGCTGACCAAAACAGCTTCCGTCCACGGTGGCATACAAGGTGAGGATGCCGAAGTCCGGAGTGAACATCGTCGCCCGGGCATCAGCAAGCTGGAATTTCTTGACCTCGCAGCCTTGCCCGGACCAGGCACTGAGCGTTTCAGCCCGCGTACCGATGTGCGTACCGAAGATATCGATGAATTGAACCTCCTGCGGCATCAGCGCGTCGAGCCGTTTCGCATTCCTGTCCTTCCACGCATCCCAAAGCGCCTGTTCGCGGCTCAGCATAGCCTCGGTGTTGGCGTCATGGCTGGCTTGCAGGCCCGCTGCGGTCATCTCCACAGTTTGCTTAGGCAGCATTGCGGGGTCAACGATGGCCGACCCGGCGCGGAATACCGCCCTCCACCGCGCCCCTTCGAGAACGTAGGCTGTCGCCGTCCAACTCGCGTTCGGGAGCCGGTTCCCGCCGCAGGAGCCGTCCACGGTCGTCTTATGCGTGATGACGGCCGCTTCGGGTGTCAGCCGGCTCACCTGCGAATCGGAGATTTGGTAGCTGACAATTTTGCAATCCGCGCCGCTCCATTCACGGATAGCGGCCGCTTTGCCGATTCGACCCGAAGAGCCCCAACCAATGAACTTGTCGGACAGGAAGCCAGACCAGAACTTGGTGTCCTTCGACTGCCACGCGCGATAGGACTCTTCCTCAAGCCCGTTGAGTACTCGCGTCAGATCCGTTGTGCCGCCGCGTCCCCCGCCGGCCTCGGTGGCCTGCGCGTTGACATCGGAAGAGGATGCTGAGCCGAAGCCGACCACGAGCAGCACCAGGGTAGCCATTCCAAACCGCTTAAGCATATTCATGCCCCGAAGACCAGGTGTGGTTGCTCGCCAACTTTGCCATTCTCCCCATTGAAAAATCAGCGAGTTGGATTTTTCAATGGCGCTTTGTGTTGTGCCCTTTCACGGAGCCCCGCATTTGCAATCCGCTCTAACTCTTCTCCACCGGTTCCAGCGCGATCCGCGCCGCCAGCACCACCAGCGCAGTCCACATCATGTCGGCGCCCAGCAGGTGCGCAATCTGCAGCCAAACGGGCGCCAGAAACACCACGTCGAGGAAGCCCAACACATACTGAAGAGCAAGCAGGATCAGCACCAGCGCGGACAGGCCGCGATTGTCCCAGTGCGTCCGGTGCTGCCCCGCTCGAATCATCAGCCAAATGAGAAAGACGCCAAGCAAAAACGCAATCGTCGGGTGCATCCAGCGCCAGCGCACCAGCCATCCGCTCGCTGCCGAGAAGTCCTGCGTAAACGCAGCGCCCAGCGAGCTCGCCGGAAAAAGCGTATCGCCCAGCGCGGCCAGCGATCCAGTGACGCCGGCAATCAATAAAACAAGAACCGGCGCCAGCGCACCGAATGGCGCCACCAGGCGTACCCTGCCGCGTAGATAGCCGGCACGGCGGTTCAGCAGGTGAGCGGTGAGCGCGATCGCCGCCACCAGCAGCAATGTGTTGGTCAGGTGCAGCGCCAGATAGGGAGCGCGCAAGGGCGAGCGGCTCTGTGCGGTCAGCCCGAGCTTCACCAGAAACGCGCCCAGCGCCGCTTCAATGATCGTAAAAATCACTGCCGCCACGGCCGGTCCGCGCGCCAGGTGGCCGCGCACCGTGCCCGCCAGGGTCCACACAAGCAGCGCAACGACCAGGAAAAAAGAGAGCCCGCTGGTGATGCGATGCGTCAGCTCGATCATCGTATCGATGCGCGCCGTGTGCTGTATCACCGTCCCGTTGCACAGGGGCCAG
>Ga0335085_10015199_pt1 | contig 11176 bp, 10 predicted proteins | sample Lox_Sample_45_FD_206712 | JGI IMG/M metagenome (GOLD analysis project Ga0335085, IMG submission 206712) | Soil microbial communities from Loxahatchee National Wildlife Refuge, Florida, United States - Lox_Sample_4.5 | ecosystem: Environmental > Terrestrial > Soil > Wetlands | place: USA... | reverse complement strand
GCCGTTGATGGAGGGGCGGCCGAATTCGTTGTTGAAGGCGGCGCCGCCGAGCGGGCCCTCGATCATGATGTCGAGGGCGGAAACGATGCGGCCGGGCTTGCCATGGTCTTTCTCCCACGGCTGGACCGCGCCGGGGAGCTTGAGATTGGAGACGGTGAAACCGGTCAGGCCGGCCTTGGGCCGGGCGCCGCGGCCGGTCGCGCCCTCGTCGCGGATTTCGCCGCCGGAGCCGGTGGAGGCGCCGGGGAACGGCGAAATGGCGGTGGGATGGTTGTGGGTCTCGACCTTGCAGAGGAGATGAATGTCCTCGTCGTGTGCGGCGTAGGCGCCGGTCTGCGGATCGGCATAAAAGCGGCCGCCGCGGTTGCCGGCGAGGACGGCGGCATTGTCCTTGTAAGCCGAGAGGATGCCGTCGCGGTGCAGCTCGTAGGTGTTCTTGATCATCTGGAAGAGCGAGCGGTCGCGCTTCTGCCCGTCGATTTCCCAGGTGGCGTTGAAGATCTTGTGGCGGCAGTGCTCGGAGTTGGCCTGGGCGAACATCATCAGCTCGATGTCGTTGGGGTCGCGGCCGAGGGCCTTGAAGTTTTTTTCCAGATAATCGATTTCGTCGTCGGCGAGGGCGAGGCCGAGGGCGCGGTCGGCCTCGACGAGCGCGGCGCGGCCGCGGGCGAGCACCGGCACGGCCGCGAGCGGCCGCGGCGGATCGCGGCGGAAAAGCACGGCGCAGGCGTCGAGGTCGCCGAAGACGGCCTGGGTCATGCGGTCGTGCAGCCGGGCGCGGAGCGCGGCCAGCTGGGCGGCGGAAAGGACGGAGAGCGGCGGCTGGAGCGCGGCGTTGTCGACGGCCAGGGTGTAGGCCACGACGCGCTCGATGCGCTTCACCGCGTCGAGGCCGCAGATGCGGGCGATATCGGTGGCCTTGGAGGACCAGGGCGAAATCGTGCCGGGGCGGGGCGCGACGACCTGGACCAGGCCGGTGACGGCGGCGGCGGCACGGCGCGGGCCGTAGCTGAGGAGCTTTTCGAGGACGGCTTTTTCGGCCGGGGCGAGGTCGCGGCCCAGATCAACGACGTGGACAAACTCGGCGGAGAGGGCGCGAACAGGCAGGCGGGCGGCGGTAAGATCCTGGAGAAGTTTCTGAAGGCGGAAGGAGGAGAGGGCAGGTGAGCCGCGGAGGATCAGCATGTGTCAGGGAAAACAATTCTCATCAACCGGCGCGCCCGGTCAAGTGGCCTGAAGGACTTTCCCTTTGGCATTTCCATGCTAAGTTTGAGAAAGCCATTGACCATTCCCATCATCTCCTCGAAACCAGTGTCTTTCCATCGCGGATGAACGTCCACCCAGCGCCTGATAAGACCCTCATTGACCGGCAGGGCATGGGGCATCCGCATCCGCCGCCGGCCGGCGCCGGCCGGCGGGGAATGACGCCCAACGTGGAGAAGGCCACGGCGCGCCCGGCCGCATGAGCGACCCCCTCCGCCACGAATGCGGGATCGCGCTGGTGCGCCTGCGCAAGCCGCTGGCCTATTACCAGGAGCGCTACGGGACGCCCCTGTGGGGTTTCTTCAAGCTTTTCCTCCTGATGGAAAAGCAGCACAACCGCGGGCAGGACGGCGCGGGCGTGGCTTGCGTGAAGCTCGACGTGCCGGAGGGCGAGCCGTTCATGTTCCGCGAACGCTGCGTGAAATCAAATCCGCTCGACCGGATCTTCAAGTTGCTGGTCAGGGACTACCGGGGAAAGGTCGACGAGGGCACGATCCATCCCGAGTTCGCCGAGACAGTGAAGCGCCATTTCGACTTTGGCGGCGAGCTGCTGCTCGGCCATCTGCGCTACGGCACGAGCGGCGGCTACAACCTCAGCTCCTGCCATCCGTATTTCCGGCGCAGCTCCTGGCCGACGCGCAACCTCGCCCTGGCGGGAAACTTCAACATGACCAACACGGCGGAGCTGAACGACAGCCTCATCGCGATGGGCCAGCATCCGATTTTCGCCACCGACACCCAGGCGTTGCTGGAGAAGATCGGCTTCCACCTCGACGAGGAACACGAGGAACTCTACCGCCAGCTCCGCCTGCTCAACCTCCCCGGCCCGGAGATCACGGACCGCATCAACGCGGAGGTTGACCTCGCCCGCGTGCTGACCCGCGCCGCGAAAAAATGGGACGGCGGCTACGCGCTCGTCGGCATGATCGGCAGCGGCGACGCCTTTGTCGCGCGCGACCCCGCCGGCATCCGGCCCTGCTGGTATTTCCAGAACGACGAGGTGGTGGCGTTCGCCTCCGAGCGCGCGCCGCTCATGACGGTGTTCGATCTCGCGGCCGAGCAGGTCAATGAAGTCGAGCCCGGCCACGTCGTGGTGGTGAAAAAACGCGGCACGGTGGCCAGCACGCGCTTCGTCGAGCCCCTGCCGCGCGCGGCCTGCTCGTTTGAGCGGATTTATTTTTCCCGCGGCAACGACCTCGACATCTACCGCGAGCGCAAGGCCCTCGGCGCCCACCTCGCCGAGCAGGTGCTGCGCGCCACCGGCCACGACTGGGAAAACACCGTCTTCAGCTTCGTGCCCAACACCGCCGAGGTCGCCTACTACGGATTGATGTCCGCGCTGCGGGTGCGCCGCCGCGACGAGGTCAAGGCCGCCATCCTTGCCGCCGCGCGCGAAGGCCGGCTGAACGAATCGCTCGTCGACGAGCTCGTGCTGCGCAACTGGCCGCGCGGCGAAAAGGTCGTGGGCAAGGACGTGAAGATCCGCACCTTCATCGGCCAGGAAAATTTCCGCAATCAGCTCGCCAGCCACGCCTACGACATCACCTACGGCTCGGTCCGGCCGGCCGACAACCTCGTCTGCGTCGACGACTCGATCGTGCGCGGCACCACCCTGCGCCGCTCCATCCTCCGCATCCTCGCCCGGCTCAACCCGAAAAAAATCGTCATCGCCTCGACCGCGCCGCAAATCCGCTATCCGGACTGCTACGGCATCGACATGTCGGAGATGGGGAAATTCATCGCCTTCGAGGCCGCGATCGCGCTGCTCAAGGAGCGCGGGCAGGCCGACCTGATCCAGGAGGTTTACCGCCTGTGCCGCGCCGACCTCGAGAAACCCGGGGCCGCGCCGGTCAACCACGTGCGCAAACTCTACGATCCGTTCACGCCAGAACAGATTTCAGCCAAGATCGCCGAGCTCGTGCGTCCGCAAAGCGTGGACTGGCAGGGGCCGATCGAGATCATTTTCCAGACCATCGAGAACCTGCACGCCGCCGTGCCGAACCATACCGGCGACTGGTATTTCACCGGCAAATATCCCACGCCGGGCGGCTACCGGGTGGCGAACCAGGCCTACGTGAACTACTTCGATAAGCACGAAGGGCGCAGCTATTGACCGGCGATGGCGAAAAAATCCAAGGAAGCAGCGCTGCCGAAAATTCATGCCGTCCGCCGGCAAAAGGTCGTGCTCGATTCCGATCTGGCCGCGCTCTACGGCGTGCGCACCTTCCGACTCAACGAGGCGGTCAAGCGCAACGCGGACCGGTTCCCGCCTGATTTCCGGTTTCAGCTTACCCGCGATGAAGTTGCAAACTTGATATCGCAAAATGCGATTTCAAGTTCAGGCGCACATGGCGGCCGCCGCCAACTCCCCTGGGCCTTCACGGAACATGGCGCATTGATGGCCGCGAACGTCCTGCGCAGCCCGCGCGCCGTGCAGATGAGCATTTATCTGGTTCGCGCCTTCGTCCGCATGCGCGACGAGCTCATGGCCAATGCCGCCGTTCTCAAGCGCCTCGCCGAGGTCGACCGGCGCCTGCTCGAGCACGATTCCGTGCTGCGCGAAATCGTCCAGAGCCTCCAGCCGCTGCTCGACGCGCCCGACGAGGAGGACGAGCCGGGGCGAAAAATCGGTTACCATCAGGGCAACCGCTGACGCCGGATTTCTCTTCTCCTCGCTCCTGAATTCTGGCTCCTGTCTCCTTAACTCCATGTCGCTCAGTTACGAATCCTCCGGCGTGCGTTACGACCGCCTCGACGCCTTCAAGCGCGCCTGCCAGCGCGCCGCCCACGCCACCGCGCCGCAGCTTGCGGCCCACGGCTACGGCGAACCCGCCAGCGTGCGCGGCGAGAGCGCCTACCTGATCGAGGCGGACGACCATTTTCTCGCCCACGTGGAGGAGGGCCTCGGCACGAAAAACCTCGTGGCCGACGCCGTGCAGGCCGCCACCGGCCGCAGCTTCTACCGCGCGATCGGCATCGACACGGTCGCCACCATCGTCAACGACCTCGTCACCTGCGGCGCGCTGCCCGTCACGGTGGCGATGCACGCGGCGGTCGGCGACTCGGAGTGGTTCGCGGACGAGACGCGCGCGAACGATCTGATCGCCGGCTTTGCCGAGGGCTGCCGGCAGGCCGGCGCGGTCTGGGGCGGCGGGGAAACGCCCACGCTCCGCGGCGTGGTCGCGCCCGGCGCCATCGCCCTGGCCGGTTCGGCGCTCGGAAAAATTTCGCCGAAAAGCCTGCGCATCACCGGCCGGGTGCATGCCGGCGATGCGATCGTTTTTCTCGCCTCGAGCGGCGTGCAAACCAACGGCCTCAGCCTCTGCCGGCTCATCGCCGAAAAGCTGCCCCAAGGCTACCAGACGCCGGTCGGCGACGGCCGCACCTTTGGCGAGGCCCTGCTCGCGCCGTCGGTGATCTACGTCGCCTTCGTGCGCGAGTGCCAGCGCCGCGGCATTGCCCTGAACTACGCCGCGCACATCACCGGCCATGGGTGGCGCAAGCTCATGCGCCTGGACGAGCCCTTCGTTTACGAGATTACCGGCGTGCGGCCGCCCGGCGCGCTGTTCGAGTTTCTCATGCGCACCGGACCGATCGACGTGCGCGAAGCCTACGCCACGTTCAACATGGGCGCCGGTTTCGCCGCCTACATCGCGGCCAAGGACGTGGATGCGGCCCTGGCCGTCGCCAAGATTGCCGGCTACGACGCCTGGCTGGCCGGCCGGGTGAGGAAGGACGGCGGCCGCAAGGCCGTGGTCGTGCCGCCGCTCGGCCTCGCCTTCGAGGGTGACACGCTGCAGGTGCGGTGATACTGTTAGCGCATTGTCCGCGTGCCAAATCCAAGGAGCGTTTTGTCGTCCGTTTCAGCGTCTCGCTCGCGTCCGCGCTCATGCCCGGGTTCGGTGACATGATCCGCAAGAAAGGCGCTGATGGAACGAGGAACGATATGCGGCCGCACCCCGGAGCCACAAGCTGGTAATGTATCGCTCAACGTAAAATCAGCCTGATCTCGGAACGCAAGGCACTGGCTGACCCCGATAATAAAAAGAAGCATGAGCCGCCGGAATGTCCTGTCGCACTGCGCGGGCTGACCCGCAGACACAAGCGATTCGGCGCACCTGATCGACCGGTGTTGTCCGTTATCCAAGCTGCCCGGCCGCGAGCCGCCGCCATACCCCGACATGCGGCCAATACGAGCGGGTTGTCGACCGCGAAACCGGCCAAAAACCTTTGCGATCCGCCCGACGGCATCGTTCCTAAACGACCCGCGAACGACGGGTGACCAGCTTGATTTTATCATCTGTAAAAGTCGAAATAGCCAGCATGCGGATGGTCATTATTTGCAGTAAGATTTGCATAAAAAACTCATAATACATTGTATATAAACATAATGTAACACTTTCTTGACTATGTTCACTTATTAAGACTGAGTTTCATTATTATAGCTATCAAGACTCATTAACATTAATATTCAATGCCTCGCTTTTTCCTTTTTGTTCCTGCCTTTATCGCCCTTGGTCTTTTCCAAAATGCGCCCGCGCAGAGCCGGCAGCCCGAAACGGATGCCACCACGGGCGAGGTGGTGCAGCTCAATCCCCTTGAGATAAATGCCCGGAACGAAGCCGAATCTCCGACCGTCGATTCCGCCACGAAAACATCCACGCCGCTGCTTGATCTTCCGCAATCGGTCGAAGTGGTGTCGCGCCATCTCTTTGCTCTCCAGGATGCGCATTCGCTTGAGGACGTTCTGGCGAATGTCGCCGGAGTCAGTCCGTCGGTCGGAGACGGCCAGCGCGACCAGGTTTACATCCGCGGGTTCAGCGCCCAATACGACCAGTATCTGGATGGCATCAGGGATGAGGCCATGTATTTTCGCGATTTGTCCAATATCGACCGTGTTGAAGTGCTGGAAGGTCCCGCTTCAGTTCTTTACGGCCATGGGTCGGCGGGTGGCCTTGTCAATCGGATCACTCGCCAGCCGACCGACGCCGCGGAAGGCAGCCTCAGCATGACCTTTGGCAGCTGGAACCAAAGCCGGGTGGAACTGGATGCGGGCGGACCTTTCTGTGCCGCTTCGCTCGACTACCGCCTGGACGCTGCGGAAGAAACTTCGGGCGGATTTCGGAACCAGTATTTTCTGCAACGCTATCATCTTTCCCCCTCGATGGCGTGGAAGTCGTCCTCTGGGACGCGCATTTTGTTCCAATTCGATTATCTGAACGACCTGCGTCTCGACGATTTGGGCATTCCGGCGCTGGTGGGCCCGTCGGGTTCCGGATTTCCGGGCATCGCTCCGACGGTGCCGATCGGCACTTATTACGGGGAGCCGAATTCTTTCGATACGGATTATGTGCGGGCGGGAGTGACCACGGGCACGATCACCGTCGACCACCGGTTCGATTCTAACTGGTTCCTGCATGACAGCCTGCGCCTGGAGCACGCGACCCTCGACCGAAACAACCTGCTTCCGACGGGAGTTTTCCTGCCCGCCGGCGGAGTTTTCAACGGCGATTTGGACGCCGTTTGGGTCGCGCGCTCGCAGCGCCAGATCCTGCGGTTTGAAAACGATCTGTTCAACCAGCTTGAGACTTCGGGCGTGTTCGTGGCGGCGGGGATGGAGCAGCACATCCTGGCCGGTGTGGAACTCGGCCGACAAAGCGCCGCCGTACATTCCGCGCAGTCCAACGCCCCGTCGGTCGCGCTGATCGATCCCGTGCTCACCGGCGTTCCCGCCGGCACGGCCCCTGCGTCGGTGACCGCCTCCGAGGTGAGGGCGGACACGGCGGGAATCTACCTGCAGGATCAGCTGACATTTTCGGCCCAGTGGAAGGCGCTCGGCGGCGTTCGCCTGGACAATTACTCCGTTTCCCAGCGAAATCTTCTCGCGCCCTTCAATCTCCTCGAAGGCTCCAGCCGCGCCTTGAGCCCGCGCCTCGGCATCGTCTACGAGCCTCTCCCCGACTGGTCGGTCTATGGCACTGTCAGCCGATCCTTTTCCCCGGCGGGCGGCGACGGGCTTTCGACCGCGGCCAATACCGCGGCGCTTGCGCCGCTCGAAACGGTCAACTACGAGGCCGGCCTCAAAAAAAATTTCCGCGGCGGATTGCTCAGCGCCACCGCGGCCTTGTTTCAAATGACGCGGAACATAACGGAAACCGATCCGTTGACAAACCTGACGACCGCCGCCGGCAAACAGCGCAGCCGCGGATTGGATCTCGCCTTGGCTGGCCAGTTGAGTCGGCGCTGGGCGGTGTCGGCGAACTATGAGCTTCTGGATGCGGAGATCGTCAACGGCGGCCGGGACAGCGCGGGCATTCTTTTGAACGGCAGGCTCCCCGGCCTGGTGCCCCGCAACAGCGCAAGCGTTTTTTGCACCTACGATCCCGGCCATGGCTTTGGCGTGGGTGTCGGCGTGGTTTCCATGGGCGGGCGCTATACCTCAAACGATGATTCTGTTTCGATCCCCGCCTTCGCCGTGTTCAACGCGGTTGTTTACTACAAACGCGGGCAGTGGGAAGCCCGGCTCAACGGCAAAAATCTTCTCAATCACCGATATTTTGCCACCGCGGGAGAAGGGACTGACTACACCGGGCAAACGATCATGCCCGGAGCTCCCGTCAATCTTTCCGGCTCGGTTGCCTGGCATTTTTAAAGGCGGTCCGCCTGCGCCGACCGGCCGTCGCTCAGCGCCCGGACATGGCGGGCGAAACAGGCCCGCCGGTCGCGCCGGCCAAGCGGGGCGAAAGTTAATGCTCGTCGGGACCGTCGTCGCCGATAGCCTCGGAACCCAAGCCCATGCCCAGGTCCCGGAAAAAGTTTGCCACCCGTTTCAGCGCTTCACTTTCGCCCGAGCTCATGGAGCAGTTTGACGCCATGATCGGCGAGAAGGGTTATGACAACCGTTCGCTGGCCATCGCCGACATGATCCGCGCCCAACTCGTGGAGCACCGACTCCAGCTCGGCAGCGGCGAGATCGCCGGCAGCATCACGCTGGTCTACGATCATCATCACTCCCAACTGCAGGGTCATCTGACCCATTTCCAGCACGACCATGGACAGCATATTCTCGCCACGCTCCACTGTCATCTCGACCACCACAACTGTCTCGAGATCATTGCCGTCCGCGGACCGGCCTCTGTCGTGAAGAAACTGGCCGACGGCCTGATCGGCACGAAGGGCGTGAAGCACGGGCGTCTGGCCATCACCAGCACGGGCCGCGACCTGCCGGCCTGAATTTCCGGGGCCGCCGGCGCGCCGGCATTGGGCTTGACAGGCCAATGAGTATTACGATTAAAAATTTAGTATTACTATGAAACACGGTTCCAGCTTTGCGTCATGGTTCATCTTCATCCCTTGCCTTTTTTTCTTCCGCGGCGGCGCGGAAGCTCTGCACGCGCAGACGGCTGATGAGACGCCGGTCCGGCTCGACAAATTTGTGGTTTACGGCCGCGAGACCGACTTCATCGGCGAGGCGCCGGCCGCATCGTTTGGCGTGGTCGGCGCACCCGAACTCGAGGCCCGGCCATTTCTGCGGCGGGGCGAACTGCTCGAGGTTATCCCCGGCATGATCATCACGCAGCATTCGGGCGACGGGAAGGCCAACCAGTATTTCCTCCGCGGCTTCAACCTCGATCATGGCACGGACTTTGCCACCACGGTCGACGGCATGCCCGTCAACCTGCCCTCGAACGCGCACGGCCAGGGTTACTCCGACCTGAATTTCATCATCCCCGAGCTGGTACAGGATATCAGCTACCAGAAGGGGGTTTATTTCGCGGAAAACGGCGATTTTTCGGCGGCGGGTGCGGCGCAATTCCGTCTGGTCGATGCGCTCCCGCGCGGATTCGTGAAGGCCGAGACCGGCGAATACGAATATTCGCGGGTTGTCGCCGCGGACACGCTGCGCTCGCCCGGCGGTGCCGCCACGACGCTCGGTGCCGAGACCGGCTACTACAACGGCCCGTGGGTGAAGCCGGAAAACGCGCGCCACTTCAGCGGCTTCGCGCGCGAGGCCTGGTCGGGCGGCGGCAATGACTTTGCCCTCACGCTCCTCGGCTACCACGCCGAATGGAATTCCACCGACCAGGTGCCGCAACGCGCCATCAGCAACGGCCTCATCCCGCGCTTTGGCGCCATTGACCCGAGCGACGGCGGCATCACCTCGCGCGCAAGCCTGTCGTTCGACTGGACCGGCCGCGCGAACGACACAACCACGAAGGTCGATCTCTACGCGATTTATTACCAGCTCAACCTGTTCTCGGACTTCACTTATTTTCTCGACGACCCGGTGCACGGGGACCAGTTCAACCAACGCGACCGCCGCGGGATCTTTGGCGGTTCCGCCACGCACGAGTGGTCGGGCGAACTCGCCGGCAAAAAAATCGACACCACCATCGGCGTGCAGACGCGCTCCGACATCATCAACCTCGGCCTGCTGCACACCCAGGACCGCGTGGAGTTGAACCCGGTCGATCTTTCCGCCGTGCACGAGGACACCGGCGGCGTGTTCATGCAAAGCGAACTGCACGCCACCGACTGGTTCCGCCTTACGGCCGGCCTGCGCGGCGACCTCTATTGGTTCGATGTGGACGACGACAATCCGCTCAACTCCGGCACGCGCACCGCCGGCCTCATGAGTCCGAAGTTCGGTCTCGTCTTTGGGCCGTGGTCCAAGACCGAGCTTTATTTCGACGCCGGCGAAGGCTTTCACAGCAACGATGCGCGCGGTGTGACCGAGCACGTGGATCCCCAGGACGGCTCGCCGGCGCAGCCCGTGACGCCGCTGGCCCGCGCGGAAGGCGCCGAAGTCGGTGTGCGCACGGCGGCCGTGCCCGGCCTCGTCAGCACCGTTTCATTCTGGGCGCTCGACCTCGACTCCGAGCTGACGTTCGACGGCGATTCGGGCGAGACCGACGCCAACGGCGCCACGCGGCGTTACGGCGTGGAGTTCGCGAATTTCTATCACGCCACCTCCTGGCTCGCGCTCGACGCCGACCTTGCCTTCACGCGCGCGCGCTACCGCGCGGAGACAAACGGCGGTTTCGACATCGCCAATTCCATCGGCGCGGTTGTGACCGGTGGCGCGACGGTCAACCTGCCCGCGGGATGGTTCGGTGCCGTGCGCGCCCGATATTTTGGCCCGCAGCCAATCGTGGAAGACGGTTCGGTCTGGGAACCTTCTTCGCTCACGTTCAATGCCCGCATGGGCTGGCGCAATCGCGATTGGGAGGCTGCACTTGACGTCCTCAACCTCTTTAACCGCGCCGATGACGACATCGCTTACGATTATGCTTCGCGGCTGCCCGGCGAACCGGCGGACGGCGTGAACGATGTGCATCTGCATCCGGCGGAACCGCGCGAAGTCCGTATCAGCCTGACCCGGCGGCTTTAAGCGGGGCGAATGGGCTGGGCCATTTCCGCTTCTAGTGAAGGCATTTTCTCTAACCGGCTTGCCATCGACTGCCAAATTCCCATTTCTTGCCTTGTGCGTCGCAAGATACAGCTCATCTGTCTGCTGTCCGCGTGGCTCCTCGCCACCGGCAGCCAGTGGGATATGGTCCAGGTCTTCGCCTGGGGACGCATGTTTGCGGGCTATGCGCGGGAGATGCCGCTGACTGCAGCGCTCGGCCAGACCTTCAAGCCGGACAACATGTGTCCCATCTGCCGGGCGGTGAAGGCGGCAAAGCAGCAGCAGGACGAGTCGCCCGCCGCCAGCTACAAGGATGAGTTGGGGAAAATCCTGCTCGTGTTCGAACCCGTGCCTCAAATCGTGGTGGCGCACCCTTCGTTTTCCTCATGGTCGCCTAGCGATCAGATTTTGACCGGCGCCTTGCGCGCCGCGCCGCCGGTTCCGCCGCCGCGAGATCCCGCGGCCTGAACGTTTCATCGTCGGCCTGCGTTCGCGTCTGGCGCG
>Ga0335085_10015198_pt1 | contig 11177 bp, 8 predicted proteins | sample Lox_Sample_45_FD_206712 | JGI IMG/M metagenome (GOLD analysis project Ga0335085, IMG submission 206712) | Soil microbial communities from Loxahatchee National Wildlife Refuge, Florida, United States - Lox_Sample_4.5 | ecosystem: Environmental > Terrestrial > Soil > Wetlands | place: USA: Florida... | reverse complement strand
AGCGACCGGCTCGGGCGTGTATGTGGTGGGCGGAACGGTCTCCGCCGATATCCCGAGCCCGGACGTGGCGTGTGCCGTCTGTCGCAATCCCCCGCTTGGGCTCCAGTCCTGGGAGCTTTTCTTCCCCCCGTCCGACGCGCAGAGCTTCTTGGCGAAGCTCGACTCCGCCCGCAACGTTCAGCACTCAGCCGTCTTCGGGGGCGCGGGCCTCGACAACGCCTGGGATCCTCGGGCTCGACGGGGCAGGTCGCGTGCATGTGGGAGGCAACTCCTGCGGCGACGGCTTCCCCACGACGGCCGGGGCCTACCGACAGGCGCGGACGCCCGCCGCGGACGCCACCGACCCCAACAATGAGTGGGACGCGACGATCGCCCGCTTCACCGAGTCGGCGGAAGGATTTGTCCTCGTCTACGGCAGCTACCTGGGCGGGAGCGCGGCCGATTCGTGTCGGGACTGGCGGTGACCCCGGCCGGCGCCGACTGGGTCGTCGGGGGAACGACGTCGACCAACTTCCCGACGACGGCCGGCGCCCGCCAGGCAGCGAACGGGGGAGGTTCTGACGCCTTCGTCACCCGGATCGCCGCGGGCGGTGGGTCGCTCCGCTACCCGACCTACCTCGGCGGCTCGGCCTTCGACTACCCGTTCGACGTTGCCCTCGACAAGAGGGGCAACGCCTTCGTCGTCGGGCGCACCGAGTCGGCCAACTTCCCGACGACCTTCGGTGCCTTCCAGCGGACCTCCGCTGGAGGATCGGACGGGTTCGTGGTCAAGTTCAACCGCGCGGGATCCCTGGCCTGGTCGACGCGCCTGGGCGGCAGCGGGTTCGACTGGCCCTTCGCCGTCGCCGTGGGCTCGACGGGCGCCGCGTATGTGACCGGGCAGACGGACTCCCCTGACTTCCCGACTCTCCTGCCCGCCCAGGGGAGTCCGGGCGGCGCCGAGGACGCCTTCGTCGCGAAGATCGCCCCGACCGGATCGAGCCTGCTCTGGTCCACCTACCTCGGCGGCACCGGCACCGACCAGGCCCACGGCCTGGCGCTGGACAGGCGGGGCGGCGTGTGGCTCGCCGGGACCACCGCTGGGGGGTTCGCGGGCCGTCTCGCTCACCGGCACGGGATTCTGGGGGATGGCGAGGGAGTCGACCGCGACGATCGTCCTCGTCAGGGCGCGACGGAGTATGGCGGGGGGTCAGGGATCTTCGTCTTGTAGCTCCCGAGCGCTTCGGTCGCAAGCTCGATGGCCTTCTCGAGTTGGGGATCGCGTCCCCCGCTCAGCTCGTACGGCCTGAGGGTCACGACATAGTCCGGCGGCACACCCTCGTTTTCCGGGGACCATCGACCGGCATCGTGCATGTAGAAGCCGTACTCGGGCACGAACAGGACCCATCCCCCGGTGATCTTGTGAGGTCCTCCCGAGCCGATCATTCCTCCGAAGGTGCGGTTTCCCACGAGCGGACCAACCCCGGCGCGCTTGAAGAGGAGAGCCAGCTGGTCGCCGCCGGACACGGCCTTCTCGTCTGCGATCATGACCTTCGGGCCGTCGAGGAAGTGGCCGGCCGGGGGGACGCGCCCGTGGCGGTCGTACATCACGCTGGCAGGTGGCCTGGCCATCCAGTCGACGATCTCGTCCGCCCGGCCCCCGCCGACGTTGTTGCGAATGTCGATGATCATCGCCGCCCGGTCCCGCTGCCCGCTCCACTCCTGCGTGAAGTCGTCGAAGTCGTCGGCATTCATCAGGTGGATGTAGCCCACCTTGCCGGCGCTCGCCTCCGTCACCCGCTCGCGGTTCGCGCGCACCCATTCCCGGTACCGGAGGCCGGCTTCGTCCGAGACCGTCGTGACGACGATCTCCCATGCTCCGGCCGGAGACGGCGCGTGGCTGACGGCGAGCTTCACCTCCCTCCGGGCCAGCCCCTGGAACGCCGCGCACACGTCCGTGCGCGTGCTGACCGGCTTGCCTTCCACCGCGATCAGGTAGTCGCCCTCCTCGACCTTCAAGCCTGGCGCGGCCAGCGGCCCCCGCCCCTTCTCGCTCGCCTCGTCGCCACGGTAGATCTTTACGATGCGGTAGAGGCCGTCCGCGGCGCGAAAGTCGGCCCCCAGGAGGCCGACTCCCGCGGCTCCGCCCGCGTCCTCGCCCCCCTCGAGCATGATGTGCGACTGGCCCGCTTCGGCGAGCATCTCCTTCAGCACGTATTCGGCGTCGCTGCGGTGCGCGGCGTCGTTCATGAGGACCTGGTAACGCGCTCGGACCTGGTCCCACTTCGGAGCCACGCTGAAGGCGTGCTCGCGGTAGGCCTGCCAGACGTCGTCGAGCGCCTGCTGCCACTTCGCGCGCTCTTCGCCTCCCGGCTTCGCCTGGGGCGGCAAGGACACGGCGATCCGCCGAGCCGACCGGCCCGACAAGGCCAGGGAGTACAGCCATCCGCCGTTCTCGAAGACGATCGCGTCCGGTCCCAGGCTGGGGTTCTTCACGTCCCAATCGGTGTAGTGCGTCAATTGCTCGGTGCGCCTGGAGGCGAGGTCGTAGCGGTACAGGTTCATGATCCCGTCCCGGTCGGACGCGAAGTCGATTGCGCCGCCGTGCCACATCGGGCACACGTCGTTGGCCGCCAGGCGAGGCAGCTCGTCGTAGCGGTTCGTCTCCAGGTCGTAGATCGCGACGTAGCCGAGCGAGCCGCCGCGGTATCGCTTCCACGGTAGCCACAGGACCAGCTCCGGATTCGGCCCGTAGGCGATTCGGCGGCCCTCCGGCGAGAAGCTGCCGTGGGTGGCGCGGGGCATGGGCAGCGGCTCCGGCGATCCGCCTTCGAACGGCAGCAGGAAGAGGCACGGGAACCGAGTCAGGGCACCGCGCAAGCGGTCCGAATGGACCAGCAGCTTGCGGCCGTCCGGGGTCCAGCCGGCGACGCGGTCGTTCGCCGGATGCCAGGTCAGCCGCCGCTCTTCGCCACCGCCGGCGGGAATCACGTAGACGTCCCCCTTTCGTGCGAAGGCGATCCACTTGCCGTCCGGCGAGAACTTCGGGAAGCTCTCGGCTTCGGGCGTTGCCGTGAGCCGGCGTGCGGAACCGCCGCTCCGTGCTGCCGTCCACAGATCCCCTGCATGGACGAAGACGACGCTGCTCCGGGAGATATCCGGCTGCCGCAACAGTCGCGCGGGGGAAGGAGGGGCGGCGGAAGAAGGAGCGGAGCGCAGGCAGCCAACAAGCAGTGCGCTCAGGATCAGGGCACGAGACATGGAGTCCTCTCTCGTTCGTCTGGCCGCCCGCAGTATATAAGATGAGCAGAGAGAGCTCCTTCGAAACACGGCAGCGCAGGACGACCCCTCGCTGAGGTGACATCCGTCGAGTCATCTTCGCGCGGAACGACAGGGGTTTCCGCGGATGCTCGCGCAATGGGCGCCCAGAGGAAAGTTGCGGCCGAGGCCGGCGCCTTTGCCTGCGCTACCTCGCCGGCGGGGAGGGTGGACGGGTCGACAGGGCCTTGACCAGGCGGTACATGAACTCCAGGCCCTCGTCGTAGGCCTGCACGCCGATGCGCTCGTCTCTTCCGTGGGCCCGCACGTCGTCCACGTCATCGAACAGGCCCGAAACGCCGTAAGTGGGGATGCCGGCGTTCCGCAGGTAGTGTCCGTCGGTCGCCCCGGTGGACATGATCGGCACCACCGGGACGCCGGGCCACAGCTCCGCCGTTATCCTCTCGACGGCCTCGGTGATCGCCGGTTGCAGCGGCGAGCGGGGGCTGGGGCTCGGAGAGCCCAGTGGTGTGACCGAGGTTCTCTCGTCGGCCAGGGTCTCGACGAGCGCGCGCTGCACGTCCGCGGGCGAGTGATCCGGGAGAATCCGGCAGTTGACGACGGCCCGCGCGCTCTGCGGAAGGGCATTGTCCGCGTGGCCCGCCTGGAGCCGGGTCGCCACGCAAGTGGTGCGCATCAGGGCGTTGAAGTAGGGCGAGGCCGCTGCCAGGCGCGCCGCGGCCCCGGCTTCGGATGGGGTCGCGGCCAGGGCCCTCATGTCTCGGGCCAGGTCGCCGCTTTCGACCCGGGACATCCGCTCGAAGAATTCCCGGGTGGTCTCGTTCAGGCTCACCGGGAACTCGAAGTCGGCCAGGCGCGCCAGCCCCTGCGCCAAGCGGTAGATGGCGTTCTCCTTGACCGGGAGGGAGCTGTGCCCCCCGGGGTTCTTCGTCTCCAGCTGGAAGCTGAGGTAGACCTTTTCGCTCGTCTGCAGCTCGTTGGCGATGCGCCGGCCCTTCCTGATCTCGCCGCCTCCGCCGTCCGTGTTGAGGCAATAGTCAGCGTCCACGAGGTCGCGTCGATTCCGCAGCAGCCAGGCGACGCCATTGGAGCCGCCTCCCTCCTCGTCCGCCGTCAAGGCCACGATCAGGTCCCGCTCCGGCTCGAATCCCTCCTGCTTCAGGCGGATGAGGTTGGCGATCAGCACCGCCGCCCCCGACTTGACGTCGATGGTGCCGCGACCGTAGAGGTACCCGTCCCGCTCCAGCAGGGTGAAGGGATCGAAGGACCAGTCCTCCCGGCCGGCCTCCACCACGTCGAGGTGGGCCAGCAGCAGGATCGGCCTGCCGGCACCGGACCCACGGAAACGCGCGACCAGGTTTCCCTTCCGCGGGACGGGCACCAGCACCTGCACGTCGGAGCCTGCGAAGCCCGCGGCCCGGAGGCGCGCGGCCATCGCCTCGGCGGCCTTGGTGTTGTCGCCCGAGGAATCGGTGGTGTTGATCTCGACCAGCTCCTTCAGGATGTCGCGGGCCAAACGCTGGTCGCCCGCCGCGCCCGGCGGCGCGGCCTGGGCTCGGGCCAGGCACCCCCCAAGCACGATCAAGACAGAGCTGCAGAGCTTGTACCTGGGCATGGTCGGCCAATTCTGGTGCCGGTCGGGGGGAATCTCAAGCAGCGGCGTCCGGTCCCGGGCGCCCGCCAGACCAGTCCGGTGCACGATCGTCAGCGTGATTGCTCCGCCCCCGCGGCCGAACCCTTGGATGCGCGAACGGGCGTCATTCGAAGGGTCACTTCCTGACCGCCCAGGCCAGGCCGTCCGGTCCCTTGCCGGTGGAGATCCTGCCCGTCACCGAAAGGGTGCCGAGATCCACGACCACGACGAGGTCATCGGGACTGACCGCGACGTAGGCACGCGATCCACCGCCCGCAACGAGGACGCCGGCGGCGCCGCGTCCCAGGCTGACCCGCTTGATCTCCCTGGTCGAATCGGCGTCGAGTACCAGAAGGTCCCCGTTCCCGAGGTCGGAAATGAGCACCCGCTTCCCATCGGGTGTGAACTTCAGACGGTTCGCGAACTTCGTGTGCAGGTCGAGAGTCTGCAGCACTCTCTTGGCCGCGACGTCGATGACCGAGACCGTGCCGTCGTGCGAGTTCGCCGCCCACAGCGTCTTGCCGTCAGGGGACACGTCGAAGCCCTCGGGTCCCTTGCCGACGGAAACATGCGTCTGGGTCCATCCCGAGACGTCGCCGCCCTTGTCGCGCTCGAGTATCGTGATGCTGTCGGAGTTGACGTTGGAGGTGAAGATCCGGTCCTTGACCACAACCAACATGTGGGTTCGGTTCTGGCCGATGCCGAGCGCCCAATCGATCTGCCGGCTCGACGTATCGTAGCGGGCGATCGCCTTGCTGCCTTCCGCCGTGAAGTAGACCTTGCCGTCCACGAACTCGAGGCCGTGCGGCGCGCGCAACGCGCCGAGACTCACCGGAGAGAGCGTCCTCTGGGCCACGAGGTCCACCACCGTGAGAGTCTGCCCGGGGGTCGAGAAGGCGCCGTAGTTGGAGATGTAGGCGAACCGCCCGTCCTCAGAGGCGACAATCTCGTGAGGATCCTCGCCAGCGTCGACGCGGGCAACGATCTTCAGGGTGTCCGGGTCCACGATGGCGAGAGACCTGTCGCCCTTCTCCAGGACGAGGAGAGCGGGGGAGGGGGCCTGAGCGGGGGCCGCAGTGGCGATCGGCAAGAAGACGCACAGCCATATCGCAGCGAGCATCGGGATTCTGCCTGACGCCATTCTCGTCACCTGCCTCTCCTTGGACCGGCCCCTTGAGAGGGGCCGGGCAATCGGCACACGGCGCAGGGTGGGCCCTGCGAGCATAGCTCACGGTCTCGCCCGAAGGAGAGCCTCGAGGTGAAAGGTGCCCGGCCCGCTATCGGGACGGCTCCACGGCGGGCAGGAGCCGACTCTCGCCGATCGCGGGCGGCGACCAAGGTCCAAGCGTGCCGCCAGCCCGCAACCGGGTCCACATCAGGGATGGGTCCTCGAGCGGAACGACAAACGTGAAGTCGACCTCGGCCGGCCGGCCATCCGCGGTGACTTGCCGCACCCGCGCGCGCAGGTCCGACAGGGCGACCTCGTCGCCGGGGTGGAACGGGCGTGACAGGCCGCGCACCATTCGCAGCAGCTCGTTGTCGAGAAAGCCGTTCTCCGGTCGGACGCGCAGCGTCGTCGCGTCCCGCCGCGAGACCTGCAACTTCGCGAAGCACGTGGCCAGGACCCGCATCCGCCGAGGGCGCGGCACACCGAGCACCTGGCGCTGCATCCACGGAGGAAAGGTCGTCATTTCCGCCGCGGAGCTGAGGACGACCAGCGTCTTTCCCCGGATCGCCTCGTCCGAGGGAATCGAGGTCTCGAGACGGGCGCCCATCCGACCCACGATCTCGAGGGTCAGCACGCGCAGCGGGAGGAGCACCGGGGCCAGGACGAGGTGAAAGAGGGCCAGGAGCGAAACCGCAAGGGCGACGACGGCACGGCGAGGCCGGGGAAGCACGAACGCCTCGCCCTCCAGCCACTCGGCGAAGACGAGGGCGATCGCCGCCATCGCGCCCACTCCCGCGAAGACCAGGAGCCGATCCATCGGGAACGTCGCACACATGGGCGGGAGAGAGAGCACCGCTCCGACCGTCCAGAAGCGGCACGCGGGCAGTCGGCGCCACAGCGGCGCGAGCAGGACGCCGAAAACGGCGAGCCCGAGAACCGCCAGGGTGTAGGCAGCCACCTGGGCCGCGCGCGGGAGCACGAGCCAGACGTCCGCCAGCCCCGGACCGACCTGCGCCGCGGCCAGGATGGGCAGGCGCTCGGCCAGGGCCCGAAGGTACGGCAGTGGCTCGTCGATCGGGTTGAGGTACATGCTGCCCCCGCTCGTGCCGTAGCCGAGCGCCTTGTACGCCGCCAGCCACGCCACGGAGAGGAGGGCGTAGGGCCACAGACGGAGAAGGCGCCGGGCGAGGGGCCCCGAGTCGATGAAGAGGGCGTGGGCGAAGAGATAGCCGGTCACCGCGAGGGCGGACTCTCCGCCGAGGAGCGCCGCTCCGAAGAGGGCGGGGGCCAGCCACCGGCCGGGACGCCACCCGTCGCGCCGGGCGCGGTCGTGCACGATGAGCGAGGCGAAGGCGAGCGTCGCCGCCACGAGCACGTTGCGGTTGGCCGTCCAGCCCAGCACCCATCCGCGGGCGTCGTCGACCGCGTAGAGAAGGAGGGCGAGGTGGGCGATCCAGGGGACATGGAAGCGGCGGTAGAGGGCGGCGAGCACCACGAGCAGCGCGGCGAACCACAGCATCGAATGGGCGTGGGCGAGGAGCGACGAGCGCGGCCACAGGAGGTGATCCACGACGTGCGTCAGCGCCGAGAGGGGTCGCCAGAACGACATGCGGAAGTCGGACGCCATCCACCAGCCGAAGACGCCCTCCTCGCGGAGGATGGAGCGCTGCGAGGGATCGCCGGAGACGAAGGTGAACAGGTCGAACGGGGCATAGGCGAAACCGGGCACGTGCAGCCGCGGATCGACACGTGCGAGGTGCATGAAGTCGTCGCCGACCCGTCCGACGCCGAGGCAGGGCGAGACCAGCAGGAGCGCGAGCAGGATGGCGGCGGATGGCGGCCATCCGCGGCCCAGGACGACCGGGGCGCAACGGAGCAGCCGACCCATTGCGGCAGGATGCTACGACAACCACGGTGGGCTCGCCAGTCGAGCATTCGGCGAATCACGAGGCTCCGATTTCGCCGCAAGGGCCGGTACGTCCAGATCGCCCCTTGATGGGCCGGCGTCGTTTCGTGGGGGACGGTGGCCGACAGATCCAGCCGGGAGTCGGCTGGTCGTGGTCCGGTGCGTGATCAAGGAGCGGCGGAGAGAGTTTCCCGGGGGCGGGCGCCGAGGAGCACCGGCGACGGGGAGCGTAAACCCTTACGGAATCCTGCTCCTTCGCTGTGCAGATGCCCGTCCGCGAATCGTTCTCGGCGCCGGCAATGCCCCCCCGGTGAGACGTGCGGCACCGGACATGCAATCGACGGATGTGCTCATTGCGGAGTCGAGCACGGGAGGATTCATGTCCAGTCCGTTGCGTCTCTCGGCCGCCCGTTCGCTCGTGCTCGGGAGCGTGGCCGCGCCGAACCCGGCGCCGGCTCCGACGCCGGCTCCGACCTCGACGCCTGCCCCGACACCGACGCCGACGCCAACGCCGTCACCCATCACGATCACCATCAAAGGCACCTCCGGCGGGATGTCCTTCTCGCCCGCCTCGGCGAGCGTGACCGTGGGCCAGCAGGTCCGGTGGCACAACGCCGACAGCATCACGCACACCGCGACCCAAGACGGCAGCGGCTTCGATACGGGGTCCATCGCACCGGGCGGAACCAGCGGGCCGATCACCCTCGGCGCGGCAGGGTCGATCAGCTATCACTGCGCCATCCATCCCAGCATGGTCGGGTCGGTGAACGTCACGCCGTAGCTCTGGGTGGCCGGGCTGCACGCTACTTCTTCGCTGCCTCTTGCGAAGGGCTCGCTTCCGCAGGCGAGGACGGCGTCACCGAAGTCGGGTGCACCACCTGCCCCTCGTCGAGAGAGTCCGCCGGGTTCAGCACGATCCAGTCCCCGGGCGTCAGCCCGTCGAGGACCTCCAGCGCGACCCCGTAGTCGCGTCCGATCGTCAGTGCCCGCAGGTGGACTCGATGGTTCGAGTCGACGACCACCGCCCGCAGACCCTCCGAGCGGAAGAGGAGCGCGTTGATCGGCACCTGGAGCCGCGGGCCGGTCACCTTCACCTGCAGGTGGACCTGGGCATAGCCGCCGGGGAGCAGAGCGCCGTCCCGGTTCGCCACGTTGACCTCGGTCAGGAGCGTCCGCGTCCCGGGGTCGATGGCCTCGGCCGAGCGCACGACCTCACCCTGGAACTGACGGCCGGGATACTCGGTCAGGGCCAGACGGGCGCCCGACCCGGCACGGATCGACGGGGCGTACTGCTCCGGAACGCTCACGTACACCCGGATGGGGTCGGTCTGGGCCAGGAAGAAGAGCTGCTGCGACTGCCCGCCGTTGCCGGCATTGACCAGCGTCCCGATGTCCACGTTCCGCCGGGTGATGACGCCGTCGAAGGGGGCCACGATGTGCTTGAAGGATTCCGTCTCCTCGAGCCGTCGCAGGTTGGCCCCGGCCGACTCGACGACCGCCCGCTTCGCCTCCCGCTCGCCCACCGCGGTGTCCACCTCCTGCTTCGAGACGCCGTCCGTCTTCAGCACTTCCAGGAGCCTGGTCGCGGTCACCTCGGCCAGGCGGGCGTTGGCCTTGGCGGTGGCGAGGTCGGCCCGCGCCTGCGAGAGCTGCTGGTCGACCTCCGGCGTGTCCAGCTCCGCCAGTCGCTCTCCCTTGCGCACCCGGCTTCCGATGTCGTGGGTCCAGGTCCTCAGGTAGCCGCTGGTGCGGGCGTAGATCGGCGACTCCACGTACGCCTGGAGGGTCCCCGGCAGCACCAGGTCCTCCTGCGCCGGCTCCGCGGTCGGATGGATCACGGCCACGCTCGGCACGGCCTGCTTCTCCGTCTCGGCGGCGAGCTCCGTGAGCTCCGCCCGCCGCTGCAGCACGCTCAGCGCGCCGAGCACCAGGAACGAGCACGCCGCCACCACGAAGACCTTGAACACCCGGCTCGTTCGGCCGCCGGCATCCCCCTCCACGTCGCCCTCCCTCTTCGGTCCTCTCACTCCGCCCGCCCTCCGAGGTCGCGCCCCGCGCCGGCGGCGGCATGCGCCCTCCTGGCCGCCAGCCAGCCGTGCAGGAGCGAGAACACGCACGGCACGAGGAAGAGCGTGGCCACGGTCGCGAAGACCAGCCCCCCGATGACCGCCCGGCCGAGGGGGGCGTTCTGCTCGCCTCCCTCCCCCAGACCGATCGCCATCGGCACCATCCCGATCACCATCGCGAGGGCCGTCATCAACACCGGACGCAGGCGCACGTAGCCCGCTTCGAGCGCCGCCTCCCTCGCGCTCCGTCCCTCGCCGAGCTGCTCGCGGGCGAACGAGACGAGCAGGATGCTGTTCGCGGTGGCGACACCCATGCACATGATGGCGCCGGTCAGGGAGGGCACGCTCAGGGTCGTGTGGGTGAGGAGCAGCATCCAGCAGATGCCCGCCAGGGCGCCAGGGAGCCCGGCGACGATGATCAGGGGATCCAGCCACGACTGGAAGTTCACCACGATCAGCAGGTAGATGAGGACGATCGCGCCGACGAGGCCGACCGCGAGCCCGGCGAAGGACGCCTCCATCGTCTGCACCTGTCCCCGAATCACCACGCTCGAACCTCGGGGCAGCTCCTTCTCGGCCGCGGCCACGCGCTTCTCGACCTCGGTCGCCACCGCCCCGAGGTCGCGCCCCTCCACCGCGGCATAGACGTTGATCATCGGTTGGGCGTTGTAGTGCGAGATCGCCGCCGGCCGCAAGGCGGCCGCGGGGGCGACGAGGTTGGCCAGGATCTGCGGGGGACGCCCCGGGGCGCCCCCCGGGACCGGAGTGTTCTGGAGGGCCTGGAGGGAGTCGAGACGGTACTGGGGCGCCTGCACCGCCACGCTGTAGCTCACGCCGTTCTGGGGATCGAGCCAGAACGCCGGGGCCGTCTGGAAGCTCGAGCTGAGAGTCACCAGCATGCTCTGCGCGACGTCGCGCGCCTGCAGCCCCATCGACTGGGCGCGAGCCCGGTCCACGTCCATGCGCAGGGTTGGCGCGTCGAACGCCTGCTGGACGTGCACGTCGACCGCCCCCGGGATGTGGCGGATCTCGTTCACCAGCTTCTCCGCGACACGGAGATTCCCGGGCTGGTCCATCCCGACCACCTGCACGTCGATCGGCGCCGGGGTGCCGAAGTTCAGGATCTGGGTCACGATGTCGGCCGGC
>Ga0335085_10015196_pt1 | contig 11178 bp, 11 predicted proteins | sample Lox_Sample_45_FD_206712 | JGI IMG/M metagenome (GOLD analysis project Ga0335085, IMG submission 206712) | Soil microbial communities from Loxahatchee National Wildlife Refuge, Florida, United States - Lox_Sample_4.5 | ecosystem: Environmental > Terrestrial > Soil > Wetlands | place: USA... | reverse complement strand
CGTCCGGCATGCGCCGCTTCCCGACCATGATGACGCGAGCAAGTCTGGGACCCATGGCAGCCCGCCAATGACCGCATTTATCATCGGAGGAACTACTTCAATCATCTCTATCAGCAGTCACGATCACCTCCTCGACGAAGGAGCAAACCAGAATGTCTGCCCGTCAATTCCCTTTCGTTCAACTCGACGTCTTCACCAGCCTGCCCCTGGAAGGCAACCAACTGGCGGTCTTCACCGACGCTCGTGGACTGAGCGATGAGGAGCTGCAAAAGGTTGCGAAAGAGATGAACCTTTCGGAGACGACCTTCATCTTTCCTCGCGATGCCGCGACGGAGTCTCGCGACGGAGTGCGAGTTCGCATCTTTACCGTTCAGGAGGAGCTGCCGTTCGCCGGACACCCGACACTGGGAACCGCATGGCAACTGAAGCGGCAGCGTCCGGAGCAGTCCGAGATCATCCTCGACTTAAATGTCGGTCGAGTGCCGGTGCGCTTCGAAACACGTGACGGCCAACTCTTCGGAGAGATGCGGCAGGCAGACCCGCAATTCGGCGAAATGCATGAGCACGCGGCAGTTGCCGAGGCGCTTGGACTAAGTGTCGCTGATCTCGATGAGGAGCTTCCAATTCAAACGGTGTCGACCGGCCTGCCTTTCACCATAGTCGCCTTCCGCAAGGTCGCTACATTGAGTCAATTGCAGGTGGGTTGGAATCAGATCGCCTCCTATTTCAGCGGCAGGAGTAGCTCGGCTTTCTTTTACTTTGTCGCGCGAGAGGGCGAGCGAAAACTTCGCGCACGGATGATCTTCTATAACGGCGAAGATCCGGCCACCGGATCAGCCGCCGGCTGCTGTGCTGCCTGGGCAGTAAAGCATGGCGTGCTTGGCTCCGGTGAGCAAGGCATCCTCGAGCAGGGACGTGAGGCGCTGCGCCCCAGCTATCTTTATGTACGCGCGAACAAGACTGCGGATACGGTCACCGATGTGCGTGTCGGTGGTTACGTGGTGCATGTCGTTGATGGCAGAGTTACCTTGTGAATTCTCTGCGGATATCTTGTGCATCATTTCAAGCCGCATAAACAGCGGCTCTCCACGTTCTGAACCATCACTCAGAAGCCTTATCCCGCACCACTTGCGCTGCACCAGCGCAGGCAAACGATGCACGTCGAGTTTATGGCGGTGGTACTTGTGCGCAACGATGGGCACGCGTACTATCCGACTACGCTACTGTCCTGGGAATCAGGCCAGGACCCGCGACGCGCTGCACGCGCCTGACTCTCCGGGAAGCGCGCAGCTCACAGAATCACAAGTGAATTGATGGACCGACTCCGATGAAACCGAAGCGCACGATTCTTTGCGTCGATGACGACGAACGCACTCTCTCAGTAAGGAAGGTGATGCTGGAGACGCGCGGCTACCGCGTCCTGACTTGCTCCGATCCGGAGAACGCGCTCGAGCTCTTAGGTGGCGGAGGCATCGACCTGATCATTGCTGACTTGATGATGCCTAAAATGAATGGGGCGGAGTTCATCGCGCGCGCAAAGCAGATCCAGCCCCAGCTCCCGGCCATACTGCTTTCCGGTTCCGTGACTCATTATCCCGAACAAAATGTCGCGGATGTGTGGCTGCCCAAAGGCAGCTTCGCTCCCGCCGAGTTACTCGAACGCGTGCGAATTGCTCTGATTCGTAAGCGTGGACCGAAACGCACCATCCCACGGGGAAGTTCGACGAAACAGATAGCATCGTAGGACGGCCATTCGTTGGGGAGTGCGTCAGGCGGCGATTGCTGAGATTGAAAAGGGTAGGGCTATCACAGCCGCCGCCTCTAGTGTCCGTTTGAGTTCAACTCCCAGCGATTCCGGCCGGCGTGCTTTGCCTTGTATAACTGAGCGTCTGCCCGCGCCAAAATCTTTGACGCGTTATCCCCGGGTGTGAGAACCGTTGCGCCCATACTGACCGTCGCCCGAATCTCACCTTCCTTCCAGGGAGTTGCGCTGTGCTCCACCAGAACACGGCAGCGCTCGATGATGCTCGCAGCCGTCGCTTTGCCGGTCCTCGGCAGCAGCAACAAAAATTCGTCACCACCCCAACGGCCCACGATGTCGCTCGATCGCAGGCAATTGTCCAGCGTCCTGGCCACCGTGCGAAGCACGTTGTCACCAATTTGGTGGCCGTACATGTCATTGATCAGCTTGAATCGGTCAAGGTCGAGCAGACACACTGTCGCCGACGTGGAAGCTGATTGCAAATCCCCGATCATCCGCTCGATCTGCTCTTCCATGTAGCGCCGATTCGGTATGCGAGTCAGGGTGTCGACAAATACCGCCTGTTCCAGTTCCCGCATGCGGGCCTGCAGGCCATCGGTATCTGTAATTTCGCGGAAGCCCTCGACGGCTCCTACGATAATGCCGTCTCCGTTCCGGATTGCGGAAGTTCGAATCTGCACCGGCACTCGATAACCATTCTTATGGCGCAGGAATACTCTTGCCTCGCGTACCTCGCCATCCGACATGGTTTCCAGCAAGGGACACCCATACTTGCACAGCTCAGTGCCGTTCTCATCCACGTGCACGAGGATATTGTCGGAGCAGCAGCGGTTCTGAACTTCCTCGCAGTTGAAGCCGGTCAGGCTAACCGCTCCGGAGTTCCACCTACGAATCTTCCTGTCCCGATCCACCACATAAACACCTTCTAACAGTGCATCCAGGAAGTCATCGATATTGACCCGAGTGCCTCCATCGCCGGCACTTCCCTTGTCCCATACAACATCATGGTCCTTCGGACTAGCTTCGTTCATGGACAAACCGTCATCTCCGCGCGGAAGAGATTAGAACCACTTTATCTCGTCAGCGCGCTACTCACAACTTCGGCTATCGGAGAAAACTGCCGCAGGCTTGAGAAACGGAGGCGAATTGTGGGAAAAATTGAAGAAACGACTACTAGATCGTGATTTTCGCGACAGAGTTCCGCCACTCATGTTGCCATGAGTGGCAGGCCACCGGGATAAAGAGCCAACTACGCTACTTTGTGCCTTTCGCAGCTTTCTTGCGCTCTGCCCAGCGCTTCTTCATCATGTCCGAGATGCGTTTGCGGGCTGAAGCGCTCATATGGCGGCGACGAACTCCGCCCTGAGCCTTGCCGGATCCGGCAGGACGGCCCGGGCCGCGCTTCCTTCCTGTGCCCAATCCTTGCAAAGCTTCAATCGCAGCATCCAGCCTGGCACGCTCTCTCTTTAGGTCTGCCAGTACGTTTTGGATATCCATGTGTCACCCGTTCATTCCTAGAATTTTTTCGGGGGAAGTTACTTCTTTTCTAACGGTAACAGATAGAGTCAGCATTACAACAACTTTTTTGTTCTGGAGATGTCTTTTGGTCCCGACCTAGTCACAACCCTAAGTCAATTTCTACTTGCTCGTACCGGACAAGAAAACTCCTCTACACTGACTACACATTCCGCTGAAGAATTCGGAGGCGCAGATTGCCTGAAATCGCAAGCTATCACATGACTACCGAGCAGTTCCGGGAATACGGCTATGCCGTGATTGATTGGATTAGCCGATACTATGAACACCTGGAAACTCTTCCCGTTCTTTCCCGCGTCCACCCCGGTGATATTCGACGTTCTCTGCCGGCAGACCCGCCACAGAATGGCGAGCGGTTTTCCGAACTACTCTCAGATATCGACAAGGTAGTTCTGCCCGGCATAACTCATTGGCAGTCGCCCAATTTTTTTGCTTACTTTCCGGCAAATGCCTCTGGCCCGGCGATTTTAGGAGACTTACTCTCTTCCGCACTGGGGGTGCAGGGCATGCTGTGGGCGACCAGTCCGGCATGCACTGAATTGGAGACCCATGTTCTGGATTGGATGGCCAAAATGCTGGCTTTGCCGGTGAAATTCCTCTCATCCTCTAGCGGCGGCGGCGTGATTCAGGACACTGCCTCAAGTGCCACGTTGTGCGCCATGCTGGCAGCCCGCGAGCGTTCTACCGGCTATCGAAGTAACCAAACAGGTGGTGACGGAAAACTGGTGGCCTATGCCTCGAACCAAGCTCACTCCTCGGTAGAGAAGGCCGCAATGATTTCTGGCGTCGGGCGCTCCAACCTAAGGCAAATCGCGGTAGACGATCGGTTCGCGATGCGCGCCGAGGCCCTGACGCAAGCGATCGAGCGGGACCGGCAAGCCGGGCTGGCTCCATTCTTCGTCTGCGCCACCATCGGGACTACCTCTTCCCATGGCATGGATCCGTTGCCGCAGATCGCAAATATATGCCGTCAACACGGCTTATGGCTTCACGTCGACGCTGCCATGGCCGGCACCGCAGCACTGTGTCCCGAGTTCCGATACTTACAGGCTGGCCTCGAGCACGCGGATAGTTACTGCTTCAATCCCCACAAGTGGATGTTCACCAATTTCGATTGCGACTGCTTCTTCGTCGCGGATCGCGACGCCCTGATTCGAAGCTTGAGCATCCTGCCGGAGTATCTGCGAAACCAGGCCACTGAGTCGGGTTCCGTCTTCGACTATCGAGACTGGCAAGTACCACTTGGCAGACGCTTTCGCGGGTTGAAACTCTGGTTCGTGATCCGTCACTACGGAGTCGAGGGACTGCAGCACCACATACGTCGTCATGTGCAACTGGCACAACAGTTTCTGGAATGGGTAAGGAGCGACGAGCGCTTCGAAGTTGTCGCGCCCTCTCCATTGAATCTGATCTGCTTCCGCTACCGTGGCAGCGACGAACAGAATCATCATCTGATGGACCGCTTGAACCGGAGCGGCGCGTTGTACCTCACTCACACACGACTGGCAAACAAATTTGTTCTGCGCTTCTGTGTGGGGCAAACCAATACAGAATCCCGTCACGTGGAGCGGGCGTGGCACCGTATTCAAGCGGAGGCTGCCGACTTGTAGCACCTGTGGCTTTCTTGGCCTTCACGCTCCTTCGATTTGGGCTAAACTACCGCGAAGGAGCTGATCCGTGGATCCCAGAGTCGTCGCGTTGACCGGCATGTCGAAGGGCGAAAGTTATCGTGTAACTGGCGTCAGACTTACGGTCGGCCGCGACAATTCCAACAGCGTGCAGATCGGGGACGCGACTGTCTCCAAGAAGCACTGCGCCATTGAGGCGGCTGAGGGCACGTTCGAACTCGTCGACCTTGAGAGCCACAACGGGACCTTCGTCAACGGCATTCCGGTCAAGCGGCGCTCCCTGGCCCATGGTGACATCATTCGCGTAGGCACCAGCGAGCTGTTGTTCCTTACGCAAGAAGAGCTGCGGGACGAGGATGTCGAGCTGCAATACAGCGACGAATCGACGCGAGAGTCGCTGAAGACGGTGCAGCTTCCATCAGCCCCGTCCCACTCCCACTCTGCGAGCGACGTAGGCCGCATGGCGCGCGATCTGAATGCGCTGTTCAAGATTGCCAATACCATCAACTCAATTCGAGATCCCGGTCATTTACAGACCACGCTGCTCGAGCTGATCTTCGAAGTCGTGCCCGCCGATGTCGGCGCCATTCTAAGAATGAGCCAGATGGAGGAAGAGCCGGCCACCGCGCACATCTACGAGCGGCTCCCTGGAACCGGAGCGACCCTTCGCATACGCCGCGACGTGATTCAGCGGGCGCTGTGGGAGCGCGCCTCTGTATTCACCGATTCTTCTGTGGACGTGACGGCGGCCGAAAACATTATGTGCGTGCCGTTGGTGGGAGTCCAGACCACCATCGGAGTGATTTATCTGAAATCGAGCGGCCTCAAAGCGCGGTTCGCGGAAGAACATGTCCAGTTCCTTAACTCTGCGGCAGGCATTGCGGCCGTCACGCTGGAGAACGTTCTGAGCTTCGAATCGCTGCGGGCGGAAAACCTCCGGCTTCGTAAGGTGCTCGACCCGGCTGACTCCCTCATTGGCGAAAGCAAGTCGATGCGCCGCCTCAATGCCTTCATCGACAAAGTTGCCAAGCGGGACTCGACGGTCCTGATTCGCGGCGAGAGCGGCACTGGCAAGGAGCTGGTTGCACGCGCCATTCACGTCGGCAGCGCCCGATCGGAGAAGCCCTTCGTCGCGATTAACTGTGCCGCCATTCCCGATACCCTGCTGGAGAGCGAGCTATTCGGCAATGAAAAAGGCGCTTTCACTGGCGCGGTATTCAAGAAAGGCAAGCTGGAAGCAGCCGAAGACGGGACCGTCTTTCTCGACGAAATCGGAGAGTTGGCGCCACTGCTGCAAGCCAAGTTGCTGCGCGTGCTGCAGCAGCGCGAGTTTGACCGCCTCGGTGGCACCCGCCCCATCAAACTGCAGGCCCGCGTCATCGCAGCTACCAACAAAAATCTCGAGCAGGCGATCAAGGACGGCGAGTTTCGCCAGGATCTCTTCTATCGCCTCAACGTCGTCTCCACCACTGTGCCGCCGCTCCGCGAGCACCGCGAGGACATTCCGCTGCTGGCCATTTACTTCGCCACCAAGTACGCCGAGAAGTCCGAACGGCCCTTCAAGGGGATATCCACTGAGGCGCGCAACATTCTCATGAGCTACGAGTGGCCGGGCAATGTTCGCGAATTGGAGAACGCGATCGAGCACGCGATCGTCATGGGAACGGTCGAGGAGATCCTGCCCGAGGACCTGCCGGAAACTTTGCTGGAAAAGCCGTCGGTCCAGGTAAGTTCAGGAAAGTACCATCACGAGATCACAGAACTGAAGAAGCGCCTCATCATCGATGCTGTGACCCAAGCCCAGGGAAGCTACATCGACGCCGCTAAGCTGCTGGGAGTTCACCCGAACTATCTCCACCGCCTGATCCGCAATCTGGAGATCAAGGACCTGGTGCGGGCAGTCGAGAACCCGTGAGAACACTGGCGGTTTCCCCGGCTCGTGCATACGGCGCAGTTGATGTACTTAGTTGAGCCGCCGGCTGCATCGACATCCCCTTCACCGGTCCGGGGACAGCCTTGCACTTTCCGAATGTGGTTTACAACCGTGCCGGACTAGTGTTGCTGGAATGGCACCCACGCTCTGGTATCCGCGAGGTCCACCTGCATGGTGCATTCCTTCGGCCCGGTGTGCGCAAAGTAAATGCTGAACTTGGACTCGGGTGCCGGCAATTGCCCAATTTCCATCGACGCACGCACGATGTCCTTCGACTGGTCGTACGCGGCCTTGACGTCTGTGTTCTTCGAGACGACGAGTGTCCAGTCCTTCCGGTTAGGAATGAGGTAAAGCGTGTAGGCTCCGACGGCGAGATTAGCCCCGCTGATGCTCAGGGGCGAGTTCGTGAACAGGGTGAGCGGTTTCTGTCCCGGCTCCCAAACCTTGCCAAACGGAACCTCACGTCCCAGAAAGGTCTTCTCCTGCTTCTTGTTGATTGTCACTTCCTGATACTTGACGGCAAGCTGCTGATCGTCGCTGAAATTGCATGTGGCGGTCGCAGAATCTGTGTCGGGCGGGTTGGACGTCTGAGCAAAGCTGAAGGATGAAACCAGGATAAGAACGATGGCAAAAATCCAGGAGCTGCGCATTTACGGAAGCCTCCGAAAATGGACTTAACTCTCGCGGTGAAAATATACAACCTGATCATAATCCGGGATAGTGCTTCAATCCAGCTAACCCGATCGTTACCGCAAAGCGATGACACTTTTGGGAAACATGACAATGCGGCTCGCATGGCGCAAAACGTGACCTTCATCACAGACTTTGAGTTGTTTCGCTCGCGACAATCAGAATGAAGCGGCGGCCTCATGCGCTGCCGGATTGAGGAATTTACATGAAGTTCAAACTTACGGCTCTTCTCGTTATGCTGAGTCTCGCGGTCGTCTTGTCGGCGCAGACCGGAAGTGCCGGTGCGCAAAACCCGTCCGACCAGGGCGGCAAGACCTGCGCCTGTTGCAATCACGACAAGGCTCACGACGGCTCGGCAACCTGCTGTAATGGCTGCTGCAAGGATGGGAAGTGCCCGATGATGTCGGGCAACGCTTCTGGCCACAAGTGCCCGATGATGGCTCAGGACAGCAAAATGGCGAGCGGAAAAATGTGTTGCTCGGGAAATAAGTGTCCAATGCATGCCAAGGGCGATCAGGGCAAGGGGTGTTGCTGCGGCAATATGGCGGGAAACGCCACCAGCGGTCTGTGAAGGCTGTGAAGGCCAGGCGGGATAAACGCCCCGGTGGTTACGTCGTCAAAATAGTTAGTGGCTCGATTTTGACTAAGATGATGGGTTCGCGACAAACACGGCTGCGCTTCGCGCTGGTGCTGGCAGTTTCGCTGGCGACGTGGGCCGACGCCGCGCTCGAGGCGTTTGTCTGCCCCCACCTCTCAGGATGCCCTCACGAGATTGCCGGCAACGTTCGAACCAGCCTCAGCAACACCGCGGTATCGGAGCACGCTCGCCATTCGAACTTGCATCGCATGCCCTGTTGTCCGCAACCGGCGCAGGCAAGCTGGCAGTGCGACATGGCGATGCGCGATTGCTGCGCCGGGAAGCACCGCGAGCCCCATCCCGCGGCTCTCCAGGATGCTTCCAAACACCGGGGACCGGACCAAGCGGTTCTCGTATCCTCGGCGGGCGTAGCTGAACTTCCTTCGCTGGCTGTCGATCGCTCGACGCACAGCAGCAGTGAAGATCCGCCCTCTATCAAGCCTGTCAATCAGAAGAAAACCGACCTCAGGATTTAGAGCACGCTCTGGCCTCCCATGCGACGGTTCTATTCCGTCGTCGAAGTTGGCTCGCGGAGCTGTCTCTCCGCCTAACTGAGAATTCTGAGGAAATGAAAATGAAATCGAAATTGCAAGTCGCAGTATGCGTACTGGCCCTCGCCCTGAGCGCTGTGGCCCAAGCTCCAACCGCGTTCGCCTTCGGCCAGAGTGAAGCCGCCGCTTGCTCCTGCTGCAGTCAATGCCAGGGAACCAATGAGTGCTGCAACGGTCCGGCTGGCTGCGGCAGCTGCTGCAGCCACCAGCAGGCTTGCTGTGATGCCGGCTGCTGCAATTAAAAGCGATAACCGGGTTGATCTTGAGGATCAGCCAGCGACGCCCCGGACCTGCAAGGGGCCGGGGCTTTTCAGTTGGAGGAGGTGATCTAACGCGCGCGAATCTCGAAGCTGATCTCGACCTCGTCCTTCACTTTCACGGTTCCACCCGCGACCTTCACTGGCGTGATCCCAAAGTCTGTCTGCTTGAGATTGACCGAGCCTTTGTAGACCCCATCGGATAACGTCACCGGAACCGTAATCTCGCGCGTCGTTCCGTGCAAGTTCAAGTCGCCCGTAACACGGTAGGTCTGTGCACTGGCCGCCTCGACCCGTTTGGAGGCAAAGCTGATCGCAGGAAACCGGGCCACATCGAGCACCGTCGGTCCCTTCATGGTCGACTCGATTTCCTTGTGCTCCGATTCGCTGCCCTCGGTGTCGGCAATCTTCAGGTCCGCGGCATTGAATGAGAACACAACCGTGCGCTGCACCGGGTCAACCATCCCCGAAGCGATGGGAGCCTGAACGATGTGGTTGTGGGCCAGGCCCGAGAACAGGCCTGTCTTGTACACGTGTACCGTGACTGTCGAGTGCTGTGTATCGATCGCAGCAGGCTGCGCGACGGATGTAGCCGCCACCAGCAGTCCTGCCACGAATGTGCACAGTTTGATCATTCGTTCAAACCTGCTCACAGACAATTCGAGCCCAGCATCAAGCGCCGGGCCCGAAGACTACTCCACGATAAGCAGCTCTAGTGCGCTACCGCCGCGAACAGATCCGATTTCAGCAGTGCCTGGAAGCGCTGGTCGTCGGTCTTAAAGTGCATCTGCACCATGTCGTGCGTGCTGTCGACCGTCGTATCTTCCAACGCGACTTTCTCCGTAGGACTGCCTGACATCCGGCGATACACAACCCCCGCCTTCACCAGCGAGGCAAGGCTTGCGGCGGTCAACGAGTCGGAGGTCTTCACGTTGAGATCAAACGTGACGCCATTCTCGAAGTTCATGGTGTAATCCGATGCCAGCAACCGCTTCTTGACCACGTCGTAATCGGTGACGGAGGCCGCCTGTCCCAGCGCCGATCGCATCATGTACTGCGTTCCTAATTGATCCAGTACGCTCCACACCGGGGAGGGCTCGACGTCAGTGACCAGGCCGTTGATCTGCGGGTTCTTCTCCACCGAATCAGCACCGCTGTCGCGCACTTCGATGGCGCCGTGCATTGCGGCGGTGTCGCCGAAGACGATCGTCGTCGGATCAAGAAATGCCATGCTCAGTCCCGACGCCATTGGATAAATAGAGGTCAGCAGATACTTTTCCGGCTTGATCTTCTTCAGGCGCGCCTTCTGCAGAAATTCCTTTTGCTTGAACGGACCCTGCGCAATTCCAATGCTCTGCAGAGCACCCTTGGCATTGCGATAGCTGACGAAGGTCAACTGCTCGGCATCCTTGTCGGGATCGATTCCGGTAGACCGCAGGGCTGCCTCAAACTGCTTCAACGTGTCAGGCATCACGCGGTCCTTCAGGGCCTGTGCCGTCGGCGAATTGCGCAGCTCACGGTAGTCCACCGAGATGATTTGCTGAATTGCGGACGGGATTACAGTGCGCGCGCTGCTGCTAAGGGGAGCCGCTAGCGCCGTCCCTGCCAGAAGCGACACCATGGCCAGGGCAAAAGCGAAGTATTTCATAGTGATAATTTTAGCCGAGAATGGCGGCGAAGACGCGCGGAAAGCCGCATAGGTTGCTTTCGGAGCCACTTCTACCTTCATTTGCCACTCTCCGTTGACTTCCATGGAGTGCCGATAGTTTCAACCCCAGCTACTGGGGATTGTTTTCCGCCTTCTGTCTGGCGGCCGCCTTCTGCTGCTGCTGTTTTTGCTTGCTGATCGGGGTCGTCACCGCCGGGGGCGTACATTTTTCCGTCATGACGTCATAGCTCGCCACTTCAAAGCGCCGCACTTGCTTCTCGCCTTTGTCAGTATGAACATCGGCGATAGCCACCCACTGGCCGCTAAGCTTGACCTTGTTTCCCATCACGTAAGCCAGCTCGTCCGGACCGACAACGTCTACGCCCGTTCGATGTTGCATACTTCTTAACTCGAAGTGTCCGTCGACATCAGGCCCTGCCAGACAGCCAATGATCGTGGATGTCTTCTTTCCGTTTTGATCATTCGCAGCCTGATCTTCTTTAGACGAAGCATCGCTGCTATTGGTATCGTGCGAG
>Ga0335085_10015193_pt1 | contig 11179 bp, 10 predicted proteins | sample Lox_Sample_45_FD_206712 | JGI IMG/M metagenome (GOLD analysis project Ga0335085, IMG submission 206712) | Soil microbial communities from Loxahatchee National Wildlife Refuge, Florida, United States - Lox_Sample_4.5 | ecosystem: Environmental > Terrestrial > Soil > Wetlands | place: USA... | reverse complement strand
CTACCCGCGGCGCCTAGCCGTCCTCGGCCTCGAGCTCGGTCGCTTCGCGGACGCCCGCGTCCCACCACTCGGAGACCCGGGCACCCGCGCCGTTCGACGCGGCGAGGGCTGCCAGCACCGCGGCGCGCTCCTCCGCGGTCGGCTCCGGGGTGATCTCGACGTCCACGGCGGTATCACCCTAAAGGAGTACCCGCCTCCGGACGATGACCCAAATGGATGAGACGTCGCGCCCTCCTCGGTGCAGCGCTCGCGCTCGCGCTCGCATTCGCCTCGCCGGCTTTCGCGGCGGGCTCCGCCTCCTGGGCGGCGCCGCAGATCAAGGTCGTCACCGCGAAGGGGCTGATGGGCGGACGGGCGGCAGCGTTCCGGCCGAACGACCCGCTCACCTGGGGCGACCTGACCGCCCTCGTCGGCGCGCTGACGAGCCAGGAGGTGCCGCTCGCGGCCGACCCCGGCACGCCGGTCACGATCGCGCAGCTGGACGCGCAGCTGGTGCGGGGGCTCGGCCTTCTGCCCGCGGCTCGCGAGTTCTCGAGCGGCGTGCGCGCGGCCGGGCTGGTCCCAACCCGCTACTTCGGCACCGAGGTCGTCGCGCGGCTGATCGGTCTCCGGGTCAACCACCCGGCCGCCCAGGACTCGCTGGAGCTCGGCCCCGACAATGTCGCCACGCGCGCCGAGGCCGCGTACTCCGCGGCACACATCCTCTCCTTCACCGGCGGCGAGGTGGAGCTGATCGGCGGGCTCGCGGCGACGTTCCAGCTTCCCGGGCTGACCACGCTCCAGCGCGAGATCCTCCAGACCGCGATCGGCCTCGTCGGCTACCCGTACGTGTGGGGCGGGACGAGCGAGCTCCCGCAGGATCCGTTCGACACGGGCACGCAGGTGCCGGGCGGCTTCGACTGCTCGGGGTTCGCGTGGCGCGTCTACAAGCTCCAGGCGTACCCCGGCGCCGACGCGCTCGCCGGGACGTTGAAGGGCCGGACGACGTACGCGATGAGCGGCGAGGTGCCGAAGGCGCAGCGGATCCCGCTCCCCGAGCTCCAGCCCGGCGACCTCCTCTTCTTCGGGCCGCAGGGGCCGAAGTCGAGGCCGAACCAGATCGACCACATGGGCCTGTACATGGGTGACGGTTGGTTCGTCCAGGCGTCGGAGCAAGGCGTGGCGCTCGCGCCGCTGACCTCGGACTGGTACGCGAAGCGGTTCGCCTGGGCGCGCCGCCCCCTGTCCGAAGCCGGCCTGGCCTGAACCGCCACTCCGGTGCCAGACACCGGATTTCAACCCGCCCTGAACGACGCAACCAAGCCAAAGTCTGGTGCCAGAGACTTCGTGGCGAAGTGCACAAGTGCGTCGTCGCCCGCTCTGCGGCCGCGCTCGCTCCGCAGCCGAGCCGCCACCCGACGCCGAGCCGCGACGCTAGAGCGGGATGTTGCCGTGCTTGCGCGGAGGACGCCGCTCGCGCTTCGAGCGCGCCGTCTCCAGCGCGTCGATGAGCACCGCCCGCGTCCGCCGCGGCTCGATCACGTCGTCCACGTACCCGCGCTCGGCCGCGGTGTACGGGTTCGCGAACCGCTCCTTGTAGTCGGCGATCAGCTCCGCCCGCCGGCCCTCCGCGCCGTCTCCCTCGAGCTCCTTGCGGAAGATGATGTTGACGGCTCCCTCCGGCCCCATCACCGCCACCTCCGCCGTCGGCCACGCGAAGTTGAAGTCCGCGCGGATGTGCTTGGAGCTCATGACGTCGTACGCCCCGCCGTACGCCTTCCGCGTGATCACCGTCAGCTTCGGCACGGTCGCCTCGGCGTAGGCGTACAGGAGCTTCGCGCCGTGGCGGATGATCCCGCCCCACTCCTGCGCCGTCCCCGGCAGGAACCCGGGGACGTCCACGAACGTGACGAGCGGGAGGTTGAACGCGTCGCACGTGCGGACGAACCGCGCGCCCTTCGTCGACGCGTCGATGTCCAGCACGCCGGCCAGCGACCGCGGCTGGTTGCCGACGACGCCGACCGGATGGCCGCCGAGCCGCGCGAACCCGCAGACGATGTTCTCCGCCCACCGCTCGTGCACCTCGAGGAACTCGCCGTCGTCGACGACGTGCCGCATGACCTCCTTGATGTCGTACGGCTTCGTCGGCTCGTCGGGGATCAGCGTGTCGAGCTCCGGCGCCTCCCGTCCCGGCGGGTCGGTCGGCTCCGCGTACGGTGGCTGCTGGAGGTTGTTCTGGGGGAGGAACGAGAGCAGGTAGCGCGCGTCCTCTAGGCACGCCTCCTCGTTCACCGAGGTGAAGTGCGCGACGCCGGACTTCGCCGCGTGCGTCGCCGCGCCGCCGAGCTCCTCGAACGTCACCTCCTCGCCCGTCACCGTCTTCACCACGTCGGGGCCGGTGATGAACATGTACGACGAGCCCTCGACCATGAACACGAAGTCGGTGATCGCGGGCGAGTAGACGGCGCCGCCGGCGCACGGGCCCATCACGAGCGAGAGCTGCGGGACGACGCCCGACGTCTGCACGTTCCGCCAGAAGATCTCCGCGTACCCCGCGAGCGAGACGACGCCCTCCTGGATCCGCGCGCCGCCGGAGTCGTTGATCCCGATCACGGGCACGCCGAAGTTCACGGCCATGTCCATCACCTTGCAGATCTTCTCGGCGAAGACCTCGCTCAATGAGCCGCCGAAGATCGTGAAGTCCTGCGAGAAGACCATCACCTTGCGGCCGAAGATCGTCCCGTGGCCGGTGACGACCGCGTCGCCCCACGGCCGTCGCTCGCGCATCCCGAACTCGATCTCGCGGTGGCGGACGTAGCGGTCGATCTCGACGAACGAGCCCGGGTCGACGAGCTTCTCCAGGCGCTCGCGCGCCAGCAGCTTGCCCTCCTCCCGGTGCCGGGTGACCGCCTTCTCGCTGGCCTGGTGGAGCGACTCCTCGCGGAGCGCCTCCATGCGGGCCAGCTTCTGCTCGGTGGTGTCGTCGGCCACGTGCGAGAGCCTAACCGCGAGCCGCTGCTAGGTTCGACCGGTGCGACGGCGTCTTCCCCCAGCGCTCCAGGTCCGCGACTTCCGGCTGCTCTGGACGGCGGTGTTCTCGATGCGCTTCGCGGAGAACATGATCGCGGTCGCGGTCGGGTGGCAGGTGTTCGCGATCCACAAGGACCCGCTCGACCTCGGCCTGATCGGGCTGGCCGAGTTCGTGCCGCTGCTCCTGCTCGCCCTGCCCGCCGGCCACCTCGCCGACCGGCTGCCACGCCGCCTCGTCGCCGCCCTGGCGCTCGCGATCATGGTCGCCGTCTCCGCCGCGCTCCTGGCGGTGACCGTGGCGAACGCCGGCGTCGTCTGGCCGTACTTCGTGCTCGCCGGGCTGACCGGGGCGGCGAGCGCGATCGGCTGGCCGGCCTACACCGCGCTCACCCCGGAGGTCGTCCCGGCCGACCTGCTCCCCGGCGCGGTCGCGCTCCGCTCGGTGGCGGGCCAGATCGCCGTGATCGCCGGCCCCGCGGTCGGCGGCCTCCTCTTCGCGTGGAAGGGGGAGGCCGTCTACGCTGCGGCGGCCCTGCTCTTCGGCATCGCGGCGGTCTCGATGGCGGCCGTGCGGATCCGCTCGTCCCGCGCGCGCGAGGCGCCGGTGGGACTGGCCGGGCTCGTCGGCGGGATCCGGTTCGTCTGGCGGACGAAGATGCTGCTCGGCGCGATCACGCTCGACCTGTTCGCGGTGCTGCTCGGCGGCGGCGTCGCGCTGCTCCCGATCTACGCCCGCGACATCCTCGACGTGGGGCCGGTCGGGCTCGGGATCCTCCGGGCGGCACCGGCGGTCGGGGCGCTCGGCGCGGCTTTGATCCTCACGCGGCGACCTCTCCGCCGCGCGGCCGGGCCGACCCTCATCGTGGTCGTCGTCCTCTTCGGCGCGGCGAACATCGTCTGGGGCGCGTCGACGTGGCTGCCGGTCACGCTGCTCGCGCTCGCCGTCGCCGGCTTCGTGGACATGATCAGCGTCAACATCCGGTCGACGACCGTGGCGCTGGTCACGCCGAACGAGCTCCGCGGCCGCGTGGGCGCGGTCGAGATGGTCTTCATCTCCGCCTCGAACGAGCTCGGCGCCTTCGAGTCGGGCGCGGTGGCCGCGCTGATCGGCACCGTGGCCACGGTGGTCGCCGGCGGGATCGCGACGATCGGGATCGCGCTCGCGTCGATCAAGGTCTTCCCGGAGCTCGCCCACATGGGGAAGCTCGAGGATCTGAAGCCCGAGCCCGCGGGTAGTCTCGCGGCATGAGCGTCGACCGCCACACGGTCTGGCCCTTCGTCGACGGCGAGCCGGGCCAGTACAGCTACGTCCGCGAGGCGCACCCGACCGGCGCCGAGGCCGAGCGGAAGCTCGGTGAGCTCGAGGGCGGCCGGGCGCTGCTCTTCTCCTCCGGCATGGCCGCCGCGACCTCCATCCTGCTCGCGCTGATGCAGCCGGGCCAGACGGTCGCCCTCGCCGAGGGCGGGTACTTCGGCATGGAGATCCTGATGCGGGACGTGCTCGGCCCGTGGGGGCTGAAGACCCTGCTCTTCGACCAGACCGGCCCGCCGCCCGACGAGGCCGACCTCGTCTGGGTGGAGGCGCCGTCGAACCCGTTCCTGACCATGCCCGACCTCGCCGCCGCCGCCGCGCACCCCGCGAAGGTCGTCGTCGACTCGACCGTCTCGACGCCGGTCTTCCTCAACCCGCTCGCCGAAGGCGCCGACCTCGTGCTCCACTCGGCGACCAAGTACCTGACCGGTCACTCCGACGCGATGGCCGGCGCGGTCGTCTGCAAGGACGAGGCCGACTACGACCGCCTCTTCCACTTCCGCCACGTCGCGGGCCCGATCTGCTCCGCCGACACCGCCGCGCTCGTCACCCGCGGGCTGAAGACGCTTCGCGTCCGGGTCGAGCGGCAGAGCGCAACGGCGGCCGAGCTGGCGGAGCGGCTGCGCGCGCACCCCGCCGTCCAGACCGTCCGCTACCCCGGCTTCGGCGGGCTGCTCTCGTTCGACGTCGCCGGCGACCCGATTCCGGTCGAGACCGCGACGCGGCTGATCAAGAACGCAACCTCGCTCGGCGGCGTCGACTCGTCGATGGAGTCACGCCACCGCTGGGAAGGCGACCGCTGCCCGGTCGGCCTCCTCCGGCTGTCCGTCGGGCTCGAGGACGCCGGCGAGCTCTGGGCCGACCTCGAGCAGGCGCTCCCCTCGGCCTGACGAAAAACCCCCGTTTGGGGCACCGAGACCCGCGCTACGCTGCCTGGGTGCGTCGCGCCGCAGTCGTCCTCCTCGCAGGGCTCTGCCTCCTCGGCCTCGCCGGAGGGGCGAGCGCGATCACGCCGCCGTCCGGCTTCATCGACACCACGGTCACCGACGGCCTCTCGGCACCGACGTCGATGGTCTGGGACGCGAGCTCGGCGCGGCTGTTCATCACGGAGCAGGGCGGCGACCTCCTCATCGTCAAGGACGGCGCGCTCCTCTCGACGCCGGCGCTCCACCTGACCGTCGACTCGAGCGGCGAGCGCGGGCTGCTCGGCGTGGAGCTCGACCCGAACTTCTCGTCGAACCACTTCCTCTACCTCTACTACACGGTTCCGGGCTCGCCGGCCCACAACCGGCTGAGCCGGTTCACCGTCTCGGGAGACACGATCTCGGCGGCGACCGAGCAGGTGCTCCTGAACCTGAACAGCCTGTCGAGCGCGACGAACCACAACGGCGGCGGGATCCACTTCGGCGGCGACGGGAAGCTGTACGTCGGCGTCGGCGAGAACGCGAACGGCGCCAACTCGCAGACGCTCACCACCCTCCTCGGGAAGCTCCTGCGCATCAACAGCGACGGGTCGATCCCGAGCGACAACCCGTTCTTCGGCACCGCCTCGGGCCAGAACCGGCTCATCTACGCCATGGGCCTGCGCAACCCGTTCACGTTCGCGTTCCAGCCCGGCACCGGCCGGCTGTTCATCGACGACGTCGGCCAGTCGACGTGGGAGGAGATCGACGACGGCATCGCCGGCGCGAACTACGGCTGGCCCACTGCGGAAGGGGTCGCCAACCCGCCGAACCCGGCGTTCACCGACCCGATCTTCACCTACAACCACGCGGCCGGGACCCCCGCCGGGAACCCGGGAGGCTGCGCGATCACCGGGGGCACGTTCTACAACCCGCCGGTCGCCTACTTCCCGTCCTCGTACGTCGGGACGTACTTCTTCTCCGACCTCTGCGGCGGCTGGATCCGCAACCTCGACCCCGCGCACGGCAACGCCGTCAGCTCCTTCGCCTCCGGCGCCGACTCGCCCATCGATCTCGACACCGGCCCCGACGGCAGCCTCTACTACCTCGAGGACGGGAGCCGGGTCGGCCGGATCAGCTACCAGTCCACGCCCACGATGACCGGCTTCAGCCCCTCCTCCGGAGCGGCCGGCCAGAAGGTGACGATCGACGGCACGTACCTCGCCGGCACGACGTCGGTGACGTTCAACGGCACGCCCGCGACCTTCGCCGTGGTCTGGGACACGAAGCTGGTCGTAACCGTGCCGGCGGGCGCCACGAGCGGGACGATCGAGGTGACGACGGACGGCGGGACCGCCGACAGCTCGTCCGGGTTCAACGTCACCTCGTCGCCGCCGGCGGCGCCGTCGATCTCGGGCTTCAACCCGACGAGCGGCCCGGTCGGGACGAGCGTGACGATCTCGGGCTCCAGCTTCACCGGCGCCACGGCGGTCAAGTTCCACGGCACCAACGCCTCCAGCTTCACGGTCGACAACGACGGGCAGATCACCGCGCACGTCGCCGCGGGGACGACCAGCGGGACGATCAGCGTCACGGCCCCGGGTGGGACCACCACCAGCGCCGGCAGCTTCACGGTCGTTCCGCCGCCCGTCATCTCCAGCTTCTCGCCGACGAGCGGGCCGCCGGGGACGAGCGTGACGATCAACGGCTCCGGTCTGACCGGCGCGACCGCGGTCTCGTTCCACGGCACGGCCGCGCAGACCTTCACGGTCAACTCGAGCACGAAGATCACCGCCGTCGTCGCGTCCGGGACGACCACGGGGACGATCTCGGTCACGACCCCAGGCGGGACGACGGCGAGCGCCGGCAGCTTCACGATCCCGGCCGCGCCGACGATCTCGAGCTTCTCCCCCACGGCGGGCGCGGTCGGCACCAAGATCAAGATCAAGGGCACCGGGTTCACGAACGCGAAGAACGTCCTGGTCGGCGGGACGAAGACGAAGTTCACGGTCAAGTCGGACACGTCGATCCAGGCCACCGTCCAGAAGGGGACGAAGAGCGGCCCGATCACCGTCTCCGGCCCGAACGGCACCGTCGTCAGCGCCGGCAGCTTCACCGTCGCGAGCGGCGGCAAGGGCAAGTAGCGAAGCCGGAGGTGGGACTCGAACCCACGGCCGCCGCTTTACAAGAGCGGTGCTCTACCAGCTGAGCTACTCCGGCGCGTGCGTCCCATGGTACGCGGCAACCGCCTCGTCACACATCTGCGCAGAACGCGAATGCGCCCGGTCACCCCGTGTCTGACACCGGGTTCTCGGAAACCGCCGACGATGGACGTCCTGCGAGACCCGGTGCCAGACACCAAGATCTGTCAAGTGGCCTTTGCGCCGGAAGTGTGATTTCTCGGCTGCCGGGGACTAGTGGAGGACTTCGCGGGAGCGCTGGTGCTGGACGATCTTCCGCTTGACGCGCTGGAGCGCGTTGTCGATCGCCTTCGTGTCGCAGTCGAGGTCCTCTGCCATCTCCTCGTACGAGGAGCCCTCGAGGTACATGCGGAGCGCGTCGGCCTCGAGCGGCGACAGCCCCGTCCCGAGGCAGAAGACGAGGCTCTTCAGCTCGTCGCTCGAGATCACCGCCACGGACGGGTCGTGCACGTGCGAGCCGGGGAGCGCGTCGCCGAGCGTGCAGTCCGAGTCGGGATCCTGCCCGGCCGGCGTCTGGCTGAACGACACGTAGTTGTTCAGCGGCGCGTGCTTGAACCGCGTCGCGGTCTTGATCGCCGTGATGATCTGCCGCGTCACGCACAGCTCGGCGAAGCTGCGAAACGAGGTCTCCTTGTCCGGGCGGAAGTCCCGGATCGCCTTGCAGAGCCCGATCAGCCCCTCCTGGATCAGGTCGTCCGCCTCCCCGCCGGCGATGAAGTACGAGCTCGCCTTCATGCGCACGAAGCCCGTGTAGCGCTGGACGAGGTGGTCGCGGGCGCCGTCGTCGCCGTTGCGGGCGCGCATGACGAGCTGGAGATCCTCGAGTTCACGTTGAGACTTCTGCTGCGTCCGGACTGCGGTGGCAGGGCGAGCGGGCATCGGAGTCTCCTGGAAATAAAAGGGGCCGGAGCGGGGCTCGACGTGAAAGTCTCACCCTCAGGTCGAGGGAGAAGTTAGCACCCTTTCAGAAAAATTACAACCCCTTTTGCGAAATTCCCACTCGCTAGTCTTCTTGTCCTCGGCGCAGACGCTCTAGCCGAGCGCGCGTCTCGTCGTCGAGTCGCTCCCCGAGCGGGAGCGTGGAGCGCTCCTGGTGGGTCGTCTCGGAGAGGCCGCGCACGAACTCCTTCGAGGAGAGCTTCCGGACCTCGACGCCCGACGTCCCGCGGACGAGCGTGTCCGACGAGACGAGGCAGACGGGCTCCCCGCCTCGGTGCTCCGCGGCAAGCCGCTCGAGCATCGTGTCGGCGTTCTTCGCCCAGCGCACCTCGAGGGAGCCGAGCTCGAGGTCGTCGCCGACGCCGTCGAACACGACGACCCCGCGCGCGCCCGCCTGCGCGACGAAGCTCGCCAGCCGGTCGACGAGCTCCTCCACGCTGGAGTACCCGCCGGCGTGCAGCAGGTTGAAGCCGTCGAAGAGGTAGAGCGTCGGGTCAGGCACCGGCCGCTCCGCGCTGCCGCTTCGCCTCGTACAGGAGCACCGCCGCGGCGACGCTGACGTTCAGCGACTCGACCTGTCCCGCGAGCGGGATCGCGACCATGCCGTCGCATGCCTTCCGCACGAGCGGGCGGAGCCCCTTCCCCTCGGCGCCGAAGACCAGGGTCAGACCCCCGGACAGGTCCGCTTCCGCCATCGGCGATCCGTCGGCCGCCGCCCCCCAGACCCACAGCCGCGGCCCCTTCACCTCGTTGAGGTAGCGCGCGAGGTTGGCGACGACCGCGACCGGCAGGTGCTCGACGGCGCCCGCCGACGACCGCGCGACCGCCGGCGTCACCCGGGCGGAGTTGTGCGCAGGGAGGATCACGCCCGTCGCGCCGGCGCCCTCGGCCGAGCGGATCACGGCGCCGAGGTTCCGCGGGTCGGTGACCTGGTCGAGCGCGACGAGGAGCGGCTCGCCCGCGGCGAGCTCGTAGGCGTCCGCGTACCGAAACGGCTCGACGCGCGCGACGACGCCCTGGTGGTCGCGGGTGCCCGCGAGCTCGGTGAGCACCTTCTCGGGGACGACCTTCGGCTTCCGCTCCCAGCCGTCGCGTGCCGCCCGCTCGGTGGCGAGGAGCTCGAGCACCTCGCGCCGGCCGCGCAGCGCCTCGCGGACCGCCCGCCGCCCGTAGACCAGCTCGGAGGTCGCGCTCACGGCCGGGGCCAGATCACGGTGCCGCCGGTGTAGTCCGTTGCCGCCCAGCCGGCCGCCTCGATCTCGTCGCGGGCCGCGTCGGCGACGGCATAGTCCTTCGACGCCCGCGCCTCCTCGCGCCGGACGCGCAGCGACTCGAGGTCGGCCGGCGCGTCGAACGACGTCGCGATCCCGAAGAGCTCCAGCCCGCGCGCCAGCAGCCCGCGCGCGCCGCGCGACGACCAATCGTGGAGCACGGCCAGCACCTCCGGCGTGTTGAAGTCGTCCTCGAGCGCCGCCTCCAGCCGCTCCCAGTCGTCCGCCGCCTCCCGCTCGGGCAGCGCCAGCGCCTCGCGGAACCCGGCCAGCTGCGTCCGCGCGCTCTCCAGCGCGTCGTCGGTGAAGTCGACCGGCTTCCGCCAGTGCCCGCTCAGGTGGTAGAGGAGCAGCACCTCGCGCCCCCAGACGTCGAGGACGTTCCGGAGGGTGACCACGTTCCCGAGCGACTTCGACATCTTCTCCTCGCCGAGCTCGAGCATCCCGTTGTGGAGCCAGATGCGCGCGAACGGGTAGCCACGCGAGCGCGACTGGGCGAGCTCGTTCTCGTGGTGGGGGAAGCGGAGGTCGAGCCCGCCGCCGTGGATCTCGAACTCCGGGCCGAGGTGCTTCTCCGCCATCGCCGAGCACTCGATGTGCCAGCCGGGGCGGCCCGGGCCCCACGGCGAGTCCCACGCCGCGTCCTCGTGCGGCTTCTGCGACTTCCAGAGCGCGAAGTCGCGGGGGTCCTCCTTCAGCGGGTTCGGCTCCTGCGCGACCATGTCGTCGAGCTGCGCGCCGGAGAGCTGGCCGTAGTCGGGGTAGCGGGCGACGCGGAAGTAGACGTCGCCCTCGGACACGTACGCGAGGCCCTTCTCGAGCAGCGCCTCGATGAACGCGACGATCTCCGGGATCGTCTCGCTGGCGCGCGGCTCGACGTCGGGCCGGCCGAGGCCGAGGTCGTCCGTGTCCTGGAGGAACCAGCCGGTCGCCTCCGCCGCCAGCTCGCGCGACCCCTTGCCGAGCTTCGCCGCCTCCTCGTAGACCTTGTCGTCGACGTCGGTGATGTTGTGGACGAGCGTGACGTCGTAGCCGCGGCTCTTCAGCCATCGCCGAAGCCACATCGCGAGCACGAACGGCCGCGAGTTGCCGACGTGCACGCGCTGGTAGACGGTCGAGCCGCAGACGTACATGCGGATCGGCCCCGGCGGGTCCGGGAGCTCCTCCAGCCGGCGGCTAAGAGTGCTGTGGAGCCTGATCGACACGGTGCGGCCAGTATCGCGGAGAGCTAGTGACGGCCGTAGCGCCCGGGCATGAGGAACCCCCACGGAGAGACCTCCTCGTCCGGGTCGACCGGGACGTGGATCAGCGCCGGGGCGCCGCTCGCCAGGGCGGCGTCGAGCGCGGCGCGCAGCTCGTCCGGCGTCTCCGCGCGCCGGCCCGCGACGCCGAAGCTCTCCGCGACGGCGACGAAGTCCGGGTTCGAGAGCTCCGAGCCGAGCGTCCGCCCGAACCGCCGCTTCTGGTCGCGGAGGACGTTGCCGAACGCGCCGTTGTCGAACACGACCACGGCCACGTCCAGCCGGTGCTGCACGGCGGTCGCCA
>Ga0335085_10015192_pt1 | contig 11179 bp, 9 predicted proteins | sample Lox_Sample_45_FD_206712 | JGI IMG/M metagenome (GOLD analysis project Ga0335085, IMG submission 206712) | Soil microbial communities from Loxahatchee National Wildlife Refuge, Florida, United States - Lox_Sample_4.5 | ecosystem: Environmental > Terrestrial > Soil > Wetlands | place: USA: Florida... | reverse complement strand
GCTGCCGTTGCGCGGCACGGCGAGCATCGGGCGGCTGACCTGGTAGAGGACGGGGGCGGGGAAGGCATAGTTGGTGCTGAGGATGCGCTGATCGGGCGCGATGATGCCGACCGCTTGGGCTTGCGGCAGGCTCCGCTTCATCTCGACGAGGAAATTGTGGACCTCGGCCGATTTCGCGATCTCGTCCCAGCTCAGCGGCGCGACGCGCTCGGCAATGCGATCGAGCACCAATTCGTCGGTGGTGAATACCTTGCTCGCATGCTCGGCGGCGGCATTGGCGGTACGCTCGATTTGATCGCGCGCATCGGCCATGAAAGCGCGATAGGTGAGAATCGCCGCGAGGACGTAGAGGCAAGCCGGCAGGACATAAGCCGAGATCAGCAGCAGCCGCAGCTGGCCGATCGCACGACCGGGTGCGGTAAGCGTCGCGGACGCTGTCGCTGAAGCTTCGTCCTCGCTCGGCAGGTCAGCCTCCTCAGGTATAACCCCTATAAGAGGCGCAAAAAGAAGGCAAATGAGGCTTTTTTTGGGTTTCCGCATTAACCGCCAAGCTGAAGCGCGTTCAGCGATTTTCGCGCTTTAGCCTTTGTGGTAGCGTTCCCGAAATGGCCAGTCCCGAAAAAGCCCCGCGGCCGGGCCTCGACGAGAGCAAGGACGTTCCAGAAACCTTCGCGGAACCCGCTCAAGCGCGGCTGCGTGCCCTCGATGCGATGCTCGGCGGCGTCGCGCACGACCTCAACAACGCGCTCTCCGTCGTGCTCATGAATCTCGACGTCATGTCGGCGGACGGTGCGGTCATGGCCAAGCATGGCCGCCGGATCGATGGCATGCTGGACTCGATGACCGGCGCCTCGGCGCTGGTGCGCCATCTGCTCAATTTCTCGCATTCGCGCCGGCCCGAACCGGAGGTCGTCAGCATCGCCGAGGTGCTGCCCTCGCTGGCCGAGCTTCTCCAAGTCGCGATCGGCCGGGAAGTCGACATCGTCATCGAAACCGGCGATGTCGGACCGTGCTGCGTCCTGGTCGATCAAGCGAGCCTCGAAGTCGCCGTCGTGCATACGGCGCTGCAGCTTGCCGCGTCGATGCCCGCGGGCGGCACGATCACCGTCGACCTCGGCCGGGTCGAGGCGGGCGGCGATCAGATCGTCATGACGATTGCGGCCGAGCCGCGCGGGCCGCAGCCCGACACGGCCCCGCGTCATCCGGATCTGAAGCTCGTCGAGCATTTTGCGCGCGACGCCAGCGGTCGCGTGGAGAGTGCCGCCGATGGCGCGAACAGTCATCGCGTCGTCATTCAATTGCCCGCCTGCGCGGAAACCACCACCGTTTAAGCCGCGCCACGATCTCTGCACTATGTCGGCTCCCCGCCGCCGGTCTTCGTCCGAAGTCCGCCGGAACGATTTGCCGTAAGTCGCGTTGCTTTTTGGAGGTAGCGCGCTGCATGTCGCGGAATACAGCGCCGCAGGGATTATTCGGTTGGTGCATGGAAAAGACACGGGAAAAGCGCAGCGCCGAGATGCCGGAAGGGCACGAGACCGTCCTCGTCGTCGAGGATAACGATCTCGTGCTCGAGCTCGTGGTCGAGATGATGAAGGATCTCGGTTATCAGGTGCTGACCGCGATCGATGCCCATTCCGCGCTGTGGATCATCGAGCACGACGATCGCATCCAGCTGCTGTTTACGGATGTCATGATGCCGGACCAGATGAACGGCATCGATCTGGCGCGCGCCGCGCGGCGCTATCGGCCCGACATCAAGGTGCTCTTAACCTCGGGCTATGCTGGCTTTGATTCGGGCGCGCGCGAGGGCAGCGAATTTCCGGTCCTGCCCAAGCCATATCGTCGCGCTGAGCTGGCGCGCCGCGTCCGCGCGGCGCTCGACGCCGCTTAAGAGCCTCAGGGCGGCAGCGTCCGATCATCGAGCCGCGTCGTTGCGGCCAGCCGCAGGTCGCGCGACGACGCGCCGAGCTCGATACGGTAAGCGCCCGGGTTGATATGCCAGCCATGCTGCGCTTCGTCGAACCGCGCCAGGAGCCGCGGATCGGCGACGATCCGCACCCGCCGGCTTGCGCCGGGGGCGAGCGTGATTTTGTTCCAACCGATGAGGCGCCGCAGCGTGCCGCGCTTTGCGCCGGACACGGTCGCATATAGCTGTGGCACATCGGCGCCGGCGCGCTTGCCGGTGTTCGTTACGGTGAAGCTCGCGGTAACCGTCTTGCCGCCGCTGATCCGGAGATCGCTGTACCGGAACTGCGTGTAAGAGAGACCGAAGCCGAAGGGATACAGCGGCGTCGCCGCCTGTTGCTCGAACCATTTGTAGCCGACCGCGGCGCCTTCGCGGTAATCGACGGTGAAATTCGTATTCCACGCGATGTTGCGGCCGGACAGATCGGGCCGCGGCAGTTGCGCGGTGCCGGCGGGAAAGGTGATCGGCAGCCGGCCGGAGGGATTGATCGCGCCGAACAGCACATTGGCGATCGCTTCGCCGCCGCGCTGGCCCGGATACCAGGCCTCGATGATCGCACCGACCTGGTCGCGCCACGGCATGACCACCGGATTGCCGGTCTCGAGCACGACGATGGTGCGCGGATTGGCGGCCGCGACGGCGGCGATCAGCCGATCCTGATCGCGCGGCAGCGAGAGCGTCTCCGCATCGTGGCCTTCGATCTCCCAGGCCGTCGCGAAAACGATCGCGATGTCGGCGTCCTTGGCCATTGCCGCGGCGGCATTGACGTTATTCCCGTCGGCGAACGTCACCTGGGGATGCGGGGCCTTGGCGGCGAGAGCTTTGAGCGGCGACGACGGATCGAAGATCATCGCATAGGGAATGGTGTCGCGGCGCGTTTTGAATTCGACGCGCAGCGCGGGCCCGCCGACCGGGATGACTTGCGACGAGCCGCCGCCCGAAAGCACGCCGATATCGGCATGGCCGCCGATCACCGCGATGCGGCGCACGCGGGTAGACAAGGGCAGCAGGTTCTTCTCGTTGCGCAGCAGCACGATGCCTTCTTCCGCGGCGCGCTGCGCCACCTGCGCATCGGCATCGACATCGAGCGGCTTCAGCGCCGGCGGATCGTCGACCACGCCGCTCGCGAACATCGTGCGCAGGATGCGATGTGCCATCGTGTCGAGCCGCGCCGGCGCGACATTCCCTTCGGCGACCGCGATCGCGAGCGGCTCGCCGAAATAGGCGCGCGGATCCCAGTCGGCACCCGATTCCTGATCGAGCCCGGCGCGCGCCGCCTCGGTGGTCGAGTGCACCGCGCCCCAATCCGACATCACCCAGCCGGGGAAGCGCCAATCCTGGCGGAGGATTTTTTCGAGCAGCGTCGGATTCTCGCAGGCGTGAACGCCGCCGAGCAGATTGTACGAGCACATCACCGCGCCGGGCCGGCCGCGCTCGATCGCGAGCTCGAAAGCGAGCAAATCGGATTCGCGCAAGGCGTCCATGTCGATCCGGGCATCGAGCAGCGTGCGATTGGTCTCCTGATCGTTGAGCGCGAAATGCTTCACCGTCGAGATCACGTGCTTGTCCTGGATGCCGCTTATCGCGGCGCCGGCCATCGTTCCGGCGAGCAGCGGGTCTTCGCCCGCATATTCGAAATTCCGTCCGGTGCGCGGATCGCGCGCGAGATTGACCGCGCCGGCAAGCAGCACGTTGAAGCCCTTGCGCCGCGCCTCCTCGCCGATCATCGCGCCATTGGCCCGGGCGATCGCCGGGTCCCAGGTCGCGGCCGTGGCAAGGCCCGAGGGCAGGGCCGTCGCTTCGTCCTCGGGCCGGATCGTGTCGCCGAGGAGCGGAATGGCGACGCCGAGCTCGGCATTGCTTTCCCTGAGCATCGGGATGCCAAGCCGCGGCACGCCCGCGACATACCCGGCGGCGCCGACGGTCTCGCCGTCGGGTCGTTGGCTCGTGCCAACGACAAGGCCGAGCTTTTCCTCGGTCGTCATCTGCTCGATGACGAGATCGGCGCGGGCATCGGGCGACAGCGCGCGGTTCATCCACGGGCGCTCTTCGCCCGCGGCCGCGCCGGTGCAAAGCCCCGCCGCCACCAGCGACAAGGCCGAGATCAAGGTCAAAAGCGGCTTGTGCGACATTCCCCGGCGCATAGTTTTAGCGGCGCGGGCCGGTTCTGTGAATCGGTTTTCGCAGCCTCAAAAATTCGCTTGAATCGGGGGCTTGCGTTCGGCCCTTATGACGGCGGTCGAGCAAGGGATTGGGAATGCCGGAAAAACAAGCATCGGCGCCGCCGCACCGCGCGCTGGTGGCCCTGGTGGTGACGCTCTTCTTCATCTGGGGCTTTGCGACGGTGCTGGTCGACACGCTCGTGCCCAAGCTCAAGGCAAGCTTCTCGCTCAGCTATGCCGAGGTGATGCTCACCCAATTCTCGTTCTTCATCGCCTATCTCGTCGTCTCGCTCCCGGCGGGCGCGCTCATCGCGCGCATCGGCTACATCCATGGCGCGATCGTCGGTCTGGTCTTGATGGCGGTCGGCTGCGTGCTGTTCGCGCCGGCGGCCTCGCTCGGCATTTTCGGCGGGTTTTTGCTGGCGCTCTTCGTCATGGCGGCGGGCATCACGATCCTGCAGGTCGCGGCCAATCCGCTGATCGCGATCCTCGGCTCGCGCGAGACCGCGCCGAGCCGCCTGACCCTGGCCCAGGCCTTCAACTCCTTCGGGACCTTTGTCGGCCCCTTTGTCGGCGCCGCGTTCATCCTCGCGGCGAACGCGCCGCCGCCCGCGGGCGCCGCGCCGGGTCTGCTCGATGCCTATCGCCATGCCGAAGCGCAAGCGGTGCAGACGCCGTTCCTCGGCATCGCGCTCGTTTTGATCGTGCTCGCGGCCAGCTTCTGGGTTTTGCGCCGCGCGGCTTCCTCCTTCCCCGACAAGCCCGAGCGCTTGCAGGCCGCGCTGTCGCCGCTGAAGAAGCCGCGCCTCGCTTTGGGCGCGCTCTCGATCTTTCTCTATGTCGGCGCCGAAGTGTCGATCGGCAGCCTGCTGATCAATTACCTGATGCAATCGAGCACGCTCGGTGTCGATGCGGCGACCGGCGGCCGGCTCATCAGCCTTTATTGGGGCGGCGCAATGGTCGGGCGCTTCATCGGCTCGGCGGTGATGCGCAAGATCGCGGCGGGCAGCGTCCTCGCCGCCTGCGCGTTCGGCGCCGCCTTGCTCGCGGGCATTTCGGGCGTCTCCGTCGGCATGGTCGCCGCGATCGCGGTGCTCGCGGTGGGCCTCTGCAATTCGATCATGTTCCCGACCATCTTCGCGCTCGCGATCGAGAATCTCGGCGACGAGACGCCGCAAGGCTCGGGCATCCTCTGCCTTGCGATCGTCGGCGGCGCGATCGTGCCGGTCATCACCGGCTTCGCCGCCGATCGGCTCGGCCTCGCGACAGCGCTTTTCGTCCCGGCGCTCTGCTATCTCTGGATCGCGGCCTATGGCTTGCTCACGCGCTCGACCATGCTCGATCGCAAAGCGCCGGCCGAGGCGGCATGAAGCGGCGCCCGCTCGGCCGCACCGGTCTGAGCGTCCCCGAGATCGGTTTCGGTTGCGGCCCGACCGCGGGGCTCATGGTGCGTGGCGACGCCAAGACGCGACGCGATGTGGTGGCGCGCGCGCTCGAGCTCGGCATCGATTATTTCGACACGGCGCCGGCCTATGGCGCGACGCAATCCGAGCAAAATCTCGGCGCGACGTTGCGCGCGCTGGGCGCCAAGCCGCTGATCGCGACCAAGATCGTGCTCGAGCTCGGCGATCTCGCCGATATTCCCGGCGCGGTGACGCGCTCGGTCGAGGGCAGCCTCGCGCGCCTCGGGGTCGAGCGTCTGGATCTGGTGCAGCTGCACAATCGTGTCGCATCTTCGCGCGCGCCCAAAGCCGATATCGGCACCGGCGCCATGCTCACCGTCGACGACGTGCTGGCCGCGAATGGCGTCGTGCCGACGTTGGAGCGGCTGCGCGCCCGCGGCCTCGTGGCGCATCTCGGCTGCTGCGCCTATGGCGGCGAGCCGGCCGCCGTCGAAACCCTGATCGACAGCGGCGCGTTCGAGACGGTGCTGATCTATTACAGCCTCCTCAATCAAAGCGCGTTCGATCCTTGTCCCGCGGGCTTGCGCGATTACGCCCGGCTTGGCGCGCGGGCCGCGGCCGCCGGCATGAGCGTGATCGCCCTGCGTGCCTTCGATGGCGGCGCGCTGATCGATCATCCGCCCGCGGCGCTGACGCGCCTCGCCGAAACGGAGGGGATGGAGCTTCCCGTCCTGGCGCTGCGCTTCGTCCTGTCGAATGAAAGCATCGCAACCTCGCTGGTGGGATTTTCCAATCTCGCCCAAGTCGAGGCCGCTGCCGCTGCCGCCGCTGCGGGCAAGCTGCCCACCGAGCTCATTCGCCGCGCGCGTTCTTGGCAGGGCTGAGCGGTTTCGCGATTGCCGCGCCGCTCGCCGCATCGCTATGCTTGCGCGCAGCGGCAATCCACGCCGCCAAAGGGGTCAGGGGAGCACAATGATTAAGAGCGAAAAGCGGATCATGGTCACGCATGCCGGCACGTTGCCGCGGCCGGAAGATGTGACCAAGCTCCTCTATGCGCGCGCCGCCGGCGCGCCGGTCGATGCCAACGTGCTCGCCGGCAAGGTGAAGGGCGTCGTCGCCGACGTCGTCCGCCAGCAGGCCGACATCGGCATCGATAGCATCAATGACGGCGAGATCAGTAAGGCGAATTTCACCTTCTACATCCGCGAGCGGCTTTCCGGCATCACCACGCGCGACGTCGCGCCGGAGAAGGCGCCGCCGCGGCTCAATATCAGCGGTCGCGACGAGATCGAGTTTCCCGACTACTTCGCCGCCGGTCTCGGGAGCTTTTCCGACAGCAATCCCAACCGCCGCATCTTCTGCACCGGCAAGATCGAATACACCGGCCAGGCGGCGCTCAAAGCCGATATCGATCATTTCGCCGCCGCGGTGAAGAACGTCTCGGTCGCCGAGGCCTTCCTGCCCTCGATCACGCCCGGCACGATCGAGCATTGGCTGATCAACGATCATTACAAGAACCAGGAGGAGTTCCTCTTCGCCATCGCCGATGCGCTGCATGTCGAATACAAGGCGATCACCGATGCCGGCTTCCTCTTGCAGCTCGACAATCCCGATCTGCCGGATGGCTGGCAGATGTACCCTGAGATGTCGGTCCCCGATTATCGCAAATATGCGGCGCTGCGCGTCGAGGCGCTGAACCATGCGCTGCGCGACATTCCGCGCGAGAAGATCCGCCTCCATGTCTGCTGGGGCAGCGCGCACGGCCCGCACAAGCACGACATCCCGCTGAAGGACATCATCGACGTCGTGCTCTCGGTCAAGGCGAGCTCCTATTCGATCGAAGCCTCGAACCCGGCGCATGAGCATGAATGGCGCGTGTTCGAGAACGTGAAATTGCCCAAGGACGCCGTGCTGATCCCCGGCGTCATCGGCCATTGCACCGATCTCATCGAGAATCCCGAGCTCGTCGCGGAGCGCCTCGTTCGCTATGCCAAGCTGGTCGGCCGCGAGAACGTCATGGCCGGCACCGATTGCGGCGTCGGCTCGCGCGTCGGCCACGGCTCGATTTGCTGGGGCAAGTTCAAGGCGATGGTCGAAGGCGCGCGGCTCGCGACCAAGCAATTATGGAGCTAGTCATGGCGAAGCGCCGTCTCGACCGCTACGACTATATCGGCATGGCGATCGTCGCGTGCCTCATCGCGCTCTGGATCGCGCATTTCGTTCTGCCCGACACCGGGCCTGCCGCGCCGGTCTAAACCGATGAGCGATTCTCTCGTTGACCGGCTTCGCCGCATCGACACCTGCGCCGTCTCCGACGCGCTCGACCGGCTGGGCCTGCCCAGCGCCGTCACCGGCATCGGCCCGCGCTCGGTGCGCCAGCGCATCGCCGGCCGCGTTCGCACGGTGAAGCTCGAAGCTGCCAACGGCCGCACGGCGAAGCACCACCTCTGCACCACGGCGATCGAAGCGTCGGATGCCGGCGACGTCATCGTCATCGAGCAGAAGAGCGGCATCGATGCCGCCGGCTGGGGCGGCATCCTCTCGATCGGCGCCAAGACGAAAGGCGTCTCCGGCGTCATCGTCGAAGGCCCGGCGCGCGATATCGACGAGGCGACCGAGCTCGGCTTTCCGGTCTATGCCCGCTCGGTGACGGCGCGCACCGCGCGTGGCCGCATCATCGAGGTCGCGACCGGCCAGCCGGTCACGATCGGCGAGGTGACGGTCGCGGACGGCGATTATGTGTTGGCCGACGGCAGCGCCGTCACTTTCATTCCGGCGGTGCAGCTCGAAAAAGTGGTCGGCGAGGCCGAGAAGATCGCGGCGCGCGAAGGGCTGATGGCCAAGGCGGCGCGCGAAGGCAAGCCGATGAGCCAGGTCATGGGCGCCGATTACGAGCAGATGCTGAAAGGGTAGCTCTCAGCAACCGGCCATCGGCTTTCAGCTATTCGTTGTGCCCATTTGCTTTCCGTCGCGAGGCGGGGACGGTAAACTGCGCGTTGGCTCAAGGCGGAGAGCCGGCGGCCGATAGCTCGAGGGAGCGGGGAATGCTTACCAAGGAACAGAACGAACTCGTGACGCGCGCCGGGCCGGAGACGCCGCTCGGCAAGCTGTTCCGCCGCTACTGGCAGCCGGTCGCGATGCTCTCCGACATCCCCGACGACGCGCCGCTGGAAATCACCGCGCTGCATCAGAAATTCGTGCTGTTCAAGGACGAGCAGAACCGGGTCGGCCTGCTCGACCTCCATTGCCCGCATCGCGGCGCCGATCTCAGCTACGGCCGTCTCGAAGACGGCGGCTTGCGCTGCATCTATCACGGCTGGGTTTTCGACGTGAACGGCCAGTGCCTGCAGCAGCCGGCCGAGCCGCCGGGCAAGGATTTCTGCCGCATGATCAAGCAGAAAGCCTATCCGGTCGAAGTGCGCGGCGGCATGGTCTTCGCCTATCTCGGCGAGGGCGAGGCGCCGGCTTTCCCGGAATGGGAATGCCTGCAAGCGCCCGACAGTCACCGCTTCGTCGTGCGCTCGCGCGAGCGCTGCAACTGGCTGCAGGGTCTCGAAGGCGATATCGATCCCTATCACCTCAGCTATCTCCACCTCGCCCTGCCGGGCGCGCGCAAGAACATGCGCGAGGGCAATGCCGGACCGACCTACGAATTCTTCCGCTTCGGCACGCCGCGCATGGAGATCGAGCGCACCGATTACGGCGTGCGTATCTATGCGATGCGCGATCTCCGGAACGAGGCCTATCTGCGCATCTCGAATTTCGTCTGCCCGAATGTCGCGGTGGTCGCCGGCAGCAGCGACGGTGATGGCTACATGGCGCTCTGGCACGTGCCGATCGACGACGAGCACCATTTCAAATATCAGCTCATCTTCAAGCGCGAGAAGGAGATCGATCTTCCGGCCGAGATCCATCAGGCGGTGATGCAATGGGATCCGCGCCATCCGGACAAGCTGCCGGTGCGCAACCAGGCCAATCGCTGGCTGCAGGACCGCAAGGAGATGAAGGACGGCTGGTTCGCCGGGCTCGGCCATTCCTTCGGCCTGCACGACAATTGGGCGACCGAGGCGATGGGGCCGATCTACGACCGCTCGAAAGAGCATCTCGGCCATGGCGATCGCGCCATCGTCGGCGCGCGCCGCTGCCTGCTCTCGGCGATGGAAGAAATGGCGGAAGGCAAGGAGCCGCCGTTCCTGATCCGCGATGGCCAGGCGATGAAGCAGAAGCTGACCGAGATCGTGGTCGCCTCGCTCATCTCACCGGACAAGGACAATTACAAGGAAGTCTTCTACCAGCAGCATCTCGCGGCGACGAAATTCGCGGCAGAGTGAATTAAACCTCTCCCCTTGGCGAGAGGTCGACGCGAAGCGTCGGGTGAGGGGGACTTGCTCGAAGTCGTTCGTTTAGTCCCCCTCACCCCAACCCTCTCCCCGCTGGGGAGAGGGGGTTTTAGAGGCGCTTTAAGTGGCATCAAATCCGACGCCGGAAAACCCGCTCGCCGGCATCACCGTCTTGGAGCTCGGCCAATTCATCGCCGGGCCTTTTGCATCGCAGATCCTCGCCGATCTCGGCGCGCGGGTGATCAAGATCGAGCGGCCGGGTATGGGCGATCCGTTTCGCCTCTTCGTCACCGAGCCGCGCATGGATGGCTACGGCCATAATTTCCTCGCCTTCAATCGCAACAAGGAAAGCGTCGCGGTCGATCTGCAGAAGCCGGAAGGCCTCGACGTGGTGCGGCGCCTCGTCGCGAAAGCCGACGTGCTGGTCGAGAATTTCCGCGCCGGCGTGCTCGATCGCCTGGGGCTCGGCTACGAGGCGCTGAAAGGCATAAACCCGCGGCTGATCTATTGCGCGATCTCGGGCTTCTCGGAGGACGGTCCCTATAAGGACCGGCCGGCTTTCGACACGGTGGGGCAGGCGCTCTCGGGCATGCTCTATCTCTTCACCGATCCCGACGATCCGCGCATGCGCGGCCCGACCATCGCCGACCAGGCGACGGCGATGCAGGCCTCGAACGCCATCCTCGGCGCGCTCTTCGGCCGCGAGCGCAGCGGCAAGGGCGCGAAGATCGAGATCAGCATGATCGAGGCGGCGATCCATTTCATGCCCGACGCCTTCACGGCCCTCACCGAATCCAACATCGACATGGGATCGGAGACGCGCACCTCTTATTCGCACGCTTTCGTGCTGCGCTGCGCCGACGACAAGCTGCTCGCGATCCATGTCGGGGGGCCGGACCGGCTGTGGCAGGCGCTCTGTGCCGCGGTCGACGACCCGAGCATCGGCGCCGAGCCGCTGTTCCAGAAGCGCCACAGCCGCATCGCCCATTACGACAAGCTGATCAACGCGATGCGGCCGGTGTTCGAGAAGCGCCCGCGCGCCGAATGGTTGCAGCGCCTCGCCGATCACGACGTCGCCAGCGCCGAGATCAACACGATCGGCGAGGCGGTCGACGATTCCGAGGTCGCGCATCTCGGGATTTTTGAGAAGCAAGCGCGGCCGGGCTACGGCGAGATGACCATGCTGCGCCGCGCTCCGCGCATCAACGGCGCGCGCGAGACGAAGCAGAAGGTGCCGCCGCTTCTCGGCGAGCATACGCAGGCGGTGCTGAAGGAATTCGGCTACGACGATGCGGCGCTGGCGGCGTT
>Ga0335085_10015191_pt1 | contig 11179 bp, 12 predicted proteins | sample Lox_Sample_45_FD_206712 | JGI IMG/M metagenome (GOLD analysis project Ga0335085, IMG submission 206712) | Soil microbial communities from Loxahatchee National Wildlife Refuge, Florida, United States - Lox_Sample_4.5 | ecosystem: Environmental > Terrestrial > Soil > Wetlands | place: USA... | reverse complement strand
TGGGGCACGGACCCTGGCCTCCAAGCGCCAGCCAGCCCCTTCAAATCTGATGTCCAGACCGGTCGGCGGGTTTTCCACGTGCAGTCCGGCTCAGTGCCGGATCTCTACCTCGTAGCCGACCACCGTGCCGGATTCGTCGCGGATGGGCTCGATCTTACCGATGGAAAATCGCCCGTCGCTCAACGCCGGTCGGGACTTCTGCAGCGCATTGTGTAGATCATTCTGCAGGGCTGGCGTACGCTCCGGCGGCGCTAAGATCCGCGCGTCGATCTTGTACACCTCGGTTTCGCCTGCCTTCGAAATCAGTTCCACCTGCGTGGAATTCACTGGCAGGCCCACCTGCGGTTGGTCATGAAACCACCGCGTTGGCGTCGCCAGCACAAATACCAGAATCAGGATGACCGCTACGTCGTATTGCCAGGTGCCTCGCTCATAGGCCCAGAAGAAAATGCGGTTCGCGATTTGACCGAGGCCGGGCATGTTAGTCCGCGGGAATGCCGTCAACGATAACGCCGTCGCGCATGTGTACCACACGATCGAAATAAACCGTGGCTTCGGGATTGTGCGTGATCATTACGATCGTTTGCCCCAGATCCTTGTTCAACCGCCGCAGCATTTCCAGCACGACTTCCGAATTCTTGGTATCGAGATTACCCGTCGGCTCATCCGCCAGCAGAATTTTCGGCTCATTGATGATGGCCCGGGCAATCGCTACGCGCTGCTGTTCGCCCCCCGACATCTCCGTTGGCCGGTGATGCAGGCGGCCGTCCAGCCCCAGCATCTTGGTCACCACGTCAAAGCGGTGCGGATCGAATCCGTCACCGTGAATGTATTGCGCGATTGCGATGTTCCCTTGCGCGGAAAGCGCGGGCAGAAGATTGAACCGCTGGAACACGAAGCCGATCTTGTGGCGGCGCAGCTTGGTGCGCTCCGCGTCGGTCATCAGCGAAAGATCGTTTCCGTCGACGTAAACTGTGCCGCGCGATGCTTGCGCCAGCCCACCAATTACGTAGAGCAGCGACGACTTCCCGCAGCCCGATGGGCCCATCACTGCCACCGATTCCCCCGGCAGCACGTCGAAATTCACGCCACGCAGCGCGGGCACTTCGACCTTTCCCGCGTGATACAGCTTCCAAAGATTCTCGGTTTTAAGTATCGGCTCCAAAGTTTTCAGCTCGGGTTCCGTCGAGTTTTGCGTCTGCGACTGTATTCTAACCGTGATTGACATAGGTGGCTAGGTTAGCGCCGCTCCTTTTCAGTCATATGCCAGGGCCTGTACCGCGTCTTTGCGGCTAGCCACCCATGCGGGATAGCTTGCGCCAATCAAAGCACCCACAAGGGCGATCAGGCCGGCCCGTAAAATCCATCCGGGGGTAATCAAAATCGAAAGAGTCGGGAAAATCGTCAGAAACCCTGCGCGGACAAGGTAACTCAGACCAACGCCCGCGGCAATACCGAGTAAGCAAAGCAGTGCCGTCTCTGTCAGCAAGGCGCGCACGATCAGCAGTTTGCTGGCGCCCAGTGATTTCAGCACTCCGATGTCGCGCGTGCGCTCCAGTACCGTGGTGTACATGGTCAGAAAAATCACCAGTAGGCCGATGGCCACCGCCAGCGCCACCATCGCGTTGATGAACGTTTGCAGGCCCGGAATATTTGCGGAAGTCATCAGGCTCATGAAATCCCGGAGCGGCCGCACCGGATGATTCGGCAGCAGCGTCTCGATTTCGTCGATGACATCTTGCGTGTGCTCCGGTCGCGTGCACTTTACGAGGAAGATGGACGCCTTGTCGCGCGCTCCCACCAGTTCCTGCAGCGTGGTAATGGGTACGAAGAGCCTTCCCCCTTTACCGTGCTCCACGATTCCCGCCACGTTCCAGTCGTGGTTGAACAGATTAAACTTGCTGCCAACCGCCAGGTGTTTGGCCTTCGCGGCCCAGTCATCCACCAGCAGATCGTCGGGCCCTTCCATATCGTGGCCTGCCAGAAAAATGAATCCACCCGACACCGCGCGGAACGATTCCGGATCGATGCCATACACCACTTCTACGCCGCCAGACGAATTGAACTGCAGCAGCGCCGGCGCCACCGCCTGAATGTACTTCAGTTCCTGTAATTTATCCGCAATCTTGATGGGCATGGGCGAACCGCTAAAACCAATCAGAATCTGGGCGGCAGGCGCCTGCACCATAATGTCCGCCCCGATGCCCTCAATCCGTTTTGCCGTTTCTTGCAGCATGCCAGACGTCAGGCCCACGATCACCACCACCAGCATCACTTCCACGGCGATGGCCAGGACTCCGATGAGCGTCCGCATCGGGCGATGAAACAGGTTGCGGAATACGAACTGGCCCATCATGGCTTCTTCTCCTCGGGGCTGTCCGCCAAATGAACCACCTCAGCGCCGGCCGGTGGTTGCAGTTGGAAATGATCCGCGGAGATCGCTTCGTTCAGGGAAACTCTCGTCACGCCAAGATCCAGCCGGTATTCGTCATGCGGACGGTCAATCCGGATGGCGCGAGGATATTCGTTCAGGCTGCCGGCGGTCGTGTCGGGAGCTTGCCAGTTCTCATATCGGACATCCGACAGAAGTATGCCCTTAGGGCCGAACGATTCCAGCCGCGCCAGGTGCAGATCCGCGCGATCGAACCAGATCTGCCGCAGTATCTCGGTTTGGTATCCGCCGCGAAGAACGGTCAAGACGTAGTAGCGCCCAGACTCGTCATTGAATTCTTCAAACAGCGTGATTTCCTCTTTGCGAATCTCGGGCCACAGCAGCGCGTCCACCAGATGTTGCGGGCGAAGGTTCTCGATCGGCTTGGCGCTCACATGCGTGAACGTGACCGGACCCACCAGAAACTGGTTTTTGGACGGAATGGACACCTCAAAATCGCGGCCGTCGCTGGCCATATCAAACACCGTTGTTCCGACAATCGGCACTTGCCCAATCATACGAATGTTGTACGGACGAGACGCCAGGATGAACCCTTTCACCTCGTGGTATTCGTTGATCACTCCGGTATATGCGGATCCCGCCGTGGGTTTGAGTTCCACCGTCGCGTTCAAGAATTGCAGACCGCGCGCCAACGTGTTGTACCGCTCCAGCACCTGCTCTTGCGTCGCTTCCAGTGCCACCGGGCGCGTAGCTGGAGGCACGTTGGTGGTTTTGGTTACACCGCCGCGGCCACCGCACCCGCAGACCAGGGCCGACAGTGTCAGACAAACCATACAAATCCGCACACGATTCATCCGTAGTTAAGCAACCTGGTCCCTGGAGAAGCAGTTTTACGGCCACCGGACGCGCAATTTCCGCTATGAACAGCCCTTCTCTTCCGATTTGCCGAAATCAGCGCACGCCACCTGTGCCTATGCCGCGGTCGCAGGAGTAAATTTCGAGCATTAGCCCCATTGACTCTACCTCTTTATTTTATCGTATTTCGCGATTTATTGCGGGCGGGCGATGTACACGTCGAAGGGCTGCAGCACCGGGCGAACGCGCCGGATGATCTCGCTCGGCCACAGCGATTCGCTCAATACCGTCACCCAGCCGTCGCTCGGTTCACAGATCGCGCAGCACGTGTACCGGGAATAAGCGCCCTGGTAAGCGTCCAGTCCGCGGTGCGACAGTTCGTTTTCCAGCTCCGGATCGGCGTTCGCCGTGGCCGGTCCTACCCGCAGCCCAAACGTTTCCGATTCGAAGCGCGCCACCACGCGGCGCAGCAGCTCTTGCGATGGCTGCGGAATCACCAGGCTGCGCGAAGCCGCTTCACGAAACACAATCGAATGCGCCGCGCAAAATTCGCGGACCCGATCCAGATGGCTGAAGAAATCGAGCACGTACGACTCTGCGCCCGCCATCGCCACCAGCGTTTCGGACCAGATCGCCGCGGCTTCCGCGCCCCGCAGCGGCTCGCGACTTTCCGTTTCGATCAGTTCCAGCCCCACCGCTTTTACTCCCGGTCCAAGATCCATCGCTTGGACATCCAGGGAATACGGCGGCAAGTCCGGTACGGGATTCTCGGCGGGCATGGTTATTCTTCTTCCGGTTCCAGATCGATGTCGCCGTATTTCTGACGAAATTCCGGGGACGCTTTGCGGACTTCCAGCCAATTAAAGAAGGCGTCGGGCGTTTCCAGCCAAATCCGGAACCACTCCGCGATTTCTCTTTTTTCCTCGCGCTTGTGGGGTTCCACCTTGCGATTATGCGAAATCATTTCCGCGCGCCGCTTGCCTAATCGCGCCACCTCCCGCACCCGTTCTACCGCCGCTTTTTCCGCGTGCGTTTGGAATCGGCGGAACAATTCATCCAAGCGCGTCAGGCTCACCTGCGCGTCCTGCAGCGTTTTAAAGTGCAGAATATCTTCGAATTCTTCTTCGAAGCGGTCCTCGGCTTCTTCGCGCTCCGATAATTGCACCTTCCAGCCCACCGACTGCAACACTTCCGAAATGTAATCGTTCGAGGATTTCCCGGCTTCCCCGTGCTCGGCGATCAGCTTCCGCCGAAGTTGCTCCACTTCCGCCGTGGTCCATCTCTGCAGCCCAATTTGTCGAGCCGCTTCGAGGATCATTCCTTTTTTGGTTGGTGCCCCTTCGGTCATCGTTTCCTTTTAGGGGCCGAGCCGGCGGTGTGAGACTGACGCGCCTCAGGAACCGGAGGGTCGGCAGATTCGCCGTTGAGCAGACGGTGATATTTGGCCACATTTTGGTTGTGTTCCGCCAGTGTGGCCGCAAAAAAATGGCCCCCTTGGGTATTGGCAACAAAATACAGAAAGTCCGTCGCGGCCGGAGCGAGCGCCGCGCGGATTGCCGATTCGCCGGGATTACCGATCGGACCAGGGGGAAGCCCAGAGTGTACGTACGTATTGTAAGGCGAATTGTAGGCTAAATCCTTTAGCAGCAGCGGCGGCTTGTACTTGTCCACCTGCTTGAGCGCGTAGATCACCGTGGGATCGCATTGCAGCAGCATGCCTTTGCGCAGCCGGTTGGTATAAACGCCCGCCACCATCGGGCGTTCGTCGGGTTTCGGCGTTTCGCTTTCCACTAACGACGCCAGCGTAATCACCGACAGTAACGGCGTTCCGGGCGTGGCTGGATCCAGGCGATCGGGAGCGATCTGCTGCAGCGCTTCACGGAATTTGTGCACCATGGCAGCGGTCAGGTCCGTGGCAGAAGTGCGCTTCGCCAGATTGTAGGTGGCAGGGAACAGAAAACCTTCCAGGTTCTTGGCGTTTGGTGCGATGTCTTGAATCAGCGTCGTATCCCGCGCGGCATTCAGAAAGGCATCCGCCTTCATGAAATTCGCGCTCTCCAGATTGCGCCCGATATCGAACATCGTATCGCCTTCCTTCACCGTGAAGGGCTGCTCGTAGATTTCGCCGTTGGCAATCTTCCAATAAACATCTTTGCCGCTGATCGGACGATCGAAGAAGTACTCGCCCGCTTGCAGCGAACGCCGCGGGTGACGCCGCGCGTACACCTCGAACGCAATCGCGCTGCGAATCACTCCCTTCTCTTTCAGTAAGCGCGAAACCGCTCGTTGCGAAGCTCCATGAGGTACGTCCACGAAAACGCCTTCCGCGGGAATCCCGCCGAATGGTTTTTCGATCGCGAACCATAGGTAGGCCGCGCTGCCCGCCACCGCGACCACAAGCAACACCAGAACGATGCGCAAGGCCTTCACGCTAAGCAGGCTCCTTGTCCGGGGACGTGCGTGCCAGATATTCCCGCAAAATCACCATCGCGGCAACTGCGTCTACGGTGTATTTGCTGTCTGAGGTACGGGTAGATTTTCGGCGTCCGTCGCGCGTTTCCGCATGCGCGATCCGCCGGCCCAGTTCTTCTTCCAGAATGCGTTCGGCTTCCCAACTGGTCAGGCGTTCGTCCACCAGTTCCACCGGCAAGCCAATCTGCTTGCGCAGACGCTCCGCGAATCGCGTGGTTTCCTCCGCCATTTCTCCGGTTGTGCCGTCCAGTCGCAGCGGCAGTCCTACCACGATTTGCTTCACCTGGTGGTCGCGGCAAAATTCGCGCAGCCGCCGCATGTCCTCGTTGCGGTTGATTCGCTCCATCGTGGTGTACGGCTCGGCCATCCGGGCTTCGGAATCGGCAAGCGCCAGGCCCATTTTCGTGCGGCCGTAATCGATGGCCAGAATTTTACCCTTCGCAGAAGAGAACAGCGGTGGTCGCTCAGGAAGGATTTTGCGATTTTGCGTCACACTTCAAGTATAGCCCGAGGGCGCTTTTGCACGCAGTCCGCCACTCGCGCGTGAAGCGTTATACTCATCCCCCGGGGCGGCCCGCACCGCGTACCGCGGCGCAGAGGGTAATCGACCTGGAGGTGCAGCGTGACTGCAGAACGAACGGAAAAAATCGCTTTGGTGGCAGGCGGCACTGGCGGACTGGGCCGCGCGGTTAGCCTGTTGTTTCTGGAAGAAGGCTATCAGGTGTCCGTCACCTATCAGCGTCAGGAAGAATACGAGGCTCTGCAAAAAACAGCCGCCGCGAAAGCAGCGTACCTCGAAGGCTTCAATTTGGACGTGACCAACGAGTCTGCGGCAAAAAACCTGCTCGCGGATATTGTGCGAAAACACGGGCGCCTCGACGCGCTCGTGAATACCGTCGGTGGCTATGCCGGGGGTTTGAAACTGTGGGAAATGGACGCCAGCGTCTTCGACAAGATGCTGGCGCTGAATTTGCGCACGGGTTTCGTTCTATCTCGCGCGGCCGTGCCGGTCATGCTCCAGCAGGGTTCCGGCGCGATCGTAAACATTGCAGCCAAAGCGGCGTTGGACCATGGCGCCGGTGCGGCAGCTTATGCGGCTTCGAAAGCGGCCGCGCTGGCCATGATGGATTCACTGGCCGCTGATCTGAAGGGAACTGGCGTGCGGGTGAACTCGGTTCTTCCCAGCATTATTGACACCGCAGCGAATCGCAAAGCGATGCCCGACGCGAATTTTGCCAAATGGCCGAAGCCTGAAGACATCGCGCGCGTAATTCGCTTTCTGTGCAGTGACGACGCGAAGGTTATACACGGCGCGGCACTCCCCGTTTATGGCGATAGCTAACGCGATGGTGGCCAAGCTGTCCGTGCTGCGGGAACTACTCCGGCATGATCACCGGTTTTTCTTTCGGTAGCGCCTCCAGCGTCGCTCTGTCCAGATTCAAGTGCGCCGCCACCAGTTCCGGCGGTGTGTGCGCTAGCCATTCGGATAGCGCCAAATCCTGATAGAAGCTGCTCTTGAACATTTCCAGAAATTTCAAATCGGTCGTCCCGGTATTCTCAATATAGTGCGGCAGTGTTTTCTGGATGTAACCCACATCTCCGGTTTCGAAATCCACCGTGCGCGCCCGGCCACCCGTCGCGAAAACCGTCATGCGGCCCTTCCCGCCAAAATAGTATTGCCACTCATCGGCGTTGGGATGCCAGTGCAATTCGCGGACCCCTCCCGGTTTTACGGTAACGATCGCGGCCGCGATGCTCGCGGACACCTTAAAAATGCTCGAATCGATCACCCGAACCTCTCCGCTCTTATTCCGCTTCGTCGGCGGCATCTGCATGGTGCGGAAGGCGAAGTCGATGGGCGACGGCCCGAGTTTTCCCGCCGCCACTCTGCGATCCTCCTCCAGCGGGCCCGGCACCGCCGCCTGAAAAATGAACAGTTCGCTTTTCGGCAGGCTCGCCAGGGCTTTCTGCTCCACGCCGAAATTCTTTGCCACCACTTCCGGGGGCGTGTGCGCCATCCAATCCGACAGCAGCACGGTTTCGTACTCGGAAAAGTTTCCGTCGTCAAACACCAGCAGAAATTCGCAGCCGTCCGGAGCCAGCCCCTGGATCGAGTGAGGAATTCCCGCCGGGAAATACCACAGTTCATTTTCTTTCACGTCGGTTACAAAACTCTTTCCGTCTGCATCAATGCAGGTAATGCGCGCCGTACCGTAGAGCATGAACGCCCATTCTGCGGCGGTGTGCCAGTGCAACTCGCGAACTCCTCCGGCAGTCAGCCGCATGTTTACGCCTGCCAGCGTCTTCGCAACGGCCAGCTCCCGCTGCGTCACTTCGCGAGACCATCCCCCTTCATGCAGCCTCTTGTGGCCAAACGAAAATGGATATTTGAACGTTTGCACCCCACCTGCGTCCGTGGCCGGTGGCGTCACCGAATCCGGATTCGCTGCATCCAGCGCCGCATTGGTGGGCCCGGGATCACTTCTGCTCCGATCGTCTTTGTCCCGAGGAGCCTTTTGCGTAGCCAGGCTTTCAACCGACTTCATCCCGGCGGCCGCCAGCGCCGCGGAGCTTACGCCGAGAAATCCTCGTCGCGTCAGTCCATCCTTCTCTGCTTCATTACTCATGTCCGTTACCTTCCCATGCCGAGAAATAACTCAACGTCATAAAGACCAAGCTACGGCTGCCGGCCACGCGCTCCCGATTGGAAATCCTTCCACATATCCAGGCTCTGGAGCTCTTTGTCCAACCCGGTTTCTTTCATCAGCTCTTCCAGTTCCGCGCGAGACTGGCGCTTCCCGATGGGTTCCGGACGATCAGCGATGCCCCACGCTGTCACCGCCGCCAGAACCGTATTCAGTTTTAGCTCTCGGATATCCACCTTATCGAACGTGTCGGAAGCCGCATGATAATTCTGCAGGTAGTTCGCCACGTCCTGATTCGCCACCAGCGTGGGCACTCCTTCCAGCAGAAAGTCCAGATGGTCCGTGCCGGTCGTGGCGTCCAGCGTCTGCGTGTCCACGCCCCAACCCGCAAACGGCTTCAATATTTCTTGCACCGCCGCTTCGATGTCGTGCCGCCCTCCCAGCGAATAGCCGGTAACCCGCCCCACGCCGGAATCAAAAATTATCACCCCGCGGTACTTGTCCATTTCCGCGCGGTGCGCGCGCACGTACGCCCAGGAACCTAGCAGTCCCTGCTCCTCGCCCGAAAAAAGAATAAAACGAATGGTGCGGCGCGGTAAAAGCCCGCTGGCCTTGATCGCCCGCGCCGCTTCAATCACCAGCGCCGCGTTGCAGCCATTGTCCAAAGCGCCCGTGCCCAATTCCCAGGAATCCAGATGCGCGCCCAGCACCACTATTTCATCCGGCTTCTCATATCCGCGGATTTCGCCAATTACATTTTCCTGCTCCACCGCGCCGCCGATTTTGTTTGGCATCGCCAACCGCAAGCGCACCTTGCCGGGATACGCCGCCGCCGTGCGCTCCAGCCGCAGCCCATCTTCGCGTGCCAAAATCGCCTGCGGCAGATCCTCCAACCTTCCATCGGGAGAATTGGTATGGCGGTACAGCAACTTCCGTTCACGCTCGCCCGTCCAGAGGATCGCGGCGGCTCCCGCCTTCACCGCGCGCTCGATGACCGGCGGAGGCGCATCGTATTCCCGGAACAAATCTGCCCACGTGTAGCTCACCTCGGTGTGTACCAGCAGAATGGCGCCCTTTACCGCAGCACCCGCACGCGCGAAATCCGCGGCTGTCCCGGTGCCCACGAACACCAGCGGTGCCTCAATGCCGCCCTCCGGCGTTGCCGGAGAAAGTCCCAAAGAAACAAGGGAAACCGGAAAGCTCACGGGACCCAGCACTTCCAGCCGCGTTGCTCCTTCGCTCCACGCGTGCGGCAACTGGTACGACTCCGTGCGCACATCCACGCCAGCCGCGCGAAATCCTGCCACGCCCCAGTCCACGGCTTTGCCCATTTCCGGCGAACCGCTGACACGTCCGCCGATGTCGTCCGTCAAATGGCGCAAATTACTTTCCAGCGGCGAATCGCCCATCACCATCGGCGTGATTTTCGCGGCCGCTTGCGCGCAGGAAGAAGGTTCCGTTGCAGAGCACGCCCCGCCGCCTTGAATGACCTGCGTCGGACGAAGCGGATCCGTCTTGACCGGCGGAAGTTGTGCGAAAAGGACAGAAGCAAAAAGGCAAACAAGTAACGAAGCAAACAAAAATCGGCGCGTGCGCATGGCGGCGGTCCTCGAACGATAAGAATAAGGCTGCAATTGCCAGCGGATTATAGCGCACCGGCCTAACGCTGTTGAAATTTACGAATGAGGATTATGCTTACGCTGCCGGGTAAGTTGAGGAGACCTACGATGAACGGGACAGAGCGCGTACAGCCCAGTTCGCAATATTACTTGCTGGCCTTGTTGTTTTTTGCCCTCGGTATCGGCTTCACGGTTTACTTCCTCGTGGTCGACGTACAAAAAATCCGCGAGTCCATGGTGCGCATGGATGTTCCGGGTCAAATGGATCTGGAACTCAAACACCACGAAACCTACTCGATCTTCGCGGAATATCCCGGTCTGCGCTCTGTTTCCGTACAACAAGCGCAAGGCCTGATGGTAAGTTGCCAGGTCCACACGATTCCCACCGGAGAAGCCGTGGGAACGAAGGACGCCATCGGCTCGACCACTTACACCTACGGCAATCGCAAGGGCATTTCCGTTCTGGAGTTGGAAGTTCCGAAAGATGGCTCGTACACCGTGGCGTGCCAGGGTCCTGCTCAAATTTCAGGACAAAATGTGCAAGTGGCCATCGGTGGCGGAGCCTCCAAAGCGCTCACTGCGGTGATGGGCAGAAGTTTCCTCGTGCTGACCGGCGGCATCGTGATCGGCACATTGATTATCGTTCGCGTTGCCATGCTCCGGCTTCAGTCGCGCAGAGAAATTCGTGAACGCGGCTTGCAGCCCGTATAAACCGTCATCACCGCGATCCAGCGGCCAACAGCGCATCCGACACTCGCGCGACTTGTACCATCTCCGCCACATCGTGCACGCGCACGATATGCGCGCCAAACAACATGCTGGCCGTTACCGTCGCTGCCGTGCCCCACAACCGCTCGTCCGGCGGCACAGGCTTGCCTTTCCGCGCCAGCGTCGCTCCGATAAATCCCTTGCGAGAAGTTCCTACCAGCAGCGGGTAGCCAAGCTTCGCCAGAATTGGCAGTTCGGCCAGCAATTCGTAATTTTGTGCAAACGATTTGCCGAACCCGATTCCGGGATCGAGCACGATCTGCGATTTCAAAACGCCCCGGCGTCGCGCAATGGCAATCGAGCGGCGAAGTCCGGCAGTCACGTCGCGCAGCGCATTCTTCGCGAATGGCCCTTTCTGCATGCTGTGTGGCGTTCCGCGCATATGCATCAGGATCAACGGCGTTTTGTGCCGTGCCGCCACTTCCGCG
>Ga0335085_10015190_pt1 | contig 11179 bp, 14 predicted proteins | sample Lox_Sample_45_FD_206712 | JGI IMG/M metagenome (GOLD analysis project Ga0335085, IMG submission 206712) | Soil microbial communities from Loxahatchee National Wildlife Refuge, Florida, United States - Lox_Sample_4.5 | ecosystem: Environmental > Terrestrial > Soil > Wetlands | place: USA... | reverse complement strand
GGGCGCGTGCTGACCCATCGCCAGCTGATGGAGCAGGCGTGGGGACCAAACTATGTCGAACGAGCGCATTACCTGCGCATCTACATGGCGCAGTTGCGACACAAACTTGAGGACGATCCGGCGCAGCCCAAACACCTGCTGACTGAAACCGGTGTCGGCTACCGGCTGGTCGCGTGATGTCCGCGATTATTCCGGCTCGACCAGCGGCGTTTTCGGTTTCTGGCTGATGATGAAGATGCCGGCGAGGACGAGCGCGGCGCCGCCAAGCTGGACCGCGGTGATCGGCTCATTCAAAAACCAGTAGCCGAGAAAAATCGTGACGACCGGGCCGACCGAGGAGATCATCGCGGCGCGGCCGGCGCCGGTGCGGTGGATGCCCTCGCTCATCAGCCACACCGGCATCACGGTCGACAGTACCGCGAGCATGACGGCGAGTAGATAAACGTGGCCGGAGACGAGCAGCGCGCGCGGGTCGCGCGTCAACAGGAAATGCGCGAGCACGAATACACAAGCGGCAAGCGAGGCGTAGGCGGCGAAGCGCATTGCGCCGAGCTTGACGATCAGGCGGCCGCCGGCAACGAGGTAGAACGCGTAGGTGACTGCCGCTGCAAACACCAGTCCGCCGCCGCCGAAAACACGGGCCGCCGATTCGCCGAGCGCGAGATGCTGGTGGACGACCAGCGCAATGCCGGCATAGCTCAGCGACAATGAAACAAGATGGCGGCGCGTGATCGATTGCTTGAACAGCAGCGCCGACAACGCGACGACGATGGTCGGATTCAGGAACAGCACCAGCCGTTCGAGCCCGGCCGAGATGTACTGGAGGCCGAGAAAGTCGAGATAGCTGCTCAGGTAATAGCCGAGCGCGCCCAAGCCGAGGACGGCGAGCCAGTCGTCGCGCGCGATTTTCGCGCCACCGCGACCCGCATGCCATGCCATGAAGCCGAACAGCGGCAGCGAGAACAGCATGCGCAGTGCGAGCAGCGTCAGCGCATCGACGCCGTACGGGTAGGCAAGCTTGACGATGACCGCTTTCGCGGAGAACCCGACCGCGCTCAGCAGAACGCAGGCGACGCCGAAATAGAACTTCTGATCATGGCGCATGGAAAGGGTGAGTGGGCGTGTTAAAATTTTTCGTTATTTTAGCGGGTCAATGAATTTTACGAGTGCGCCATGGCAGGTCATTCCCAATGGGCGAACATCCAGCACCGCAAGGGGCGGCAGGACGCGAAACGCGGCAAGATTTTCACGCGGTTGATCCGTGAGATCACGGTCGCAGCACGCATGGGCGGCGGCGATCTGAATTTCAACCCGAGACTGCGGCTTGCGATCGACAAGGCCAAGGCCGAAAACATGCCGGGCGACAACATCGCCAATGCGATCAAGCGCGGCACCGGCCAGCTCGACGGCGTGCATTACGAGGAAATCCGTTATGAAGGCTACGGCATCGGCGGCGCAGCGGTGATCGTCGACTGCATGACCGACAATAAAACACGCACTGTCGCCGACGTGCGCCACGCGTTCAGCAAGCTCGGCGGCAATCTTGGCGGCGAAGGGTCGGTGGCGTTTCTCTTCAAGCATTGCGGTCAATTTATTTTCGCGCCCGGCACCAGCGAGGACAAGGTGATGGAAATCGCGCTCGAGGCCGGCGCCGACGACGTCATGACCAATGACGACGGCAGCATCGAAGTCATCACGCCGGCGCACGATTTCGCCAAAACCAAGGCCGCACTCGAACAGGCCGGACTCAAGCCGGAATTGGCCGAGATCACGATGAAGCCGGCGACCGGAATCGAACTCAAGGGCGACGACGCCGCGCGCATGCAGAAATTGCTCGATGCGCTGGAAACGCTCGACGATGTGCAGGAGGTTTACACCAATGCGGTGCTGCAGGATTGAGGATTCAGGAGTGAGGAGCTAGGGTGCGGCGTAAATCCCTGCGCTTGCCTGAATCCGCTCTGACGAAGGGGGCGGCCGAAGATTTTTCTCGATCCTCGATCCCGAATCCCGAATCCCGAATTCGAATTCTCGGCATTGATCCCGGCCTGCGCAGCACCGGCTTCGGCGTGCTCGACAAAGCCGGCGGCCGCCTGCTGTATGTCACCAGCGGCTGTATCAAGACCCCGGCCGGTGATTTGGCGCTGCGCCTGAAGACGATACTCGACGGATTGAACGCGATCATCGCCGACACACGGCCCGCGCAAGTCGCGATCGAAAAAGTGTTCGTCAACAAAAATCCGCAGTCGACACTGGCGCTCGGCCAGGCGCGCGGCACCGCGATCTGCGCGGCGGTCACCCATGCGCTGCCGCTGTCCGAATACACCGCACTGCAGGTCAAGCAGGCGGTGGTCGGCAACGGCCACGCCGAAAAACGCCAGGTGCAAATGATGGTGCGGCGCCTGCTCAATCTCACCGGCGATCCGAGCGCGGACGCGGCCGATGCCTTGGCCTGCGCGATCTGCCACGCGCACGGCGGGCAGGGACTCGGTAAACTGGCGACTGCCGGCCACCGGATCCGACGCGGACGATTATCGTGATAGGAAAAATCAGCGGCAAACTGGTCGAGCGCCATCCGCCGCAAATCATCGTCGATGTGCATGGCGTCGGTTACGAAATCGACGTACCGATGAGCACGTTTTATCAGTTGCCGGCGACCGGCAATGAAGTGACGTTGTATACGCATTTGATCGTGCGCGAGGACGCGCAGCAGCTTTACGGCTTCGGCAACGAACAGGAACGGCATGTATTTCGCCAGCTGCTCAGGATTTCCGGCGTCGGCGCGCGTACTGCGCTCGCCGTGCTGTCCGGCCTCAGCGTCGGCGAGTTGTATGAAGCCGTCGCGGCGCAGGATGCCGGCCGCCTGACCAAGATCCCCGGCATCGGCAGAAAGACCGCGGAGCGGCTGCTATTGGAGCTCAAGGACAAACTCGAAGTGACGGCTGCCCCCAGCGCAACGTCCACCGGCGGCAATTCCGGCGACGTTCTTAATGCCCTGCTCGCGCTCGGCTACAATGACAAGGAAGCGCGCTGGGCAGTCAAACAGGTGACGACGGGAGCGAATGTGGCGGAAGGCATCCGGCAAGCGTTGAAGCTGCTATCGAAGACGCAATGATCGAAACCGATCGACTGATCGCCGCCGCACCGACTTCGCCGCAGGAAGAGGCGTTCGAACGCGCGCTGCGGCCGAAGCTGCTCGACGAATATATCGGTCAGGAAAAAATCCGCGGCCAGCTGGCGATCTTCATCGAGGCCGCGCGCAAGCGTGCCGAAGCGCTCGACCACGTGCTGCTGTTCGGACCGCCGGGCCTGGGCAAAACGACCCTTGCGCACATCATCGCGCGCGAAATGGGCGTCAATCTGCGCCATACCTCCGGCCCGGTGCTCGAACGCCCCGGCGACCTCGCGGCGCTGCTGACCAATCTCGAGCCGAACGACGTGCTGTTCATCGATGAAATCCATCGGCTGAGTCCGGTGGTCGAAGAAATTCTCTACCCGGCGCTGGAAGACTTTCAGATCGACATCATGATCGGCGAGGGGCCGGCCGCGCGTTCGGTCAAACTCGACCTGCCGCCGTTTACGTTGATCGGCGCTACCACGCGCGCCGGCATGCTGACCAATCCGCTGCGCGACCGCTTTGGCATCGTCTCGCGGCTGGAATTTTATTCGACCGACGAGCTGACGCGCATCGTGCAGCGTTCGGCCAAGCTGCTCGCCATCGAAGTCAGCAGCGACGGCGCGCGCGAAATCGCCAGCCGCGCGCGCGCGACGCCGCGCATTTCGAACCGCCTGCTGCGGCGAGTGCGCGATTTCGCGCAGGTGAGGGCGCACGGCAAGGTCAGCAAGGAAGTCGCCGACGGCGCGCTCAAGATGCTCGACGTGGATCCGCTCGGCCTCGATGTGATGGACCGCAAGCTGCTGCTGGCAGTGATCGAAAAATTCGGCGGTGGCCCGGTCGGCATCGACAGCCTCGCTGCCGCGATCGGCGAAGAGCGCGACACCATCGAAGATGTGCTCGAACCGTATCTGATCCAGCAGGGCTATCTGCAACGCACGCCGCGCGGGCGCATGGCGACCGTCGCGGTCTACCGTCATTTCGGCCTGGCTCAGCCGAAAACCGCGACGGCGCCCGAACTGTGGGGCGATGAAAACGGCGTCTCGTAATCAATGCGGCCGTCGCCTGCCGTAATCGAGCGAATGCATTGAAGGCTGCGGGTTTCGCGTGGCCAGTACGCGTCTATTACGAAGACACCGACGCCGGCGGCGTCGTTTATTACGCCAACTATCTCAAATTCATGGAACGCGCGCGCACCGAATGGCTGCGCGCACTCGGTTTCGAGCAAACCGCGGTACTACGCGACTATGGAATCAAATTCGCGGTGCGCGCAATCGCGCTCGATTATCTGCGTCCCGCATGGTTCGACGATCAACTCGCAATCACGGTGGAACCGATGGAGGTGAGCGGCAGTCTCATCGACATTGCGCAAGCGGTGATGCGCGACGCGGAAACGCTGGCACGCGGCACGGTCAAGATCGTCTGCCTCAACACGCGCTCGTTCAAGCCCGTTAGAATACCGCCACCGATCAGCGCACGAATAACAACAAGGACCGCATGAATGCCGAATGCCACCTATGATACGTCGGTCATCAGCCTCGTAACGAATGCCAGCGTGCTGGTGCAGCTGGTGATGGCGGGCCTGCTGCTGGCGTCGCTGTTTTCGTGGTACTACATCTTCCTCAAGGTCCTTGGCTTCCGGCGGGCGATCCGGCAGGCCGACGATTTCGAGCGTGAATTCTGGAGCGGCGGCGATCTGAATCAACTGTTTCAGCAAGCAAACTCCCGGCACGATGACGCCGGCACCCTCGAGCATATATTCGAATCGGGATTTCGCGAATTCTCGAAGCTGCGGCACCAGCCCGGCATGGATATTCGCGTGGTAACGGACGGCGTGCGGCGCGCGATGCGCGCGACCTATCAGCGCGAAATGGAACACCTCGAATCGCACCTGTCGTTTCTGGCCTCGGTCGGTTCGGTCAGCCCGTATGTCGGACTGTTCGGCACGGTGTGGGGCATCATGAACTCATTCCGCGGACTGGCCTCCGTTTCGCAGGCAACGCTCGGCGCCGTCGCGCCGGGCATTGCCGAGGCGTTGATTGCGACCGCGATGGGGCTGTTCGCCGCGATTCCGGCAGTGGTCGCCTACAACCGTTTTGCCGGCGACCTCAACAAGCTGGCGACGCGCTTCGAGTCGTTCATGGAAGAATTCTCCAACATCCTGCAGCGCCAGAGCTGACGGATCCCGACGCATGCTGATCGAACGGCGTGGCAGCCGGCGGCTGATGAACCAGATCAACGTCGTGCCGTATATCGACGTCATGCTGGTATTGCTGGTGATCTTCATGATCACCGCACCGCTGATCAATCCGGGGCAAGTCGAACTGCCGTCAATAAGCAAGACCTCGAATCCGCCAGCCGTGCCGCTCGAAGTGTCGGTACACACCGATCAAAGCTTGTGGCTGCGCGATCGTTCGATTACCGGCGGCGCCGAACGCAGGGTTTCGCGCAACGACCTGATCGCGGCGATCCGCAAGAAACAGGCGCAGAATGCCGAGCAGGCGGTGGTGATTTCGGCCGACAAGGACGTGCGCTATGAAGCAGTGCTCGAAGTGATGGACATGCTGCAGCAAAATCACGTCAGCAAGGTCGGTCTACTGGCCAAACCGCGTTCGCCATGAGCCGGAACAGGACCGGATCGCCGTTGTCTTTTGGAGCATGAGCGCTTCTTACGCCTATCCGACGTCGCAGGAGAAATTCGTATCCGGGGCGTTTGCGGTCGCCGTGCATATTTTGTTCGCGGTATTTCTGGTGGTAGGCCTGACTTGGCAACGACAGTATCAATCAGAGCCCAACATCGTCGATCTGTGGGCCGATTTGCCGGAGAAAGCTGCGCCGCCTCCCGAGCCGGTGATCGCGCCGCAGCCAGTGAAGTTGCCCGAGCCGCAGCCAGCACCGCCGCCGCCCGTCGCCAAGCCCGACATCGCGCTGCAGGAAAAAACCGCGCGCGAGCAGCGCGCGGTCGAGGAAAAGCGCAAGCAGGAGGAAAAAAAGCAGCAACAGGAACTCGAGCAGCAGCGACTGGCGGAACAGGAAAAAGCGCGCCAGAATCTGGCCGCGCAGCAGCTATCGGCACGGCAGGCCGAGATTAACCAGTACAAGGCAGCCATTATCAGTCGGGTCAAGCGTTTCATCGTGTTGCCGCCGAATTTGCAGGGAAATCCGGAGGCGCAATTCGATGTCCGGTTGTTGCCCGGCGGCGAAGTGCTGTCAGCACGGCTTACCAAGCCAAGCGGGACGGCGACTTGGGATACGGCGGTCGAACGCGCTATCCTCAAGGCCCAACCGTTGCCGTTGCCGCCGCCGGATTCGCCGATATTCAATGAATTTCGGGAACTAAATTTGGTTTTCAGGCCTAATCAGGAACAACAGCAATAAATACTCCGTCATTTCCGTAAAAATTATTTCACCATGAAATTTCCACTTATTGCCCGTACTGCGCTTGCTTTTTTCGTGTGCTGCGCGTCGCACCTGGCTCACGCCCAACTCAGGATCGAAATTATCGGTGCCGGTGCGAACCAGATACCGATCGCCATCGCGCCGTTCAAGGCGGAGGCCACGCTGCCGCAGCCGGTGACAGCCGTGGTCGCCGCCGATTTGCAGCGCAGCGGATTGTTCAAGCTGGTTGACAGCGGGGGGCTGACCAAGGTCCCGGCGGACCCAATTGAAGTCGATTATGCGATGTGGCGCGCGCGCGGCGCCGATGTGCTGGCGATCGGGGCAGTCATGCCGTTGCCGAACGGCCAGTTCGAAGTACGCTTCCGGCTGATGGACATTTTGAAGCAGCAGCAGTTGACGGGATTTTCCTATCAGGTGACGGCGCAACAGTTGCGCAACACGGCGCACAAGATCGCCGACGTCATTTATTCGACGTTGACCGGCGACATCGGTATGTTCAGCACCCGTATCGCTTACGTGATTAAAAAAGGCAGCCGCTACGAGTTGCAGGTCGCGGATGCCGATGGCTATGGTGCGCAAACCGTGCTGGCTTCGAACGACTCGATCATCTCGCCGGCGTGGTCGCCCGACGGCACCAAACTTGCGTACGTGTCGTTCGAACACAAAAAAGCCATTGTCTACGTGCAATCTCTCGAGACCGGCAATCGCTGGGTGCTGGCCAACTTCAAGGGCAGCAACAGCGCCCCGACATGGACGCCCGATGGCAAACGCCTGGCGGTAGTGCTGTCGAAGGACGGCACATCGCAGATCTATTTGGTCAATCCCGACGGCAGCGGATTGGTGCGGCTTTCCAATAGCAGCGGCATTGACACCGAGCCCAATTTTTCGCCGGACGGCCAGTCGATCATCTTCACTTCCGACCGCGGCGGCTCCCCGCAGATTTACCGCATGCCGGTCAGCGGCGGTCCCGCCGAACGCCTGACATTCGACGGCGCCTACAATGTGACGCCGCGGTTCGCGCCCGACGGCAAGTCATTCGTGTTCGTACAGCGCAATAACGGGCATTTCAATATCGCGATACAGGATTTCGTCAGCAAACAATCGCAGTTATTGACGGAAGGCAGCCTCGATGAATCGCCGAGTTTTTCACCCAATGGCAAAGTCATACTGTACGCCACCACCGAGGGAGGGCATGGTATATTAGCCACAGTATCCAGCGATGGCCGCGTGCGTCAGCGGATCACTGTCGAAGCCGGCGATGTGCTTGAACCAGCATGGGGGCCGCTGGTCAAACCCTGAAACGCGAAAGGAAAAAAACATGAAAAAGTTAATTTGGCCAGCCTTTTTCGTTGCGCTGAGCATGCTTGCCGGTTGCGCCTGTGAAAATACCAAACCCGAGCCGGTCGCTGCCGAGCAGCCGGCCCCGGCTCCTGCGCCGGCTCCCGCCGCGACCCCCGCTCCGCAGCCGCCCGCCGCGAACCCGCTGCTGTCCCAACGCAGTGTTTATTACGATTTCGACAGCGCGGTGTTGAAAGACGAATACAAGAAGATCGTCACGGCCCACGCCGAGAACTTGGCCGCGCATCCGTCGCTGCAGGTGGAAATCCAGGGCAATTGCGATGAGCGAGGCAGCCGCGAGTACAACCTTGCGCTTGGCCAGCGGCGCGCCGACAGCGTGAAACAGATGATGCTGTTGCTGGGCGCCAAAGACGGCCAGATCACGACCGTCAGCTTCGGCAAGGAAAAGCCGCGCGCCATGGGGCATAACGAAGAGGCGTGGCAGCAGAACCGGCGCAGCGATATCGTTTATCAGGGCGAGTAATCAGACGGTCTGGCAGATAGATTTTGAATAACGAACGAGCAAGGAGAGCAGACATGCAAAAGTCATTGATGCTGATCAGCGCAGCCATGCTGAGTATTGTCATGGGTTGCAGCAGCGAAGAAACCAAACAACCGCCGGCGGTGGTCGAGCAGGGGCAGCCGGCGCCAGCGTCAGGGACGGGAGCGGCGACCAGTCCGGCGACGGGAAGCGCGATCAGCGGCAATCCGCTCACTGATCCCAATAACATATTGTCCAAACGCAGCATTTATTATGATTTCGACAGCTCGCTGGTCAGCGATCAATACAAACCGCTGGTCACGGCGCACGCTCAGTATCTGGCTGCGAATCCCTCGGCGAAAATCACGATCCAGGGCAATTGCGATGAACGCGGCAGCCGCGAGTACAACATCGCACTTGGCCAGCGGCGCGCCGACGGCGTAAAAAAGATGATGCTGTTGCTGGGTGCTGCCGACAATCAAATCGACACCATCAGCTTCGGCGAGGAAAAGCCGCGCGCCATGGGGCATAACGAAGAAGCGTGGCAGCAGAACCGGCGCAGCGATATCGTTTACGCCGGCGAATGATGCGGCAACAGCGTATTCGATGGATGGACGCACGCGGCCTGATGGCCGCGTTGCTTTTTGTGTGGGTGCCGGCACAGGCCACGATTTTTGGCGATGACGAGGCACGCAAGCAGATCGCGATCGAGCGCGCGCGCGTCGATGATCTGCTGAAGCAGCTGGATGCCGTCAACGAACGGCTTGGCAAGGTCGAAGACCAGCTGAAAAGCGGAGGACTGCTCGACCTGCAGACCCAGATTGATCAACTGCGGCAGGATTTGGCGAACCTGCGCGGCCAGCTCGAGGTGCTCAACAACAATATCGAGGGCGCCGCGAAGCGCCAACGCGACATGTACGTCGATCTCGACGCGCGCCTGCAGCGGCTCGAGCAGCCGGCGGCCGGCGTAGCCGCCCCTTCCGCCGAAGGGACCTCCGGCGCGGATGCCGCCGTGGCGGGCCAGGACGATGAAAACCGCGCGTATGAGGCGGCGCAGGAACTGCGCCGGATCGGCAATTACCAAGGCGCGATCGCCGCGTTCCAGGCCTATATCAAGCAATATCCCCAAAGCAGTCGCGCGCCGCGCGCGCAGTACTGGATCGGCGATTCGTACTACAACCTGCGCGAATTCAAGGCGGCAATCGCCAGTCAGCAGACACTGATCAAGACCTATCCCGGCAATCCGTCGGTGCCCGACGCGATGCTCAATATCGCCAGTTCGCAAATCGAACTCGGCGATAGCAAGGCGGCAAAAAAAACCCTGCAGGACCTGCTTGCCAAATATCCGCTCAGCGATGCCGCGACCAAGGCGAAATCCCGGCTCGACGCGCTGGGCGCCAAGAAATAAGCCGGGCCGCCGCATCTTCTCATGCTGCTCGGGCTTGCCTCGTTGTCGCTGTTGCTCGTCGCTGTCGCAATAGGCGATTTCTTGCGCGGCATCCGCCAAATCCGTTTTGTGCGCGACTTGCCGGCTGCGCTGCCGCCGCGGCCGCCGCGCGTATCGCTGGTGGTCGCCGCACGCGACGAGGAACGCCATCTAAATGCCGCGCTCGACACGCTGCTCGCACAGGATTACCCGGACTTCGAAGTGATCGTAGTGGACGACCGCTCGACCGACGCGACCCCGGAGATACTGACGCGCAAGGCGGCGCAACATGAACGTTTGCGGCTCCTTCGTATCGACGTGTTGCCCGCGGGCTGGCTTGGCAAGAACCACGCGCTGGAACAGGGCGCGCAACGCGCAAGCGGCACGCTGCTGATTTTTGTCGATGCCGACGTCATGATGCGTGCCGGTACTGTCAGCCGGGTGGTCGGCCATGCGCTGGCGGTACGTCGCGATCACATTGCGGTGGCGCCGGAAGTGATGGCGCCGGGATTGCTGCTCGGCATGTTTGTCGGTACTTTCATGATGTTTTTCTCGTTATTCATGCGACCGTGGAAAGCACCCGATCCGAGCAGCCGGTGTTTTATCGGCATCGGCGCATTCAACCTGGTGCGCGCCGAGGTTTATCGCGCCGTCGGCGGCCATTCCCGTATTGCGATGCGGCCTGACGACGACATCAAGCTCGGCAAGATCATCAAGGACGCCGGCTATTCGCAGGAAATGCTGTCCGGCCGGGGCTGGCTCGGCGTCGAATGGTATCCCTCGCTGGCCGCGCTGGTGCGCGGACTGGAAAAGAATTCGCTCGCCGGCGTCAACTACAGTGTGGCGACCATCGCCGCTTCCACGCTGATGCAGGGTCTCTGTTGCATCTGGCCGTTCGCGGCGTTGGCGCTGACCGCGGATGTCACGCTGGCGCTGAACATCGCGATCTGCGCACTGCTGCTGGCCGGATATGCGGATGCGGCGCGCCTGGCCGGCGTGCCGTACTGGTACGCAGTCGGACTGCCGCTGACGGTCGCGATCTTCGTGTGGATACTGTGGCGCGCCACGTACATCACATTGCGCGACGGCGGCATCACCTGGCGCGGCACGCATTACCCGCTCGCCGCGCTCAAGGCGAACCGGGTATAGGCGGCGGCGATGACGACGGCGGTAGTGCTGCTTTCCGGCGGGCTCGATTCGGCCACCGTGCTGGCGATCGCGCGCAGCGAAGGCTACGACTGCGACTGTCTGTCGGTCGATTACGGCCAGCGCCATCGCGCCGAACTGGCCGCTGCAGCGCGCGTCGCGCGCAGCCTGGGCGCGCGCGAACACCGCGTGATCCAGATCGATCTCGCCGCCTTCGGCGGTTCGGCGTTGACCGACGCCAACATCGCGGTGCCGACGGCGGGCATCAAGGAAGGCA
>Ga0335085_10015189_pt1 | contig 11180 bp, 10 predicted proteins | sample Lox_Sample_45_FD_206712 | JGI IMG/M metagenome (GOLD analysis project Ga0335085, IMG submission 206712) | Soil microbial communities from Loxahatchee National Wildlife Refuge, Florida, United States - Lox_Sample_4.5 | ecosystem: Environmental > Terrestrial > Soil > Wetlands | place: USA... | reverse complement strand
ACCGCGAGCGGGGTCAGGATCGGGAAGATCTCCTCCTCGTACAGCTGGTCGAGCTCGCTGCGCTCGCGCCCGTCGAGGTCGCCGAGGCCGCCGACCGAGATCTGCTCGGCGGCGAGCGCAGGCCGCAGCTCGTCGAGCCAGGCGGCGTCGTGGCGCCGCATCAGGTCGACGATCCGCACCCGTAGCTCGGCGAGCGTCTCGCCGGGTGTCCGCCCGTCGATCGCACGCACGTCGCCGGCCTCGAGCTGGCTCATCAGGCCCGCGACCCGCACCATGAAGAACTCGTCGAGGTTCCCGGAGACGATCGCGAGGAAGCGGACGCGCTCGAGCAGCGGCAGCGTCATGTCGTACGCGAGCGCCAGGACGCGCTCGTCGAACTCCGCCGCCGAGAGCTCCCGGTTGAGGTACCGGCGCCGCCGCTCGTCGAGCGTCAGTCCGTCGGGCGCGAAATCGGGCACGCCGCATTCTTGCGTGTCGGAACGTTCACGCGCGGTTACAGAGTGGTAACAACCGTCAGGACCAGGCGCCCTGCATGCTTGCGACGACCTTGCCGATCGCTGCGCGGAAGGCCGGATCCCGCGTCAGCAGCGCGGCACTGTGCAGACAGGCGTACTCGTGCAGCGCCGGCCGCGCCTGGTGAGTCCTCAGCATGGTTTCGGCCCGCGCCGCCTCACCGGTCGTGCCGCTCTGCAATCCCTTCGAGCCCGTGACCGCGAGGAGGGCGACCGAGGCGACGACGAAGGCGAGCCAGCAGGTGATTGCGAGCCACGGCCGGCGCGCACTCCAGCGCCCGATCGCGGCGGGTGAAAGATGTCTTCTCATGCGTCCCAGCCTGCCCGCGGGACGCGCGCGCGCCCAGCCGGGCAGCCGGAGACTCGCGCGGTACGGTCAGCCGGTAGGGAAGCGCCGCATCGAGCCGCGGCAGGCCGATCACGGCCAGCGCAAGCCCGGCGAGCGGCGTAGGCCAGCGGCGCAGCTCGCCGGTCAGGCGAGCAGGTCGCGCAGCGCCGCAAGCGGCTCTTCGCAGACACGGAAGTAAGCCCAGTTGCCGCGCTTTTCGCGCTCGACCAGGCCGGCATGCAGTAGCACCTTGAGATGGTGGCTGACCGTTGGTTGACCGAGGCCGAGCGGCTCGGTCAGGTGACAGACGCAGGCCTCGCGGCCGGGTTGCGCCTGAATCAGGCTCAGCAGCCGAAGCCGTGAGGGGTCGGCAATCGCCTTCAGCGCGCCGGCAAGCCGCTCGGCGTCCTGCGGATCGAGTGGCCCCTGCAGGAGCGGAGGACAGGAGGCGGCAATCGTCGCGATCGTCTGCACGCGCTCCATATTGACAGGAATCGATGTCGTCGTCATCATGTGGCTCGCATCGATCGTCGTCGATACCAAGGAGAGCGCTTGACAGAGATCATGGATCCGGTCACGCGGAATCACGTTCGGCAGGCGGCGAGACAGCTGAAGGCCGAGTTCGCGGGCATCTTCTCGGAGGAGACGATCGAGCGCTATATCGGCGACTCGCTCGATCAGCTCGGCACGTCCAGGATCAACGTGTTCGTACCTGTGCTGGCGCACCGGTTCGCCCGCGAGCGGCTGAAGGCGCTTGCGCAGGCGGGCCACCTGATGGCAAAGGAGCAGCCCGAGGTGCTGTTCGTCTGTGTGCACAACGCGGGGCGCAGTCAGATGGCGGCGGGGCTGGTCAAGCTTCGTTCGTCTGGGCGGATCCACGTCCGGTCCGCGGGGAGCGCCCCCGGCAGCGAGATCAACCCGGCCGTGATCGAGGCGATGAACGAGCTCGGTGTCGACATGAGCGAGGAGTTCCCCAAGCCGCTGACCGACGAGTTCGTGCAGGCCGCCGACGTCGTGATCACGATGGGCTGCGGTGATGCCTGCCCGATCTACCCCGGGAAGAGGTACGCGGACTGGGAGCTCGCTGACCCGGCCGGGCAAGATCTGGAGATGGTGCGCGGCATCCGCGACGAGCTCGACCGGCGCGTATGCGAACTGATCGGCGAGCTGTTGCCGGACGACGCCCCGACTCCGGCCGCGAGCTGAGCAGGCAGGGCGCCGGCGCCCGACTGGGCGCTCGCACGGCGGCTGGCCGCCGAGTTCGTCGGCACGTTCGCGCTCGTCTTCGACGGCTGCGGCGTGATCATGGAACGCCACCCCGAGGTGGCCGAGCTGGGCGCCCCCCCGGATGCTCAGGCGGCGTCGGCGAGCGCCAGGGCCGGGAGGCCTTCACGGAGTCGGTCGCGAACGTAGCGGTGCGCGAGGATCGGAACGTAATCGTCGAAGCGGGCGGACTCGAGCAGACGAGCCGCATTTGCCTCCACCTCGGAGGCGATCAAGGGGCGCGGCACGGCCGCGAACTCCCCCGCAAGGATCTTGACGCTCCGCTCCAGCTTCACCTTGGTCTCCGCCTTCAAGTTCATCCTGACGTTCCTCCCTTGCTCCCGCGCTCGAACCACAGCCTCCTGGCCGGGGCGGGTGCCCGCGTCGGGGCGCTCACGTACCGAACTCCAGAGAAATCCGCAACCCTCGCGGTCGCCCGGCCAGCTCGGCTCTGCTGCATCCGTGACACCGACGGGATGAGGAATCCGCGCGGGCACCGAGTAGGCTGGGTGTGGTGGAGGTCGGCATCCACTTCTTCAACCAGACGCTCTCGGGCGGCCCCGGTGCGTTGCGCGCGCACGTGCGCGACACAGCGGAAGCGGCGGAAGCCGCAGGCTGCACGATGTTCACATGCATGGACCACTACTTTCAGATGGAGAGGTTCACCCGCGCGGAGGACCCGATGCTCGAGGGATACACGACCCTCGGCTATGTGGCCGCGCGCACGGAGGCGATGACGCTCGGCCTCCTCGTCACCGGCGTCAGCTACCGCTACCCGGGCCTCCTCGCGAAGATCGTGACGACGCTCGACGTTCTCTCGGGCGGACGCGCGATGCTCGGCATCGGCGCAGCGTGGTACGAACGCGAGCACCTCGCCCTGGGAGTTCCGTTCTATCCGATCGCGGAGCGGCTCGAGCGGCTCGAGGAGACGCTCCAGATCTGCCTGCAGATGTGGAGCGGCGACGACGGGCCTTATGAGGGAACGCACTATCGCCTCGCGGAGACGTTGAACGTACCACCGTCGATCCGCCGGCCGCGTCCGCCGATCATGATCGGCGGCGGCGGCGAACGGAAGCTGCTCCGGCTCGTCGCGAAGTACGCGGACGCGAACAACCTCTTCCCCACTTCACCCCAGGAGGTGCAACACAAGCTCGACGTGCTCGCACGGCACTGCGAGGAGGTCGGCCGCGACCGATCGGAGATTCGAAACACCACGATCAGCCGGGTCGGCCCCGACACCGACGTCGACGCGTTCGTCGCCGAGATCACGCCATACGCGGCGCTCGGCTTCGAGCACGTGCAGCTCGGCCTTCTCGGCACCGAGCCGGCGCAACTGGTCGAGCGCGTCGTGTCCAAGCTCGTGCCGCGCCTCGCGGAGCTGGCTTGACATCATCCGGCTGGCACCCGTGGTGCCGACCGGGAGTATTCTCGTGCCAGTTCCGCTGGCGCAGTTGACGTGCCTCGGGGTCCGCTGCTACGCAGATGGCATGGAGTCGTCGCGAGCGCGAGGCGCGCAGGGACGCCGCGTCGGAGCGCGCAAGAGGATCGTGCTGATTGCGCACGACAACCGTAAGGCGGACCGTCTCGCCTGGGCGCGCTTCAACCGTGAGACACTCGCGCGGCACGAGCTTCTCGCCACGGGCACGACCGGCGGGTTGATCGCGGATGATCTGAACCTGCCGGTGCACACGTTCCTGAGCGGCCCGATGGGCGGCGACCAGCAGGTCGGGGCGGCGATCGCGGAGGGGCGAATCGACGCCGTGATGTTCTTCTGGGATCCGCTCCAACCGCATCCGCACGATGTCGACGTGAAGGCCCTGCTCCGAGTGGCGGTCGTACACAACGTGCCAATCGCCTGCAACCGCGCCACTGCCGACTTCGTCCTCTCGAGTCCGCTGATGAGCCAGGAGTACGCGCCGATGTTCACCCCGGAGCCGGCGTCCTCGCACGACGGCGCGGCTGGGGTCGGCAAGCGGGGGTGAAGCCTCTGCTCTCGGCCCCGCCACGACGAGACCTAACCCGAACGCGCGGTGACGAAGCGGTAACGGAACGGTGGCGGTATCGCGAGCCGAGGTGGTGTAGGGTCCGGCCGGTGACCCTCACGGACTGGTTCCGGCGCCTTTTCCGCGGCACGACGCCTGACGACGAGTCTGCCGAGGTCGAGGAGTACAAGCTCCCCGACCCCGGCCCCGAGGCGCTCCGGTCGGATCCGGCGCCGAGCCTCTTCGGCGGTGTCGAGCCGCCTCGGGAAGAGGGGCTCGAGGCGCCTCCCGACCCGGCACCGTAAGCGAGTGAGCGATCCCGGCGCTCCTAGGAGCGCAGCTCGTAGAGTCGGTTGAAGGGGTCTCCGATCGGCACCTCGCTCACGGTGCCGAAGCCCGCGTCCCGCCCGATCCGCTCGACGACCGCCGGCGGGCAGCCGCAGGTGCCCAGGCCGGCCCCGCCGTGGGCGAGCGACGTGGTCATGCAGTAGAGGACGCTGAAGCCGTACAGGACGGTCGCGAGCGGCCCGCGGTTCTCGGCGTGCTCGTCGGCGCAGTTGATCTCGAGCATCAGGTACGTCCCGCCGTCGGCGAGCGAGCGGCGGATGCCCGCCACGAGGGCGTCGGGGTCGACGGCGTCGTGGACGACGTCGAAGGTCGAGATCACGTCCCAGCTCCCGGGGATCCCGCCGGCCGCGTCTGCGACCTCGAAGCTGACGCGCCCGGCGACGCCGGCCTCTGCGGCAGCCGCGCGCGCCCGCTCGACCTGGGCGGGGAAGACGTCGAACCCGGCGAAGGTCGACTGCGGGAACTCCTGTGCGAGCCGGATGACGGCGCGGCCGGCGCCGCAGCCGACGTCGGCCCAGCGAATGCCCTGCTCGAGCCGCGCGCGCAGCTCGGGGAGGAGCGGCAGCCACACTCCGAGCAGGCAGTGGTCGAACCAGGCCGAGCTGAAGCGGGCCATTCCGGCGTAGGCGTCGTCGGGGTAGGCGGCCTGCGGCACGCCGCCGCCTGCGCGGAACGCCTCGATGACCCGCTCGAGCGCCGGCAGCATGCCGCCGAGCTCGTGGAAGGCGCCGCCGACGAACCTCGGGTTGCCCTCGCGGGCGAGCGCGACCGCGTGGGCCGGCGGGAGGGCGTAGCGCCCGTCGCTCTCCTCCAGGTAGCCGGCCGCGGCGAGGCCACGGAGCCACTCGAGCGCATAGCGCTCGTCGATGCCGGCGCGTGCGGCGAGCTCGGCGGCGGTCGCCGGGCCCCCGTCGTCGAGCGCCCGGAACAGCCCGAGCCGGTCGCCGACGATGCAGAAGACGGTCGTCATGGCGCCCGCGATGTCGGTGATGCCACGGCCGATGAACTGCTCGACGTCGGCGGTGTCGGGCTCTTGCTGGACGATGGTTGCCATCGCTGACCTCCTGGGTCGGGAATCGAGTGATGAGGTCGAGTGTCGGCAGTGACCGCAATCGCACCGCAAACGGGGCGCAACCCGTACGCTCGCGCGCAGATGGTGCGCCTGCGCGTGCTGGGCCCGCTCGAGCTCGAGGTGGACGGCCGCAGCGTCCCACCTCCGGCGGGGCGGCCGGCGCGCGCGCTGCTCGCCTGGCTCGCCCTCCATCCGGGCACGCACCCGCGCGCTGCCGTCGCCGCAGCCCTCTGGCCGGACGTCCTCGACGCGAGCGCGCGCGCGAGCCTCCGGACGGCGCTCACCGCCGTCCGGCGCTCACTCGGCGAGCGGTCGCTCGTCGCCACGCGCGACCGGGTCGGTCTCGCCGGCGACGTCCGGGTCGACGTGCACGAGTTCGACGCGCTGCTCGACGCCGGGAACCCGGAAGGAGCGCTCGAGCTTGCTCGCGGAGAGCTGCTTCCGGACCTCGACGACGACTGGGTGCTCCGGGCACGCGACCGGCACCGCGATCGCTGGAGCTCGGCGCTTGCAGCCGTGTCCACCTCGGCAGCCGATCCGAGTGCGGCGCTCGCCTCGGCACGGCGGCGCGCGGAGCTCGACCCGTTCGACGAGGCTGCTCACCGCGATCTGATGACGGCGCTCGCGGCCGCCGGCGAGACAGCCGGGGCTCTCACCGTCTACGAGCGGTTGCGGACGCGCCTCCGCCGCGAGCTCGGGCTCGCGCCCTCGACCGCGACGCGCGATCTCGCTGCGGCGCTCCGTGGCGACCGGTCCGCGGTCGGCGAGCAGCGGCCGCTGCCGCCCCGCCTCCGCCCGGAGCGCTGGCGGACGACCTTCGTCGGCCGTAACGACGCGCTTGCGAACCTCACCGCGGCGTGGGCGTCGCTCGCGCACGGGGGCGTCGCGGTCTCGCTCGTCGTCGGTGAGCCGGGGATCGGCAAGAGCCGTCTCGCGGCGCACTTCGCCGCAGAGGTGCACGCCGGCGGCGCCGCCGTGCTCGCCGGCCGCGCGGAGCGCGAGCTGGACGAGCCGTACGCGCCGCTCGTCGACGCGCTCGGGACGGACGCGCCGGAGCTGCGCGAGAGCTGGGACGCACAGGCAGGGCGCCTGCGGCTCCACGAAGCCCTCACCGAGGCGCTCGAGCACGCCGCCGCCGGCCGGCGGCTCCTGCTCGTCCTCGACGACATGCACTGGGCCGATGCGGCGACGCTCGGCTTCCTCCGTCATCTGGCGGGACGGGGCGCGGCCGTGCCCGTGCTCGTTCTCGCCACCTCACGACCGGACTCGCATGCCACGCTCGCCCACGAGCTCGAGGCTGTCGAGGTGGAGCTCGCGGGCCTGACGCTCGACGAGACGGAGGCGCTCGTCGCCGGCCGCGCGGATGCCGGGAGGCTGCGGCAGCGGACCGGCGGCAACCCGTTCTTCGTCGAGGCGCTGCTCGACGCCGGGGCGGCCGACGAGCTCCCCGCGGGCGTCGCCGAGCTCGTGACCGCGCGCGTCGCGTCGCTCGGCGAGGGGGTGCGGAGCGTTCTCCAGGCGGCGGCGATCCTGGGGCGCGAGTTCGAGGTCGAGCTCGCCGCCGTCGTCGCCGGACACAGCCTCGACGAGACGCTCGCCGCGCTCGACGCGGCTGCTGGAGCACGGCTGCTCGCGCGTGTCTCCGAGGACGGCGGGCGCGCAGCGTTCGTCCACGCCCTCGTCGAGGAGGCGCTCGTACAGGCGATGCCGGCAGGCGAGCGGGCGCGCCTGCACGAGCACGCGCTCGCGGCCCTCGAGGCGTGTGGTTCCGACGACGCGATCGTCGCCGCGGCACGGCATGCACTCGAGGCGGCCCCGCTCGTCCCGGCAGAGCGCCTGGCGCCGCTGGTCGAGGCCGCCGCCGGGGCGCTCGCGCGAGCTTACGCCGCGGCCGACGCCGCCGAGCTCGTGGCTCGTGCGCTTGCACAGGCTCGTGCGCCGGCTCCGCGCGTCCGGCTCGAGTGCGCGCACGGCGAGGCGCTCACGCAAGCCGACCGCCCGGACGAGGCGCGGCAGGCGTTCGAACGGGCGGCGTCGGGCGCGCGCCGGCTCGGTGACGGCACGCTGCTCGCCCGGGCCGCGCTCGGCCTCGGCGGTGCAGGTGTCACGATCGGCGCGGTCGACCAGGGCCGGGTGACGCTTCTCACCGAGGCACTGGAGATGCTCCCACCCGAGCAGGCGGAGCTCGGGGCTCGGCTACGGAGCCGGCTCGCGATGGAGCTCGTCTACGACTCCGACCGCGCCCGTCGGGACCGGCTCGCCGCGGACGCCGTCATGACAGCGCGATCGACGCGAGACCCGCGCACGATTGCCGCGGCGCTCGGGGCGCGACACGTGATCCTCTGGGGGCCGGACGACACACCCGAGCGGCTCGAGCTCGCGGACGAGATGCTCGCGCTCGCACACCGGGCGGAGGACGCCGTGCTCGAGCTCCAGGCACGGACCTGGCGCATCGTCGATCTCGACGAGCTCGGCGACGGCGCCGGGCTCGAGGCGGAGCTCGATGCCTATGCCGACACCGTCGCCCGCAACGGCCTCTCGGTCTATGCGTGGTGGGTGCCCGCGTGGCGCAGCGCCCGCGCCTACCTCGCCGGGCGCGGCAGGGACGCGGCCCGGCTCCAGCGGCGGGCGGTCGAGCTGGGCCGCCGCGCCGGCGACCGCAACGTCGACTTCGCGTCGATCCTCCATTGGGTGGTCCCCATCGTGGACGACCGCCTGGAGGATGTCGATTCCGACCTGCTGCGCGAGCGCATCCGCACCTCGCCCGTGAGCTGGGCATACCGCTCGATGTACACGTGGGCCCTCGCTGCCGTCGGCGAGGAGGCCGAAGCACGGCGAGAGCTCGCAGCGCAGCGCGCCGGGGGCGTGCCGGGATCATGGCCGCGCGACATGAACTGGCTGTCGGCGGCGAAGGAGCTGAGCGAGGCCGCGGTGCTCCTCGACGACCGCATGCTCGGAGCCGAGCTCACCACCCTCCTCGAGCCGTTCGCCGACCGTGTCGCCGGCTCGGTGCGCGGCCTCCTCTCGTACGGCAGCGTGGCCGGTGCCCTCGGCCGCCTCGCGGCGCTCGCCGGCGATCGCGCCGCCGCGACCGCCCGCTACCGCCAGGCGATCGAGCTCGAGGAGCGCGCCGGCGCGTCGATCTGGGCGACCCACCACCGGCTCCGCCTCGCCGAGACGCTGCAGGCGGACGGCGAGGCGGATGCGGCGGCCCCCCTCCTCGAGCGCGTCGCGGAAGAAGCACGCAGGTTCGGCCTCGACGCTCTGGCGGCACGTGCGGTCCGGGTGAGGACCGCCGCCGCCGCGCCTCCGGCGCTGCGGTAACGAAGCCGGTCGCAGCTGGCCTTGACGGTTCGGGCCCACCCGTCATAAGGTTCCGCCGTTGCCGATCCCTCGCCGGTGCGCGCGTCTCGCAGTCGTAGCTCTGGGCGCAATCGTGCTTGCCGGTGTCCTCGCCCGGAGCTCGTACGGCATCACCTGGTGCTTCGACTGGGTCGCTTACGAGATCAACGGGCACCACGACACGAACAGGAACAACGCCGGCACGTTGCGCGCACTCCTCTGCGAGCGCGGCTACTCGAACGTCCTCACCGTGACGGCGACCACCAACTCGGCCAGGCCGACCGCGGAGGACCTCCAGCTCGACATCGAGCAGCTTCCACCGCCTGCTCCGCAGGTGAGGACGGCGCTGCAGCCGGGCGACGTGCTCATCTTCGGCACCTCGCACACGGGCATCGTCCGCAGCGACGGCAGGCTCGATCACTTCCTGCAGGACCCGAAGGCCGAGGGCAGGGCGTACACACCCGTGCAGGTGGCGGCGCAGCCCAACTACTTCGTGGGCCCCGGGAAGAGCTGGACGGTGCAGGAGGTCTTCGCGGTCTCACGCGCGCTGGCGGCCGTGAACAACGACGACTTCGACCCGCGCAGTTGGGTGGAATGGCTCGGACGGTCCATCTTCGGGCCGCCGAAGCAGTACCCGTTCCTCCACGAGACGGCGCAGGTGTGGCGAGTGGTGCCGGGCGCGGGCTCCGGCTCCGGCCCCGGCTGCGAGAAGAAGGCGGGCACGACCACGACGGCGCCCACCGCACCGCCGCCCCCGAAGCAGGACCTATCGCTGACGCTGACGTTCCAAGGCGTCTCCGAGAAGCGAGACGAGAAGACCGACGCGGAGACGCCGAAGGCAGGCGTGACCGCAGACGTGCAGTCCGGCTCGAGCTACGGCGGCACCGTGAGCGTCGCCGGAACGGTTCCCACCGGCGACGTCGTCTACGTCGTGTTCGGGATCACGATCGTGGCCGTCCTCGGCCCCGGCGGCGGGGGCTTCTCGGGCGTCACCGAGCCGAAGGGCTTCGGGGCCGACACCACGGTCGGCGCGTTCGTCTGCAAGCAGGGCGCACACGTCGGCCAGTCGGCGGCCTCGACGACCGGCTGCCTCGCCGAGGGCGCTGACGTCAGCGCCCAGTGGACGCCCTAGCGCCGCGCCGCCCCGAGTCTTAGAGAAGTCATAGAAATCCCTGTGAATCCGCGTGAGCCACGCGTCGCACGACTAGGGTCTCCGCGTGGGCGCTGGCTGGGACGAGCCGATGACGGAGCAGAGACAGCCCGCGCGCGCGGGCTGGGCGTGGCTCGCCGGCGGAGACCGGTCCGTCCTCGCGATGGTGCCGAGCGAGGCCAGCTTCCTGAACGGGCTCGGCATGTGGGTCGCCGGCATGGCACTCGTCAGCGGCTTCGGGATGACGGTCGCGGCCAGCCAGTGGTGGAGCACCTCGGTCGAGAGCGTGCTCTGGGTGCTCCCGCTCTGGGCCGTCCTCTACTGCCTGATCGAGCGGCTCGTGCTGAAGAGCTTCGGCACGAGCTGGGCCTGGAACCTCGTGATCACGGTGCCGCGCCTGCTGCTGTCGCTCGCGATCGCGCTCGTCGTCGGGCTGCCGATGAGCCAGGTGATCTACAGCGGGTCGATCAACGATCAGCTGAGCAAGACGACGACGGCCCGCATCCATTCGGCGACGAACGAGATCACGACCCTGTACGACGCGAAGATCGCGGCGGCCCAGAAGGAGATCGCTGCGGTCCAGCGGAAGCAGGCGAGCCTGGAGCAGCAGGTCACGAACAGCAAGTTCCTGGCCGAGTGCGAGGCCGGTGAGGCCAGCTGCTCGCAGACGCACAAGCTCGGCTGCGGTCCCTACTGCAAGCGTGACGCGCGCCGGGCCGCCGCTGCGGCGGCGGCGCTGAAGAGCGCCCGCCCGCAGTTCGTTGCGACCATCGCCGCCGACAGGCGCAAGATCGCGCTCTGGCAGGCGACGGAGACCGCCCAGGTCGCGAATCGGGTCGCCACGATCAAGGCCGACCGCGACTTCCTGGCCCGTCAGGCCGCGCTCGACCAGGTCGAGAAGGCCAACCCGTCGGTGAGGAAATACGTCGAGTTCTTCCTCGGCTTCCTCGTCGCCATCGACCTGGTCGCGCTCGTGCTCAAGCTCACGCACCTCTTCAGCACCGGCGGCGCCTACGAGCGCAGCGCAGCGGCGCTCCGGGCAACGGACGTCGTCGAGGCGCACCGCCTGGAGGAGCGCGCCCGCGTCCTCACCCGCCGCATCACGCTCGAGGCGCGTGCCGCGGAGGATGCGGACGAGCTCCGGATCCGGGGCGAGGTGACACGGGAGGCCGAGGCGCCGGAG
>Ga0335085_10015188_pt1 | contig 11180 bp, 12 predicted proteins | sample Lox_Sample_45_FD_206712 | JGI IMG/M metagenome (GOLD analysis project Ga0335085, IMG submission 206712) | Soil microbial communities from Loxahatchee National Wildlife Refuge, Florida, United States - Lox_Sample_4.5 | ecosystem: Environmental > Terrestrial > Soil > Wetlands | place: USA... | reverse complement strand
CGCTGCCCGGCTTGTGATTGATCCGGTAGCTCAGCGCCATCACCGAGAACACCAGCAGCGCGCTGATCTGGATCACGTTGATCGCGATGTTGACCGACGTCGAACCCGAAACCCCGCGGTGCGCAATGTATGCCACGCCGAATGCCGTCGCCACCGCGCACGCAATCATGAACATCGGACCCGGATTCGACGCGCTCATGAAGCTCGGCCAGATGGTGCCCGCCAGATATCCGCACAGCACGCCCATCACGCCGCACATCACTCCCGGATAGATCCAGTAGTAAAGGTGCGAACCCCATCCCACAATGAATTTCGCCAGCCGCGCATACGGCCATGCCTTCTCGTGATTGAGAAACGATTGTTCCGCGAAATAGTAGGAGCTGCCGGTGCCCGGATACAGCTTCGAAAGTTCTGCGTAGCAAACTGCTGTGGCCAGGCAGAGAAGAACAGCGAAGAAAATTCCGATCCAGATGGAGGGCGCCGTATTCCCCGCCGTCGCCTGCGCCACGAATGTCAGCCACAGGAACGCGCCGGGCGCAATCAGCGCCATGGCATTCATCGTCAGGCCCGTCAGGCCCAGCGTCTTTTGCATTTCAGGAGCTTTGTCTGCCATAAGCTTTCCTTATTTTTGTTTCCTCATACCTTCAGATTTCGAGCCGCAAGCTGAGATTTGTCGCGTCCGATTCTCCATATACTCACAAGGCTGACATCAAGAGGGAAATGCAAATTTCTGATGAAAATAATCAGTGTTTTGTATGAGGATTCCAGAGCGTTCAGCAACGCACTGACAATCAGCGACTTAGCCGCGATGGCGTCATTGTGCGGGAGGCAGCCGATTCAGCGGATGAATAGCGCGTATCCAAACTATCGATGGACATCGACAGAAAGAGGGGAGATCGCGGCCGGCTTGCCGGAAAACCACCCTGCAGACGGCGCATGATCTGGTTTACCTGAAGAGAAACGCGACTAGCTTCGCGTGTACTCAATGCGACAGCGCTTTAATATGGTCTTCGCTCGGCGCCGTCAGGGAGAGGTGTTTCTGGCTGTGCGGTTGACTGACCTCGGCGTCGATATCGGCGTGCACCTCCGGACCGCGATCCGAATGCAGCTGTTTCTCCAGCCGCCGCAGCGCCACACTGATGATGTCACGGTGGTGCAGCCGCGCGCCGTTTTGCCGGGCACTGAGTTCGAGCCAGAGCCGATGCACCAGATCCACATCCTCCGGCCACAGGCGCGGCGGGTGCGGCCCGAGATTGAAGAATACCGACTGGCGGGCATCAGGAAGCACGATTTCGAGCGATATCGCCGGGCGCGGCGGTTCCAGTTGTTCCCATGCCTCGCCCACAATCTTGCCCTGCTCGGACGGGTCGTCCTCAAATCGCGGCGAAAGCCCGGTGACAATGCGCGCCGATTGCAGCCGCTGCGCCGCCTGCACCATGCCGATCCAGGGATCGGCCGCGGCAACTGCCAGCAGTTCCACGTGCTTTCCGGCTTTCTCAGCCAGGGAAACCACCCTGGTGAAGAGATCGTGCTCGGCGCTGGCGAAAATCTGATCCGCGTTCAGATCGAATTCGCCCGACGCCGCGGCGGTCACCCGGTGTACCGAAAGAACCACGATGTCCACCCTGCGGGTGTCGGTCTTGGCCAGCACCTTCTCCAGGTGTTCCAGATGGAATGGATTGCGGCAGGCGACCAGCACGTTGCCGGGCCGCGCGTGCAGGGACTGGTGGCTGATTTCCGCGCTCTGATCCAGACGGAACTGCTCCAGATCCTGACCTTCGCGTGCCCGCGTCCTGCGGTTGATACGCTCGGAGATTGCGAAGAGCAGGAAAAACGCGAGCGTGAAGGAGACGCCCGCGATGGTGGCCAGTTCCTTGGTGAAAACGTTGATGCACGCCAGCGTGAACAGGAAAAGCGTGATCAGGCCAAGCCCGACAGGCAATTCCACGCTGCCCACACGGATGTTGAGCGGCACTTTCCAATCGCGATTCTCAGGCTGGCGGAAACGCAGCACCAGCACCGAAAGTGCATTGAAGGAAAAACTCCACACCACACCAAACGCGTAAGCTTCGCCGAGCAGGTTAACGTTCCCGCGGCTCAGCACAATGGTCACCACCTGCAGAATCACTACGGTGTTGATGAGCCGGCTCGATGTGCCGTAAGTGCGGTGCGGCTTGCGGAACCAGTTCGGCAGGACCCCATCCTCGGCGACGCGGTTCAGCACACCATTGGATCCAATGATGGCTGTATTAACCGCGCCGGCGAGGATCAGCGTTCCCACCACGACGACGAAGACATGAAACAGAAGTTTCAGCGCCGGCGGTCCCACGAGGAACATCGACAGGCCGCCCAGCAGATTGTCCAGATACTTCGGGCGTTCGGAATCCGGAATCAGCATCACCGCGAAGAATGACGCCAGCGACGTGAACAGCATGCTGTAAAGGAAAATCACGTTGCCCGCGCGCTTGAGGTTCTTCAGTTTCGGCGAAGCCAGCTCGCGATAGACCTGGGCGAGGGTTTCGAAGCCGCTCATCGCCAGCAGCGAATGGCCAAGACCGATCAGAATCGCAATGGCGGTGATCGTGGGGGCCGCCGTGCCTTTGAGCCAGCCCAACGATTCGTCCGCCAGATGGAGATTGCTTTTCACCGGCAGCGGGACAGGCTGAAAACCTTTGACACCCATGGTGAGAAGCGCCCAGCCGATCAGGATCACCACCATCACGGTTGTGATCTGCATGATGCGGAGCGCCTTCTCACTCGATTCGTGCATGCCGAGTATGTTCTTGCGCCAGAAGTAAACCGTCGCCGCGATGGCGAAAACAGCCGCGAAGCCTGGCGGGTTGTAGTGCAGGACCGCGATATGAAAACGGTCGCCCAGCTCGTTGACGATCCCTGCAAGATAGAGGCCCGCGCTCACACCGCTGATGGGTCCGGTGAGTATGTAATCGAACATCAGCGCCGAGACGGAAATTTTGGCGAGCGTCCCGCCCATAGCTTCGTGAACGACTTTGTAAACGCCGCCGCGCACGAACATGCTGCAGCTCTCGACGTAGATGGCTCGCACCGCGTAGGAGAACAGCATGATCCCCAGAATGAACCAGGGCGCGGATTTGCCGATCTGCGTCTCGGCGATTCCTCCGGCATAGTAGGCGGACGACGCGAGATCGCTCAGAACGATTGCAGCGGCTCTCCAGAAAGAGATAAACGACAACATCACCGTTGTCGCGACCACTACCTTGGTCCGCGTGTTTGTCATATACCGAAATGCCCCTTGGGAGTTTCTTCGCGCATGCCGCCCTGGGTGCACCAGCGCTGATAAGCGACTTCGCGCCGCACTTCTTCGATCACTTCCGCACGCCTCCCGGAACGGAGGTCAGCCTGCATCCGGCGCAGCGCAAGTTCGATCAGGTCCTTGTTTTCAGGCGGCGTACGATCGTGGCGGGAATTCCAGGCGGCCCGGATTTCACGAATGACTTCTGTGAATTTCGATGACCCCGGATGATGCACCGGGTATAAGTCTATAAGTCTATCGCTGAGTCTGGCTATAGATTCTTTTGTTTCAAGGTATATGCAAACGTCAGGTAAATCTGTCTTAGGAAAGATAGCTATAAGTCTTTAGATAGAGCATACAGCGTCTTTCGTCAGGTAACAGCGCGGTGCTTACACAGCTGTGGACAGATAGTCTCTGACACCCAGCTGCTTTAGTCTCATCCGGACTGACCTGGATCCATTCGGGACTGAGTCATGGAGATCAGACCTGGAAACGTTGCCTTCAATGATGACCCTGTCCGATTTGAGGTCGAGCACGCGGAACTCAATCGCATCGGTGGCGGGGAAAACCTGGAAGAGTCTGTGCAGCGCGGCTTCGGTATCGCTCAGCGCCTGGTCCATAAAAGCCTCTTCCTTGGGCAGGCCGGGCAGACACTTATCCCAGGGATGCGACGCGCGCGCGCGCCAGCAGATATCAATGCGCTCGCGAACGTCGATCAGGTTAAGCCCGTCGTTGCGGACTTCGCCGCGCCGATGCAGCGCCAGTGAGTTCACAACGGCGCGATGCCAGCGCTGCAGCCTGAGTTTCCGAATCCACAGAGCGGCAAGACTGATGAGCGGTTTCATGCTTCGGGCGCTCCGGCCCGTTCCGAATCGAGCCTTTCCAGATAGAGGCTGAGCGCCTCGCGAAGCAGGGCGGAAAGCAGCTGATTGGGAGCGCCCGCAATTCGGCGCCGGGCAGATTCCTGGATGAGCCGCTCATACACGTCCTGGGGAAGCGTAACGGTCAGCTTTCGCCATAAGGCGGATTCGGATTCCAGCCTTTTTTCATTCATTCAACCCGGACTACTTCGTCTGCGAGCTGGTTCATTTTCATCGAACCGCGATACGCAATTTTGATGAGCGGCGGCGCCACGATGGTGCTGGCCACGGACATGAAAACAACGACGCCGTATGAACTTCGCGACAGAATGCCGAACCCGAGGCCGATCTGAGCCACGATCATGCCCACTTCGCCGCGGGGAATCATGCCGATGCCGATTCTGAGCGCCTCAGTCCACCCCAGGTAGGCGCTTCCCAGGCCACAGCCGATGAATTTCGAAATCATTGCGGCGACCAGGATCACGATGGCGAGAATCGCGGTCGACGGTTGCCGGAAAACAGAAAGGTCGACCTGCAGCCCGATGCCGGCCAGGAAGAATGGAACCAGAAATTCGGATACGCCCTGGGCGAGGTCACGTTCGCGGCTGCCTGTGCTCTCGGCCAGCGCAAGTCCGGCCAGAAACGCCCCCACGATCGCCGCCACACCTGTCCACAATGCCAGCCCCGCCAGGGCAAACAACAGACAAAGAGCTATCACGAAGTGGGCCTCCGCGGCTCTGAGCCTTTCGACGTGCGGCTTCACACGCTGGATCGCGTGCGTGCCCCATTTGCCGACGACTACAGTGAATCCCGCTGCCAGAACCGCGGTAAGCGCCAGTTGAAGACCGTTGAACCGTCCGTGGGTGAGACTACTGACGACAGCGAGTACGAGCAGGCCCAGCACATCGTCAATCACGGCGGCGGTCAGTATGACCTTGCTGGACATTTCGTGAAGCAGGCCTTTCGTCGAAAGCACCTGCGCGGTAATGCCGACACTGGTCGCAACCATGGCGGCGCCGACGAAAATCGACTCATTGAGCGGCGCGCCCCAGAAGATCATGATGAACGCGCCCATGATGAACGGCATCACGACTCCGGAGAAAGCCACCAGAGTGGCAATCCCGCCGACACGTATCAACTCCGACGCCTTCACTTCGAGGCCGACGCGAAAAAGGAGAAACATCGCGCCGAGATCCGACATCGCCGAGAGAAATTCACTCGGCTTCAGCCATCCCAGAACGCTGGGGCCGATCAGGACGCCGGCAATGATCTCGCCCACGATGCCGGGCTGGTTGAGGCGCTCGGCAACTTCGGCCAGCAGCTTCGCCGAGACAAACAGGATCAGCATGGCCACGGGAATACTGACCGTGCCGCTTCCGTTGTCCGCGAGCATCAGGAAAGCAGGCATACCTCCTCCGCAGACGCCGTACGCCGGCGTATGATGTGCCCGTTTTTCATTCGGATCAGTAATCGGCTGCTGGCTTCAGCCCGCCATTTTTCTTCGCTTCATGAACATGGCCACGCCCAGGACCCCCGCGGCTACTGCCATGGGCGGAATGCCGTGGCTGATCAGGAGATATCCGATGACCAGTGCCGCGCCCGCGAAGTAACGCCATCTCCAGATCATTTCCAGTGCACCGCCAGACTCAGAAACAGCATCAGACCTACCAGCACAAGAGAAGGCCACCGGAGCGATTTCTTCCATTCCGGCTTCTGCGTGCCGGCCCGCATGAGGGTTCGTATCTCCTGTAATTGCCGGCGTGCCAGCGAGTACTCCCAGGAGGTTTCGGCAAGATCAAGCGCTTTGAGCGTTTCGCTCTCGGCTTTAATCAGAGCCCGCAGGCGGTAGTGCAGCTCGGCATACTTAAACTGCGCGAAGAAATGGTCCGGCTCGAGCCGCACTGCCTCTTCAAGAGCATCCATGGACTTGTAGGCCTGATAATTCATGGCATAGGCCATACCGAGGCAGGTACGCAGGCCAGCCGACGCAGGCTCGAGCCGGCAGGCGGACTCGAGATCCTGAATGTATTTCTTCAGAAGCTCGGGCGGGACCGTATGAGGGTCGCGCCAGGGAACGGGCGGCAGCCGCCGCGGATATGCGGGGACTGCCGCTTCTGCCATGTGAGGCGCGAGTGGTTCCAACACCGCAAGTTCCGCGCTCATGTGTTTATGCTCCCGCGGCGACGCGCGCCTTCAGCTCGAACTCGGGGTAGCCCAGCTGGCCCATTTCCGGCAGATCGAGGCCTTCGAGCTCCGCTTTGGCGCCGACGCGCTGACCAACCACGGCGTCGATAGCCAGGTTGACGATGAAGCTGAAGGAGAATACGAATCCGATCAGAGTCGCCACACCGATGAGCTGCGCGACCAGCTGGCCCGCGTCGCCGTAGAACAAGCCCGTCACCGATCCGTTCACGCCATTCCACGATCCGCCGAAGTTGCTCTTGCCGTCGGCGAACAGACCGACCGAAATAACACCCCAGAGACCGTTGGTGCCGTGAACGGAAATCGCGCCGACGGGATCGTCGACCTTCAGTACACGGTCGACGAACTCGACCGAGATGCACACCAGGACGCCGGCAATCAGTCCGATGATGCAGGCGCCAACCGTATTCACGAACCCGCTGGGCGCAGTGATGGCTACCAGGCCGGCCAGCAGACCGTTTCCTGACATCGAAGCATCCGGCTTGCCGTAACGCAGCCACATGTAGAGCATGGCGCCGAACCCGCCCGTCATTCCGGCAAGCATCGTGTTGACTGCGATCGAACCGATGCGAAGGGCGCCATTCCCCGAGGCCGCGAGCGTTGAACCAGGATTAAAACCGAACCATCCGAACGCGAGGATGAAACACCCTGTCAGTACGATCACGATGTCGTGACCGACGATGGCGTTCGGCTTGCCGGACCTTGTGTATTTGCCGATTCTTGGCCCGATGATGATACCCAGCGCAAGAGCGGTGATGCCGCCGACAGCGTGGACGACGCCCGAGCCGGCGAAGTCCGCGTACCCATGACCAAGGCCATAGTTCCCGCCGAGGTTGGCTAACCAGCCATTGCCCCAGGCCCAGTTCGCGTACAGAGGATAAGTGAATGCCCCCATAACGAACGACGACACCATGAACGCGGCGTATTTCCAGCGTTCCGCAGCCGTGCCGGTGACGATCGTAAGTGCGGTGTCCATGAAGACCATCTGGAACAGGAAGACCACCATGACGCCGACGTCATAAGTTCCACCCTGCGTCAGGAAGATGCCGTGACGGCCAAAGAGACCCCAGGCTTTCCCAAACAGCGTGATGCTCCATTCGTCGTTCAGAGGATTCACTCCGCCGAGTGTCGCCACTCCGCCCACGCCGCCCATCTGAATGGCGAATCCGATCAGCCAGTAGGCCAGCATGCCGACGCCGTAGACCATGAAATTCATCATCATGGTGTGATTGGCGTTTTTGGCACGGCACAAGCCGGTCTCGACAATGGCGAAGCCGGCCTGCATGAACATGACCAGAAACCCGGTAATCAGCGTCCAGACAAAGTTGACGGCGATGCGGTTCTGGCCGATCTGGTTGACCACGTCACCCAGCGTCAGACCTTTTTTCGAGTCCGATACCACCACGTCTCCGACGTTGCCTGTGAGACCGCCGTCGGGATCGCCTTTGATGCGAGTAGCATTGTCGGGCGTGGAGACGTTCTTAATTTCATCGATGGTGATCGGAGCCGCGGCTGCGGGAGGCGCCGCGGGCGCGGGCGCCGGCGTCTGCGCAAAGGCCGCGGCCGAGAGTAATGCGACCGCAGCGGCTAAATATGAAATTCGCGTCATTTTACTCATTCCTCCAGACAGCCTTTTTGCGAAACGCCGGTATGATCATGCCCATGATTCCGGCAAGGCTGATAGCGATTCCGATCAGAACCGCAATCATCCGCATCGTGAGATTCGAGGAGACTCCCACGCTGGCTGCAGCAACAAGAAATCCAAGTAGTGTTACCAGAAGTCCGGCTATTCCCATAGCTGTCCCTTAGTTCTCCTTTTCTTCCCAGGGCTTGCACTTGAGGAACAGCGCAGCTGAACCTCCGAGCAGCACAAGACCTGCGATCAGCCACAAATAGTTGATGTCGGCGGCGAGGCCGCCTACGATGCAGACCCAGGCCACCAAAAAGACCGTAACCGCCTGCGCCTGTGTGGAATTCGCTCCCATGTTTCACCTCTCCAAAAGAATCTCGATTTCCGCCCGCCCGCTTTTTTCCGCCGCCACTCAGAGAGCGGCTTCACCACGTTCGTCATTTCGTATGCGGACGACCTCCGCCACGTCGTAGACGAACACCTTACCGTCACCGATCTTTCCCGTTTTGGCGGCGCTGGTCAGCGTCGAAAGAACTTCATCGAAACGGGCGGCTGGTACCACGATTTCGATCTTCACCTTGGGCAGGAGATCGACGTTGTATTCCTGACCGCGATAGGTCTCTTTATGGCCTTTCTGGCGGCCATGACCACGTACTTCACTTATGGTCATGCCATCGATGCCGATACCCTGAAGCGCTTCTTTCACGGGATCGAGCTTAAACGGCTGTATGATCGCTTCGATTTTCTTCATCGGTTCTCCAGTCCCTTGCACTCACTCGCTTGCGTCTGCGCCATCAGGACCACGGGGCAGGCCTTTGAAATGACTTATTCTGCGATGAAAACCGATATGAATGGAAATAGGAAAATTCGATATTGGAAATCTGAGAATCGGATTTTAAAAGTCCGATCCGTCGCAGGATAGAACTCAACCTATCTTTCGATAGAGCCCTGCGAGGCGATCGAGTCTGGCCTCAGTGCGAGGGCCGCGCCGCAGAAAGCCAGGGCGTTCCGCGCGTTTTGATGCTACGCTGAAAACGCATCCGGTTCTTCGCCGTTGCGCTCCGCTCCGTCGCCTCGCAACACTCACCGGGCAACACTCATCCAAAACGGGACGGAGTCATGCTCGATTTAATGAAGCTGGAAACCTTTCGCACGGTGGCCAACACCAGGAGTTTCACCCGTGCAGGCGCCCAACTGGGATACTCTCAATCCACCGTGACGGCGCATGTTCAGTCGCTGGAGCGCGAGGTTGGCGCACCGCTGTTTCAGCGAGTCCGTTTCTCCAGAGAGATCCGGCTGACCGAAACAGGGCAGCGAACTCTTGACTACGCGAGCCGGCTGCTCACGCTGGCGCAGGAGACAAGCATCGCTATTCATTCCCGCTCCGAACCGGCCGGGCAGCTAAGAGTCTGCGTTCATCCGCTGCTGCTGGCCTATCGGCTTTCGACGGTGCTGCGGCAGTATCAGGTTCGATTTCCCCGGGTGCGTCTTGTTATCTCCGCCTGGTCCGACCCCCGGATACTGGGTGACAGCGTGGTGAACGGCGCGGCTGATGTCGCGTTCATTCTCGATGAACGCGTCAATACCGACCGATTTATTTCGCGAAGTCTCAGCAAGGAACAACTGGCCGTCGTTTGTTCCCCGGATCATCGCCTTGCGGAATTCACTGGTGGAATAACGATTCGGGAACTCGCGCGGGAGCGCGTGTTGTTCAGTGACAGCAGCTGTTCGATCCGAATGATGTTCGAGCGGATGCTGATGATGGCCGGAATAAGAATAGAAAACATCATCGAAGCCGGCAATGTACTGGCGGTCAGGCACTGCGCTATGGCAGGACTTGGCTTTGCCGTGCTGCCCTTGTTCGCCGTGGAGGCTGAAGTCCGTAGCCGCGCCCTGGTTGTTTTACCGGTCGTCGATTCGGAGATGACCGTGGAAATGCAGATGATTCGTCACCCTCGCAGCTGGGTGTCTCCGGCGCTTAATTCTCTGCTGGAGCAGTTCACTCCCGAGATGTTAGTCTCATCCGCTGCCTGACGGCTACAGGCGGCAGAGCAAAGCTACAACTGATCCTTATACTGCTCAAGCGCCACCTTGACCAGCTGACTGCGCGTGCGCACATTCAGCTTCTCGCAGACGTGCCTGACCGAAGCCTTAACCGCTCCTTCTGACACCTCGAGCCTGCCCGCGATTTCACGGTTTGTAAGTCCCTGCAGGATTCCGCGCATCACAGTCCTGTCCCGGTCCGTCAGTGCGGGACGCTTCTGCGTTCGTGTGCGATCCACAACACGGAACAGAGGAGCCAGATAGGCCTGCTCCATTCTCACTCCTCCGCCAGCCACCTGACGGATCGCGTCGCAGAGCTCATCCGTTGAGTGGTGCTTGTGGAGTATGCCGGAAATGCCGGCCTGTACCAGCTGCATGGCTTCCGGCTCGCTCATTCCCGCAGTGACTACCAGAATCCGTCCGCCGAATTCGGCCCTGCGCGCGCCGCGCACAAAATCAAGGGCACGTTCTGTCCCCAGATCGACATCGAGCAGAACCACGTCCGGCCGGCAACTGTCCAGAACTGTAAGTCCTTCCGTCGCCGAATTCACCTGTCCGGCGATTTCGAACGAAGACTCCCGGTCGAGCATCCGCGCAAGACCTTCGCGAAACATCACGTGGTCATCGATCAGGAGAAGGCGGATGGTTTCTGAGCCTGTATTGGTCATCGCATCGTCTGGCTGAGGCTACGCGGCAACCAGCAACTCCACCGCGAAGCAGGCGCCAGCCGGAGTTGGTTCGAAGCGCAGGTCTCCTCCATAGGTTCGCATGATCGCGCGCGAAACGTAGAGTCCGAGGCCGGCGCCGTTTGCACCCGGCTGAAAGGGCGCGAAAAGAAGCTCCGGCGATTCCACCCCTTTGCCCGCGTCAGTGAACCGGATAATCGCTCTGTTCTCCTCGACGCAGACCGATATCGCCAGTTCGCGCGGCCCTTCGCCCTCCTCCGCCTTCTGCAGAACCGCGCGGCGGCTGTTGTGCGCAAGATTGAGGAACACCTGCAACAAACCGCGGCTGTCGGCGATCACACCGGGCAGCCCGGAAGGAATGTTCCAGGTCACTTTGCCGCCGATCTCGAGCCAGTCAGGTTCGATGATAATGCGCAGATCGTCGAGAACGTTTTCCGGTTTCACTTCGCCCGGGTGATCGCCGGAGCGCGAGCGCAGTTCGACGGCGA
>Ga0335085_10015187_pt1 | contig 11180 bp, 18 predicted proteins | sample Lox_Sample_45_FD_206712 | JGI IMG/M metagenome (GOLD analysis project Ga0335085, IMG submission 206712) | Soil microbial communities from Loxahatchee National Wildlife Refuge, Florida, United States - Lox_Sample_4.5 | ecosystem: Environmental > Terrestrial > Soil > Wetlands | place: USA... | reverse complement strand
GCCCGCCTTGCGAGTGTCTTCTGTACGCGCCTCACGACCTTGTCGTATGCCGCAAGCGCACGTTCGCAGTGCGACGGCATCGGGTGCAACTTCTTCATGCGCGCCTTCTCTCACGATAGCGGAGGCACTTGCTGCAACTGCACTCCGGTGGCGCGAACGTGACATGCGACGACGTGATCGGAAGCGCGTCCTTCGGTGGCGCGATCGCGATCCCGCCGGCCGTCCAGTGCGCGACGACGACGAGATCGCCTCGTCCGTCTTCGTCGATCGCAACGTGATCGCCTGCATGTCCAGGCGCACGCGAGCACCTCCAGGCGTGCCCACTCGAATGCGATCCGAACCGTTCGACGCTCGCCGGAGCACTACAGTAGAGCCCGCGCTCTCTCGAGTTCCGCGTCGCGTCCGCCACCGGATCGATGGACCCGACGAGGCTGCTCGATGTGTCGTTCTCGGTCACCGCAAGCGCCTCCTTCGGACGTCGCTGTGCGAGAAAACCACAGCTCCGCCGCGTCGATCAAGGATTTCGTTGAGTTTGTGTACAATCGGCTGGTAGGCTTGCGTTCCATGTCCTCACCGACCACCGACCGCACGCAGATCCCCTACTCGAAACGGCGCAAGCGCAGCGACTCGTTCACTCCGATCGATTGCCGAGCGCGACGCAAGATCGTCGAGGTGATCCTCGATAAGAAGATCACGCGCGCTCAGCTCGCTCGCGAGGTCGACCTCTCGTGGCCGACCTTCGATCGACTCGTCGCCGGATTGCTCCGTCCGAATGTCGATCTGGCGCTGAAGCTTCGCCAGATGTTCGGGATCGAGCTCGACGACTGGAAGCCGATCGACAAGAGGGCTGCGTAGTGGCCACGCCGACGACTCAGACGTCGGCAGAGCTCGAACGACGCGCAGAGACCGCCGACCGGCTTTCACCCGCCGATCGTTGTCGACTCGCCGCCGATCTTCTCGACACCCACGACACGAAGCGAGCACACGCGATCCTTGCCCGGCTCACCGCCGAGCTCGGTGCGACGCTCGTCCTGCCACCGAGGCCGGTCTTCTGATGGCGGCCGCTGCGATCGATGCCGTCGCGACGCGCTCGTCGCGACGAAGCGCGGGTGCCTCTTCGGCCCGACACGAGACCGTAACGGCCTCGTTCGCTCCCTTCCTCAAATGGGCAGGCGGCAAGCGACAGCTTCTTCCGCAGTTGCGCAAGTACCTGCCACCGGTGATCACCGGTCGCTACTTCGAGCCCTTCCTCGGCGGCGGCGCGGTCTTCTTCGATCTCGCTGCGCGCGGTGCCTTCTGGACGAGCAAGGAGGTGTGTCTCGGCGACAGCAACTGGGAGCTCTACACCACGTATCTCGCGATTCGCTCGAACGTCGAGGGCGTGATTCGGCTGCTTTCGACGTACCGCTACGAAGAGGACTTCTACTATCGGGTCCGCGGTTGGGATCCGAACCGGATGACGGGCGTGACCGTCGCGGCGCGGATGATCTTTCTCAACCGCTGCGGCTTCAATGGTCTCTACCGGGTCAATCGGTCGGGACAATTCAACGTCCCCTTCGGCCGGTATTCGAATCCCACCATTTGCGATGCGCCTCTGCTCCGTGCGGACAGCGCGGCGCTTCGCAACGTTCGGATCTTCGGAAACGACTTCCGTCTGACGACGCGTCTCGCTTCGGCCGGCGACGTCGTCTACTGCGACCCGCCGTACCTGCCGCGGTCGAAGACGTCGAACTTCACGGGGTACACATCGAGCGGCTTCGATCTCGCCGCTCAGGAGGAGCTTGCTGCGTACGCGGCCGCCTGGGCGAAGCGCGGCGTCCACGTCGTGCTCTCGAACTCGAATGTGGCTGCGATCCGGAAGCTCTATCCGAAGAGCGTCTTCGATCTGCACGCGGTCAAGGCCTCGCGCTCGATCAATAGCGTCGGGTCCTCGCGCGGTCCGGTCTCCGAATTGATCATCGTCTCGCGTGGCAGCCTCGCTCGGCTGACGAAAAGGAGTTGACCGTGGACGAGAACTTCTTCGACTTCGAGGCGCTTCGCCAGAAACTCGGCGGCTCGGGACTCGAGCTTTCGTTCGAGCGGCGCGGGAATCCGCTCGACTCTTGCTGGGTCGTGAGCGACCAGCAGACCGGAGAAGTGGTCTTTCGCTACCACCCAAGCGCCGCACGGGGCCGCGAGATGCGCGTCATCGACGAAAACGGTGCCGTCGTCGTGCGACTCTTCGCGCCGTCAAAGGCTCTTTCCGAGCGATTCCATTCTCACCAGACAGAGGATCTCAATTGCCTCTTCGATGGCCTCGCCAACCACATCATCAAGAAGCACGGGCTCGAGCCATGAGTGCGCCCGCAAGCTTCGGCAGGCCCAAGGACGGGCGCATTCCGGCCCTCTCGCTCCGACAACCGTGGGCGTGGGCGATCCTCCACGCGGGCAAGCGGATCGAAAACCGCCTTGCGTGGCGCTCGTGCACGTATCGAGGACCGATCATCCTTCACGCCTCGGCGTGGCCGAAAGGCAAGCTCGATGCGGATGGCACTCTGCGCACGCGCCGGTTCCCCGCGTTCGAAGAGGCCGCCTGGGCAATGTTCGACGCGATCGACCCGTCCGACCGCATTCGTCTGGGCCCCGTAACGATGGGCAAGCTCCTCGAACGTCGCGGTGGCGTCGTCGGCTGCGCGCGCATCGTCGACGCCGTCTCAGGCTCGCTCGAGTTCGACACGAAGATCCGCATGGGCACCATCTCGCTTCGACAGAAGCCTTGGTACATGGGCGGCTTCGCGCTCGTGCTCGACGATGTGAAGCCGTTGCCTTTCATCCCTTGTGGCGGAGCGCTCGGTCTCTTCGGGCTCGCTCCTTCGGTATACGAGCAGGTCATCGCCGCCGAACCCTCGCTCGCACGTAGCGTGTCCGACACCTGGTCCATCGCGACCGCGTGACGGTCAGTGATTTTGTTTTCGCGTTTTTTTTCGGGAGGAGTCGATGGATCCCATTCGTCATGCAGTGAGTGTCGCTCGCAAGGACGTCAATCGCGCGCGCCGCAGGCTCGACGCCGCGAAGGCGAAGGCCATGCCGGAGTGGGCGATCACGAGCCGCACGAAGCGGCTGGCGCTCGCGACGGACGTTCTGAGGATCGTCGAAGCGAAGGCCGGCGGCCGCTACGGAGCGGCAGCGTGACCAAGACCGAGCAGCGGAAGGCCGAGCGGCGCTTGCGCCTTCTTCGGTGGATCGACGCCGCTGGGGCCGATGGGACCTTCATCGCGCACACCGGGCAATGGCTCTCGGCTGTCAAGATGTGCGACGAGGGGCTGCTCTCGAAGAAGATGGCCGTGCAGCGGATGCGGATCTTCGCAACCGGGCGGCGTGAAGAGCACCACGCACCGCGCTTCTTTCTGACGGACAAAGGCCGGCAGGAGATCGTGCGCCTTCAGAGCGCTCTTTCCGATTCGAACGTCGCTCCCGCATTTCGCGAGGCCCCGTAGGGACGACACATGAGCGCGAACGCCTACTTCGAGCGCGACGACATCCGGCTCTTCGAGGGCAGCTGCCTCGACGTCATGCGCGACATCCCCTCGGCCTGCGTCGATGCGCTCGTCACCGATCCGCCTGCGGGCATCGCGTTCATGGGCAATCGCTGGGACAGCGATCGAGGAGGACGCGCACCGTGGGTCGAGTGGATGTCGAGCGTGATGGTCGAGTGTCTTCGCGTGCTGAAGCCAGGAGCCCACGGTCTCGTCTGGGCGCTTCCGCGCACGTCGCACTGGACCGCGTGCGCGCTAGAGGACGCGGGATTCGAGGTGCGCGATCGCATCGCACACGTCTTCGGAAGTGGCTTTCCGAAATCGCTCGACATCAGCAAGGCGATCGACAAGGCGGCCGGCGCCGAACGTGAGGTCGTGGGCGAGCGCGTGCTCACGGGCAACGCGGCGATCGCGACGAAGGACAAGGGCGGCACCTACGGCGTGCACGTCGGAAGCGCTCCAGCCAAGACCGTCGCGGTCACCGCAGCGTCGACGCCCGAGGCCAAGCACTGGACCGGATGGGGCACGGCGCTCAAGCCTGCGGTCGAAGACTGGTGGCTCGTGCGCAAGCCGATCGAGGGCACTGTTGCTGAGAACGTCTGCGCCCATGGCGTCGGCGGGCTCAATATCGACGGGTGCCGCATCGGCATGTCGCGCGAGGAACACGACTTTATCGAGAAAAACGCGCGACCGCACAGTCGCGGGAAGGCCCACGATGGGCCGGTCACGAATCGGCCTCTTGCGCCAACGGTCAGCGTGCACAGCGCTGGCCGATGGCCCGCGAACATCGTGATGTCGCACTCGGCCGACTGCCGAAAGACAGGGACTCGTCGCGTGAAGAACGACGCGGGCAACTTGAACGGACAGGAGCCGAGTTCGCCGACCGACAACGTCTACGGGCACATGATGCGGCGCCAGTGGCAGAAGCACGGAGACGCCGATGGGTTCGAGACGATCGACACTTACGACTGCGCGCAGGATTGCCCGATCGCGGCGATGGATCGGCAGAGCGGCGAGTTGCGCAGCAGCGGCGGTCCGGTCCGCGCAGAACACGCCTCGATGGGTTATGGAGGTGGCACCGGATCGTCGCGCGACGTGATCGCCGACTGCGGCGGCGCGTCGCGCTTCTTCCACTGCTTCCAGGCAGATCCCGACGTCGCGCGGATCGATCCCTTCTTCTACTGCGCGAAGGTCGCGACGAGCGAACGCAACGAGGCTGCCGAAAATAGGCATCCGACGGTCAAACCGATCGCGCTGATGCGCCACCTCGTCCGGCTCATCACTCCTAGGGGTGGGCTCGTCCTCGATCCCTTCGCGGGTAGCGGGACGACTGGGCTTGCGGCGCACACAGAGGGCGCGCGCGCGCTGCTCATCGAGCTCGAACGCGAGTACGCCGCGATCGCGCGGGCGCGGATCGCGGACGCGACGAGGCAGGTCACGCTCTTTGGGAAAGAGGCGCGGCCATGAGGAATCGTCGACACGTCTCTAGCCTCGCCGACTTCTCGGACGTGCGCGCGTCGGTCATAAACCGATACAACTGCCTCGGCTCGCTCGTACGCGCAAACCTCACCGCGCTCGGGGACAAGCAGCTCGTGCGCGCGCTCGAGCGGGTCACGATCGATGATCGGCCCTCCATCGAACGGACCGCGCCCGTCATCGCCGCGATGGGCTTCGCATCGTCGGAAGAGATCTTGGCCCTTCGAACGGCCGAGGCGTTCACTGTCTCGGTGTATCCGAGCGCGCGCTTCGTGATCCGACGCGTCGGTTGGACGAAGACTCGCGTCGTCATCGGCGGAATCGGTCGAGACACTGGACGATCGCGACCGATCTTCGAGATTCGCTGGGAGATGGTCAGTCCACCCGAGCACGGCGGCCGTCGCATCGACGCGCGCAAGCTCGGCGTCCGGCCCGGCTGGCTCACGCAGTTGCAGAACCGAGCGGCCTTTGATGGGTCCGCCCTTGAGGGAGGCCTTCCGTGATCGCCACCTATCGGATGTGGGCTGCGACGTACACGGCGCACGCGACTGCGCTCGCAAGCGCAAGGATCTTTGCGTACTCCATTGCGCTGTGCGTGCTCTTCGTCGCTCCGGTCGCAAGCACCGGTCGGTACACGCGCCACGCGCTTGCGCTCTTTTCGAGAGCGGTGCGCGCCGATTTCGCGATGGTGCCGCCGCCGCCCGCTGATCGTCCCGCGCCGGGCCCTGGTGGCGGGCGCATCGAGTTGCCTGGACCTCCGTCGGCGCCTCCGCTCGTCGCCGCCGTGCGCGCGATCGTCTTACCGAGCGAGACGCCGAACCGTCCGCTGATGATCCCTCCGAGCAGCGTCCAGGCAGCGGGCTCCTGCACGTGCCCGAGCGCCATCGCGAGCATGGCTCCGATCGTTGCGATGTCGACGATTGCAGAGGACCACGACTGCGGAGCGCCTTCGATCGTTGGCATCGACCGTTACGATAGCAGGTGGCCATGGTCTGTCGCGAGAGCAATTCGTTCGGCATCGGCAAGCGACGGCGCCGCCGCATGGGCGCGAGCATCGCCGCAGCGCTCTCCGCGCTCGCTGGCGGAAGGCCCGTCCTCACACTCGAGCACCGGAGGCGTCTCATGAGAGATCGCGCGGTCGCTCCCTATCGTGCAGTCCAGCCACGCGAGTGGACGGACAGCAAGGTCCTCTCGCTGAGCATCGACGCGACGCTCGTGTATTTCTACGCGCTCTGCGGCCCGTGCTCGACTCGGATGCCGGGGATCCTCCGACTTCCGCTCCCTGATCTCGTCTACCGATTCGGTTGGGACTTCGAACGCGCGCGCGCCCTCCTGCGCGAGATCTGCGACAAGGGCCTCGCTCGCTACGACGAGCCCAGCGCGTTCCTCTGGCTCTTCCGCCCGCTCGCCAACGACCCTCCGGACAACCCGAACATCGTCCTCAGTTGGGCGCGCGTCTGGAACGAGATCACCGACTCTGAAGCGAAGCAGGCTGCGGCGATCACGTTCCTCGAAGCGCTCGAGCCCCTAGGCGCTCAGTTCGTCGTCGCCTTCCGCAAGATGGCCGGCTTGCTGCCGCGCGGTCCCACGAACGGCCAGGGCCAACGTGTGCCACCGGCTGCGGGCGCGACCGATCGGACGTCCGCTCCGACGACGCCGTCGAACCCGACAGAGCTCGACGGTAGCGGCAGCAGCGGCAATTCGTCCCACGCTGGGGACGCCTTGGGCAAACCTCTGCCAAACCTCGGGCATACCTCCGCCATACCTCTGCCAAACACCGGTCAAACCTCGGGCATACCTCCGCCATACCTCTGCCAAACACCGGTCAAACCTCTGCCAAACCTTGGTCAAACCTCTGCCAAACCTCTGCCAAACCCAGATCCGGATCCAGATCCGGATCCAGATCCCGAATCTTCTTTTGACGTTACAGCTGAAACTGGTAGGGAAACTCTCGAAACTGGGTCGTCGCCGACTACACGAGAGACGACAACGAAGACGACGAATGGTTCCCATGGAACTGACAAATGGGCTGGCCTCCGACCTCCTGAGCACGTGTCGGCCATCGCTGCCGTGTTCGACAAGCATGCGCTTCTCGTAGAAGCAGGCGTCCAGGGCATGGAACTCGCCATGACGCTCGAGAGTTGGGCCAACGGGCTTGGCACACCACAGCCCCTGCGCATCGTCGCCGCGGAGGAGGCGATCGCTCGGCTCGAAGCCTCGTGCACTGCGACCTCGTCGTCGATCGAACCTCGGGCGCGGTCGCGCTGGATGGGCAAGACTATTCGAGGGCTCCTCGCCGATCGACGAAAGCTCGAATCCTGTCTCTCGGCGTCGGCCGACAAGGCGCGAGAGATCGACCGCGCGGTCAAGCTCGAACGCGAGGCCAAAGCGCGCGAAGAGGCGTGGGAGAAGCAGAAACGCGAGGAATCCGATTGGTACAACGCGAATCGCGACACGATTTCTCGGCAGGTCGCTGGCATTGGAGGGCGCCGGCCGGAGTGGGAGCAACCAGCCCGCGCCCAGGCGAACGGCTGGTCCTCCTCCGGAGGGGGCGCGGAGCTACCCAGCAGCCACGAGGACGCGTCGACACCCATCGCAGCGGCCGGCGGGGGGTCCGGCAAGCCTTGAGCGCGCTGACGGGCCGCTGGCGATGCCCCGTGCACAAGGTCTCCCTGCGCGTCGCCACCGGGCAGATCGATTTGCTCGAGGACGACGCGGGAGAGCCGAAGGGAGTGTGCCGCAGGCTGCGCTGTCCCGTTCCGGGCTGCTCCGCCGGAAGTCGCGCGCTTCCGCCGATCGAGCCGACCGATCGTCAGCGCGCGAATTGGAAGTGGCTGCGCACGAGGCCGGGCGTCAGCGTCGTGCGACCTGGGATCACGATGCCGCTCATTGCTCCACGACCTCGAAGTCGGCACAGCGTCGGCGCGCGCGCGGTGCTCGAGTTCGCGAGACGCTTTCCCGATGCGACCGCTGAGGAGCAGAACCGGTTTCTCGACCTCGTCGCCGAACGAGTTCAAGCGACGAAGACGAAGACGAAGACGACGAACTGAGAATCAAAGAAGGGAAATCGAACATGGGAACGGGAACGGATAGCTGCGACCACGTCACCGCAGGCGCGTACTTCTCACCCGCCTTCGAATGTCCGGAGGGCCGCACGGACCTGCACCTCTGCAACGCGCCGAATGTCCAATTCGAGATTCGGCTCGGACCATGGTGCGTGAACGTCTCTTTGACGGTCAACGAGACGGCCGAGATGATCGGAATCCTGCAGTCCTTCGTCGGTTGCTCCGGCAAGCGCTTCCATTGGCTCGCTGCGGGCGGGTCGGTGCAGTCTCTCGCGCTCCGTCCTCCGGAGTCCGACGATCCTCCGGGCACGCTTCGAGAGATCATCTTCGGACTCGAAGTGCCGGAGAGCCTGCACGGCAGGGAAACGCTCATCACGCTGCCAGCGACCGACGAAGAGATCACATCGATCCTCTCGTCGCTTCAAGGGGCGCTTCGTGAGGCCATCGCCGCCGGCGTCCTGCCGCGATGCGCGGACTGCGAGGTCGCTGCGGCACGCGGCAGCGTCGGCAAGAAAAAGGCGAAGGTGAAGCCGTCGTGACGGAGGACGCTCGGCGCTTTCGGATCGCTGGCATCGGGGTGCAGGACAGCGACGGCTTCGAGGTCGTCTTCAATGACCGAGCTCGGGTGCGTGTGCCGTGGCGAGAAGTCCCAGCGCTTGCGGCCGCAACCCCTGAGCAGTTCGCCGTGAGAGAGGTCAGCCATTTCGGCGAAGAGATCCGCTGGCCGGCTCTCGGCACGCTGCTCGTTGGCCGAACGATTCGAGAGCGCTTTCGGACGCGCCGCGGCCGAAACTACGGGACGACCGAGGCTGCCGCGATTGCTGCGTGCCTTCGTGCGGGCGGCGTATATGCGGACCTTGCGCGTCGGTCGCTCCGGCGCCACGTGGGCGGCAAGATCTACGCGCTCGCCTCAGCGCAGCGGCTTGCGGACCGATTGAATGTCAGTGGGAGGCAAGCAAGGCGCTTGCTTTTCGAAGCGTTCGGGCCTCGTGCGAAAGAGACGACGAAGAAGCTCAGTCGTCGACGGAGGAGCACGTGCCGTGGCGTTCCGAGATGCGGCCGCTGCGGCGACACTGGGCACAACGCACGCACGTGCGAGGAGGTCTCCAAGATGAACCTTGCGGTCGCTGGGTGGATGCAGCGCGGTCGGGTGCGCCCTGCTGCCATGGAGGCGTCGACATGAGGTCGAGAGACGAATACGACAGTCACGATCAAAGTGACATGCGATCTATGTGGCGACGTGGAGCGGCGAGAAGGAGAGTTGCCGGATGACGCTGGCTTCCTGGTCGACCAGCGCCTCTTGCCGGCGCTCGCCCGCGGGCCGGCGTATATCTCCGACGAGAGCGGTCGGGAGTGCCGACGACTCGATGTGTGCGAATCGTGCCGGGCAGACATCTCAGACGCGTTCGCGCGGTGCACAACGAAACTGCGAGCTCCCGTGCGTCGGCTGGCTCGTGAATCAGATCGGTCCCGGCAACAACATCGGCCTACGGCTTGCGGTGCTGTCCGGTCAAGTTGATGCTGACGTGCGGACGATCGGTCCGCAGCATTCGACATTCGAAGAGACCATGCCGAGGGAGCAGTGAGCGATCTCGACATCCGCACCTTCGGATCGGTCTACACCGGCATCCTTGGGCTCGATCGCGCCATCGCATTCGAGACAGGCGCGCGGCTCTCCTGGTGCTGCGAGAACGCCGAGTTTCCACGTCGGGTCATTCGGCATCATTACCCGAACGTGACTCTCTTCGAGAGCGACGAGGACCCAGCGTTCGGGAAGGCGGAGCGTGTCGACCTGATCATCGGCGGCCCGCCTTGCCAGCCGACGAGCGTTGCGGGCAAGAGGAAGGGCAAAGACGATGAGCGATGGAGATGGCCTCAGTTCCTACGACTTGTGCGCGTTCTTCGACCCCGCTTCGTCTTCGTGGAGAACCCCACAGCGCTCCTTACTCTCGATGCTGGGAGAGCTTTCGGCGGAATCCTCGCCGATCTGGCCGAAGGAGGCTTCGATGCGGAGTGGACGTGTCTACGTGCATCCGACGCAGGCGCGCCGCATCGACGAGAGCGACTCTTCCTCTTGGCCTACGCCCGATGCGGCGGGGGTGAACGACGGGGAGAGTCCAGAGTCGTGGCTCGAGCGGAAGCGGCGCAACGCCGAGAAGGAGGAGGATCCGACGCGAGCCGGCATTCCCCTCGCGATGGCCGTGAGAGTCGATCCGGTGTTCTTGAAGCCGGTGCGGTTCTGGCCAACGCCGGTGACGACGGATGCCTCCTCGGCGGCGCGGCACACGACGCAGACGGGCGTGATGCATGCGGGAACGACGCTGACGGACGCCGTTCGAATGTGGGCGACGCCGACTGCGCGCGACGAGAAGGGCCCCGGCCCGACGCACACGAAGGGCGGCCGAGACCTGGCGACGGACGTCGCGATGCAGGTGACAGAGAAGGCGAACTCGGCGCGTCTCAATCCAGACTGGGTCGAGACGCTGATGGGATTTCCGATCGGTTGGACGCGCATCGCTGGCCAGCCCCCCCCGGGCCGCAGTTCGAGTGGGAGCCACCGCGGGTCATCGAGCGTGGAGCCCGAGGAGGAGGGCGACATGCGCCCGTCGACGCCGGATTGCTCGATCGACGACCTCGACTGAAGGCCCTCGGCAACGCCGTCGTCTCGCAGCAGGCGGCACTCGCATGGCGGCGGCTGGTCGCGCGGGTCGGCCCGATGGTACGCTGAGCGGCATGATCCGAGTCCGAAAGCATCGTCGAGGCAAGGCCGTCGTCCGCGCGCATCTCCGACGCACAGAGAACCGTGCGCGGAGCAAAGCGGCTCTGATCAGTGATGGAGACGTCGACTTCGTCGCGCACGTGATGCAGGCGATGGAGTTGTTCCATGCCGAGGGAATCGTCGGCTTCGCGCAGACGCGGAGCGCGCGGCGTGCGGTGCAAGCCGGGCTGCTAGAGAAAGTCCCCGGCTCGGATCCGAAGCGTCCCGCTTGGAGGCCGTCGGCGTTGGGACGCGACGTCGTGCGCGACGCCGAGGCGAAGTCGGCGGCCGCAGGTCACGGCTACACCCGGTTCAAGTTGCACGAGTCCGATCAGGCGGACCGCCTGCGCTTCGAGGAAGGTCTGC
>Ga0335085_10015186_pt1 | contig 11180 bp, 8 predicted proteins | sample Lox_Sample_45_FD_206712 | JGI IMG/M metagenome (GOLD analysis project Ga0335085, IMG submission 206712) | Soil microbial communities from Loxahatchee National Wildlife Refuge, Florida, United States - Lox_Sample_4.5 | ecosystem: Environmental > Terrestrial > Soil > Wetlands | place: USA: Florida... | reverse complement strand
CGCCGAACGCGATGATCCGGCCGTGCCGGTCGCCGATCGGGAACACGACGCGGCCGCGGAAATAGTCGTACGGTTCGCCGCCGCCCTCGGGCTGCCGCAGCAGCCCCGCCTCGAGCAGCATCGGCCCCGGGCATTGCCCAGCAAGCGCGCGCTTCAGGCCGTCGCGGCGGTCCGGCGCGAAGCCGAGGCGAAAGCGCCGGATCGTCGCCGCGTCGAGCCCGCGTCGCTCGAGGTACTGCCGCGCCTCACGGCCTTCGGCGGCATTGAGGCTCGCCTCGAAGAAGGCGCAGGCCGCCTCGACCGCGCCCTGCAATCCCACGACGCGGAGCGCGCGGTCGTGCTCCTCGCGCGTCGGCTTCGGCACTTCGAGCCCGGCGCGCCGCGCAAGGTCTTCCACCGCGTCGAGGAACCCCAGCCCCTCGCCCTGCATCACATAGCTGATGACGTCGCCGTGCGCGCCGCAGCCGAAGCAGTGATAGAAGCCCTTGTCCTCGACGACGCTGAAGGACGGCGTCTTCTCGTTGTGGAAGGGACAGAGGCCGATGAATTCGCGGCCGCGCCGGGTGAGCTTGACGCGTCGTCCGATCACCTCGGCAAGCGAGACGCGAGCACGCAATTCGTCGAGAAACCGCGGCGGGAAGGACATTCCGTCAGCCGTCAGCCATGACCCTTTCGCGCCATAGTGGGCGGCCGCGCCCACCGCAAGGAAAAATTTCTGCGCGCTTGCCCCACCTCACCCTCCCGCTCGCGCGGGTCCCTCCCTCTCCGCCCCCCAGGGCGGAGAGGCCCGGGGAGAGGTGGGGTTCCAGGCGTCAGCCCAGCAGCTTTTTCACGATCTGGCTCGCCTTGGCCGGATCGAGCTGGCCGGCATGGCGCTCGCGGAGCGCCGCCATGGTGCGGCCCATGTCCTTGATCCCCGCGGCGCCGATCGCGGCGATCGTCTCCTTGATCGCCGCTTCCTGCTCCGCCTCGCTCAATTGCTGCGGCAGGAAGCGTTCGATGATGCCGATCTCGCCGCGCTCCTTCTCGGCGAGCTCCGGCCGGCCGCCCTTCTCGTAGAGCTCGATCGATTCGCGGCGCTGCTTGATCATGCCCTGCAGCATCTGCTGGATCTCGGGCTCGGCGATGCCCTCGGCATTGCCCTTGGGACGCACTTCGATGTCGCGTTCCTTGAGCCGCGCCAGGATCAGCCGCACCGTCGAGAGGGTGAGCGCGTCCTTCTCGCGCATCGCGGATTTCAAGGTTTCGTTGAAGCGCTCGCGCAACATCGCACTCTCCACAGGGCCGTCCGCGTTCGCGACGTTAGCCCAATGCCGGGGCCTTCGGCAATTCGCGGTCTACTTTCGGAAGTGCCTGAAATAACGGGCGATTCGTGACCCGCCTGCGCTTGACGCGGGCGCCCTTGCGCGTTAAGAGCTTTCGCTTTCATGACCGGCGTGGCGATCTCTCTTGCGCGACCCGCTGCTGCGAGCGCGGCCCTTGTGCTCGCCGACGGAACCGTTCTTTGGGGCCGCGGCGTGGGCGCGGCAGGCGTCCGGGTCGGCGAAGTCTGCTTCAACACCAGCATGACCGGCTATCAGGAGATCATCACCGATCCCTCCTACGCCGGCCAGATCATCACCTTCACCTTTCCCCACATCGGCAATGTCGGCGCCAATCGCGAGGACATCGAGACGATCACGCCGGCCGCGCGGGGCGTCGTGCTGCGGGCCGACATCACCGATCCCTCGAACTGGCGCGCGGTGCAGCATCTCGATGCCTGGCTCAAGAGCAACGGCATCGTCGGCATCGCCGGCGTCGACACGCGGCGTCTGACGCGGCGCATCCGCGACGGCGGCGCCCCCAGCGGCGTGATCTGCCATGCGCCGGACATGGCGATCAACGCCGAGGCCCTCATCGGCGAGGCAAGGCTCTGGCCGGGACTCGAAGGCATGGACCTCGCCAAGGAGGTCACCTGCCGCCAGACCTATGCTTGGGACGAGACCGTTTGGGCCTGGCGCTCCGGCTACGGCAAGCTGCAGCGGCCGCGCCATCGCGTCGTCGCGATCGACTACGGTGCCAAGCGCAACATCCTGCGCATGCTCGCGGCGAGCGGCGCGGCGGTCACCGTGGTGCCGGCGACGGCAAGCGCCGAAGACATCCTCCGGCACGAGCCCGACGGGATCTTCCTGTCGAACGGGCCGGGCGATCCGGCGGCGACCGGGACCTATGCCGTGCCGGTGCTGCGCACGCTGATCGCAACCGGCAAGCCGATCTTCGGCATCTGCCTCGGCCATCAACTTCTGGCGCTGGCGCTCGGCGGCAAGACGCGCAAGATGGAAACCGGCCATCGCGGCGCCAACCACCCGGTCAAGGACCTCGCCACCGGCAAGGTCGAGATCACCAGCCAGAACCACGGCTTCGTCGTGCTTCCGGACTCCCTGCCGCGCGAGGCCGAGGCGACGCACATCTCACTGTTCGACGGCAGCAACGAAGGCCTGCGCCTCAAGGACCGCCCTGTCTTCTCGGTGCAATACCACCCGGAAGCAAGCCCTGGCCCGCAGGACAGCCACCACCTCTTCCGCCGCTTCACCGATTTGATCGAGCGGACGAAGTCGTGACGGCAGACATCCCCCCCACCCTACCCTCCCCCTCAAGGGGGGAGGGTTTTAATATCGGGCCATGCCGTCAACCCGGGCCCGTGAACTCCGCAGCAACCCCACGGATGCGGAGCGCCGTCTTTGGACTCAGCTTCGGCAAAGACAGCTCGGCGGATTTCGTTTTCGGCGGCAACAACCAATCGGCACGTACGTCGTCGATTTCTTCTGCTCAGAGGCAGCGCTCATTATCGAGATTGATGGCGGACAACATGACGCGTCCGAACGCGACGCCGCGCGCACGCGCTGGCTTGAGGCGCGCGGCTATCGCGTGCTGCGCTTCTGGAACAACGAAGTGCTCGCGAACATCGAGGGCGTGCTGCTTACCATTCGTCGTGCGCTCACCCTCCCCCCTTGAGGGGGAGGGTAGGGTGGGGGGTGTCGCGGTGACGGCCAGTGCCTAAGCGCACGGACATTCGCTCGATCCTGATCATCGGCGCGGGGCCGATCGTGATCGGGCAGGCGTGCGAGTTCGACTATTCGGGCGCGCAGGCGGTGAAGGCGCTCAAGGAAGAGGGCTACCGGGTCGTGCTGGTGAATTCGAACCCGGCGACGATCATGACCGACCCAGGCTTGGCCGACGTCACCTACATCGAACCCATTACGATCGAGCTCGTCGAGCGCATCATCGCCGCGGAGAAGCCCGACGCGCTGCTGCCGACCATGGGCGGGCAGACCGCGCTCAACGCGGCGATGGAATTGTCGCGTACGGGCGTGCTCGAGCGCTACGGCGTCGAGCTTATCGGCGCCAAGGCCGACGCGATCGCCAAGGCCGAGGACCGGCAGAAATTCCGCGCCGCGATGGACCGGATCGGTCTCGCTTCGCCGCGGAGCGTGCTGGTCGGCACGATCGAGGCGGCGCGCGACGCACTTGGGATCGTCGGATTGCCGGCGATCATCCGGCCGTCCTTCACGCTGGGCGGCGCCGGCGGCGGCATCGCCTACAATCTCGAGGAATTCGACGAGATCGTGCGCGGCGGGCTGCGCATCTCACCCGTGAACGAGGTGCTGATCGAAGAATCCGTGCTCGGCTGGAAGGAGTTCGAGATGGAGGTGGTCCGCGACCGCGCGGACAACTGCATCATCGTCTGCTCGATCGAGAACGTCGATCCGATGGGCGTGCACACCGGCGACAGCGTGACGGTCGCGCCGGCGCTCACCTTGACCGACAAGGAATACCAGATGATGCGCAACGCCGCGATCGCGGTGCTGCGCGAGATCGGCGTCGACACCGGCGGGTCGAACGTGCAGTTCGCGGTCAATCCCGCCGACGGCCGCCTCGTCATCATCGAGATGAACCCGCGCGTGTCGCGCTCCTCGGCGCTGGCGTCGAAGGCGACGGGATTTCCGATCGCAAAGGTCGCGGCGAAGCTGGCAGTCGGCTACACGCTCGACGAGCTCAAGAACGACATCACCGGCGTGACGCCCGCCTCGTTCGAGCCGACGATCGATTATGTCGTCACCAAGATGCCGCGCTTCACCTTCGAGAAATTTCCCGGCGCGGAGCCCGTCCTCACCACCTCGATGAAATCGGTCGGCGAGGCCATGGCGATCGGCCGCAGCTTTGCCGAATCCGTGCAGAAGGCGCTGCGCTCGATGGAGACCGGCCTCACTGGCTTCAACGAGGTGGAAATCCCCGGTGCACTCGCCGGCGACCGCAATGCGATCCGCGCGGAGCTCGCGAAGCCCAAGCCCGACCGGCTCCTTGTCATCGCGCAGGCCTATCGCCACGGGCTTTCGACCGCGGAGATCCACGCCGCGTGCCACTACGACCCGTGGTTCCTAGAGGAGATTCGCAAGATCGTCGATGCCGAGCGCGCGCTGACGGCGTTCGGCTTGCCGCAGGACGCGGCCGGCCTGTCGCAGCTCAAGGGCCTCGGCTTCTCGGACGCGCGGATCGCCGAGCTCACGGTCGAGAGCGAGGGCGAGATCGCCGCGCTCCGCGCCCGGCTTGGCGTCCATCCGGTCTACAAGCGGATCGACACCTGTGCCGCCGAGTTCGCATCCCTCACCTCCTACATGTATTCGACCTACGAGGGCGACGGCGTGACCGCGCCGGAATGCGAATCCCTGCCGACCGCGCGCGACAAGGTGGTGATCCTCGGCGGCGGCCCGAACCGCATCGGCCAGGGCATCGAGTTCGATTATTGCTGCGTCCATGCCGCCTACAGCCTCAAGGAGGCCGGCATCGAGACGATCATGGTGAACTGCAACCCCGAGACCGTCTCGACCGACTACGACACCTCCGACCGGCTCTATTTCGAGCCGCTCACCGCCGAGGATGTGATCGAGCTGGTGCGCGTCGAAGAGCGCAACGGCAGGCTGCTGGGCGTGATCGTGCAGCTTGGCGGCCAGACGCCGCTGAAGCTCGCCGCCGCCCTCGAGACGGCGCGCATCCCGATCCTCGGCACCTCGCCCGATGCGATCGACCTCGCGGAGGACCGCCGCCGCTTCCAGGGCTTGCTACAAGAACTCGGCCTAAAGCAGCCGGAGAACGGCACGGCAACCTCGCTTGAGGAGGCCGAGCGCGCGGCTGTGCGGATCGGCTATCCCGTGGTGATCCGGCCATCCTACGTGCTGGGCGGCCGCGCCATGGAGATTGTGCACGACCGCGCGGGGCTCGCCCGCTACATGATGCATGCGGTGCGCGCGTCCGGGAAGAACCCGGTGCTGATCGACCGCTACCTGCAGGATGCGATCGAGGTGGATGTCGACGCGCTGTGCGACGGGCACCAGGTGTTCGTCGCCGGCATCATGGAACATATCGAGGAAGCCGGGATTCATTCGGGCGACAGCGCCTGCTCGCTGCCGCCTTATTCGCTGCGGCCTGAGACGGTGGAGGAGATCCGCCGCCAGACGGTGGCGCTCGCCCGCGCGCTCGGCGTCGTCGGATTGATGAACGTGCAGTACGCGGTGAAGGACGGCACGGTCTATGTGCTCGAGGTCAATCCCCGGGCCTCGCGCACGGTGCCGTTCGTCGCCAAGGCCACCGGACTGGCGATCGCGAAGATCGCGGCGCGGCTGATGGCCGGCGAGCGCCTCGAGGCGTTCTCGCTCGCGTCGCGCGCCCGCCACAACCACGTGGCGGTGAAAGAGGCGGTGTTCCCGTTCAACCGCTTTCCCGGTGTCGATCTCATCCTCGGCCCGGAAATGAAATCCACCGGCGAGGTGATGGGGATCGACGACGATTTCGGCCGCGCCTTTGCCAAGTCGCAGCTCGGCAGCGGCACCTTGCTCCCTCTATCCGGCCGCGTCTTCGTCTCGGTGCGCGATCGCGACAAGCCGGCGCTGGTCGAACCATGCCGCAAGCTCGCCGAGATGGGCTTCAAGCTGGTCGCGACCCGCGGCACGGCGGATCTCCTGCGCGAAGCCGGGCTCGCAGTCGAGGTCGTGAACAAGGTTCTCGAGGGCCGGCCGCATATCGTCGACCGGATGCTCTCGGGCGAGGTGCAGCTCATTTTCAACACCACCGAGGGCGCGCAGGCGATCGAGGATAGTTTCAGTCTGCGTCGCACCGCCCTCACCCTCACCATCCCCTATTACACCACCGTCGCCGGCGCCCGCGCGGCGGTCCAGGCCATCGCCGCCCTGTCCTCGGGCGGCCTTGAAGTCGCCTCCCTGCAATCCTATTTTAGCGGATCGTTCTGAACGCACCCCCCGGGGTGCCACGCCGCCGGGGAACGCCTCGGTCGAAAGGGTTAATTGCTTCCTTGATGACCAAGATCCCGATGACATCCGACGGCTTCAGCCGTCTGCAGGACGAGCTCAAGCGTCTCAAGACCGTGGATCGGCCGGCCATCATCCGGCAGATCGCGGAGGCGCGGACGCATGGCGACATTTCGGAAAATGCGGAGTACCACGCCGCCCGCGAGCGCCAGAGCTTCATCGAGGGGCGCGTCATCGAGCTCGAGGACAAGATCGCCCGCGCCGAGATCATCGACGTCTCGAAGCTTTCCGGCAAGGTGGTGAAGTTCGGCGCCACCGTCACGCTCGAGGACGAGGAGACCGAGGAAAAGACGGTCTACCAGATCGTCGGCGAGGACGAGGCCGATATCAGCAAGGGGCGGCTTTCCGTCACCTCGCCGCTGGCCCGCGCCCTCATCGGCAAGAGCATCGGCGACAGCGTCGAGGTCACGACGCCGCGCGGCGGCCGATCCTACGAGGTCGTCAGGGTCCGCTTCGCGCCTAAGTAGCAGATCTTCCGGCTATTTCCCGTCTACCTCGATCGGCACCCCCGGCTCGTATTTCGATGTCCGGATGGCGAGGGACGAGCGCACGTGCGCGACGTTGGGCGCGGCCGTGAGCTGAGTGGTGAGAAACCGCTGGTAGCTGTCCCAGTCGGTTGCCACGATCTTCAGGAGAAAATCGGTTTCTCCAGCCAGCATATGGGCCTCGCGAACCTCGGGCCACGAGGCGGTCAGGGCCTCGAACGCTTTCAAATCGGGCTCGGCTTGGCTCGACAGCCCGACCTGGGCGAAGACCGTCACGCCAAACCCCAGCGCCTCCGGATTGATGTCGGCGTGATAGCCGCGGATGAAGCCGGATTGCTCGAGGGCGCGGACGCGGCGCAGGCAGGGCGGTGCCGAAATCCCCGCACGGTGCGCCAACTCGACATTGGTCATGCGCCCGCTTGCCTGCAAATCGCGGAGAATTCGGCGGTCGATCTTGTCGAGCTTGATGCGTCGCATCCGGCGATTCCCTGAAGCAGCGGCCGCCTCGGACCATCCTAACCAACGGTAATTATATTGCAAGTTGCCGCGGCCAATCCGTGCGACTTGCGCCGGGGGAACCAGATCGCTACCACCCCTGCATGGGGAATGAACGAGGCGAGGCATAGGTTTGACCCGCTCCTCGCCGAGCATCTGGGCGGTGCATGACGGCAAGATCGGCATGGCCAACCAGGTCCTGGGGCTGGCCGAAGCGGTCGGCCTGCCATTCACCGAAAAACGAATCGCCGTGCGCGTGCCGTGGCGCCATCTCGCGCCCAACCTGTGGGTTCAGCCGCTGTCGGCGCTGGGGCCGGACGGCGATCCGATGGACCCGCCCTGGCCGGACTTGGTGATCGCCTGCGGCCGGAATGCGGTGGCGCCCGCGCTCGCGGTCAAGCGGGCGAGCGCCGGCCGCACGCTCTGGGTGCAGATCCAGGACCCCCGCTTTGCCCGCGGCCGTGCCGACCTTCTGGTGGTACCAAGCCACGACCCGGCGCGCGGGGCGAACGTGGTGGTGACGCTGGGCGCGGTGCATCGCGTGACGCCGGGTCGCCTCGCGGCCGAGGCAGCGCGCCTCGGCGACCGGTTCGCGACATTGCCGCGCCCGCTGGTCGCGGTGCTGGTCGGCGGCGACAACCGTGTCTATCGCTTTGCGCCGGACCGGTTCGCGGCCTTCGCCGTGCAGCTTGCCGCGCTGGCCCGGCGCGGCTACGGGCTCATGGTCACGCCGTCGCGCCGGACCGGCCCAGAGGCAGAGGCGCTGCTGCGGGAACGGCTTGCCGGATTGCCGGCCTATGTCTGGGACGGCACCGGCGACAACCCGTATTTCGCCATGCTCGGCCTCGCCGACGCGATGATCGTCACGGCGGACTCAGTGTCGATGGTGAGCGAGGCGGCAGCCACGGGCAAGCCGGTCCATGTCGTGCCGCTGGACGGCGGCTCGGACAAGTTCAGCCGGTTCCACGAGGCCATGGCGCAATCCGGCATCACCCGCCCATTCCGCGGCCAGATCGAGCAATGGACCTACGTCCCACCCGACGACAATGCGCGCGCCGGCGCGGCCATCCGCGACCTGCTGAACCGCCGGCTCGCCGAGGTCGCCTGACATGGCGGCGCGCGCCGCCGGGTTCCTCGCAGCCTTTCTGGTGCTGTGCGGCGGCTTGGTGCTGCTTCCCGGGATCGATCTCTGGGCAGCCGGATTGTTCTACGATCCGGCGCGGGGCTTCACGCTTTCGGGATGGCCGCCGTTCCGCGTCCTGCACGCGGCCTCGCCCTATCTGGTCGCGGCTGTGATCGTGGCCGGCGCGGCGTTGCTGGCGCTCGGGGCGCGCGGGCGCCCGCGCTGGGTGCGGGCCGGGGCGTTCGTGCTGCTGGCGCTGGCGGTCGGGCCGGGGCTCGTCGTGAATGTCGTGCTCAAGGACCATTGGGGCCGCGCGCGCCCGGCGCAGATCGCCGCGTTCGGCGGCGACAAGCGCTTCACCCCCGCCTTCGTGCCGAGCGACCAGTGCAGCAGCAATTGCGCCTTTCCCGCCGGCGACCCGGCGGTTGGGTTCTCGCTCGTTAGCTTCGGTCTGCTCGCCACCGCGCCGCGCCGCCGCCGGAGCGTGATCGGCGCCGCGCTGGTGCTGGGCGCGGCGATCGGCGTTGCCCGCATGGCGCAGGGCGCGCATTTCCTGTCGGATGTCATTGCCTCGGGCTTCTTCGTGTTCGCGATAAGCTGGCTGCTGCATCGCTGGATCGTGGTCGGGGACGGATTGGCGCGGCTGTGCCGTCCGCCGCCGGCGTTGCGGCGTTACGCACTGCTGGCGCTCGCGACGGCCGCCGTCGTCCTCGCCTCGATCGCGTGGCTCGACCTGCCGCTGGCCGCATATTTCCGCAGCAGCCCGGCCGGCCTGCTCGCCGTGTTCCGGTTCATCACCGCCTTCGGCGTCTCGACCGGATACCTCGTCCTTGCCGCGATGCTGGCGGGAGGCTTCGCCCTTGCCGCATCGCGCGCCCGGAATGCCGTGCGCCGGCGGCGGCTCACGCTTCAGGCGTGGCGCGCCGGGTTTGTGTTCATCACCGTGGGCGGCGCCGGACTGGCCGGCGACATCCTGAAGCCGCTGTTCGGCCGCGCGCGCCCGAAGCTGTGGCTCGACCAGGGCATCTTCGGCTTCACCTGGCAGGGCGCGCGCGCGGATTACTGGTCGTTTCCGTCGGGCCACGCCATCACCATCGTCGCGCTGGCGCTGGCGCTGGCGCAGATCGAGCGGCGCGGCCTGCCGCTCTACGTCGCGGCGGCACTGCTCGTGACGGCGAGCCGCGTCGTGCTCACGGAGCACTACCTGAGCGACGTGCTCGCCGGCGCGCTCGTGGCGGCGCTCGCGCATTGGGCGGCGCGCGCGGGGTTCGCCCGAGCGCTTAGCGGTAGCCCTTGAAGCCCTTCAGGTAGCGCACGAGATAGTCGCGCGACTGGCCACCGCCGAGCGGGATGATGACGTGCTCGACCGGCCCGGCCTCGTTGAAGCGGGCGACGATGCGGTTGATGTCGGTGCTCGGGCTCACCAGCAGGAAATCCCGGCCGATATAGGTTTCGGGCTTCGCGTCGATGTCGAACTGGTCGTGCGGCAGTTCGTCATAGCCGTTCCACTTCAGCGCATCGAGCGGGTGCGGTCGGACGTAATAGAGTAGCGCCGCCATGTCCTCGCGGTCGAACGCGAGGAGGATCGCGCCCGGGTGCTCGCCCAGCATGCGCGAGACCACGGTGCCTAGGGTTTTCCAACCGCGCACGCGGTGCAGCGCATCATATTTCGCCGGCAGGTCGAAGCCGAACGCCGCCGCGATGTCGCGTGCCTCGAGCACGGCCGCCGCGAGTGCCACGTGCAGCGCGACGGACCCGGCAACGGCCCAGCGCCAGCCGATCGCGAGCAGCCAAGCGACCACCAGCACCGTCGCGGAGATATAGGTCGGCGCCGACCAGTTCGGCTGCGCCCGCGAGAGGAAACTCACCGCCAGCATCATCGCCAGAGTCGGCAGCGCGAAGAACGCCAGGAAGGCGGCATTGCGCTCGCGCAGCGTGCGTCGCGCCAGCGCGACGATCGCGAGCAGCGCCGCAAACATGAGCGGTCCGAACACGCCGAACTGCGAGCCGAAGAACTCGAGGAAATGGCCGGGGTGAAAGAGCGGCCCGTTGAGATCGGCATTGTCGGCGGTGTGGTGATAGCTTGCGAAGCCGTGCGCCAGGTTCCAGCCGAAATTCGGCGCGTAGATCAGGAGCGCGACGCCGACGGCGGCAAAGAGGCGCGGCACGTGTCGCCGCTCGTCGCGGAACGCCACGAGGAACAGGAGCGCCGAGATGAGCCAGTAGGCCATTGCGTATTTGGCGAGGAGCCCGACCCCCGCCGCTGCGCCGACGGCGAGCCACCATTTCCATGCACCGCCCTCGCGCGCCCGCACGAACGCATAGAGCGCCGCCGCCCAGCAGAAAAGCAGCGGCGCGTCGGTCGACATGATCATCGCCGACGCCGTCACTCCCGGCAGCGTCGAATACACGACCGAGGACCAGGCCGCGACGCGGGCATCGAAAAGCCGCTCCGCCAGCCGGAAGACCACGAGCGCGGTGCCGAAATGCAGGAGCGACGCCGCCAGCCGCACCGCGAGCTCGCCGTCGCCGAAAATCGTCGTCGTGAGCGCGATCAGCCAGGCAACGAGCGGCGGCTTCGAGTAGTAGCCGAGCGCCGGATGCAGCGACCAGTACCAGTATTGCGCTTCGTCGGGATAGAGGTCCGCCTTGCCGAGCGCGAGCCACATGAGCCGCAGCACGGTGACCGCGAAGACGGCGAACACCGCGTTGCGC